>Ga0310697_10004408_pt1 | contig 13927 bp, 10 predicted proteins | sample 172DNAGHGlowgp2_FD_203883 | JGI IMG/M metagenome (GOLD analysis project Ga0310697, IMG submission 203883) | Sheep rumen microbial communities from Palmerston North, Manawatu-Wanganui, New Zealand - 1728 DNA GHGlow gp2 (v2) (version 2) | ecosystem: Host-associated > Mammals > Digestive system >...
AAAACTGTTTGTAACTTTGCAGCCGCAACGCCACCGATAATCATCTGTGCGCTGAAAAGTTCTGGGGTTGACTGGATTTGACGGCGAGATGAAATGGTACGTAAGCACGCGGAGCTGGGCTATGGGAGGCTCCTTAATCTCTTCTGTAGGAAAATTAATTGGCAACAATGAGTATGCTCTCGCTGCTTAATCGAAGCACAGTAGATTACGAGCTTAATTCCACTACAAGGTAGAGGAACGAGACGTCGCTCCAAGGATGTGGTTCCGAATCTGAAGACAAAGCGGCGCAGGTTAAATCGGAAATAGTCTCAGCAGGCCCCGATGCCGGGATGAAAATTTAGGGGATAAGGTCGTGATTGGTGGCTTGGGTCTTGTCACGACACGAAAACGAAGGCCAAGATAAGCGTGTAGAAAGCGTATGGTTTCCTTGTGCGGACGAGGGTTCGACTCCCTCCAGCTCCACTAACGTTCCGCTTAAAGGGGTCAAACCCTCGTGAGGGTTCTTCGCAAGCGAAGCGACTTAGGTCGAGCGCGACTCCCTCCAGCTCCACTAATGGCCTGACGATGGCCATTTTCTGTTTACAGACAAACCATTAAAAACAAGATGGATATGATGAAAAAAGGTTGTGCACTCCTCGTCATTGGCGTACTGGTTCTGCTCATCGCCATGATATTTACCTGCCCCAACAAAACTGACCATCAGATGGCTCTCCGCGACACACTGCAGGAAGTGGCCAATGCTAAACTACAAGAGGCGGTCAATGACAAACTGGGCAATCTCCCCCTCGACAACGATGCATTAGGGACACTGGTCAGTTCAGTAGGCCGTGTAGCAATAGAGAAGACCAGCAATCTGGCACTGGATCAGCTGCTTCAGGTAGACAATTACTATCTGTTCTCCATAGGACGCATCAAATGGGGAGAGCATGAGCGAGTCGTCTCTGTGGGCGTACTGAACCACGTGTTTGCCCCCAGTAAGGAGGATATCGACAACGAACTTCATAAACACGGTCTCTGAAACACACAATACTCAAATGAAAAGACTGCTATTCTCACTGATGGTTCTCTTGGCACTTACACACGGTAAGGCTCAGGAGAGCATCACTTACGACTCATTCTCGCAAGACACCGTACCCGAATGGCTGAAATGGCCACGCAACATACAGGGGCGCATCGACATGTTGGTACAAGAACCGCTGCTCGACGTGTCGCAGTTAGGCTTGTTCGTCTGGGATCTGACGGCCGACTCGGCCATCTACCGCTACAACGATCGCCACCTGATGCGCCCCGCATCGACCATGAAACTGGTGACGGCTATCACTGCCCTCGACCGTCTGGGCGGGAACTACCGCTACAAAACCTCGCTTTATTATCAGGGCGATATTGCCAACCGCACCCTACGGGGCAACATCTACGTGGTGGGCGGTATGGATCCCATGCTTGACGACAGTGACCTCCATGCCTTTACACTGGCCCTGCAGCAGTTGGGCATCGACACCATCTGCGGCAGCATCGTGGCCGACAAGAGCCTGAAGGACACGCTCTACTGGGGCGAAGGATGGTGCTGGGACGATGACAACCCGTTCCTGTCGCCCCTCACCGTGGGACGCGACATTCACTTTGCCGAACGACTCATAGAGACAATGGCCGAGCGTGGCATGGGCACCGACAGTATTGCCACCAGCGAGGGCAGTCTGCCCGACGATGTCACCATTGTCTGCGTTCGTGAGCACACCCTCGACCAGGTGCTTTACAAGATGATGAAAGACAGTGATAACTTCTATGCCGAGAGTGTGCTCTATCAGACAGCTGCCTCAACGGGACAGCGTCCAGCCACAGCCACTGATGCCTTTACCGTGACGCGACGGCTCATCAATGCCATCGGCCTGAACGGCAACGACTATCGGCTGGCCGACGGCAGCGGTCTCTCGCTCTATAACTACGTGTCGCCCGAGTTACTCGTTCGGCTGCTCCGCTATTCCTGGCGCCATCAGGAGATTTACATGCATCTGCTCCCCTCACTGCCTATTGCCGGACAGGACGGTACATTGAAGAGACGCATGCGCACGTCGGCCTCCGAGGGCAACGTCCGGGCCAAGACTGGCACCGTGACGGGTGTTTCGGCACTAGCCGGCTACTGCACCGCTGCCAATGGTCATGAGCTTTGCTTCGCCATCATCAATCAAGGCATCATGCACAGCAACGATGCCCGCAACTTCCAGAACCACATCTGCGATGCCCTCTGTCAGCCATAGTCATTTACCCGCATTCGTCATAAACTCCTTCGGGCCTACTCCCCTGTATAGCTTGAAATTACGATAGAAAGAAGTGCTGCTGGTAAAGCCTGACATGTCAGCTATTTCATTGAGCGTTTTCTCGGGATATTGTACGATAAGCTGCTCGGCATAGTCAATACGCATGCGGTTCACATATTCGTTGAACGACATGCCCATATCGCGGTTAATGGCCTGATAGATGTAATTGCGGTTGGAACCTAAGCGCTTCACCAAATCCACAATCTTCAGGTTGGGCTGTAGATAGAGTTTCTCGTCTTTCATCAGCCGTTCTATGCGTATGCGCAGCTCCTGTATTGTTTTCTGTTCGGGCATTTCCTCGTCGGCCTGCTGTTCGTCGGTCTCAATGTCGATAATGCTGAAATGCTGGCGATAGCCAATATAGCCAATGGCGAACAACAGTGTAGAGAATAGTGTGGAAGGCAGTCCCAGCAACCAGAGCGAGTTGACAAAATAATCCCGTCCGATGAGATTTGCCACAAACGACAACACCGAGGTAACCACAAATGCAATGAGCATATAGTGGATCGACTGAAGCGACTTACCCTCTGTGTCAGCATAGATGCTGTTAAGCAACTGGTCGTATTCCCGCATACGATGGCGACCTACCACTAAGATGGGAATGATTTGCAACGCGAACAGCACTTTGCAGATGTCGTGAGTGAAGGCTTGTACAACAGGAATACCAGTAAGTCCCAAACGCTCACCATTATATAAATAGGTAATGATAAACTGTAGACTCTCATCCGGACTCATCAGCAGATAGAGAGTTCCCACACTGACGAATCCCAATAGTGCCGGTAACAGAATGAGCCACCCCAACCTGCGCTCAGTGCGACGGGTAGAGAGTGCAGAGATATAGAGATAGTAGAGCGGGTAGACAGCCAGATTGACACCCGAATAGATCGTATCCGACAGCGGCAGAAGTTCGATGTTACGATTGAAAAACGCACAATGTCCCCAATAGAGCAGCGTGGCAGCACCCATGAACAACAGCAGTTGCAAGCGCGGACGTGGGAAATGGAAGCGGTGCTCTATCAAGTCGAGTGCCAGCATCACAAACCAGAACAGGCACACGAACATGGGCATAACGGTAAAGATCATTTCTTTCATATTTGCAAAATTAGCTATTTTGGATGAATCATAAGCATAAATTCCAGTTATTTTGTGATTATGCAATAAATAATTGCGAATTTGTCATCTTCATTTGCGATTATGAATGTTTATTCTGTGAAAAGGGAATCGCACTCTGTGTGATTCTTCGTATTTTTGCATCATATTTATTAACAAATTAAACTAATGCTAATTATGAAGAAACTATGGTATTACAGCCTCCTGTTAGGCATGATGATTTGCACCCCGGCTTTCGTAGCTTGTGGCGGTGATGATGACGATACCCCCTCTACCAAGCAAGACCAAACGCCTACTACTAAAAAATCGATGGTAGGCACGTGGAAAGTGAGCCATGTAGGTGATAACGGCTTGAGGAAGGATGAAACTTTGATTTTTAACCAAGACAACACCTATGAACGCGACTGGGTTGAAGTAGAATTTTCGTGGATTGGCGCTGAGAAAGTACTCACCCATTATGAGACGCTGGTTAAAGGCACCTACACTTACAAGGATGGTACGCTGAAGGTAAAGGATACCCAAAGCTTTACTTATGATCAGGATCAGAAAAAACTTGTGGATAATCCCGACTTCAAGGCATCGGATGAATATTATACAGTCCCCTTCGTAGAATGTGGCAACGGCATACTGATGTGGAGCCACATGGGTGGCATTGAATTGTTCTGCCCTGCCAACCAAAGCATCAAGCAGCCCAGTTTGGCTGGCAATGAGTTGGTTGGCCGCTGGGAAATTCGCCAGACTTGGATAGATAATCCTGATAATGTTACTGTCCGCTATATAGAGATCAACGCCGATGGCACGATGGTAGAAGGCGGTGAGAGTAGGCATATTGCGGGAAATGAACTGTTCCAAGCGTCTCGCTCAAAGGGCATTCTGGTGTTGCTTGATACCGAAATGGTGAACAAGTTGGTGGGGGAAGTTGCTGAAATGGAGCTTCCTCAGGGTGTCAAGTTCTGCTCTTTCATCGAGGATGTGAGTGACTATTATAGTGTCTATGGCGACCAGTTCAAGTGGTCTGACAAGGAGCCGCGTCATGGTGGCCATCCCAACCAGTATGTGATAAAGAACGGCAAACTCTATTTTGGCGTAATTGGTCAGGACGAAGAATACTTCTTTAGTGAGAACAATGCCCTTTCCAAGGTTAAGTAATTTCCACTCTTTGAAACAACAAATTAAACAACATTACTTATGAAAAAGTATTTTAAACTGATGAGCCTGTTCTTGGGTTTGATGGTGTGTGCAACGAGCTTCGTGGCCTGTGGAGATGATGGCGATGATACCCCATCCACCAATACGCCACAGAAGCAGACCCTCGTTGGGCATTGGAAGGGGTATATCCCAGCTACCGATTCTGAAGATATGGCTGGCAGATATGCCCACTACCTGTACTATTATTTCGGGCAGGACAATAAGTTTATTGCCATGACAAGTTTCTTCGATCCGAGCATTGGTAAGGAAAAGGCCGACAATTATATCCAGAAGGAGATAAACAACGGAAAGACCACTACCAGTTTTGATTTCGGCGGCGAGATTATCTATTTCGAAGGCACTTACAAGGCCGAGAACGGAACTATTAAGTTCAATGTGCAGAGAAACGCCACTTACAACAGCTATGACCATAAATGGTATGGCGGCAGCCGTGGCAGCGGATCGAAAGACGAACTGGAGATTAACTATCAGTTGGGCGACAACTCGCTTACGCTGAGTTCCAACAACGAGATGATTACCCATTTCGCCTATCACCACACACTGGTGGGCAAGTTGGAGAAGGTGGCCTCTACGCAGTATCCTGACGTGCCCGAACCCAATCCCATCATTGGCTCTTGGCAGCTCGACAATACGGGCGACAGCCTCACAGTGGTTCGCAACTTCGATGAGTATGATGGCTGCTCGCTTGTTGAGACCAAGTTAGAAAATGGCGAAGGCTATAGTGGCAATGGCAGGTTTATAATCTGGGACAAAATTGAAACGGCTGACAATGGCCGGTTTGTCCTTGAGGATGGCAAGGCCATTATTACCTATACCTATCGCTCCATTCATTACTACAAGGATGGCCGCAGCATCGAGGCGGTAATGGAGAACTACCAGGAGGGCGAGCGTCCTACTGTAACACTTGTCTACAGCATCAATGGCAACAAGATGAACATCGATGGGAAAACCTGGACAAAAAGAGAATAAGAAACAAAATTAACAAAACACTTACTGACATGAAAAAGTATTTTAAACTGATGAGCCTGTTCTTAGGCATGATGGTATGCGCAACGGGCTTTGTGGCTTGTGGCGACGATGATGAAGACACCACAACAGCCAAGGATTCGTCCTCCACGGGGAAAGTAACGACAGCTGATTTGAAGGGTACATGGAAGTACGACTTTTATGGACTTTCCTATGTCTTCACAGAAAAAACCTTTACCGCCACAGAAGGTGAAGAAACCTATACGGCTAACTACACACTAAAAGATGGCGTTATTTCCTACAGCTATATGTTGGATGATCAGCCTCAACAGGGCACGGCCAATGTGTATCTGTTGTATAACAAGAGTGTGTTGGTCATGAAGGCCAAACCAGCTAATGGCGAAGACTATTCCATCAGTGAGGCAGCAGTCATTCTCTATCGTGACGGGAAGAATCCCACCACTCCCAAGGCTGACATCCAGGGCGAGTGGCACTGGTACATGAATGGTGATACCGACTATGTACGTGGCGCCTACAAGTTTAACGGTGACAACTTTGAGTTGATTGTAACTCCCTGGGGCCAGAAGTATACAGGCACTTACACCTATTCGGGTGGTTTCCTGACTTTGAACATCACCAAAGGCTACACCTCTCGCGAGCCAGGCTCTGGCGACGGATGGGGCGAAGGCGATCTTGATGCCAAGACACTGGAGGGTAACTGGAGTGAATTAGACAGAGACCGCTGGTCGTTTGAACCGGGATGGACCGTTCCGTTCATCGTGAACGGCAAGGAAGCCTACGGAGCACTGGCTGGTCTGCCTTGTGTGTTCTACAAGAAATAACTTGCACACCTCATTCATCTATGATGGGCACTGTCACAAGACGGTGCCCATATTTTTTCGTATTATCTTTTGTCATTGAAGACGCTTTAGTGTATAACGGCTGCTCCCCCGGAAGACTCTGACCATTCAGAGACTCTTCCAGGGGAGCAGGAGAGAATATATTTGTGACAGGCTTACAACTTAGCCAGCTCTATCACCTTGTCAACAGCCGAACTGAGCCCGTCGGCATTCTTGCCGCCTGCCTGAGCAAAGTGAGGCTGACCGCCACCGCCGCCCTGTATGAGCTTGGCAGCCTCGCGCACCAGCTGACCGGCATTCAGGCCGTGGTCAGAGACCATGTCGTCGCTCATCATGATGGTGAGCTGAGGTTTCTCGTTGGCCTGTGTGCCCAGCACACAGAGCACCGAGCCCTGGATGGCGGCGCGAATCTTGAAGGCCAGATCTTTGGCAGCTGAGGGCTCCATAGGCAGCACACAGGTGACAACCTTCACGCCGTTCACCTCGCGGGCCTTTCCGACAAGCTGCTGGCAGCAACGCTCCACGGCCTGAGCCTGGAACGACTCAATCTCTTTCTTCATCGAGTCGTGCTCCTCGATATATTTGCGAATGACACCCTGCAGATCCTTGGCATTGTTGAAGAACGACTTCACTGCCTTCAGCGTGTCTTCCAACTGATAGAGCAGTTCCTCGCACTCCTTGCCTGTCTTCGCCTCGATGCGGCGGATGCCGGCAGCGACCGAGCTCTCAGAGACAATCTTGAAGAAACCGATACGGCCCGTGCTCGTGGCATGGATACCGCCGCAGAGCTCGCAAGAGGGACCGAAGCGCATGACGCGCACCTTGTCACCGTACTTCTCACCGAAGAGGGCGATAGCTCCCAGTTTCTTTGCCTCACCCATCGGCATGTCGCGGTGCTCGTCGCGGGGCAAATCCTGACGGATCAAATCATTGACCAGGCGCTCTACCTCGCGCAACTGCTCGTCGGTGACCTTCTCGAAGTGAGAGAAGTCGAAGCGCAGCGTGTCGGGGCTGACAAACGAGCCCTTCTGCTCCACATGGTCGCCCAGCACCTGCTTCAGTGCATAGTCGAGCAGGTGGGTAGCGGTATGATTGGCAGCCGAGGCATCGCGCTTATCGGTATCGACGCAGGCCATGAACGGTGCGGTGGGATCCTTGGGCAGCTGCTTCACGATGTGGACGGTCTGACCGTTCTCACGCTTCGAATCGATGACCTCGATGGTCTCGGTCTCAGAAACGAGCACGCCCTGGTCGCCTACCTGACCACCCATCTCGCCATAGAAGGGAGTGGCTGAGAGGACAATCTCGTAGAACTCGTTCTTCTTCTGAGTAACTTTTCTGTATCTCAGAATCTCACATTCGTATTCACTATAGTCGTAACCTACAAACTGCTGCTCGCCCGGCTTCAGTTCTACCCAGTCGCTGTTCTCCACGGCGGCGGCATTGCGGGCACGCTCCTTCTGCTTCTGCATCTCCACATTGAACTGCTCCTCGTTGACCGTGAAGCCGTTCTCGCGGCAGATGAGCTCTGTCAGGTCGAGGGGGAAGCCGTAGGTGTCGAACAGGCGGAAAGCCTGTACACCGTCGAGTTCGGTCTTCTTCTCGGCGCGAAGCTGCTCCATCGCTTTGTCGAGCAGGGCAATGCCCTTGTCGAGAGTGCGCAGGAACGAGTCCTCCTCTTCCTTCATCACCTTGGCAATGAGCTGCTGCTGTGCCTTCAGCTCGGGGAAGGCATCGCCCATCTCCTCGACGAGCGTGGGCAGGAGCTTATAGAGGAAGGCCTCTTTCTGGCCAAGGAACGTGTAAGCGTAGCGCACGGCACGACGCAGAATGCGGCGGATGACATAGCCGGCCTTGGCATTCGACGGCAGCTGACCGTCGGCAATCGAGAAAGCTACAGCACGAAGATGGTCGGCGCAGACGCGCATGGCGACGTTGATTGCCTCTTGTTGAGAGTTGAGAGTTGAGAGTTGAGAGACTTTACTCTTATCGTCAGAACTAACGTCGCTTAACTCTAAGCTTTCTTCTCTTAACACCTCTTCTTCGAAAGTGGTGTACTTCATTCCCGTAATCTGCTGCTCGGCCTTGATGATGGGCTGGAACACGTCGGTGTCGTAGTTCGAGTGCTTGCCCTGCATCATGCGGACGAGGCGCTCGAAGCCCATGCCGGTATCGATGACATTCATCGAGAGCTTTTCCAAAGACCCGTCGGCCTTACGGTTGAACTGCATGAACACGAGGTTCCATATTTCAATGACCTGCGGGTCGTCCTTGTTCACCAGCTCGCGACCAGTCTTGCCGCTGGCAGCCTTCTGCTCAGGCGTACGGGAGTCGACGTGAATCTCCGAGCAGGGACCGCAGGGACCCGTGTCGCCCATCTCCCAGAAGTTGTCATGCTTATTGCCGTTGATGATGTGGTCGGCAGGCACGTGCTTGGCCCAATACTGGGCAGCCTCGTCATCGCGGGGAATGTTCTCTTCGGGCGAACCCTCGAACACAGTGACGTAGAGGTCGTCGGGATTCAGCTTCAGTACGTCCACCAGATACTCCCAGGCCATGTCGATGGCACCTTCCTTGAAGTAGTCGCCAAACGACCAATTGCCCAGCATCTCGAACATGGTGTGATGGTAGGTGTCGTGACCCACCTCTTCGAGGTCGTTGTGCTTGCCACTGACGCGCAGGCACTTCTGTGTGTCGGCGCGGCGGCGCGGCTCCGGGTCGCGTGTACCCAAGATAATATCCTTCCACTGGTTCATGCCGGCGTTGGTAAACATCAGCGTCGGGTCGTCCTTAATCACCATCGGAGCGGAGGGCACGATGGCATGTCCTTTCGACTCGAAGAACTTCTTGTATGAGTCGCGGATTTCTTTTGCAGTCATCATTTCAATTTATAATTTGACTATTTTCAATTTTACAATTTGGCTGCAAAGGTACATATATTTTTCCGAACTGCATAAAAAACTGCTGATTTTCTGCGTACCATCCGCGCGGAAGCACCCCCTTTGCGGCCAAGCGGTTCTGCACAGAGAACACTTTGATAATCAGGACGTTGCAATCCGGCCTGAATTACGCTGCAATTCAGGCTGAATTAGGGGCTGATTCAGGCTGAATTACGAGGCAATTCAGGCCGAATTATCAGACACGGATTGTAAATAATCATAAAAAGCGGGGAAAGAGCTTGTTCATTCGACAAAAAATGCGTAACTTCGCCAACGATTATCGAACGACTATGGCACTGAACTTGAATAAAGACTTAAAGTTGTATTACTCCATCAAGGAGGTGGCCGATATGTTCGGCCTGAACGAGAGTACCCTGCGCTACTGGGAGACGGAATTCCCCTATCTGCGGCCGAAAACAGCCGGAGCCAGTAAGGTGCGCCAGTACTCGAAGAAAGACATTGAGCAGGTGCAGCTGATCTATAACATGGTGAAGGTGCGCGGATTCAAGCTGGCCGCTGCGAAGAAAATGATCAACGCCAATCGCGACGGTACCGACCGCAAGGCTGAAGTGCTGAGCCGGCTGATTAGCGTCAAACAAGACCTACAGGCCCTCAAGCGCGAACTTGACGGCCTGCAATAGGTCTTTTGTGTATTTGTTTGGTTGTTGTCACTTGGCAAGCCAAGCATCGTTTCTCCGGAACACGTTTTCAGGCGTCACCTCCTTAGCCTCTTTCGTGGAGAGCTGACGGCTCCAGGGGGCGCGCTTCGACGTATCTGCTCCCTCGCCCGTGTTCTCAAACTCCAGGTAGCGGGCGGTCTGCTCGCGATGCTTCTCCCAATGGTGCCAGCCCTCGGGACGAATCTGACGGGGCAGGGTGCAGTGCATGAACAGCGTGTAGCCGTAGTCGCGCCAGGGGCGACCCAGATAGACCTTGTCTACCTCGGGGGCACAGCTGATCTCGCACTTATTAAATATGTACCCGTACATTATACTTTTTGGAGTAGAGGCAGCGGTGATGTAGGAGTTGGCCTTACAGTAGATGGTGCACTGTTCGAACCACGCTGTCGAAGGGCCGAAGATGAAGTCGGTCGTGCCCTCGATGTAGCAGTGGTCGAAGAGCAGGCGCGTACCCTCCATGCCTGTGTAGACCGTGTCCTGATGGCCCAGGAAACGGCAGTTGACGAACCGCAGACGGTCGCCCTGCGTATGGATGGCTACAGCCTGTCCCAGTCGTGCGGCATTGTTCTCGACAGTCAGGTTCTTGACGGTAATGTCGTTGGCATCGATTCTGACGGTGAACGTGCGGAAGGTGCCCAGCTTCGGACGGTCGCCCATAGCCAGCAGCTGATCTTTCAGCTCCTTGGGCCAGTAGCTGCCGTCCATCACGATGTTGGCATGGTCGTCGTAGGTGATGACGGTCTGGTCGCGATCCTCACCACAAAGCTCAATGTTCTGCACCCACTGCGGAATAATGATCTTCTCCTTGTATGTGCCCTTCTTGATGTAGATAACCTTGTGATAGTCCATGAAGGCACGGCACACCTCGATGGCCTCGGTTACGGTACGGAACTGTCCTGTGCCGTCGCGGGCCACAACAATGGTGTCGGGATTGTCATACTTACCGGCCGCGCTTACCGAAACAGCCAGACAGAAGAGGAAAAGGGTGAAAAGAGTCTTACGCATAGTAGTTGTTACATGATTTGTGATATTTCCTTCAGGTTCTCCACGCCCTTGAGACTGTCGATGATGGACTTCACGTCCTGACGGTCGTGGACACGCAGGTCGATGGTGCCGTCGAACACGCCGTCCTCGGTCGAGAACGTGAGCCGGCGGATGTCGACATTGAGTTGATTGGAGATGACGCGCGTCACCTCGTTGACCAGTCCGCGGCGGTCTATGCCGCCCAGACGGATGGAGGCATCGAAGAAGAGCGTCTTGTGCATGTCCCACTTCGCATCGAGGATGCGGTTGCCGTAGCTGGTCTTCAGCTTGTCGGCCACGGGACAGGCCCGTTTGTGTATCTCTATCTGGTTTTTGTTGTCGATATAGCCCAGCACGTCGTCGCCGGGAATAGGATGACAGCAGGAGCAGAACTTATAACCGGAGATGTTCTCGTCGGTGATGAAGATGGGCTTCTTGCGGTTCAGTTCCTTCGTCACCACAATCGGCTCGGGCTTTGCCGCCTCATCGTCCTTCTTCTTCGACTTGACAAAGGGCACGTACTTGCGCCAGCCGCCGCCTTCGCTCTTCTTGTTCTTACCCTTCAGCTCGTCGAGGTCTTTCTCACCCAGCAGAATGGTCTTCTCGGCCAGGGCATGGTAGAGTTCATGATAGTGCTTCAGGTCGTGCAGCAGGGTAAGCTTGTTGATGTTCTCCTCATCGACGGCAAACTCGTTCTTCTTCAGCCAGTCACTGAGCATCTGTTCGCCGGTCTTCAGGAGGTCGCGGTTGGATCGCCGCAGAATGGAGAGAATCTTGGCCTTGGCCTTGGCCGTACAGACGAAGTTGACCCAGCTGGACTGCACATGCTGCGACTTCGAAGTGAGAATCTCCACCTGGTCGCCGCTCTGCAGTTTGTGACTCATGGGCACCAGCTTGTGGTTGACCTTGGCTCCGATGCAGTGACTGCCCAAGAAGGTGTGGATAGAGAAGGCAAAGTCGAGAGCCGTACAGTCGGCGGGCATGGTCTTGATTTCACCCTTCGGTGTGAAGATGAAGATTTCAGAGGCAAAGAGGTTCAGCTTGATGGCGTCAAGAAAGTCCATGGCGTCGGGCTGCGGGTCGTCGAGTATCTCCTTGATGGTGTGCAGCCATTCATTCAGTTCGGTCTCATCCTCGGTGTACTCCAGGTCTTCCTTCCCCTCCTTGTACTTCCAGTGGGCGGCCAGTCCCTGCTCGGCAATCTCGTCCATGCGGTCGGAACGTATCTGCACCTCAATCCAATGACCCTCCTTCGACATGAGCGTCACGTGCAGCGCCTGATAGCCGTTCGACTTGGGATGGTTGATCCAGTCGCGCAAGCGGTCGGGATGACTGCGGTAGAGCTGGCTCAGCTTCACATAGATGTTGAAGCACTCCTCGGCTTCCCGCTCACGGCTGGAGGGTGTGAAGATGATGCGCACGGCCAGGATGTCGTAGATTTCCTCGAACGTCACATGCTTGTTCTGCATCTTCGTCCAAATGGAGTATGGTGTCTTGACTCGCTCACGAATCTCATATTTCAGTCCCATCTTCTCCAAGGTATCCTTGATAGGAGCCGTAAACTGGTCGAACGACTGGTGGCGCGACACCTGGGTAGCCTCCAGCTTACTGACAATCTCATCGTACTCCTCGCGATGCTCAAACTTGAAACTCAGGTTTTCCAGCTCAGACTTGATCTTGTAGAGGCCCAGCCGATGAGCCAGCGGTGCATAGATGTAGAGTGTCTCGCCCGCTATCTTATACTGTTTGTTGGCCGGCTGGGAGTCAAGGGTGCGCATGTTGTGCAGACGGTCGGCTATCTTGATGAGGATCACACGGATGTCTTCGCTCATGGTGAGCAGCAGCTTCTTGAAGTTCTCGGCCTGAGCCGATGCCTTCTCGCCGAAGATGCCGCCAGAAATCTTGGTCAGTCCGTCTACAATCTGTGCAATCTTCGGACCGAACATGTTAGCGATGTCCTCAACGGTGTACTCCGTATCTTCGACCACATCGTGCAAAAGAGCTGCACAGATGCTCGTAGAGCCCAGCCCAATCTCGCGGCAGGCAATCTGAGCCACCGCGATAGGGTGCATGATGTAAGGCTCACCCGACAGTCGACGCACACCTTTGTGCGCCTGCTTGGCAAAGTTGAATGCCTGGTTAATAATATCAGTCTTCTTGCGATGAAGCGAGTGCTCGTAGTCAGCAATCAACTGCTGATAAGCCTCGTTGATCATCTTCTCGTCGGCAATCTCCCTCAGTCTCTCTTCTTCATCCATAGTGGTTCCTCCCTAATTCCTCCTTAAATAAATAAAATACCTATCTTACTCTCAGTTTCTGTCCTATGCTGAGCCGGTCATTCTTCAGCCCGTTCAGGCGCTTCAGCTGCTTCAGGCTGATGCCGTTCCGGCGGGCGATGGCACCAAGTGTGTCGCCCCGCCTCACGGTGACGGTGTGCCCTCTGCCTCTGACTCTGCCCGTGTTCCGGCTACTGGCAGCGGGAGCATCGGTCACTTCGACCACGTCCCGCTTGGTCATATAGTCCTTCGCGTTGTAGCTGTAGATAGAATCCTGCTGGTCAATAAACCGGACGGCATCGCTTGGCAGCAGATTGATAGGCGAAGGAGCCGTCAGACCGGGCACGAGGTCGCGCCGATACATCGGGTTCAGAGCCCGAAGCAGTTCTATGTCGATATTGAGTACGGCTGCAATCTGGCGCAAGTCGACGTTCTTGTCGACCATCACCGTGTCGACGGTGGGCGGCAGCTGAGTGCGCATGGGGCAGATATTGTGCTCACAATAGTAGTTCATAGCATAGTTGGCCGCAATGAAGGCAGGCACAAAGC
>Ga0310697_10004410_pt1 | contig 13925 bp, 13 predicted proteins | sample 172DNAGHGlowgp2_FD_203883 | JGI IMG/M metagenome (GOLD analysis project Ga0310697, IMG submission 203883) | Sheep rumen microbial communities from Palmerston North, Manawatu-Wanganui, New Zealand - 1728 DNA GHGlow gp2 (v2) (version 2) | ecosystem: Host-associated > Mammals > Digestive system >...
ACATTCTTCATAGCGCTGACTGTCACTCTGCCCATTGCAAGCTGGGCCATGCCGGGGATCTGCTTGAGTTCACACCCTGTCTCGCTGCAGATGCCGAGGATTTCCTTCTTATCCTCCGGCTTTGCCGCAGAGATGGCGTAATAGATTTTGTTGACCTTATACTTCTCAACGGCGGTCAGAATATCCTCGCGTCCGCCGACAATGGGTACACTCTCAATATAGCGGTTCCACTTGTTTGGGTTATCGTCAATGAAGCAGACGACTCTATCGCTCATCTCTTTGCTTGAAGAGACATCGCGCATGAGCATCTGTCCGGTCTGCCCCGCGCCGATGATCATAACGCGCCCTGTGACCTGATTGTTTTTGAATGCCGTGACCCTATAAAACAGCAGAAGCCGATACGCAAAGCGCGGCAGGAGCAGAAATATGAATTGCGCGCCGGCACCCCATACGTAATAAGAAAGCGGCATTCTCTGAAAAAGGACGGTAATCAAAACCGTATGCAGCAGTGACGCCGCGACAGAACCGCCGAAAGTGCGTACAAGCTCCGTATAGCTTGCATAACGCCACATGCCGCGATACATGCGGAAAAGCCAGAATAGAGCAATCGCGCAGATAGTGTACGGCGCCGCAAACTTGACGTATGCCGAAAGATAGTTCTTCGGAATATGGCTGTAGACACAGTCAAAACGCAGCCACAGCGCCAGAAAATATGCCAGGCACACAGAAAATACGTCGCATATCATCAGGCACACGGCCATGATTTGCCAGTGTTCCAGCTTTCTTCGGTTGTTTCCTCTCATATCCATAACAGTCCTACTTACACCAGAATGATTATTGTAATGCGGCTCATACTCTGATCTGCGAAGTGTTTCTCCATTTCATGCCGATATCGTTCAATGCCGCAATCTGTTGTCGCTCAATTCTGTCTGCGCTTGAGTTTAGTGAGCCAGATGTTGAGATCGCAACCACCCGCGGTTTTATATGCCGGGGGACATTCAGATTTCCATTCAACTTATAGTATTTCTTTGCTTCTGCATACATCAGCTCCCATGAGCAACTCAGGCGCTGTTTCAGCTCGGCAAAAAGCCGCTTGCCATCGCGTGTCTCATCAATCATGAAAACATTCGTTTATGATATTCTCGTACTGATCAAGATAACGGTAATGTGCAATCGCGGTGTGTATCTCTTCCTGAATGATGCTGTACAGGTTTTCAATATTCAGCACGATGTCAAGAATAACCGCATTCTGCTTTGCCCCTGCGGCGATTGCCCGCTCGATCTGTTGCTTGAATACGGTGAGCGAAAAGGTTGGTTGGCAGCAGGATAACGCTGCTTATAGGGAGAGAGCCACAGCGCAAACTGCTCCGGGTGATCTTCACAGTACTTGAATCCTATAAAGCTTTTGCCGGTACCGGTCGGGGCGGATGATGCCGGCTCTCCGTTCGGTTTCTTCACCGTGCAAAGAAAAGCACCTTTATCCATACCGCAGAGGCCGAAACACGTAATTGAATGGATATAGACTGGAAATCTTGATGTGTTTTTGAAAACTACTCAATATTTTTCATTTAATATTAGCACAATCGGGATGATAATTCAATAGTTAAAATGGCGGAAAAGGTGTACTTTTTTCAGCCATACTTTGATTGATCCATTTGCTGAAGGTCTTTCTGTCCACGCCCAGCTGCTTTGATGCGGTGCGGGCAGAGATTTGACCGCTCTTCCACTCACTGAAAACAATTGTGTAGTTTTCAGGCTTGCACTTGGGACAACGTCCCAAATGCACTCCGCGAGCCTTTGCAGCAGCAATTCCTTCTGCCTGACGCTGCCTGATGTACTCACGCTCCGTCTGTGCCACATAGCTAAGTAGTTGCAGAACGATGTCGGCAATCAGCGTTCCGGTCAGATCCCGTCCCTGCCTTGTATCGAGCAGCGGCATATCGATCACCACGATATCCACCTTTTTCTTTTTCGTGAGAATCCGCCATTGCTCTAAAATTTCATCGTAATTTCTCCCGAGCCGGTCGATGCTCTTGATAACGAGGGCATCGCCCGGCTTTAGTTTTTCCAAAAGAAGCAGATAGGCAGGACGCTCAAAGCTCTTTCCCGACACTTTGTCCTTATAAATCAGCTCATCCGGGATTCCGAACTTGTCCAGGGCCAATAGCTGTCGATCCAGGTTCTGATCTTTTGATGATACGCGAACATACCCATATGTGTAATTGCTCATTTTCATTTCCTCCTTGATTAGTGGTCAATTCAATCATAACAGAGGAAATCTTGATGTGCCCGAATTATTATCTACAAAGAATTTATCGCATTTGCAATAGCATACTTGCACACCCCTTCGCTTGACTTCTTCTCGATCACTTTCCCATTCAGCGCCGCGACCCACTTCTGGCTGAAGGCGGTGCTGCCGAAGTAAGCGTTGAAGTTCTGCTGCGGGAGGACGACGTATTCCGGATCGTCCTCCTTGTTGGCAACGTAATATTTGTATAGTAGGACACTGGCTTCCACGGGTACTCCTTTGGGCGTCAGTTCCGTCAGGCGCTGGAGTACATCTTGCGACAGGTCGAAGTCCTTGTTTTTCAACGGGCCAAGCTCCAGCGCGTCGGCCAGAATATCATCGAAACGCAGGCCCCATGCCGCTCTGGTGTTGGGTGCAAACGGCGGGACAAGCATGTGGCGCAGCTTTTTCGCCCACTGTTCCCGAAAGCCCTCTTTGAGCGCCTGCGCCTTTTCTACCACCTCTTTTCGGATAGCATCGGGATTCGACTCCACGAAGGCAACGATGTCTTCAACATGACGGATCAGCCAGCCTTCTCCATCCGGCGTTACCAACTCCGGATACTCATCCGCATATTCTCCATAATCTGTTCTGAGCCTCGGATCGTTCTGATCCGGGGCTTTTTTCATTTTCTCCGCCGAAAGGCTGCACCAGGAAAGCAGCGCCCGACGCGCGGTTTCGATCCGGTCGTATGCGCTGCCATCGGCCCGGAACAGATAGCCGCGCGCAAGTATTGTCAGGATGTGCCGAAAGCCGGAGAAATCCAGCAGCATGGGGAGTGTGAAGCGCCCCATGTAGCTTACGTCCTTCTTGCTGTCCGCCTTGTAGACGGGAAACTCCGTATACGCGCGGAATTCTTCTATCTCATTAACCATTTCAAATCCCACCTCTTCTTTGTTCCCGGTTTTTTGAAGTCAACTGCCAAGTCCAGCGCGGCTGCCGGCAGTACCTCAAGGATGAAGCGCCGCTTTCCCAGCGCTTCAGTGCACTGCACCGCTATATCCAGCGGGATTCTCATGATCTCTTCCCCGCTCAGAGAAGCCCGAAAATGCGGGGGCTGCATGATGTTCATACAGTTTCGGATGATCTGCTTTTGGTAATCCGGTTTCCCAATGGCGCCCTGCAGCATGGCCCGTAGCTGCTCGCTGTCGTTCTTGTTTATACCTTTATGCTTATGGACTTCGGCAATCCGGTTCTGTTCATCCAGATCCATGAGAATATCCCCCAGAATCCGGTAGCCTCCGCAGCGAAAATCACAGAGTATATCCCGGCAGTATGGCGGCGAAGTGGTGAAGAGCTCATACAAGGCCACCAGTCGGTCCTCCTCCGGCGTAAACTGCCAGTCAGATTGCCGCAGCTTTTCCAGAGTATCATGGATTTCACGGCGACTGTAGCGCTCGAAACCGTGGTAAAGATCCTCAACGGAAATCTCATTCTCCTGATCCCTCGAAAACAGGATACGCTGTACATCCTTGCGGTAATTGGTGGACGGCTTGAGATGCCGGTATGATTCGCAGCGTCTCTTCGCTTCCTCGTAATCCTCAATGATTGATCGGACACGCTCCACGATCTGCGGGTTAAGTTTTTCCCTCCACTCTGGATCAGCGGCGAAGGTGAACAGTGCCTCACTCTCCGCTCGCACCGATTTGAGGCAGGCGGTCTGCTTCCAAAGCTCATGGGCATAGAACGGAGTGCGCTCCAGATTTGCTGTGACCTCATCCCATTCGACCTCCGCAAAATATGCTTTTAGGCGTTTGGCTTTGGAAAGCTCATACCATTCATGTTCATCGGGATCACCGACGATCCCTTTGTATTTCAGGAAGTTGCTCTTTACAGAGGCGCGATTGCCAAGGTATTCCGAGAGCTCCGGCTTGACACCGCTCTTGGCGGAGTCGATCTCCAGCCCGGTGAGGATGGTCAGGATCTCCGTCTCCTTGCGGTACTGCTCACGATCTGCCTCCGGGATGCTCTCATCATAGGCGAGGATGCTTCGGCGAAGCGCCGCATTGGAGATCTGTCCCACACGGGAAGAGAAGGTACTCTTGACCGTCTCGAATCTTGCCCTCCAGTCGCTGGCATCCGCGATCAGCGGCTCCGCTGACGGAATCTTCAGAAGCGGCAAATTGCTCGCATTGTCCAGCCCACCGTCATAGTTGCGGCTGACGCAGCGGCTCAGGAGAGGTTCCGCGTACAGATGCACGGTATCGCCGTCATAATCCGCGCCGCCAAGCCGATCCGGGATCAGGGAACGGGAATCCACCATGGCCACATAGTAAAGCTGGTTCAGGTATTTTTCCCGCAGCGGTCCTGCGTGATCAAGCGGTGTGACGAGCGCTTCCTCATTGCGGGAGATATGCGGATTGCGCAGGATCGTAAGCTGCGCCTGCTCAGGAAATGTTGGCTGCGGTGCATAAATCTGCGCACCGGACAGCCTCTCTTTGATGAGTCTTTCATAAGCCTTCTCTGAAGTAGTCCGCGCGATCATTGCCAGCAGGCGCATGAGATCATCGGAGAGATAGCGCGTATCGCCGCTGACCATCAGCTTCCCGATCCCATACTGTTCCCGGATATGTTTCGCCTTATCTGCCAGCTCTTTTTGGAAAACCTGCTCATTGAGAAAGGCCGGATTCTTGTGCAGCAGCTCCGCGCGCATCCTTCGCCGGTCGGTATACTCAAGCTCAGGATTGTCCAGATCTTCGCTGAAATACGAAAGCTGCCAGTCTGTGTTGGCGATGGTGTTGTAATACGCCGTCTCCGTCGCCTTTGTCAGCCAGGTCTGCTCTTCACTCTCCGGAGAGCATTCCCAGCCGAGGGGAAGATCGTTCGGACGATACTCTTCCGCTGTGATCGCCGCGGTATTGAGGAGCTAGAAATTCAGTTCGGTCAGCCCATCTCGGCTACGGCGGTCCATACCGGAGACAAAAAGCAGATGATTGTACTTCCGGCAGCGATCCAGATATTCACGCCAGGTCAGTCCGTTTTCCTTCATCCAGCCCCAGCCCTTGCACATGCTTTTGGTCAGGATCATGTCTACACGGGATACGGAATGACGCACGCCCTCAATATCTACGATCTCGCGCACACCAAGCTCAGCAAAGAGCTTGTGAATATCCACCTCATGAACCACGCCTTTGATGTAGGGCATGCGGATTTGAAAAGAATGGTGGTCATGATTTTCATATCCGAAGGGATCGAGCTTCTGGCCAAGCTCCGCGGAAATCAGCCCCTCGCCGTCAAACTCCAGCACCTCAATATCCATCGTTTTCTCCACACGGGAGTAGCGTCGCATGGGCGCGTCTGAGCCGTCATCCTCCACGGTGACGGCGGCGACATCCCGCACGATGCTTCGCGGATTGTCCACGACAATGATGTGGTCGGCATCCATGGAAAAACCGTGTTCGATGGCGCGCCCGCTGGTGAACATCAGGCCATTGTAGGCGTAGAGCTTGGAGAGCTGGCATTTGCCGATCTCCATGCCCAGAGTTATCCGCGCCCAGACCGAATCAAAGAGATCAGCCCGGATAAAGGACAGTTTGTTCTTCCGGCTCATGCTGGCGGAACGCTCAAAGGCTACAAAGCGCACAGGGCCGCGGAAGAAAACAAATTCGATTCCTTCCGGTCGGAACAGGTATTCCGCCAGCTCCTGCAATGCTTTCACCCGGCTAACTGCGCGGCGGTCGAAGATGCCGGAGAAGTCCAGCCAGACAAGCGAAGTCATAAAGCTGTCCTCGGAGTCCAGAACAGGCTCGCCACCAAAGGGGAGGAAGGGCTGAAGCTGGTGGAAGAGCGCGCAGTCGTCCTGCGGTGTCTTTTTAATGGCACTCTGGTTGGTTTCATCGTTGGTGTCAAAATAAAAGCGGTAGCCACTTTCGGTTTTCTTTGCGGTATTCAGAATGGCCCGTGCTGAGATTTCAAGGATGTTGTACTTCGGCAATTTCATTTAATCACCCCTTCAACAAGGATTTCTGTTTTTAAATAACTGCTCTCACTTTTTCTATGACGGCTGCATTTGCAAGAGCGAACATCACCTGTTTGCACTGTTTTCCCCCGCAAAAGTGATCTTCACTTTTGCAATTTTCCCGGCCTGTATACACAGTCTACCAACAATGCTGTACACATGTACGGACAGCAAGAAATATTTATGCTAAAAATTTTTGAAGCAATCACTATTATCCATCTGCTATAAAACAACAAACTCCGTGCAGATGAAGTCGAAAACAGGTGAGGTCAACGCAGACGTTACATTATTTCTGTTATTAGAAAACTGCTCTCACTTTTACTCCTGGTTTTTCCTTAATCGCATTATCTCATCAACGCTGTACCATAAACTGTACTTCCAGAAAAATATTTTCGGCGCGGTCAAAAAACTGACTGCGCCGAATTTTAGTTTTTAAACAACTGCTCTCACTTTTTGAGGCAGCAAATATAAAAAAGGAGATGATCACAACCGCAAACATTTTTGAAGCTGTGAAAACTGGTGTCTCTGTCAGAGATGCCGCTGAATGCTACGGCATTTGATCCAACCACGCAGGCATGGCCTGCTGCCCCTTCCACGACGATCACACACCCAGCATGAAGCTGAACGAGGACTACTTTTACTGCTTCGGCTGCGGAGCCGGCGGCGATGTCATTACATTTACCGCAAGGCTCTTCAACCTGAGACCGTATGAGGCCGCCCGCAAGCTCGCGTCAGACTTCAACATTCCCGTGGACATCCCTCTGCCGGCACAGAACGACCTTCGCACTTTCCGCATGGATCAGTACAGATGCCAGAAAGCCCTGGATTCTTATTTGAATCTATTGATTCGATGGAAGAGTAAATATGAGCCGACAGACCCGGATGAGGAATGGGATGAGCGTTATCTGGAAGCCTGCCAGATGATGGAGCCCATAGAGTATCTGGCGGACGAGCTTGCCGTAGGAACACTCGAACAGCGGCAATGCACTGTGGAGCGCCTGCTGGCCGACGGCAAAATAGACCAGCTCGAAGAAAGAATAAGCAAAATTAAAGAACAGGAATCAAAGGAGGAAAACTGAATGGAACATTACAATTACAAAGGAAAAGAAATCGTGGGTGTGGATCAGGGCTTCGGCAACATGAAGTGTCGCCATGTGATCTTTCGCTTCGGCGTCCGTGCCTACGACACCGAACCGCCTTTGACGGCGGATGCGCTCTTTTATGAGGGCAAGTATTATGTGGTCGGAGAAGATCGCAAAACTTTTGTCAGCGATAAAAGCCAGGATGAGGATTACTACATCCTGACCATCGCGGCATTGGCAAAAGAGCTGGAGTTTCGCCACATCACAGACTGTGAGGTGGTGCTGGCCGTGGGGCTGCCGATCCAGTGGATCACCGCTCAGAAAGAGAGCTTTCGCAAATATCTCATGAAAAATGAGATGATCGAATTCCGCTATCACGGGCAGGGCTATCTGGTGCGGATAGACGATGTGCAGGTCTTTCCCCAGGGCTTCGCAGGGATCGTGCAGCGCGCCGGAGACTTCAAAGGGCTCAATGTGCTGGCTGACATCGGCAACGGCACTATGAACACCATGTATCTCAAGAACGGGAAACCGCTGATCAGCCGCTGCTATACGGACAAGCTGGGCGTGGAGCAATGTATCATCCGTATGTCCAATGAGCTGCTGGCAGTCAGCGGCTTTGACATGCCCTATGATGTTTACGAGGATTTCCTGCGCAGAGGCAGCGCCGACCTTCCGGAGAAGTACACCACTGTCATGCAGAAAGCAGCGGCAGAGTATTCCGCAACGATCCTTGCCAAGCTGCGGGAATACGAGTATAACCCGGAGATCATGCGGCTCACCGTCATGGGCGGCGGGGCCTGTATTCTCAAACACTTCTGGGATGGAAACAACAACCGGGTACAGTACATTGACGACATCTGCGCCACGGCGAAGGGCTATGAGCTGCTGGCGCTGAACAATCTGAAACGCAATGCGGGCAGCTAAACCGGAACGCACACTGCTTCTCCGCTTCAATCTCAACCGCAAGACAGATCGGGAGATTTGGGAATGGCTGCATGATAAAAACAGATCACAGACGCTTTCCATGAACGCCTTTCTGATCGAGGGTCTGCGGAAGCTGATGGAAAACGAAAAGCCCCTGGATGCACATGCGCTGGCAGAAGAAATCTGCCGGGAGCTGCGCAGCCAGGGGCTTGCTCTATCTTCTGAGGGGAATCCATCTGAATCGTCAGAGGAAACGCTGGAACTCTCTGACGACATCATGAATTTCGCCAACAGCTTTTAGGCTGAGATTCTCAGCCGGTGCTTGCAGATTGAAAGCAGGGCTTTATGCGCCTGCTATCAATCTGCAAGCGGGATCGACGCAGGCGATCCTGCGAAGGGGTGCAGGGGAAGCAGCCGCGTCCCCTAGGCGCATAAGCGTTTTCGGGTCGTCCCACGCTGGGCCGGAAATGCTTATGCGGTAATTGCGTGCCGTATGACTTCGGCAGCGGCGCGCTCCGCCTTGCCGCGATTACGATTCCCGGCCCCGCGTTCGCCTGGGGCCGAGAATCGTGCGGCTGCGGAAATTGCGGGCTGCCTGCATCTGCCACCGGCAGTGGCAGCCCGCAATTCCCTCGGAGAGCCCACGACACTTTGCAGCCCTCCGGGATGAAAGTGTCATAGTGGATTACACACTTTGAAAAAGTTGTGGAACTCGCGTCCTGCCCCACGTAAGAAAAAGAACAAAGGAGGAAGCCAATGGGGAAAAACTATGCCGTTGCCCGTGTGGAACAGTACACCAAAAACAGTATTGGAAAAGCCGAACGGCATATTGAACGAAAGAACAAAAACTATGCAAATATGAATGTGGATCTCTCACGCTCTGAGATGAACATCCATTTCAAAAGCGCCGGAGACCTAACGTATAACGCATATTTAGACAAGCTGGTGGAGAACGGCGCTGTGTCTCTGCGCGGCTTGAAGAAAGGCGCCAAGGTGTTCGATGAAATGATCTTCGATGTGAACACAGCTTACTTTGAGGAACGCGGCGGATATGAATATGCACGGGCATTCTATGAGGAGGTCTATCACTTTGCCGAAAAGGAATACGGGCCGGAGAACACTGTCTCAGCAGTCATGCACGCTGATGAGTTGAACACAGCCCTCAGCGAGCAGATGGGTTATCCGGTCTATCACTATCACCTGCATGTGGTTGCCCTGCCGGTGGTGGACGAGGAAGTGCGCTGGACAAAACGATGCAAAGACCCTGCGCTAGTGGGAATGGTGAAGGAGGTCATTCATCAGATCAGCCATTCCAAGAAGTGGGCCTCGCTGAAAACGACAGACGATCAGGGGCGGACACAGCTTATTAAATCCTACAGTCTCCTGCAAGACCGGTTCCTTGAATACATGCGTGACGCAGGCTTTGAGGATTTTGAACGCGGGGAACGGGGAAGCACAGCGCAGCACCTGTCGGTTACTGAGTTCAAGGTGAAGAAGGAAACCGAACGGCTGGAAAACCTGAAATCGACAGCGCAGGTTGCAGAGGAAAAGTTGGAACTGCTTTCCGCGCAGGAAGAAGCAGCCACAAAGAAAGCCGATGCAGCACAGGAGCGTGTGGAGCATCTTGTCCCGAAAATGCAGAAGGTCGAGGAACTCGCCCGCGCCTTCACCAACGATGCCGGACAAGTGCTCCCGCCGCCGGACAAGCTGGAGTCGGCCAAGTCCTACCGCGAGAAAAAAGCCATGCCGATCTTTCACAAGATCATTGGCATCTTACGAAATGTGTTTAGTCGGTATCTGGATTTGAAGTACGAATATGAGCGTTTGCAGGAGCGGTACAGGATGGCGGTCGAAAGCATTAGCCAGTTGAAAGAGACAATCAAGCAGCTTCACGAAGAGAAAGCCGGGCTGTCTGCTGTCGCGGAAAAATACCATGCGCTGTGCCGGGGCCTCGGAAAAGAAACCGTCGAGGCTCGCGTACAGGAAGTATTGGAGCGCGAGGCCATGGAGAAACAGCAAAAGAGGCAGCAACGCAGGCGCCATGATCGAGACACCAGATAATGATATAATCACCAAAAACAATACTTTAAGAAGGGGGATTGCCTACGGATCAAAATCAGAATTATGAGAATCAGATAGAACCACGAATCTACATGAATACCACACTGTTCAAGGATTACCCGGATGTACTGACCGTTCAGCAGACCGCTGAACTGCTCGCAGTATGCAAAAACACAGTTTACAAGCTGATAAGGGACAAGGAATTGCCCTGCCGCCGCATCGGGTCAGCTATCTGGATCAGGAAAAACGACGTTGCCGAGTTCATGCGTCAATGATTAACCCAAAAACATTATACTCCAGATTATAATACTTTTAAGTATAATAATCTGGAGTATAACTTTTGTGTAAAAGAAGACTTTTCTTAAATCATATATTTCATGCTTGAATAGCCCGCTATTGCACGGTATAATACAATTTGCAACAGCGGGCTATTCTGCACCTGTCAAAGAAGGGAGTAATGCTATACATGACAGGAAGCCTGCAAATCAAAAACAATAAATACTATATCGTTCTGAACACCTACGAAAAAGGCAAGCGCAAGATCAAGTGGATCAATACGGATCTGCCCGTAAAAGGCAACAAGACCAAAGCACAGAAGCTTCTTCGGGAAACGCTCTCGGAATACGAGGAAATTGAAGAGCAGCGGGCAAAGGAGGAAGCAGACCGCGGCAATATGCCGTTTGTCGATGCGATCAAACTTTGGTATACCGAAAAAACAGAGGACTTTGAGCATCCCATTGATGAGGTGACAAAGCAGGGATACGTGAATCTGATGAAAAATCACATTTTCCCCTACTTTGAAAAGAAGAGATTCCGCCTTTGTGAGATCAATAAGGACAATCTTCAAGCCTTCATAAATGAGAAAGCAAAGAACGGCCGTTTGAACGGAAAAGGCGGTTTGGCTCCGAGAAGCCTGAAGCTCATCAAGAACATCGTCAATCAGACGCTGCTGTACTGTGTTGCCGAGGGAATGATCCCGAACAATCCCTGCCAGTTTGTGAAGCTCCCGGCCTGCGAGCGCTACGAGGCAAAGTTCTACACGAAGTCACAGATCGAGACGCTGCTGGAGAAGATCAAGGATGAGCCGCTTTATCCCCTGGTCCGTCTGACCGCTCTCTATGGCCTGCGCCGCAGTGAGGCCCTGGGCCTTTGTTGGGACTGTGTGAATTTTGAGGCTGAAACGATCACGATCCGCCGCACTGTATCCAGAGTCACGACCATTGTCGCAAAGGATAAGACCAAGAACAATTCCAGCCGTCGCTCTTTCCCCATGACGCCGGGCATAAAAGAACTCCTGCTGGAGCTGAAGGCCCAACAGGAGAAAGACAAAGAATTCTTCGGTGACACCTATTACGAATGCGAGTATGTGTTTCGCTGGAGCGATGGCAGGCCATTCTCACCGTATTATGTGACAGACAAGTTTCAGAAGCTCCTTAAAGAGCATGGGCTGCCGAAGATCCGTTTCCATGAGCTGCGGCACAGCGCGGCCAGCAATCTGCTGAGCATGGGTTTTTCGCTCAAGGATGTGCAGGAATGGCTTGGCCATAGCGACATCAAAACCACCGCGAATATTTACGGTCATCTGGACGCGAAGCGGAAAATGTCCATGGCGGAAGCGCTTACAGGCTGATGCTTCAAGGCATCGGCGTTATAAGGTGTTAGAAAAAGTGTTAGATGCGTGCTTGAGTGGCGTTTTGGCCGGCAACATTTTTTCTTGCAAAAGCAAAAGAAAAGTTCCGAAATCTTTCGATTTCAGAACCTTTCTTGGTCCGAGTGAGAAGATTCGAACTTCCGGCCTCTTGAACCCCATAAGCCCATTTTGTCACAGCTCGCTCTGAATAATTATCTAAAACGTCATTTATTTGACTGTATGTGAACTTTTTAGTGATAATCTTTCCAATGATTCTATCCTATTTGTGGTCAAAATTGTGGTCAGATTATCCGGCACAGGCGAGGCGTGCTTGCCGCCTCGCTTGTGTATTATTATCGAAAAGTGAAGGAGAGATCGCTTATCTGCGTCTCTCCTTCTGTCCATACTTTTTTACAGTCGCTCAACGTTTCCGGTATACGGATGTGCCTTGGCATACTCCAATGCTTTTTTATGGAATTCCCCGGGCTCCATCGCATCGAAGTAATTTCGCTGCCATTTTGTGTAATCGAACTTTTCCCGGATGATAATAGAAATAAACTGCTCTGCCTCGACCACGCCGAGAGCTTCTGTAAGGCACTCCATCCCACGATTCATAATATCAACAGTATTTGGAATCATTCTTCACCCTCCGTTTCTGTAACAAATTCAATGGGTGTGACCAGCTTGATCCTGTCGGTTTTGTATTTCAGCAGCCGAATGTCAGTAGAAATGAAGTATTCGCACCCGGCATATATGGCTGAAGCTACATGATACGCATCCTTTTCCTTGACACCCGTCTTCATGATTTCTTCTGCAATCGGTTCAATGAGTTCAGCGCGCTCAGCGCCGACATAACCCTTCATATTGTCATGAATAAACTGAACAATTGACTGCCTTCTCATTTCATAGGGGTTCCTGCTGACCTCATAATCCAAAGTATATGATCCTATAAGCTCCAAGCTGCCATCTTTAATCAGGTTTTGAATATGAAGCTTTGACTGCGCTTCCATCGCAACTCTGAGCTGCGACTGATCATCATATGGTCTATTATAACAGCACATATCGAGATACACTCTCATTAACCAATATCCCCTTTTCAGATATGCAGCGATACTGTACTCTGCTATGTTATTATAGCACACAGGAAAGGCTTTTACCATATATATTATGAAAACAATCTACATTCAGGCTCGACACGAAAGTGCCGGGCCTTTCTTATTGCCCGAAGGGAGGAAAACATATGGCACCACAAATTATAAGCCCTTTTGACCCCGCTGCCTCCATCCGTCTTCAAAGGATGGGATTACTCACGGCGGATGGACAGATCAACACAAGTGCGGTGGAGGCAGTCAGCGTTATGCAGGTCGGACTGCTCTATACGCAAATCCTCGACACCTGCGGAGACTGGGACAGCACCCGCAATGTCTGCCGCCGCATTACCTCGCAGGCTGCGCAGGTTACTGATCGGCAGGTCCTGCTCATCATCTCCATCCAGTATGACACCATTGCAAAGCCGTTGCCGGAGGTCATCTGGTGGATTTCCGGCAGCGATGCTTTGCTTGCGCCCTTTGTTCGCGGTTTTGTTCATCATCTGAACGAGCTGTGTGCGGAGGATACCCCTCGTGAGGGAGGTGATGTTATGTAAGGAACGAATATAGAGACTGCTCAGCGAGAGGAGGAATGCCTATGCGTTAGTTTATCCATCCCAAAGGGGAGGTCGGGAATACGCTCCCCTTTGGGAAAGGCAGAGCGAGGCAGGCGGTCAATCCGTCGCAAAAGCCAGATGACCTTTCCTGCCTTGCGCTGCTGTGGACGGAGGGGCGATCATGCCCCTTCGTCAGTACAAAACCACTACTAAAACTTCCCACATGTGACACTGCCAAAAATGTTACAGAGATTTCTGCTTTGAAAGCAAAAACCGCTTGAAAATGAACGTAAAAATAGCATATAGCCTCGAAAAGTGGTATAATGTAGTCACCA
>Ga0310697_10004411_pt1 | contig 13922 bp, 14 predicted proteins | sample 172DNAGHGlowgp2_FD_203883 | JGI IMG/M metagenome (GOLD analysis project Ga0310697, IMG submission 203883) | Sheep rumen microbial communities from Palmerston North, Manawatu-Wanganui, New Zealand - 1728 DNA GHGlow gp2 (v2) (version 2) | ecosystem: Host-associated > Mammals > Digestive system >...
CCGACGGTAGGGTAGTACGATGGTCGGAAGACTGTGGAGAGGATGCGTGCTATGAGAATCGTCTGTTTCATTTCCTCATTCTTGCGACAGGTATGCCCATCTGTTCCCTGTATTTGGCGACTGTGCGTCGGGCGATGTTGAAGCCGTCGGCCTGAAGGAGTTGTGTGAGCCGTTCGTCGCTGAGTGGCTGGCGTTTGTCTTCCTGCTCGATGTGTCCTCGCAGGGCGGCCATTATCTGTCGTGCTGTGACATCTGTGCCCTCGTCGTTCTGGGTGGCTTTGTGCGTGAAGAACCACTTCAGGGGATAGGTGCCAAAGGTGGTCTCTACGTATTTGCTGTTGGCGACTCGGCTGATTGTGCTGATGTCGTAGCCTGTCTGTTCTGCCACATCCTCGAGCTTCATGGGGCGCAGCAATGTCTCGTCGCCCGTTTGGAAGAAGGGTTTCTGCAGCTTGACGATGGCCTGCATGGTTCGCATCATTGTATCAGAGCGTTGCCGTAGAGCGTTGATGAACATCTGTCCGCGTTCCACATACTGGCGGATGAAGGCATCCTGTCCGTTGGCATCCTGACTGATGATGAGCGAGGGCTGGTTGCCGTTGCTCAGAGTGACGGTAATGATGCCGTTCTCGTCCGTATCGACCAGAAAGTCAGGTTGTATGGTCTGTGCGCGGTCTGCGCTCTTGGCTCCAAGCGTTCCTCCAGGACGCGGATTGAGTTTCAGTATCTCGCGTTGCAGCTGTTCCACCTGTGCCTGATTGATGTGCAGACGAGGTCCCAGCCGATGCCAGCGCTTGTGGATGAAGTCGTCGAAGTATTTGTCCAGCACTTTGATGAGCAGTTCGCGATGTGGGTTGTTCTCGTCGCGACGGACCTGTATGAGGAGGCATTCCTGCAGGGAGCGTGCTCCGATGCCTGGCGGGTCGAACTGTTGCAGAATCCGGAGGACGCGTTCCAGTTCCTCGGGAGTTGTGTTGATGTCCTGATAGATCTCTGCTTCGTCGGCCAAAATGGCGAGTGACCTCTTCAGCAGTCCATCTTCGTCGAGCGAGCCGATGAGGTACTCCATGAGTTCCTTCTCGTGGTCTGTCAGTTCGAAGTCGGCCATCTGTTCGCGGAGGCGGTCAGTCAGGGAGAGCGTGTCGTCGTATGCCATGAACTCGGCAGCATTGTTGCTGTGGCTGGCATCCGTCAGGAAGTCGGGGATGTCGTCCTCGCTGCGATAGTCGAACGAGGCATCGTTCAAGTCGTTTTGTCCGTAGTCCGTAGTCTGTTGTCCGTTGTCTTCCTCTTTCTTTTCCAGCCAAGGGTTCTCCATGCATTCCAGTTCCACACGGTGCTGCAGAGCCTCGACAGGCATTTCCATCAGCCTGACGAGCAGAACCTGCTGGGGCAACAGTTGCTGCACCTGCACCTGTCCTTGCGTCTGTTCCTGAATCTGTACGTTCCCTTGACTCATGGCGTATTGGTGTGCGCTTTGTTATGCGTCAGCGAAGATTTTCCCGTCGTCCAGCATCACTTGGAGTTTGGCATACTCGCTGTGGAAGTCGTTCCTGAGGCGGTCGAGGTAGCGCTTTGCCTCCCATTTGCACATGGGCAGGTCGTGGAGCAGGCAGTTTCCGCATGTCTCCGGCTCTGTGGCTGGCACTTTCTCCTGGGTGAGCATCCACTCCAGGCATTGGATGGTCAGCTCGCGCATGTCCTGTACGGAATAGTCTCCCGTCATCACGATGTACATGCCCGTCAGGCATCCCATGGGGCCCACGTACACGACATCGTCCTTCACCCGCGAGTTGCGGAACCAGGTTGCCATCAGGTGCTCCATGCTGTGGATGGCGGCGGGTGCCACAGCAGGCTCCTTGTTGGGCTCTGTGATACGCAGGTCGAATGTGGTGAAGCTTTTGTCCTGTCTCGACACGTAGATGCCAGGTTTCAGTCTCGTGTGGTCGATGGTAAAACTCTGTATAACTTCCATATTGCCCTATTATCTTCCTTTTGTGTGCAAAATTACGAAAATAATCTGAAGTCACAAAACAAAATGCGAAAATAAACACGCAAAAAAACACGCCTCAACCCTGAGGAGTCAACCACTCCAGAGAAAGAAGACAACTCCACCCAGATGGGCAAGTCAACCTTTTCCAGGAAAAGACATTGTATTGAATATTTTGTATTACAGTATTACAGATTACAGTTTTCTCAGGAGCACTGAAATCTGGGAACACAAAATTTTATAATATAATATTATAAGTATACTTATAAGTATTGTACCATATATTTCTTGTTATTCAATTGTCAAATTGTACACATCAACTAAAAATGTACCCCTCGCCAAAAAACTGTAATCTGTAATACTGTAACACTGTAACAGCCCCCATTACCAGTTTTTGAGAGCGTGCTTTTTTGCGTGCTTATTTTAAGGAATTATTTGCGCGCGCACACGAAATGTCGTACCTTTGTACTGGATTTAGAGCTGAAGCTTTGGGATTCAAAACGCAGGCAAGGTAAATCGTAATCGTAACACGTTAAGTTGGCCAACGACACGTGTTAAAGTGAGCAACATCACTGGTGAGACTCTGAAAGGCGAAACGGGTGGGATTGCCCTATTTCCCAACCGGCTTGAGGCCCATTTCCGAGGCTTTCCCCAACATGAACTGGAAGGCGGCATCGTGGTCGTTGGGGATCAGTGAGTCCCAAATGGCGTCCTTGACGGCTTGCTTGAGCAGTCCGATTTCGCGGCAGGGCTGCAGTCCGAAGGTTTCCATGATTTCCTCGCCTGTGATGGGGTTGTGCCAGGTGCGATAGTTGTCGCGGGCCTGCAGGTCGACAAGCTTCTCGCGAACGAGTTGGAAGTTCTGGAGGAAGCGCTGCTTCTTCTCGCGGTTCTTGCTGGTGATGTCAGCTTCGCAGAGGCGCATCAGGTCGTCGATGTCCTCTCCTGCCTCGAAGAGCAAGCGGCGGACAGCGCTGTCGGTCACCTCCTCGTCGGCAATGGCGATGGGACGCATGTGGAGCCCCACGAGCTTCTCGACGTACGCCATGCGTTCGTCCATCGGCAGTTTCATCCTGCGGAACAGAGGTACCACCATCTTCTGCCCGATGTAGTTGTGGTTGTGGAACGTCCAGCCTGCCTGATTGTCCCAGCGCTTGCTGCGAGGCTTGCCGATGTCGTGCAGCAGGGCAGCCCAGCGAAGCCAAAGAGAAGCCCCCTCCCCGCTCCCCCTTTGGGGGAGTGCCTCTGAATTGCCAGCTTCTCCCTCTCCTTTGGAGAGGGGTGGGGTGAGGCACACATTATCCAGCACCTCGAGCGTGTGGTAGAAGTTGTCCTTGTGGGCGCGTCCATTCCTCGACTCGACCCCTTCCAAGGCTGCCACTTCCGGCAGGATGATGGGTAGCAGTCCGCTGCGGCTCAGTTCGATGAAGCCGATGCTGGGCACAGGTGCCATCATAATCTTGTTCAGCTCGTCGATGATGCGTTCCTGCGAGATAATCTTGATGCGCTGGGCATTGCGACGGAGTGCTTCTGCCGTCTCTTCCTCTATCTGGAAGCGCAATTGCGTTGCAAATCGGATGCAGCGCATCATGCGCAGGGGGTCGTCGCTGAACGTGATGTCAGGGTCGAGTGGAGTGGCGATGATGCCGTCCTCCAGGTCGAGCAAGCCGTCGAACAGATCGATAAGCTCGCCATAGCGTTCTTTGTTGAGGCAGACGGCAAGGGCGTTGATGGTGAAGTCGCGACGATGCAGGTCGTCGTCGAGTGTGCCGTCCTCCACGATGGGCTTGCGGCTGTCCCTCTGATAGCTCTCGCGACGGGCACCAACGAACTCAATCTCCTGGTCCCGCCATTTCAGTTGTGCTGTGCCAAAATTGCGGAAGATGCTGACGTGAGCGCCTCTGCCAAGCTCCTTCGAAAGCGCCTTTGCCAGCCTTATGCCAGGCCCTTCGTCGTGTTTCTCTTGACGAGTATCTACCACTACACAATCAATATCCTTCGAAGGCCGTTCTAGGATGATGTCGCGCACATAGCCGCCTACGACATAGCACTCCAGCCCCATTGCATCGGCAGTCTCTCCGATACGATGCAGTAGTGGGGTGTCGATGAGGCTGAGCGAATCCGTCTGGCGAGTGCGCTGCCTGAAGTTATCGTATTCCTGTATGGCGTCTTGGATGGTCATTTCTTTTAATTCATAATTCATAATTCTCAATTCATAATCATAAACTCAGGTCGTAGCCTAATTATGAATTATGAATTCTTAATTGTGAATTGACTTCAGGTCTTCCTGCAGTTTGCGTTCGAAGAACTGTCTCTTTACGTCAAGCCGTTCCCATTCTTCGCCTGTGACGAGTTTCAGGCTGTCGGCAGCGGCATTCATCTCGATGCTGTCGAGCAGCAGGATGGCTTGGCGGCGAGCCTCGATGGCTGTGGGGCAGTTGCGTCGAAGCGAGAAAATGGTGTCGCGTGCCTCGTTATAGAGGTGATGATGCAGGGCATAGCGGGCATCCCTCAACATCAGGGCAGCACGCTGTTCAGGCGTCTCCTTAGTGCAACTCGCAAGCGATATGGCGACTATGATTGGAAAAAGGTACTTTTTCATAAGCCGAAGAGGGGTAGGATGAAGTTGCGGACATCGTTGCTCAGGGCAAGCACCATGAGTGCGATGATGATGAAAATGCCTATCTTTTCTATCCATTCCATCGCTTTGTCCGAGGGCTGACGGCCTGTGATGCCTTCGTAGAAGAGGAGCACGATGTGTCCACCATCAAGACCAGGAATGGGCAGGATGTTCATGACGGCCAGAATGATGCTGATGAAGGCTGTGAGCATCCAGAACTGCTGCCAGTTCCATGCGGATGGGAAGATGTTGCCAATGGTAATGAACGAGCCTACGCTCTTTGCTCCTTCGGCGCTTGCAACGTATTTCAGGTCGTTGACATAGCTCTTGAGCACACGCCAGCCGTAGCTCAAGCCAGCTGGGAAGCAGTTGGCCAGATTGTAGCTCAGGTGGACTGTCTTGTAATCAGGGATGTGTCGTGTGACGCCCATCATGTATTTCTCGTCGAGCTGCAGGCTGACAGTATCCATGTGTGTTCCATCTGCTGAGGCAAAGACGGCGTCGAGCGTGCGCCACTTGATGCTGTCCTGGGCCGTACAATCTGGCGAGGAGAGCACGTCTTCGCGACGAAGCGTCACTTCGTGGTCGAAATCTGCCCAAGTCTTGATGTCTTTTCCGTTGACTGCCATCAGGCGCATACCTTTCTCGATGCCTGCTTTGTCCGCCACAGAGCCAGGAACAACAGAGTCGATGTATGCTTCAGCCAAAAGTTGAAGGAATTGTGGCTGCGACTGCATCATCTTCAGCATGGAGAGTCCCTCCTCAGGCATCGCCAGTTCTACCTCCTGGCCTTGTCTCAAGACGGTGACGGTCTTGGCGTTCGAGATGGTGCGCATCACAGCAAGGCTGTACTCCTTGATTTCGCCTTTGTCTGTGCGGATGGGAATGTCTCCATCCAGGAAGCCGATGTTGTGAGCCTGCTCGTTATACTGGAAGCCCTGCTCGATGTTCGTCATGGGGTAGTAGTCGCGTCCCCAAGCAAGCAGGACCAGGCTATAGATGACCCAAGCCGTGATGAGGTTCATCAGCACGCCGCCAAACATGATGAGGAAGCGCTTCCAGACCTTTTGCGAACGGAACTCGTTGGGCTGTGCAGGTTGCTTCATCTGCTCTGTGTCCATGCTCTCGTCTATCATGCCTGCAATCTTGACATAACCGCCAAGGGGGATCCATCCGATGCCGTATTCCGTCTCATTGTTCTTGAAGTGGGGGAAAAGACGGGTGAACCATTTGCTCTTCGTGCTGAAGAGGTGGAACTTATAGTCGAAGAACATGAAGAACTTTTCGACTTTCACACCAAAGAGTTTGGCAAAGCCGAAGTGGCCGCCTTCGTGCAGAACGACCAGCAGACTGAGGCAGCAAAGCAGCTGCAAGGTTTTTATGAGTACTGTTTCCATAATCTAGTTAAATCAATTCATTTGCGACTTGGCGCGACTCACGGTCGCAGTCGAGGTAATCTTGTAGGGTTGGTTTCTCCTGATGTGGCACTTTCCCTAATGTCTTTTCGATGATGTCTGCCATCTGGAGGAAGCTGCAGCGCTCCTGACGGAAGGCGAGGTTCACCACTTCGTTGGCGGCATTGACGATGCAAGCGGCGTTTCCGCCCAGCCGAATCGCTTCGTATGCCATTTGCAGGCAGCGGAACTTCTCTGGGTCTGGCTTCTCGAAGGTCAAGTCCTTGAGGTCCCACCAGTCGATGCGTGGGAAGCTGCTCTTCAGTCGAACAGGGTAGGAGAGGGCCAGTTGGATGGGAACTCGCATATCTGGCATGCCCATTTGTCCCTTTACAGCGCCATCCTCGAACTGGACTGCACTATGCAGAATGCTCTGAGGATGCACCACGACCTGTATCTTGTCGGGCGTGACGTCGAACAACCAGCGTGCCTCGATGACCTCGAAGCCTTTGTTCATCATCGATGCGCTGTCGATGGTAATCTTTGCCCCCATATCCCAGTTGGGATGCTTCAGGGCTTGAGCAGGTGTGACACTCTTTAATTGGTCGAGCGAGAATGTGCGGAAAGGGCCTCCACTAGCTGTAAGGATTATCTTTTCGATGGGACTCTCCTCGCCCATAAGGCTTTGGAAGATGGCACTGTGCTCGCTATCCACAGGCAGCAAAGGCACTTTGTGCTCCAAGCAAAGCCGGGTGATGAGTTCGCCAGCCACGACGAGTGTTTCTTTGTTGGCAAGGGCGATGGGTTTGCCAGCCTTGATGGCACTGATAGTGGGACGAAGTCCGCTGAAGCCCACAAGGGCAGTCAGTACGATATCGACTGGCTCCATTTGCACCACTTGGCAAAGGGCATCAGCTCCAGTATAAACTTGTATAGGCTCGTCCTTCAAAGCCTCACAAACATAGTCGTATTTGCTCTCGTCGGCAATAACGACGCATTGCGGCTTGTATTCCTTCGCCTGCATGATGAGCAGGTCGGCCTGCGTGTTGGCAGTCAGCACGTATGCCTCGAAGAGGTCAGGGTGCTCAGAGATTACCTCAAGCGTCTGAGTGCCAATACTGCCGGTAGAGCCTAATATGCAGATTCTTTTCATCTTTATAAATCAAGTAAACCTTCTGGTAGCGTCATGTGTATGGTCCGCTCCTTGTGATTGATGTCTGTAATCCATTCTTCAGCAGCAGGGATGAGTCGTTCGCCCACTTGGAACAGGACGTTCTGTGTGGAGTCCTCCACACGGTCGATGGTTCCGATGTGGCCTGCTGTTTCGTCGAAGAGGTCGAAGCCCGTGAAGTATCGCCAGGTGTACTCATCGTCCTCGTTCATCTCAGGCGTCAGTGAATGAGGGAAGAACACTTCGCATCCGACGAGGAACTGCACATCGTTGGCAGAGTCGTAGTCGAGGAACTTCAGGAGCGCCGTTGTGTCACTACGGAAGCGATACTCCTCGAGGAAGAAGGGCACGAGTATGCCTTCCACACGCAGGATGAGGTATTCACTCTCAGCACGATCCCAAACGTCGTCCGTGAAGTTGAACGTCACCTCACCCTTGATGCCGTGCGTTCTGCCGATTTGTCCTATCTTATATACTTCGTCTTCTCGTATCATGGAACATTGTCCATTTTATTCCCCCTGAAGGGGGTTAGGGGGTCTCTACTCTCTTTATTTTAGCTCCAAGGGCGCAGAGGCGTCCCTCGATGTCCTCGTAGCCACGGTCTATCTGCCCGATGTTGTCGATGCGGCTTGTGCCTTGCGCACTCATGGCAGCGATGAGGAGGGCAATGCCTGCACGGATGTCAGGGCTCGTCATACGGCCTGCATGAAGTTGGCGTTCGTGGTCGTGACCTACCACAACGGCTCTGTGTGGGTCGCAAAGGATAATCTGCGCGCCCATATCAATAAGCTTATCGACAAAGAACAGGCGGCTCTCGAACATCTTCTGGTGAATAAGGACGGAGCCCTTGGCTTGTGTGCTGACCACGAGCAGGACGCTCAGCAGGTCGGGCGTGAAGCCAGGCCAGGGCGCATCGCTCAGCGTCATGAACGAGCCGTCGATAAAGCTCTCTATCTCATAGTGCTCTTGCTTCGGAATGAAGAGGTCGTTGCCGTCCTTCTCGATGCGGATGCCCAAGCGACGGAAGGTGTTTGGGATGATGCCCAAGTGCTCAGGTGCGACATTGCAGATGCGGACGCCATCGCCCACCATTGCTGCCATGCCGATGAAGGAACCCACCTCAATCATGTCAGGCAGGATGGTGTGTTCTGTGCCATGAAGCGATGCGACGCCTTCGATGGTCAACAGGTTCGAGCCGATGCCTGCAATGCGTGCTCCCATCTGGCATAGCATACGGCAAAGTTGCTGGATGTAGGGTTCGCAGGCAGCATTGTAGATGGTCGTAACGCCCTCAGCCAGCACAGCCGTCATGATGATGTTCGCCGTGCCAGTCACAGAGGCTTCGTCCAAGAGCATATAGGAGCCTTTGAGTCCTTCAGTCTCCACGTTATAGAGATGTAGCGCTTCGTCGTAAGTGAAGTGTCCGCCCAACTTCTGTATGCCGTGGAAGTGTGTGTCGAGACGTCGCCTGCCTATCTGGTCGCCACCTGGTTTTGCTACGATTGCTTTTCCACGACGGGCCAAAAGCGGACCAAGCATCATCACGCTACCTCGCAATTGTCTGCAACGTTCTATGTAGGCTTCGCTGCAGAGGTATTGGTCGTCGAGTTTGGTGGCAGAGAAGGTGTAGTCGTGAGCATCGTGCTTCGTCACCTTCACGCCCATGTCTTCCAGAAGCTTTATCTGGTTCTTTACATCGACAATGTCAGGGATGTTCTTGATGTGGACAGGCTCGTTAGTGAGCAGAACGGCACACAGCACTTGAAGTGCTTCGTTCTTTGCACCTTGCGGCACAATCTCGCCTTTCAACCTGTGTCCGCCTTCTATGATGAATGATGACATACTTATTTCTTTCTTTTACGTTTCTTTCCACCATCGGAAGGTTGCAAAGGTGATTCTCCCACAGCCTCGAAAGTGAAGTTGTCCAGGTCAAGGCCGAGTTTGCCGTTGGTGTAGCGTTCGATATCTTGAGCCACTAGTGCATTATCCATCGAATCGCGATTCCAAATGAAGAGATCCTGCTTCATCTGGTTGGCCACGCATTCTGTGATGTATTGGCGCATCTCGTTGTCTTCTATTGTTTTAGCATAATCCAACGTTTGTTCCACGAGATAGCCGTAATGGCGACGTTTGATGTCCTTCATCGGATAGGGGAGTGGAGCGGGATGTGCCTGCACCTCTTCTTGCGGAACGATGTTTACAGGATAGTCGATGTCGAGCTTGTAGTGGCTGATGCGCGCCAAATGATTCCAGAGTCGATGTTCGTTGTCTTCCTTGCTGGCTGTGGATGGCAACAAGTTTGACATGATCTTTACGATGGCATTGGCGCAACGCTGACGTTCTTCGCGATCTGCTATTTGCATAGCCATATCGACCATCATCTGAATGCCGCGACCATATTCCGGCATTACGAGCTGTTCTCTTTGTGTGTTGTATTGCATTTACAATAGGTTTTTAGATTTTATGGCGACGAACTCCTTCAGATAGAAGGGCTCGAAGTATGCTACATCTTGTTTCTCTCCGAGGTGCAGGGAACGCTCTGCCAAGGGGAACATCCACTTAGCCAAAGGCACAATTCCATCGATGAAATGGGCGTTTTTGTGCTGAATGACGCTTTTGCACTTCTCTGCTCCATTGCCGAAAAAATAGACTGGATGTGCCTCGAGGTAAGACATGTAAGTGTCTGCATCCACGATATCTGCCTCAATAGGGCGGACTTCGCGAAGGGCTCTGTCATAGACGGCACTATACACTTCCATCCTTCGTGCGTCTATCATGGGGATGAGCAAGGCGTCTTCTGGCAACTCCTCTTTGCCAAGCAGGACGGGGACGCACAACAGTTTGAGCGTAGGGACACTCAGGAGTGGGAGGTCACGCCCATAGCATACGCCTTTTGCCAGCGAGACTCCGATTCGCAACCCAGTGTAACTGCCTGGACCTTCGCTGACAGCAACGGCATCGACGGGTATGGCGTGAGAGTTCGCAAAGGAGAGCGCTTCGTCCACAAAGACGCCACAGACGACTGCATGGTTAGGTCCCTCAAGGTCTTCCTTGTGGAAGATGAGTTGGCCGTTCTCGCTCAAGGCTACGGAACAGGCTTTTGTGCTTGTCTCAATATGCAGGATGCAGGACATTCTTAGCTTCTTCTTTATTTTCGCGCTGCAAAGATACAAAAAAGAATAGAGATTAGGGAATAGAGGAAAGAGTTTTTTTGTTTTTCCGAGCCTAAAAGGCTCAAATCCCTAATCTTTAATCCCTAATCCCTTTTCGTGAAAGGCCTTCATAGCGTTAAAACCGTAATCGAGCAGAATTGTCGACTCCCTGAATCTGGACGACCTGCTGCGGCTGTTCAATAGCACAAGATAGAGTGTGGTCCCATCGCGAGTTGCAGTAGAGGCGAGACAACCTGCCGCCTGACGGGTGAAGCCTGTTTTGATGCCAAGGCATCCCTCGTATGTGGTAAGCAACACATTGGTGTTCATGCAGGGCAAATGTCGTCCGTCAACCAGCGGAATGTCTTTCTCGTCAGTTCCTACAATCTCTGCGAAAGTGCTGTCCCCCATGCAATATCTTGACAACTTGATGAGGTCGCTTGCACAACTGTAGTTGTCGTCGTTCGGCATTCCGTTTGGATTGGCAAAGTGTGTGCTGTCCATTCCCAGATACACAGCCTTCTGGTTCATCATGTCGTAGAAAGCCAGCGTGTCGCCTCCAATGTGGTTCGCCACCGCATAAGCAGCATTATTATCGCTCATCAGCATCATCTCGTAGATGAGGTCGTCCAGTCGGTAGCCATCGCCTGGCCTAACCCACGAATCCCTGACAACACATACATCCTCCGTAATAGATAATGTGTCGGAAAGATTCCCGTTTTCGAGGGCCAGCAGGCAGGTCATCATCTTCGTGATGGAAGCGATGAAGAGCTTTTTGTCAGCATTCTTCTGACTGATGATGAATCCTGTGGAGTCGTCAATTAGCATCCAACTTTCTGCTGTGAGTTCTTCGAGAAGGTCGTAGCCCTCGATGGAGTCGAGCCGTACGTAGCTCGAGAAGGCGGTGTCCATCAGCGCTATCTTCTGCAGTCGCAGTTCCTCGTGGGTAAGCGTGTCTCCGTTTTCGCAGGCAAAGCAGGACAGGAACAACAATACCAGCAGTAATCCATTTGTCTTTTTCATGCTGCAAAGGTACAAAAAAGTGGGGACAATAAAAAACAATTTGCTGCTTTCGCATTTATATAGTGTCTTAAGTTTGAAAAGACTCAAATTTATTTGCTTTTTTGCTTACTTATTCGTACCTTTGCACGAAATTGTTTACGAATATGATATTATCGATGACTGGATACGGCAAAGCAACTGCCGAATTCCAAGGAAAGAAGATTACAGCAGAGATAAAGTCGCTTAACAGCAAGGCGCTCGACCTTTCGACACGCGTTTCCTCCATCTATCGCGAGAAGGAAATGGAGATTCGTGCGATGGTGACACAGAGTTTGGAACGCGGAAAGGTGGAGTTCAACCTCTGGATAGAGCAGCAAGACCAGGCAAATGCCTGTCCCATCAACGGCGACTTGGTGGCCGCCTATTATCGCCAAATGCAGGAAATATCGGCCAAGTACGGCATTCCAGAGCCTGACGACTACTGGCACACCATCATCCGGATGCCTGATGTCCTTTCTCGGAACGAAGCCCAGCAGGAGCTCTCCGAAGAGGAGTGGAAGGTCGCCCGAGGTGTGGTGCAAAGTGCTGTCGATCAGCTTGTTGCGTTCCGTCGTCAGGAAGGTGAGGCTTTGCAGCATAAGTTCGAGGAGAAGCTGGACAATATCGCAACCCTTCTTGCCAGCATAGATTCCTACGAGAAGCAGCGAGTGGAAAAGATTCGAGGACGCATCATGGAGGGACTTGCCTCGATACCAGATGTGGAATACGACAAGAACCGGCTCGAGCAGGAGATGATTTACTACATCGAAAAGCTGGATATCAACGAAGAGAAACAGCGTCTGTCGAACCATCTCCAGTACTTCCGCCAGACGATGAACGAGGGTCACGGACAAGGCAAAAAGCTCGGTTTCATCGCTCAAGAGATGGGTCGTGAGATCAATACGACGGGCAGCAAAAGCAATCAGGCTGAGATGCAGAACATCGTGGTCAAGATGAAGGACGAACTCGAACAAATTAAGGAACAGGTTTTAAACGTACTATAAAATGGGAAGGCTTCTAATCGTTTCAGCTCCAAGCGGTTCAGGGAAGAGCACAATCGTGAATTTCCTGATGAAGGAGCATCCTGAGTTCAGGCTCGCTTTCAGCGTAAGTGCCACCAGCAGGCCTCCGCGAGGGCAGGAACAGGATGGTGTGGACTACTATTTCCTGACGCCAAAAGAGTTCCGCAGCCATATAGAGCAGGACGATTTCCTCGAGTATGAGGAGGTTTACGAAGGCCGTTTCTACGGTACCCTCAAGTCGCAAGTGGAGGAGAAACTGGCTGCGGGCTGGAATGTGGTGTTCGATGTTGACGTCAAAGGCGGCATTAATATAAAGAAGTATTACGGAGATGATGCCTTGAGCGTCTTCATTCAGCCACCATCGATCGAGGCACTTCGAGAGCGTTTGATACGCAGAAATACCGATGAAATGGCCCAAATTGAACAAAGATTGGCTAAGGCGGAGTACGAAATGACGTTCGCTCCTCAGTTCGATCGCATCCTTGTCAACGACGACCTCGAGGTTGCAAAACAGGAGGCAGTTGACCTGCTTAACGAATTCCTGCAAGGTAGTTCACAAACGTCACACTAGTAAATCGTAATCGTCACACTAGTAAATCGCAAACTTCACACTATACAATCGCAATCGTAACACTATGCGTTTACCATCATAACACGCCACATTTTAACTTTACCCTAAATGACTAATTCAGAGCGAATTGTAACGGGCATATATGGGGGCAGTTTCAACCCCATCCACGAAGGGCATCTTTCCCTTGCGAAGGCTTTGGCGGAAAGCGGTCTTGTCGATGAAATGTGGCTTCTGGTCTCGCCTCAGAACCCGTTCAAGGTGGATGCGAACCTCCTTGATGACGAGGAAAGATTGCATCTGGCCCGTCTTGCAGTTGCCGATGTGGCTGGTGTGGAGGTTTGCGACAGAGAGTTCTCCCTGCCCAGACCTTCCTATATGTATAATACTCTGAAAGCCTTGAGCAAGGAACATTCCGACCGTGAATTCGTGCTTGTCATAGGTGCGGACAATTGGGAGCGCTTTCCTGATTGGTATCGCAGCAAGTCAATCCTCTCCAAATATCGCGTCATCATCTATCCCCGACCTGGTTACGAGCTGCAGAAAGTGCCTCGCAAAGTGACCATAGCCGATACGCCTCTGATAGATATCAGCAGTACTGAGATACGAAACAGCATAGCAAATGACCCCGATTATGACGGCAAAGGCCTTCCTGCTGCCGTTTGGGACGAAATAAAAGCCAAAGGTTTGTATTTTTCATAAAAAGCACTTACCTTTGCAGCGACAAACGAAAGAAAATGAAACGAAACAAAGTAATATTCGCCATATTCTGCAGCTTGCTCTCAGTCAGCATGTCTGCACAGGAAGAACTGGTCAAGTTCGGCAACTTCGACTCGTGGATTACGCGCACCATCAAGGAGAGTGTGCTCGTTGGAGGCAAGACCCAAACACTCTATGAGGTAGGTCCCAAAGGCACTTTCGACGGTGCTCGTGCCTACACCAATCAGGGTGGCTCGCCTTGGGC
>Ga0310697_10004415_pt1 | contig 13913 bp, 11 predicted proteins | sample 172DNAGHGlowgp2_FD_203883 | JGI IMG/M metagenome (GOLD analysis project Ga0310697, IMG submission 203883) | Sheep rumen microbial communities from Palmerston North, Manawatu-Wanganui, New Zealand - 1728 DNA GHGlow gp2 (v2) (version 2) | ecosystem: Host-associated > Mammals > Digestive system >...
AATACACCAGATATTCTATGTTTCCTTCGGGACCTTTGACGGGCGAAAAATCCAAGCCGCAAATTTTAAAACCGACATCAGCCGCAAAGTTCAAAACTTTTTCGATAACCGCCATGTGAATTTTTTTATCACGAACGACGCCTTTTTTGCCAACGTGTTCGCGCCCCGCCTCGAATTGCGGCTTTATTAACGCAATGACTTCGCCCGAATCTTTTAAAATGTCGAAGACAACCGGCAAAACTTTTTCCAGCGAGATGAACGCCACGTCGATTGAAACAAATTCCGGCAAGCCGTAATAAAAATCCCTCTGCGTCACGTTGCGAATATTTGTCCGCTCCTTGTTAACGACGCGCAAATCGCGGCGCAGTTTCCACGCCAGCTGACCATAGCCCACGTCGATAGCGTAAACCATCTTCGCGCCGCGTTGCAACATACAATCCGTAAAGCCACCCGTAGACGCGCCCACGTCCGCCGCCATTTTCCCGACAAGATCAATTTTGAACACGTCCAAAGCCTTTTGAAGTTTCAAGCCGCCGCGACTGACAAAAGGCAAATCATCGCCGAGCACGCGAATTTCTGAATCAACCGGAATTAACGTGCCTGCCTTGTCTATTTTTTGCCCGTTCACCAAAATTTTTCCCGCCATAATCATTGATTTAGCGCGGGCGCGGCTGTCAAAAAAATTTTTTTCCGTCAACAAAATGTCCAGGCGTTGTTTCATGTCGTCACCGTTAAGAATCCAAAAATTAATTCGTTGAACCGTTCGAGTATTCGTTGAGAAATTTTTTCCGGCGTCAAGCCTAGCAATTCTAAAAGTTCTGCGCGCGTGCCCTGTTCGATGAATTCGTCTTTTATGCCGAGCCTTAACAGCGGCGTTAAAATTTTTTCGTCTGATAAAAATTCCGCGACCGCTGAACCGAATCCGCCCGCCAAAGTTCCTTCCTCGCACGTGACCAAAAGTTTCGACGCCCGCGCAGATTTTTTTATCAATTCGCTGTCGAACGGCTTGACGAATCGAACATTTACCACGTTTACAGAAATTTTTACATCGCGCAGAAGTTTTGCCGCCTCAACGCAGGATTTTACCATTGTCCCGACCGCAAAAATCGTTACGTCCGCCGCTTGCGTTTGTTCGATAATTTCCGCTTTTCCCCACGAAATTTCTTGCGGTTCAGTTTCAATTTTTACGCCGAGTCCTGCGCCGCGTGGATAACGAATCGCCACTGGGAAATTTTTTTCAACCGCCGCGAAAATCATTTGCCGCAATTCGTTTTCGTCCTTCGGTGCAAGAATATTCATGTTTGGAATCGTCCGCAGATACGCCAAATCAAATGCGCCATGATGCGTTGCGCCGTCCTCGCCGACAAGCCCTGCTCTGTCCAAACACAAAAGCACCGGCAAATTTTGTAAGCAAATGTCATGGAGAATTTGATCGTAGCCGCGTTGCAGGAACGTAGAATAAATTGCAACGACCGGTTTTAAGCCGCCCGCCGCCATGCCCGCCGCCAAAGTTACCGCGTGTTCCTCGGCAATGCCCACATCAAAGAATCTGCGCGGAAATTTTTCAGCAAATTTTTTTAAACCGGTTCCGGTCGGCATTGCGGCTGTTATCGCGACGATTTTTTCATCACGCGCCGCACAATCAATCACCGCATGCGAAAAAATCTCCGTGTAACTGGGCGGCGATTTCTTTTTGATAACTTCTCCGGTCTCTTTGTCGAATTTCCCGACGCCATGGAATTTTTCGGGCGCAATTTCAGCGGGCGCGTAACCTTTGCCCTTCGTGGTGTTCACGTGAATCAAAACCGGCGCATTAATCACGCCGACGCGGGAAAAAACGTCCTTCATGCCTTTTATATCGTGCCCGTCAATGGGACCAAGATAAGTAAAGCCGAAAGCCTCAAACATTGCGCCCGGAAAGACTGCCGCCGATACGCCCGCACGCACGGAATTTGCCGCCAACAAAATTTTTTCGCCGATATCACGGAATGGAATATTTTTTACAAAGTCCTCGAACTCTTTTTTAGCGCGATGATATTGCGGCTTGAGTCGAATTTTGGAAAGATATTCCGACAGTGCACCGACGTTCTTATCAATCGACATTTCATTATCGTTTAAAATGACGAGTAGATTTTTTTTGAGTTGTCCCGCGTGATTGAGAGCCTCGAACGCCATTCCGCCCGTCAATGCGCCGTCACCTATAACTGCAACGATTTTTCGCGGAATTTTTTCAATTTCTGCGGCAATTAATAGACCGAGCGCGGCACTAATCGACGTGGAAGCATGACCGACGCCGAAAGAATCAAAAGGCGACTCGACACGCTTTGGAAATCCCGTAATTCCTCCCAAAGTCCGCAGTGTGTGGAAAGTGTCGCGCCGCCCTGTCAAAATTTTATGCGTATAAGCCTGGTGTCCCACGTCCCAGACGAGCCGATCTTTGCTAAAATCAAAAACCGAATAGAGTGCAAGCGTCAATTCGACCGTGCCAAGACTGGGAGCGAGATGTCCGCCATTTTTCGCGACCGTCGTCAAGATTAGCTCGCGAATTTCGCCCGCAATCTCCTCCAGTTCAGTCAGGCTCATCTTTTGAAGTTCTGCGGGCGACTTTAATCTTTTCAACAGCCCCGTGATAATCTCTCCTTAAAATTAAAGATCTGCTGCGTCAATTCTTTTGTAACGTTTGCCGTCAACAATTAACTTTGCCTCGTTGTATTCAACGTCGATAACCGACGCAACCGGAATTTCCTGCCATTTGCCTTCAGTGTCTTTATATTGCATTCCCGTAATTTGTGAGCCGTAATTATTGTAAGAATCGCGCTCCGAAATGTAATAATATCTCTTGTCGCCGTCTTTTTTGAATTGAATCGTCGTCACGTCGTAAGAAAGGCTTTCAATGCCCGCCGGAACGATTGAGTAATCGCGGTACCACGCAATCAGCGCGTCGCGCCCCTTGTTGCTGTAGTCCATGCGAAAAACGCCGCTGAACGTGACATCGTTTCTTTCTGACGTCATTGACGTAATTTGAACAGAATCTGTATCAAAATAAATCTCGTTGTCACTCTGATCCGTGTAAATGTGTTGCCAATTAGCCGCCAAAGCCGTAGCCGCGCTCATCATGATAACAAGCAACGTCGTTAAAAAAATTTTCCTCATATAAAACATCTCCTTAAAAAAATTTTGTTTACTATTCGGCGCACTCAAGAAAAAATCCTTTCGATAAAATTATTTTTCGCGAGCAACAAGATACTTTACCAGTTCGCGCAGGAAATTTGCCTCATCACCGAAATTTTTCAATGCGTTTAACGCCTCCTCGACCGCATTTTGAGCAAAAATTTTAGCTTTTTCCAGTGAAGTCAGGCTAACATAAGTCGATTTTAAATTTTTTGCGTCAGAGCCGACCGGTTTGCCCAAAATTTTTTCATCGCCCGTCACGTCTAAAATATCGTCAGTTATTTGAAATGCCAATCCGAAATTTTCTGCGTAAATCGTGAGTTTTTCCAATTTTTCCGGTGAACTTTGCGCCAAAATCGCTCCGGAACGTATCGCCGCCCGAAAAAGTGCTCCGGTTTTACCTCTATGCATGAGTTTTAGCGTCTCAAAATTAATTTTTACCCCCTCCGAGCGTAAATCAATCACTTGCCCGCCGACCATGCCTGCAGCACCCGCCGCTACGCTAATTTCTTCCAAAACTTTTAATAAAATTGCGTTTGGAACGTCTTTTTGCCGCAAAATTACTTCAAAAGCCAGCGTTAAGAGCGCATCACCCGCCAAAATTGCCATTGCCTCGCCAAAAACTTTGTGATTTGTTAATTTTCCGCGCCTGTAATCGTCGTTATCCATAGCCGGCAAGTCGTCATGAATCAAAGAATATGTGTGAATCATTTCCAGCGCGTCCGCCACCGTGATAAATTTTTCACCATTTGCACCGGATGCGTCCGCCGCCGCCATCAAAAGTATCGGACGAAGTCTTTTTCCGCCCTCAAACAAGCTATATTCCATTGCACTTTTTAATTCGTCATCAAGCGATTTTGTTCGCCGCAATTCGCTAATTAAATCATTTTCGACCAGTTTTACGCGCCGTTTCCATACATTTTTGAACATAAAAAATCCCCCCAACACTTTTTAGGAGGATTTTATCATATTTTTAGCAATTTGAGTAGAAAATTTCCTGTAAAAATTCTTCCGCGAACTCCGGCGCGTCCGAACACTCTATAAAATTTTTTCCACGTAAATTTTTTGGCGCAAATGCAATATCTGACAACTTTAACATTGAAATATCAATTTCGCTGTCTCCCGCGCAGAAAATTTTGCTCGGATTAAACATTTTTTTTAATTTTAACAGCGCGTTGCCCTTATTTAGCGCGGGCGGAAACAAATAAATCTTTTTTCCGGTGTATTTCACCGTTAATTTCGTCTCAAAACGAATTTTTTCCGCGTCAATCTCATCTTTACAGCGCAAAAATAAAAAATTTTCGTCGACGACGCGGCAAATGTTAAAATTTTCGTCACGGGAATATTTTTCACGTAAATTTTCCATTTCTGCTAAATTTTCTGCAGTAATCTCCGTGCGCAGAAAATTTTTTTGATTTTTTCCGTCCAAAATATATGCACCGTTCGCCACGACCGCAAATTTCGGCTTAAAGTCTTTCGTCCAAAAAATTCGCTGATATTGTTCGATTGAACGCGTTGTTATCGGTATAAATAGAATTTTTCCCGATATTTTCTTCAAAAACTCCAAACTTTTTCGCGAAATGAAACTTTGCTCGTGATTATCGTAAATTTCGACGCAAATATCATCTTCACGACGTTTTTTATGCGAATGAATCAACGTGTTGTCCAAATCGCAGGCAAATAAATTTTTCATGTCAATTATCGGCGATTTTTTGAATTAATCCGCACGCTTTGTAGTTTTTTAGCGGATAAATTTCCACTTTTACGCCTTTTTCCTCCGCAAGTTGATATAAATGTTCCAAATTCTCATCGTGTAGGCTTTGCACTAAAATTTTCCACGGTAAACGCCGCAATAATACCCGCGTCGCCTCGCCGATACTCGGTTTGATTAAATTTATGTCAGAAATTTTAAAATCTGCCGCAATTTTTTTGACTTCTGCCAATCCGCTACCAATTTTTACTGCAGATTTTGATATTTTTGGCGCGTCAGCAAAATTTTTTTCGATTTCGTCAATAAATTGATACGTTAAATCTTTTTCGCGAAGTTCGGAATAAAAAGCCGCCCCGTGAAAATCTTTTTCGCCAATTATATCATTTCGCAAAAAAGTTCGGCTCAAAAGTCCGGAAACTGTCGAATTTAAGCACGAACTCGCGATTAAAAAGTCCTCATGAGTGCCAAATTTCTCCGAAATGCCTGCAGGATCGCTCAAAACTGCCAATCCCGTGCTAATTTCCGGAAAATCTTTCATAGCCTGCAAAAGTTCGCGCTGAATCGCTCCTTTTCCCGTCCAACCGTCCACAAATTGAATTTCTGATGGTTTATGGCGTTTTAAAATGAAATTTATAGCGTTTTTATCGATTCCGACACCGCGAATTATCGAAATTGTGTAATGTTCGACCTCACATGGGAAATTTTGCTCCAAATAGTGCTTTATCAAAATTCCAATCGATGTACCGGCTCTGGCTAACGAAACTAGAGCAATTTTTTTGCCTTTTTCTAAAAAAATTTGTTCAGAAACGCCTTTTACTGCCGCTGCAGTGATTTTTGCGTATCTCTTTAGTGCATCGAAGTAAGTTTTTAAATATTTTTCGCTCGGCTCGTACTCAATCGGCAACATTTCTGAATAATGTCGCCCAGATTGTATTAATTTTTCGCGTTCCGCCGTTCCAAGCGGTTTTACCAGTCCGGTTATGTCTTTTAATAAAATTTTTACGTCTTTTTCTCTGTAAGTGCTAAACATTTCCACACCTCACGATAAAAATCTTGTCTGTTCCGTGAAAATTCAGCGCAGAAATCAAATATTCCGCGCCAAAAGTGAAATTTTCTGCGTTTGTCATGATAATCGCCGCGTCGTAGTGCTTTAAATTGTAAATAAACGTCGTTCGAGACGAATTATAGAAACTTTTTAATTTAAAACCTTCGCAAATCGGATAATTTTCATCATTTGAAACGCCAATCGGACTTCGAGTTGTTGAATGTGTAAAAACTGAAAAATTTTCTTGTTCAAGTCGCTGACCAGCAATAATCGCCGGCAACATGAATTCTTCCGTGCCTAAAATCAAAATTTCTCCGGAAATTTTTTCATTTTTTAGCATTTCGGCAATAAAATCTGCGGAAATTTCACATTGATTAATATATTCTCCGATTTTTACTACAAAACGCGGATCAGACGTGAAATTTATTTCGTGAAATGAAAAATTTTTCTTAAGTGGCAAAATTTCTTGTGGCGGTTCAATAAAAAACTTTTCAACGTCGAAAATTTCATCAATTTTAACGAGATAAACGCAAAAAATATTTTCCGCCGCCAATTTCGCAAGATTTTCTTCAGAAACACGATTAATTATCGACGCCGCGCAAATTTTTTTATCATTTAGCGCAGGAAATTTACTTTTTAGCTGTCGAATGACATTTAAAAGAGTTTTTCCTGTCGAAATTTCATCATCAACGAAGACAACGCCGTCAGTTTGATTCAAAAGTTCGGAAAAATTGCCTGCAAAGAGTTTTTGTTCGGGCGCGTGGCTGTGTTCTTCCAAAAATTCGACAAAAGACGAGTTTGGAAGATTTTCTCGCGTAGTTTGAAGATAAAAACAGTTTTCCGAGAGATTTTTTGCCACAATCGCGCCAATAGCCGTCGCAGTTTCCGCAAAACCGATAACAAGACGCGCAGAAAAGTTTTTTTTGACGATTTTTCCAAGTTCATTCATCATTTCGAGCGCAGAAGTCGGATTAACCGGCAAATGTTTGCCTTGAAGCGGATTTACGAGCAAATAATTTCTTTTTTTATTGTTAAAACGCTTGGCGACGCGCAAAACGTCGTTTGAAGTGAAAATTTTCAATATAAATCGCCTCCAAAAGTTTTTTTACCGGTTTAAAACGAAAAAATCCTCTGCAGAAAAATTTTTTATCTGAGAGGCGATTTTCTATTTAAAACGGATTTTAATCGTCGATAACGCCGTAAATTTCGCTAAGAATTTTGATTTTCTTCGCCCAAGCGAGATGGCATTTAATTTCGTTCATGCGCGATCCGTCAGCACTTTTCATCACTCCATGCGTTTTTGACCTCCAATTTAGCAAAATTTTCGCGTCGTCGAGGTCATTTTTAAAAACTTTCATGCCGTCAAAGATAATTGGAAGTTGAGCGGGGTGAATTGCGGTTTTTCCGATAAAACCATTGGCGCGGTCGAGTTCGATTTCTTTTTTTAAGCCAACAGCCCACGCGCCGCCGTTATCGCCATTAAAATAGTTCCAAACTGCACCGGAAACGACAAAATCTTTGGCAAAAACGTTCAAAATATCAATTAAAACGTCGCGAACAACGCCAATTTCGTAAATTGTTTGATTAATATTGCGCCGCAAGCCGTAAATATTGCAAAAATCGTTTACACCGACGCGAATATTTAAAACTAGCGGTTTTATTTCGTCGAGAGTTTGTTTTAGCGATAAAAGTTCGTCACGGCGCGTAAAAATGCTTGAAATTCGCTCACTTTCAAGCGTTGGCATGATAAATTTGCCTATTTCTTTCGAGATTTTGATAAAACTGCGTGCATTGCTCATATCGAACTTTGGCAGGATATAACCGGTTAAAATTTTCGATTTCGAGCCGATTTTGTCATGAAAAGTTTCCAAATGACGCGGAGAACGAATTCTTACAAAGATTAACGGCAGATTTTGCAAATTTTCGAGTGATTGCAGGATAATTTGCAAAGATTTTTCCGCTTCGTTTAAAAATTCGTCTTGAATTGAATCTTCCAGGCAAAAAGCTATTGAATTTAGTTTCGGTAACTGATTTTTTTCGATTTTTTTAACGATATTCGATTGGAAAGCCGGCATATAGAGCAAACCGCCAACTTTGTACTGCAAAACTTCTTTTTCGAGCATTTTAACCTCCAAAAAATAAAACTTTGATAAAAATTTTACAAGAATGGACGGTTAAAGTCAATAATACGGCTTAAAGTTCGATAATTCCGAAAGAAATTGAACTATATTTGCCGCCGTCAGCGATTTTAAATCCGAGCCGCTCAAATTCCAAACTTCCGGCGTGTTCTTTCATAACGACGCGAAATTTTGCGACGCGACACGCCTCACGGATAATTTTTTCAGTTATTGGGCGCGAATCTGCGAGCGGGCGAATAGAATTTAATCCGGAACTGGTTTTAATCGGTTTTCTGAACATTGGGTCGAAATAAACGGCGTCGAAGGAATTTTCCGCGCAATTTTTTAAAAAATCTTCGTAATTGGCGTTAAAAACTTCAATTCTGCGCATAGATTGCAAAATATGCGGGCTATCTTCGGAAAAATTTTGCAAACCGTGGCTGACTACGGCAAAAATCAACGGATTTACTTCAATCGCGACAATTTTTCCGGTTTCGCCGGCTATAAAACTTTCAACAATGGCATCAGAGCCTAAACCAAGCGTGCAATCGAGAATTTTTGCACCTTTTTTTACGTTTAGAGCGTCAATTAGTCTGTCATTTTCGCCGCAACGCAAATTTTTTATCCGCAAATGCGCTGTATTCGGGTGAAAAAAGAATTCGCCGTCCGAAGTAATAATACTTAGCGAATTTTTCTTAACCAGCAAGATATTGTCCACTTCGTGAAGTTTTTTTAGCAAATCGAAGGAAAAATCTTCACGCTGAACTAATTTTGCGCCGAATTTTAAAGAAATTTCTTTGGCGAACGTCTCAATCGAAGAATTTGGCTTGCGAATCGTCGTAACGATAAAATTTTCCATTGCAAAGCCTCCACAAGAATTTTTTTTATTTGACGGGAAAAAATTACGTGATAAACTGCTGTAAGTTTTAAAATTTTGATTAATTTTCAGAGGTGAGGACTTGAAAGACAGAAATTTAACGCCGATGATGGAACAATATCACGCGCAAAAGGCAAAACACCCCGACGAATTATTATTTTTCCGTTTGGGGGATTTTTTTGAGATGTTTAACGAAGATGCGCAAATTGCGTCGCGAGAAATCGGTTTGACGTTAACTCACCGGCAAAAAGTTCCAATGTGCGGGGTTCCGGCGCACGCAGTGGAAAATTATTTGCAAAAACTCGTTGCAAAAGGATTTCGCGTGGCGATTGTCGACCAAATCGGCGATCCGAAGGCAAAAGGACTAACTGAACGCGCTTTGACAAAAATTGTCACGCCCGGAACGATTTTGACGGAAGATACGCTGATAAATGCCGGAAATAATTATCTTGCGCTGATTTTTGAGGAAAAAAACGAAATTTCTTTAGCTTGTTCGGATATTTCGACGGGAGAAATTTTTTTTGGACTTTATGACGGCGCAAATCGCGAACAAAATCTTTTTGACGAACTTTATCGTCTTTCGCCGCATGAAATTTTAATTTCGGACGATTTATCCTTTTTAAAGCGTCTAAAAAATTTTTCTGAACTAAAATTGGACGATTGCACGTTCACGACGATTGAAATTGAAAAAAATAGCAACGAAAACTTTTTACGGGAACATTTTTCGGAAGAAGATTTGCCGGCGTCAGAAATTGCCGCCTGTGCTGTGGAAAATCTTTTAAAATACATTCACAAGACAGTTCGCACGGATTTAAAGCATATTTCTAAATTAACACGCTTGGATTTAAATAATCATCTAATTTTGGACGCAACCGCGCTAAAAAATTTAGAAATTGTTAAAAATCTGCGCGATGGCTCGAAAAAAAATACGCTTTTTGACATTTTGGACTTCACGCAAACGGCGAACGGCAACAGACTTTTGCGCCGCTGGTTAGAAAGCCCGCTGGTGGATATTGCCGCGATTAATCGTCGACTCGACGCGGTGGAAGAACTTTTTAAAAATTTTACGACGCGGCGCAATTTACGCGAGATTTTAAGCGAAATTCACGATTTTGAACGGCTGATGACGAAAATTGAGGTCGGCTCCGCCAATGCTCGCGATTTAACCGCGCTAAAAATTTCTTTTCACGCTTTGCCGAAAGTTTCTGAAGTTCTTGCTGGCGTTCAGAGCGATATTTTGCTTGCTTGCCGCGATAAATTGGGGAATTTTGATGACGAGGAGAAAATTATTGACAAAGCAATTAGCGAAAATGCGTCAATGAGCGTTCGCGACGGCGGGATTATAAACAACGGCTACAACGCGGAACTTGACGAACTTAGGCGAATTTCGATTGACAGCCGCGCTTTTTTGCAAGAATTTGAGGAAGAAGAGAAGCAAAGGACAGGAATTCGTGCGCTAAAAATCGGTTACAATCGCATTTTTGGTTATTATATCGAAGTTCGGCACAGCGGGGCAAGTAAAATTCCGAAAAATTACATTCGCAAGCAAACTTTAGTCAACGCAGAACGATATATCACGCCGGAATTAAAAGATTTTGAAACAAAAATTCTCGGCGCGCAGGAAAGAATCGTAAATCTTGAATACAGTTTGTTTTGCGAGGTTCGGGACAGAATTAAAACGCGCCTTCCGCAAATTCAAGAGACGGCGCGGCGGATTGCGTTGGTTGATGTTATCGCGAGTTTGGCGGAGGCGGCGCAGGTTAATAATTACACGCGCCCCGACTTGAATATTGAAGGGAAAATAGAAATTCGCGACGGGCGGCACCCGCTTGTTGAAAAAATTTTGACCACAAGTCTTTTTGTCCCGAACGACACAAAAATTTCGCCGAATCGTTGCGGGCTGATGATTATAACCGGTCCGAACATGGCGGGCAAATCTACTTATATGCGGCAAGTCGCGCTGTTGACGTTGATGACGCAAGCCGGCAGTTTTATTCCTGCCGCCAATGCGAATATTTGCCCCGTGGACAGAATTTTTACGAGAATCGGAGCGAGTGACGACCTTGTCAGCGGGCAATCAACTTTTATGGTTGAAATGAACGAAGTCGCGCAGATTTTGAATTACGCAACTGACAAGAGTTTGATAATTTTGGACGAGGTCGGGCGCGGCACGTCGACTTTTGACGGAATGAGTATTGCCCGCGCCGTGATTGAGTACATTGACAAAAAAATCCGCGCCAAAACTCTTTTCGCCACGCATTATCACGAATTGACAGATTTAGCGGAGACTTCAGCGCGGATAGAAAATTTTTCCGTGGCGGTGAAGGAGCGCGGCAACGAAGTAATTTTCTTGCGGAGGATAAAACCTGGCGGTGCGGATAAATCTTACGGAATACAAGTTGCGAAATTGGCGGGCTTGCCAAAATCTGTGATGAAACGCGCCGAAGAAATTTTAAAATCAATGGAAACCGCCACGCCCGTCCGCCCCGTCATAGACAAAAAAAATTCCCCGCCGCCGTCGTTGTTCATGGCGCAGGGTATGAAAGATTTATTAAATTTAGACGTGCCCAGCCTTACACCGATTGAGGCGATGGGCAAACTTTACGAACTTCAACAACAGGTAAAAAAAGAACTCGGACAATAAAAATTTTTACCGGCTCGCTCTTTTGTGATTAATAATTTTTTTAATGTTTAAATCTACTTTTCTTTTGCAGCCCCAAAAGAAAAGTAGCAAAAGAAAAGGGGCTTAGTTCCGGCTGAGAAAACATCACGTTTTCTGCGCCGGCGACCGCCCATCCCTGGGCGGTCGGGTTCTCGCTCACCGCAAATAATAAATTTTTCAACAGGAATTAATTACCGGTGATTTTTTAAGAAGTGCTCAATACGGTTTAAAGCCTCGGAAATTTTTTCAACGCTCGTGGCGTAGGAGCAACGCACATGCCCCGCGCCGCATTTGCCAAAAGCAGTGCCCGGGACAAGTGCGACGTGTTCAGCTTGAATTAATTTTTCGGCAAATTCTTCCGAAGTGTAACCGCTTGCCGTGATGTTCGGGAAAATGTAAAATGCGCCGCGTGGCTCGAAGCTGTCCAAGCCCAAAGTTTTAAAGCCGTCATAAATCAAGCGTCGTCGTCTGTCATAGTCGGCGACCATTTTTTTCATGTACTTTTCGCCGCGTTTGAGAGCCTCAATCGCCGCAACCTGCGCGGTTATCGGTGCGCAGAGGATTGTATATTGATGAATTTTCGTCATCGCCGCGATAAAGTCGGGATTGCCCAGCGCGTAACCAATCCGCCAGCCCGTCATAGCATAAGCCTTGCTGAATCCGTTTAACAAAATTGTTCGGTCGCGCATTTTCGGCAAGCTGGCAAAACATTCGTGGACGCCGCCATAAGTCAAATCGCCGTAAATTTCGTCGCTGATAACAACCAAATCATGCGCTTCGGCGAAGTCGGCAATTTTCAACAGGTCGTCGCGCTCCATAATCGCGCCGGTCGGGTTATTCGGATAACCGATTAAGATTGCTTTGGTCTTCGGCGTGACAAACGGTTCCAACTCTTCGGGCGTGATTCTAAACTCGTTCTCAATTTTCGCGGGCACGCTGACCGGAACGCCGTTAGCCAAAAACGTGCACGCCTGATAGGAAACATAACACGGTTCGGGGATTAAAATTTCGTCGCCGGGATTTAGAATTGCACGCAACGCCAAGTCAAGAGCCTCGCTCACGCCGACAGTAACCAAAATTTCCGTGTCAACGTCGTAAGCAACGTTAAATTTTTCTTTGTAATGGTTAGCAATCTCCGTGCGCAATTTCAACATTCCACGATTGGCGGTGTAGCTGGTGTAGCCGCGCTCCAAACCGTAAACACAACTCTCACGAATCGGCCAGGGCGTCACAAAATCCGGCTCGCCCACGCCCAAAGAGATAACGTCCTGCATTTTCGCCGCAATGTCAAAAAATTTTCTTATACCGCTCGGCGCGACTGACTTAACAGAATTCGACAGCTTATCTTGCCACGTCATGGCGCAACCACCAGCCTGCGGTCGCGTTCCGTGTCTTCCATTATCACGCCATCTTTTTTATAAGCCTTCAACATGAAGTGACTGCGCGTCTGCGTCACGCCTTCAATCGGTGCAAGCCGCGTCGCCACGAAATTTGCCACGTCTTTTAGCGATTTACCTTCAATGATGACAAGCAAATCAAAATTTCCGCTCATTAGATAAACCGTGCGAACTTCATCAAAGCGGTAAATCCTCTCGGCAATGGCATCGAAGCCGACTTCGCGTTGTGGCGTCAAATTTATTTCGATAACCGCAGTGACATTGTCATCACCGAATTTTTCCCAATTAATCAATGCGCCGTATGACAAAATTATTTTTTCTTTTTCCAGCACGGCAATTTCTTTTTCAATTTCGTATTCGGATTTCTGCAACATTGAGGCAAGCTCGCCCGTCGTGAGCCGCGCATTGTGTTCAAGCAGTTCTAAAATTTCTTTCACTGGTCATCACCTCGGTTAAGTTTCAATCATCATTGAGTAAAAAATTTCGGCGTCATGCAATTCGGCAAAATTTTTTATCGCCGCCATTCCGCCTTTGCTGTGGTCAAGCTTGTCACTCAACGCGCAGAGCATTTCCAAAAAATCTTCCAGCGTCAACCGCCGCTTTGAAATTGCCGTCAAAACCGCCGCGAACTCCAACGCCCGATAAGCCGTGACAAACACCCGACAATTAAATTTTTCATCGCCGACAAATGCAAACGGATAACAGCGCATAAAAAATTCGTTCACAAGATAATTTTCCAGCACCGCCGAAAAATTTTCGTGCAACGGTAACAAAACTTTTTTTCGGTTCATCAAATAAGCTGCGATGAGTTGATTTTTTTTGCTGATTGTCAAAGCCGCCTCGTAAGTCTCGCCGAAAATTTCTGCTAAAGCCGCTGCGTGATTTTCTTCGTCAAATTCAATCTCAAGGGAAATTTTTTCGCCAAAGAACTCG
>Ga0310697_10004417_pt1 | contig 13909 bp, 10 predicted proteins | sample 172DNAGHGlowgp2_FD_203883 | JGI IMG/M metagenome (GOLD analysis project Ga0310697, IMG submission 203883) | Sheep rumen microbial communities from Palmerston North, Manawatu-Wanganui, New Zealand - 1728 DNA GHGlow gp2 (v2) (version 2) | ecosystem: Host-associated > Mammals > Digestive system >...
TCCTGGATTAAATGTCACCGGACGATTCAAGGAGAGCGGGGTGACTATATATCTCCGCAACGGGAAACCGGTAGCACGGACGGCGACAAGCTGGCAGCCAAAGCGTCGCACCCGCAAGCAGTTCATCGCCCGACAGCAGATGCTTCACAGCACCCGGCTATGGGCATTCCTGAAATACGCCGGCACACCAGATGAAGAAAAAGTTGTACATATTGCAGATTTTCAGTAATTTTGTAATTGAAATAAAGAAGCAATCCGCAACTATGCAAAACAAACCGACGGCCTGTTTGCCCGCATCATCGGCAAAATCAGTGCACTGACCGTCGCTCAATACATCAATTACTTAAATAATCAACCGATTGGCAGAGTTAAATATGCACTGGTTTAATTCCGCCAACGGGTTCTTAATTTTTAATTTTTAATTTTGTGCACAATTTTTTCGGGGATTGGGCGTTATTGTGGTGTACTTTTTTTTCGATGGCTTATGAATCACGGTAAAGATATCTGCAAGGAGCTGAAGGCGGTGCGGCGAAGCATCGCCGAGGAAAACGGCATCGCATTGGAGATGCCTGAATGCACCTATCAGGGGCCCTGCCGGGGTACCTGCCCGCGCTGCGAGAGCGAGTTGCGCTACCTGGAAAATGCTTTGGCCGAGAGGCTGCGCATGGGCCGGACGGCCAAGGTGGCGGGCATTGCACTGGCGCTGGCGTCGACGGCCGCCGCCGGGGCGCAGAGCACGGGGGTGGCGACGGAGAAAGGGGGCGGGACGCCGGAGCCGGTTTGTGCCGGCGTGACGCCGGCGCCCCAGAATGTGGCTCCGCTGCGCGAGGCGGTGATGGGCAAGCCTGCGACGATGAGTGCGGGCCTGGCGGCGAATCCGCCGCGGGTGGTGGCGGACTCGGTGAGGGTGACGGGGACGGTGCTGGACGAGCGGTCGAAGGAGGCGTTGCCGTTTGTGAATGTTATTGTGAGGCAGGACGGGAGGACGGTGGGCGGCGCAACGACGGATTTCGACGGCAATTTCAGTGTCGATTTGCCGAAGGGGCGGTATGATTTATTAATCAGCTTTATCGGGTATGAAATGTATGCTTTGCCCGGGGTGGTTGTGCCGCAGGATTTGCCGCTGAAGACCATCGAGCTTAAGAGCAGTCCCGGTGCGATGGGAGAAATAGAGATTGTATCGGGAATACTTGATCCGTTGTTTGAGTACGATGCCGGGGGTGCGACGCAGAATATGGAGATTCAGGGGGTGCGGGTGAAGGCGCAGTACTAAAATGAAAAATGAAAAATGAAAAATGAAAAATGAGAATTGAAAATTGAGAGTTGAAATTCGAGTAATTAGCCTTTCATTGGCCTGCGTAGCCTTCGAAAAATTAGAGTTATTCGCCGTTAAATAAAAGTCATTCGCCGTTAAATAAAAGTTATTCGCAGATGGAAGCAGTACCGTTCATAGGCATCGACCGTCACCGCTTGGGTGTCGACGGGGTGGGGGTGACCACGCTGGCGGCGTTCCATGGGTGTCCGCTGCGTTGCCGCTACTGCCTCAACCGCCGCTGCCTGGAGCCTGCCGAGGGGCTGGTGCGCTACACTCCGCAGGAGCTCTACGACCGCGTGGGGGTGGACAACCTGTACTTTATCGCCACGGGCGGCGGTGTCTGCTTCGGCGGCGGGGAGCCGCTGCTGAGGGTGGATTTCTTAGAAGAGTTCAAGGCCATCTGCGGCCGGGGGTGGAACCTGACGGCGGAGACGTCGCTGCAGGTGGAGCGCGAGAGCGTGGTGCGTGCCGCCGAGGTGGTGGGCGATTTCATCGTGGACATCAAGGAGGGCAACGCCGCAATCTACAAGGCCTATACGGGCGGCGACGCGGCCCGTGCGTGGGGCAACCTGGAGTGGCTGCTGGGGCGCATGGGGGCGGAGCATGTGATGGTGCGCGTGCCGCTGATTCCGGACTTCAACACGGAGGCGGACTGCGACGCCACGGCCAAGCGTCTGGAGGCCATGGGCGTCACCCGGATAGACCGGTTCGTGTATAGAGTGATGAGTGATGAGTGATGAGTGACTGAGTGGCTGAGTGATTGAGTGGCTGAGTTTTTTTTCACGACAACTTAGACAACATGGACAACAAGCAAACCGCAACATGCGGTTTGCCTGTGGGGGTGTGCGACGGTTGTTGTTGTTGTTGTTTTATGCTTGCGCGGGTTCCGCAGGCTGGCTGCCGGTGTCCCATTTGGTTTCGAGGGCTTCGCTGACGTTGATGACGTGGTCGGCGAGCTTTTCGTATAGCGCGTAGAGGTTGCTGTAGGCGATGCCGACGTTGTAGTCGTAGCGGTTGGACTTGAGGGCTTCGAGGTGGTCGTTGCGCAGGTGGTCGCGCAGGTGGTTGATGTCCTGCTCGAGGGCGTGGGCGGTGGCGAAGTCGGCGTGGTCGTAGTCGTGGAGGTTGGCGTCCATGGTGTCGAGGGCGCGACCAACAAGGGTGCTCATCTGGGAGAGGTTGTCGTTGAGGGCGTCGCTGAAGTGGGCGGCGTCGGCGCGCTTGCTCTGGCGGACGAGGGCTATGTGGTAGATGTCGTCGCCGATGCTCTCGAGGTTGTCGGAGATGCGTAGCATGGAGGAGATGCGCTGTGAGGTGTGCTGGCTGACGCCGCCGGTGCCGAGGCGGGTGAGGTAGCGGGTGATTTCCATGTCCATGTTGTCGGTGATCTGCTCGTAGTGGGCTATGCGCTGGAGGGTGTGGTCGAAGTCGTCCTGGCTCTTGGCGGTGCGCAGGGCGGGGAGGAAGGTGTACATGCGCAGCACGCGTTTGGAGAACTCCTCGATTTCGAGTTTGGCGCTCTGCAGGTTGAGCTCGGCGGTGCTGAGGAGGGTGGGCTCGATGTATTTGAGACGGAAGGGCTCGTCGTCGCCGCTGGCGGGCTTTTCTTTCACCATGTGGTTGACAATCTTGATGATCTGGGGGATGAAGAAGGCCAGGAGGATGGTGTTGCCGACGTTGAAGACGGTGTGGAAGAGGGTGATGGCCATGGGCATGTCGTGGGGGAAGATGCCGAGGATGAAGTTCATGATGGGGTGGAAGAGGACGAGGGTGACGAGGACGCCGCCGATGTTGAAGAGCAGGTGGGCACGTGCGGCCTTCTTGGCGGCGGTGTTGGCCACGATGGCGGCGATGTTGGCGGTGATGGTGGTGCCGATGTTTTGGCCCATGACGAGGGCCATGGCGACGTTGAAGTCGATCCAGTTGTTGTAGCACATGACGAGGGTGATGGCCATCATGGCCGAGGAGGACTGGACGATGCAGGTGAGCAGGGCGCCGATGGCGACGAAGAGGAGTATGGACCAGAAGCCGTAGTGGCCGAGGGAGGCGAGGGTCTGGAGGAATTCGGGGTATTCCTTGAGGTCGGGCATGGCGGCCTGCAGGAGGTCCATGCCGACGAGGAGGAGCGCCAGTCCGATGACGGTCTGGCCGATGGACTGCATGCGGTCGCGCTTGGAGAAGATGAAGAAGAGGCTCACTGCGGCGATGAGCATGGAGAGGGGCAGGCCGCTGCCGCCGTCGCCGAGGCCGAGGAGAGTGATGATCCAGGCCGTGGCGGTGGTGCCGATGTTGGCGCCCATGATGACGGCTATGGCACCGGAGAGCGAGACCATGCCGGCGTTGACGAGGCTGACGACCATGACGGTGGTGGCCGACGAGCTCTGGATGATGGCGGTGATGGCGGTGCCGGTGAGGATGCCGCTGAGGGGGTTGCCGGTGAAGTGGCCGAGGATGGTCCTCATGCGGGAGCCGGCGACTTTCTGCAGACCCTCGCTCATCATTTTCATGGAGAAGAGGAACACGGCCAGCGCACCGGCGAACTTGATGATAATCAGTAGAATTTCTGTTGCTGTCATAGTGGTTTGTTTTTGCTGTTTTACGGCTGCAAAAGTACTACTATGATGTTACAAAACGGTTACGAAATGGTTAAGATATTGTTAAGTTTTTTTTCGGTGGATTAGGCTTCCGCCTGTGGCCGAGGGTTCCCCCGCTACGCGAAATCCTGGAGATCTTGGAAATTATTTGTCGATTCCATTAGATTTCCAGGATTTGTCTAGGTCATGTAAATCTTGGAAATCCGACAGAATCGATTTCCAGGATTTTCAAGATTTCCGCCGCAGGCGGGGAATAATCAGCAGCAGTCATGGTCGTGGCAGTGGGAGCTGCGGGTCTCGAGTTCGAGGGTGCTGTGGTGGATGCCGAGGGTGTCGAGGAGTTCCTTGACGCGGTCGGTGACCTCCTCGAGCATCGCGGCTTCGGGGATGACGATGTGGCAGGTGAGGGCGGTCTCGGTGGTGGAGATGGCCCAGATGTGGATGTGGTGGACGTTGAGGACGCCGTCGAGGGCCTGGATGCGGTTCTGGATGTCGTCGACGTCGTAGCCTTCGGGCACGGCGTCGGTGCTCATGCGGAGGCTCTCGGAGAGGAGCTCCCAGGTGGAGACGAGGATGACGACGGCGATGACGAGGCCGATGATGGGGTCGACGACGGTCCAGCCGGTGTATTTGATGACCACGCCGGAGACGACGACGCCGACGGAGACCAGCGTGTCGGCCAGCATGTGGAGGAAGGCGCCGCGGGTGTTGATGTCGTGCTGCTGCTGGCGGCTGAGAGCCCAGGCGGTGAGGCCGTTGATGACGATGCCGACGGCGGCGGTCCAGATGATGAGGTCGCCGCTGACCTCGCCGGGGTTGAAGAATTTCTGGATGCTCTCCACGATGATGGCGCCGACGGCGACGAGGAGGATGATGGCGTTGAGGAGCGAGATGAGGACGGAGGCCTTGCGGTGGCCGTAGGTGAAGCGCTTGGTGGCGTGGCTGGCGGCCAGTTTGAGGGCTATCATGGCCAGCAGGAGGGAGAAGACGTCGCTGAGGTTGTGGCCTGCGTCGGAGAGGAGGCCGAGGGAGTTGCCGACGAAGCCCGCAACGGCCTCGACGATGACGAAGAGCAGGTTGAGCGCGACAGCGACGATATAGATGGTAGACAGTTTTTCTATCGCGTGCGCGTGGTGGTGATGGTGGTGGCCGTGGTGGTCGTGGTGATGGACCGCCGGCATCTTGCCGGCATCATGGTGGTCGTGGTTGGGGCGCAGGCTGCCAGCCTGCGATTCGTGTTCGTGGTGGAGATGGGCCGCCGGCATCTTGCCGGCATCGTGGTGTTCGTGGTTCATATTTTTTGTTTTTTATTTGCTATTGCCGGCGGGACGCCAGCGTTCCTTTTTTTATTGCCGGCGGGACGCCGGCGCTCCATTAATTTTCGTTTTGCAAAAGTACGAACTTTTTCCGACATGGGAGTGTCACCATTGCTGGTGAGAGGATTTTTTAGTGTTAAGTGTTAAGTGTTTAGTGTTAAGTTTTGATTGTTAGGTGTTTGGTGATAAATATTTGGTGTTGTGTTTCTATGCACACATCCGGTGGACGAGGCGAAAATGGTGCTTGATGGGGTTTTAAGGCGGTGTTTTCTGTAGTTAAAAATTGTTAAAAACAGCACCCTTTGTAGACTTTTGGCGAAAATGATGTTATAATAGTGTATGTGAAAACAACAAAAAAGGCAAAATAACGTTAATGCAAAAAATAAACACTATGAAAATGAAGAACACATCCTTTGTCGTCCGCTGCTGCATGGTGGCGGTGTTGATGGTGTCGGCCATGGGTGCCGCACAGGCACAGAACGAGCGCGCGACGCTCAAGAAGGCCGAGGGCCTAGTGGCCCAGCGGCAGTATGCGTCGGCTTTTGCCATGCTGGATGCGCTGGACCCCGCGAACGACCGTCCGGCGGTGCTGGCCATGAAGGCCGACATTGTGCTGCACTACTTTGCGCAGAGCATGAACCACATGGTTTTCTCGCTGGTGGACCTGAAGAAGGGTGAGAGCCTCGACTCGGTGCGCCGCAACTTTGAGATGGGGGATGCGTCCGCTTTCGACGTGGACAGCCTCTCGCGCCGTCTGCTGGCCACCCATCCCGGCGACCAGTCGTTGCTGGCCACCCATGCCGCCTACCACAAGGCGTTGCTCGACGACTATGGCGACGATTTGTGGATGACATACCTTGCGCCTGAATGCAAGGCCCTGTTGCAACAGGCCACGGAGAGTGCCGATGCTTGCTCGCAGATGGGGTATTTTTATACTTCGGACGAGTCCATGGCCGACAGCGCGGCCTACTACTTCCGCCGTGCCGTTGCGTTGCAGGACACCCTCTGGGAGGCGCACTACAACCTGGGTGTGATGGAGTACCAGCTGGGGCACAACGACAAGGCCCTGGCCCACCTGGAGCGTGCCTGGAAGGGCTATCGGGTGCCGCGGCTGAAAGGCGACGCCGCCCGCGTGATGGCCATCATCTACGACCAGGCGTTGAACAACGCTGCCAAGGCCGAGCGCTACTACCGCCAGGCCGTTGCCGACGACAGCACCGACGTCACCAGCTGGGGGTTTCTGCTGGATTTCCTGCTGCGTCAGCAGTCGGCGCAGGACGATGCACTCCACGTGTTGCGGTCCGGTTGGCATGCGGCTGTGCAAAGCGACGATCTGTTTGACGAAACGGGTTATATTATCGGCCGATGCGTGAAGAACGAGAAGGGGAGCATGGCCATCGCGTTCCTGCAGTCGCGTTGCAACGAGGCGAAGGAGGACTTCGAGCTCGGCATCTGCCACCTCTACCTCTTCCAGCTGATGGAGAGGGGCGGCGAGGCTGTCGCCCACCTGCGCAAGGCTATCGAATGTTTCGAGCGCGACGAGGCTCCGAAGGATTTCCTGAAATGGCTGCGCGATACGCTGGAGGAGGCGGAGAAGTAAGTGGTGAGTGATGAGTGTTGAGTGTTGAGTGATGAGTGTTAAGTGTTTAGTGTTAAGTGTTATGCACACAGGGTTTTATAAGATAATCGTTGCAGTTGTGCTGTTGGTGGCTGCCGGCGGCGGCCGCGCGGCGGCGCAATGCATGGAAAACATCGGGCATCGCTACTCCACCACCTTCACGCGGCACGGCGACACGCTGGTGCTGGGTGTCACCTTCGGCGAGGAGAAGATGAAAATAAATTACTCCTGCCAGCGGCAGCAGGACGGCAGCATTGTGGTGAGCGGCATGGTGACCGCCGCCAAGACCGGCGAGGCGTTGCCATACGTGACGGTGAGCCGCGTTTACGAGATATATGGTGAGAAATGTTTCTTGCCTTGGGAGGAGTTGGCTGTGACCGACAATTTCGGCCTCTTCTCCTTCCGCCGTCCGGCGTTGAGCCACCGGACGCTGGCCTTCTGCTATGCGGGTTTCAGGCCGGAACTCTTCGAGGAGCATTGGGACACCATTGCCGTCAGTGAGCGCGAATACATGGCGCAACGTGACGTCAGCCAGCGCTTCGACACCGATGCCGTCACTACCGAAGAACGCACACGTTTGATGACGGAATTCTATGAGGTGTTCCATTCGTGGCCCGGGAGCCAAGAGTATGCCTGGCTGGAGAGCGAGGGACTGCGTTGCCGCATAGGGCGTTTCCAGCCTTCGGGCACGCTGGGGGTGCACATGCTGTGGCCTATCGACGACCGCCGGAGCTTCTACTTCAACGGCATGCACTACACGAACTTCTATGCCGACCGCCTCTTCGCCCTCTCGCCGGAGGGTGTCTTCGCCTCGCAGTCGCCCTCGTCGGGCGATTTGCGCGACCACCTGCACATCTCGCTCATCGACGAATATGAGGTTTCTGGATTCCACGCTCTTGCCCTCGACAGCACACAGGGCGTCCTCACTGGCCTGCGCTGGGCCGAGGGCGGATGGCTCTACTTTCGCACAGAGCGTGGCGGATGCTACAAGCTGCATGTCGACATGCACCCGCAGACCAACTGCAGGATGGAGGACGTGGAAGTCGGCGAGGCCGAATACCTCGCCGCCAAGGCCTCTTTCAACCAATACAACCACGCCCGCAAGCAGTATGACACCCCCACGGCGGCCGACACCGCCGCTGTGCTCCGCTACCGGGAGAAGTACAACGTGTCGTGGTGGGACCCCATGGGCGTGGACTCGCAGGAGGTGGAATACTTCCACCTGGAGGGAACGGACATCGACATCGTCGAGATTGCCATAGGCGACGGCTGCACCACCATCATTACTGGCGACACCGCCGAGATGAATGCCTGTTGGCTGGCGCTGTCGAAAGAGGGTGTTTTCGCGGGTTACCAAGTACCTTGGGAGGTGGAAAGTCCGGGGTACATCTATCTCTACCCACTACGGCCTCACCCCCAACCCCTCTCCCAAGGAGAGGGGAGAGGAATGCAAGTGGCGGAGAAGTGGGTCTACCAGACCACCCCCGCATGGCTTCCCTACGATGGGTGCTTCTGGGGTAGCGACGGCTGGCTCTACCTCGAAGGCCGTGCGGGCAACCACGACCGCGTGGTGTACCACAAGGTGAGGCTGAAGGGGGAGTGACTGAGTGGCTGAGTAGCTGAGTGGCTGGGTGGCTGAGTTGCTGAGTAGCTGAGTGGCTGAGTAGCTGAGTAGCTGAGTGGCTGGGTGGCTGAGTTGCTGAGTAGCTGAGTAGCTGGGTGGCTGAGTTGCTGAGTAGCTGAGTAGCTGGGTGGCTGAGTGGACTTAGCTACTTAGTCATTCGTTCTCGAAAGCGTTTGGGCTGGCGCAAGAGCGGTTCGATTGTCCTATTTCCGTTTCATTGTGTATGTTTCAACAATGGTGCAGTCCTCATAGTCGTACTCGTCCTGGAATACCAGTTTGTCCGGGGTGAGTTCCACAATCTTCCATTCGATGGGATAATTCCATGCGTTGTACCACGTGATGGTCTCATTGTTGCAAGTGTAGCCGACCCTACTTTTTGAAATTTCCAGCGGAGGCACGGGGTCGCAGCCGCCCTTGTCGTGTTCTACCATCGTGATGGAATCCTCGTCGATATCAAACGAGATATATCTGTATTCGGCGGAATCCAGCTTGGGGTTGTATTGCGTGGTATCGGCAGCGCTTCCTGCTGCAACCACAGGGCTTTCGCTGCAATCCCATTCTTCTGTCGCTGCCACTGTCTCCCAATGCCCGACAAGAGTCTTTTCCTTGTTGTTTGCCGTCCCGCTCTTGCAGGCGGACATCATCCCAAGGGCGCACAGCATAGCACCGACTAAAATTAGATTCTTTATATCGTATATCTTAGGCATATCACTATTGTTATTTCACGCTGCAAAGATACACATTTTTTCCTATTCGGCAAAATATAATTGTTGGTTGTTGTAAAACACCACGTTTGTTTCCGAACCATACCGTCGGTAGTAGTAGCATATAGGAAACATAACGTTACAATATAGTCAGGCAAAAGATGAGAAAAGTTTGAGTAAAAGGGGAGTAAAACCTAAAGACTAATTTTGTGCATAAAGAAAGATGCCTTTGGCATCGGTGTTATCCGAGCCAAAGGCATCTCTTGTATTGGTGTGTTGCTCGTCAATCGCGGCGGTCGCGGCCGAAGAGGCTGCCGATCCACTGCCTATTGAGTCGGGCGATGTTCTGGCGCTTGATCTGCTTGGGGCATTCGGCCTCGCAGGCGTAGGTGTTGGTGCAGGAGCCGAAGCCCAGTTCGTCCATCTTGCAGACCATCTTCTTGACGCGGTCCATGGCCTCGGGCTGACCCTGCGGCAGGAGGGCGAGGTGGCTCACCTTGGCGCCGACGAAGAGCATGGCGCTGGCGTTCTTGCAGGCTGCCACGCAGGCGCCGCAGCCGATGCAGGCGGCGGCATCCATGGCCTGGTCGGCCTTGTGCTTGGGCACGAGGATATTGTTGGCGTCGGGCACGCCGCCGGTGGTGGCGCTGATGTAGCCGCCGGCCTGGATGATCTTGTCGAAGGCCGTGCGGTCCACCACGAGGTCGCGGATCACCGGGAAGGCCTTGGCACGCCAGGGCTCCACCCAGATTTCGTCGCCGTCGTTGAAGTGGCGCATGTGGAGCTGGCAGGTGGTCACACCGTCGTCGTTGCCGTGGGGACGGCCGTTGATGTAGAGGCCGCACATGCCGCAGATGCCCTCGCGACAGTCGTTGTCGAAGCAGACGGGGTGGGTGATATGGTCGTTGACCAGCTTCTCGTTGAGCTGGTCGAGCATCTCGAGGAACGAGCAGTCGGCGCTGATGTTGTCGATCTCGTAGGTCTCGAAGTGCCCTTTGGCGCGGGCGTTCTCCTGGCGCCAGATATGTAGTGTGAATTTCATTGTCCTTTGAGTTTTGAGTTTTAAGCTGTGAGCTTTAAGTGAAACGCTGCGACCCGCGTAGCCACTTAAAACTTAAAGCTTACAGCTTACTACTTTTTATTTATAATTACGTTTCACAATCTTAATGTACTCGTAGTTGAGGGGCTCTTTGTACATCACTTCGGGTTTGTCGTGGCCTTGATACTCCCAGGCGGCGACGAACATGAAGTTCTGGTCGTCGCGGAGGGTTTCGCCGTCCTCGGTCTGGTGCTCCACGCGGAAGTGTCCGCCGCAGCTCTCCTCGCGCTGGGTGGCGTCGTCGACGATGAGGCGTGCCAGCTCGAAGTAGTCGGCCAGGCGGTAGGCTTTCTCCAGCTCGGGGTTCATCTCGGCGGCCTTGCCGGGAATGAAGACATGCTGGTAGAAGTCGGCTTCCAGCTCGGCAATCTTCTCCTTGGCGGTGGCCAGGCTCTCCTTGCTGCGGGCCATGCCGCAGTACTCCCACATCACGCGGCCCAGGGCCTTGTGGTAGTGGTCCACGGAGTGCTGTGCGGCGGCTCCGGATTCTCCGGTATTTCCGGAAGTTCCGGGTTTGCCGGCGATGGCCATGAGGCCATCCAGGCGGGCGCGGACGCTCTGCTCGGCCTCGTCGAACTCGGGGCCTTCGGCTTTGATCTTGCCCACGTAGATCTGGTCGGCCAGGTAGTTCTGCAGCGTGTAGGGCAGCACGAAGTAGCCGTCGGCCAGGCCCTGCATGAGGGCCGAGGCACCGAGGCGGTTGGCGCCGTGGTCGCTGAAGTTGGCTTCACCGGCGGCGAAGAGGCCGGGGATGGTGGTCTGCAGCTCGTAGTCCACCCACAGGCCGCCCATGGTGTAGTGGATGGCGGGGTAGATCATCATCGGCACCTTGTAGGGGTCGGCGTCGACAATCTTATAGTACATCTGGAAGAGGTTGCCGTATTTCTGCTCCACCACGTCGCGGCCGAGGCGCTTGATGGCGTCGGCGAAGTCGAGGTAGACGGCCAGACCCGTGGGACCTACTCCGTAGCCGGCATCGCAGCGCTCCTTGGCGGCGCGGCTGGCCACGTCGCGGGGCACCAGGTTGCCGAAGGCAGGGTAGCGGCGCTCCAGGTAGTAGTCGCGGTCCTCCTCGGGAATGTCGAGGGGGCCTTTCTCGCCGCGGCGGATGGCCTCGGCGTCCTCTTTCTTCTTGGGCACCCAGATGCGGCCGTCGTTACGCAGCGACTCACTCATAAGCGTGAGCTTCGACTGGTAGTCGCCGTGCACGGGGATGCAGGTGGGGTGGATCTGCACGTAGCAGGGGTTGGCGAAAGCAGCACCACGGCGGTGGCACACCCAGGCGGCGCTGCCGTTGCTGTTCATGGCGTTGGTCGAGAGGTAGTAGACGTTGCCGTAACCGCCGCTTGCCACCACGACGGCATGGGCGGCATAGCGCTCCAGCTCGCCGGTGACGAGGTTGCGGGCAATGATGCCGCGGGCTCGGGGCTTGCCGTCCTTGTCGGGAACAACGACGAGGTCCATCATCTCGTGGCGCTCGTGCAGCACCACGGTGCCACGGGCAATCTCGCGGCTCAGGGCGCCGTAGGCACCCAGCAGCAGCTGCTGGCCCGTCTGGCCGCGGGCGTAGAAGGTTCGGCTCACCTGTGCACCGCCGAACGAGCGGTTGTCGAGCAGGCCGCTATAGTCGCGGGCGAAGGGCACACCCTGCGCCACGCACTGGTCTATGATGTTGCCGCTGACCTCGGCCAAGCGGTAGACGTTGGCCTCGCGGGCGCGGTAGTCGCCGCCCTTGATGGTGTCCTTGAACAGGCGCTCCACGCTGTCGCCGTCATTCTGGTAGTTCTTGGCGGCGTTGATGCCGCCCTGGGCGGCGATGGAGTGGGCGCGGCGCGGCGAGTCCTGGATGCAGAAGATGTCCACATGGAAACCTAAGGCACCGAGGCTGGCGGCGGCCGAGGCACCGGCCAGGCCGGTACCGACGACGATGATGTCCAGTTTGCGTTTGTTGGCGGGGTTCACCAGCTTCTGCGCGGCTTTGTAATTGGTCCACTTCTGACTGAGCGGGCCTTCGGGTATCTTGGAATCGAGATTCATTGCGAATGGATAATTGAAAGTTACAAATTGAAAATTAGAGGCCGAGGAATACGAGTATCGGCACGGCGGCGAAGCCGAGGGTGATGATCCAGGTGTAGATCTGGCCGCAGACCTCGATGGCGGTGTTGTATTTGTAGTTGTTCAGGCCCAGGGTCTGGAAGGCCGAGGGGAAGGCGTGGCGCAGGTGCATGAACAGAACCACGAAGGTGACGAGGTAGAGCAGCACCATGATGCCGTTGTGGAAAAGCTCGCGGCTCATGTAGTAGAAGTCGGGCTCCACGCCGCACTCGGGCGCTTTCTCCTTCAGCATCTGGCGTTCTTCGTAGGTGATGTGGCGTATCCATTTGCGGTCCTGGCTGAAGTGGTCCTCTTGGATGGCCTTGTCGATGAACTCGGCCACGGGCACGGAGTTCTTGAGGCTCTGCATGTTGGCCTCCATCTCGGCCACCTGCTCGGGGGCCAGCTGGTCGGCATACATGGACATCTGGTTCTCCACGGCGGCAGCCACGTCGGCAATCTCCATGCCGTTCTGGCGGGAGTATTGCATGATGGTGACGACCTCCTCGGTCTGCAGTTTCTCCATCTCGACCATGTATTCGCCCTTCACCAATCCCACCTTGACGAAGTAGAACTGGCAGAAGTGCATCACCAGGAAGGCGAAGATGAGCACACCCGTCCATGCCATGAGCTTGGAGGTGGTGTGGGTCTTGGAGCGCTGGGGCTGGTGGTAGCGCGTGGGACGGGCCAGACGGTTGGTCAGCGCGAGCCAGAGCGTCAGCAGTATGTGCAGGGCTACGACTCCGAGGAGGATGACCTCGAAGATCTTCACCACCCAGTTGGTGCCCATGAAGTGGCAGAAGGCCGAATACCACGCTCCGTCGTCGTGGCGCAGGATGAAGAGGTTGGCAGTCATGTGGAACAGCAGGAAGAGCAGCAGGAACGCGCCTACCAGGGCCACAAGGAGCTTCTTCGTGATGGAGTGAATTTTGGGTAATTCCATAGAGTGTGTTGTTTTTGTTGTTATTATATAATATTCCTCATAAATTTGAAAGTGCAAATTTACGAAAAAAAAACGATATAGATACAAAAATATTCAAATCTTCCCGCGGACGCTATTCTCTAATCCTGTATGACGGCGAAAGCCCGTCGGCGGCGGCCCGCTCGTCGCCTTGCCGGGGCGGTGTCCCCCGCAGGGCGGAGGGGGTGGGGGCGAGCACCTCGCCCGTCTCCGGGTCGACGGTCTCCCCGGAGAACCCGGAAGCTCCGGAATCTCCGGAAATTCCGGAAACTCCGGCTTCTCCGGAAAATCCGGCAACCCCGGCATACGCCGTCTCCGAGCAGCGTCCCTGGGCGTCCTGCACAAAGGCATAGACATGGAGCGCCGGCGTCCCGCCGGCAAAGAAAGCGTCCGGCAGCGCCACGCTCGCCTTCTGCATGCGGCGGTAGACGGCGTTGCTCAGGTAGCCCTGCTCCAGCTCCTCGTTGTAAATCCAAAAGTATACGTTGTCGAAGCTCTGGCAGCTCCGGCGCAGAGGGTTCTTCTCGAACCTGACGTTCAGCACGTTGTCCCCGTCCACCGAAGCTTCGGTCAGCGCCACGGGC
>Ga0310697_10004418_pt1 | contig 13907 bp, 10 predicted proteins | sample 172DNAGHGlowgp2_FD_203883 | JGI IMG/M metagenome (GOLD analysis project Ga0310697, IMG submission 203883) | Sheep rumen microbial communities from Palmerston North, Manawatu-Wanganui, New Zealand - 1728 DNA GHGlow gp2 (v2) (version 2) | ecosystem: Host-associated > Mammals > Digestive system >...
TTATCCCATGCTTTTTCGCCCACATATTGCATTTCCGGACCTATGGGCACGATGCTGCCTGCCCGCACGAACATGGGCACACGGTCGAACAAGGTGTTGATGGTCACGGTCTGTCCGCCCCGATAGAGTTGTCCAGTCCAGAAGTCATACCATTGAGCGCCCTTAGGCAGATACTTGTTCGTCGTCTTCGGCTGTGAGAAGTCCACCACGGGATAGCCTTCGGTACTGAACGCAGTAGGCTTAGTGCTCCATCCTTCCATGCCCTGCAGGTCGGCCTGACTGTCTTTCTGGTGTTTTGAGCGGTCAACGGCTTCTGGCGTGTATTGTGCCTCTAAGACAGGTGCAGCCAATATGCTGCTGCCGAAGAGAAATTCGCTGCCTTCATTCCATGTGCGACGGTCTGATGGGAAGTCGGCAAACAATGGACGCATGTAACTGGCATTGCCCGATGTTGCCTGCCATGCCGTGCTATACAGATAGGGCAGCAGGCGATAGCGGAACTTTATCTGTGTCTTGATAGCGTCATAGACCTGCTCGCCTGCCTTGCCAAACTGCCACACCTCGCGGGCACAGTCGGTGCCATGACTGCGGAACACTGGGCAGAACAGCCCGTATTGCATCCAGCGCACATAGAGTTCCTGATACTGTGGGTTGCGGGCAGCAGAGCCGTTGCCGCGTGTGTTGTAACTGTTGGGGAAGAATCCGCCGATGTCGGTGTTGAAGTTTGGACAGCCTGTCAGCGAGTAGTTGAGGCCGAGGGGCACCTGTTGGCGCAGCACCTGCCATGATGCGCGCACATCGCCACTCCACAGACCTGAGCCGTAGTGCTGCTGTCCGGCAAAGGCCGATCGCGTCATGATAAACACACGGGCAGCATCGCCGTTCTTGTCCATCTGGCGCTGGTTCTCATAGACGCCTTTCACCGTTGCCAGTGGGAAGGCATTGCGATAGCGGCGCCAGGTGCCGTCGCCGGCAGGATGGTCGTAGTCGGCTTCAGTAGGATTGAAGCAGTCGGGGTCGGTAGAGTCCATCCACCAGGCATCAGTGCCAGCGTCAAGCAGACGGCGCAGGTGTCGCCAGTAGATGTCGCGTGCCACAGGGCTGAAGGCATCGTAGACACGGACACCAGAAGGATAGTCCATGCGTGGCGGCCATGGCGAGAGCCCACTTTGCGGCCATGTCTGGAAGTCGTAGAGCAGTCCCAGTGAGTCCAGTTCTCTATATTGCTTTGTATGCGGTCCGAAACTGGCCCATATAGATATCATGAAATGTGCATTCATGCGGTGCACTTCATCAATCATCTTCTTGCCGTCGAGGAAGTCTTCGTGGATAAACTCCATGGCGTTCCAAGTATAGTTGGAACCCCAGTATTGCCAGTCCTGTATAATACCGTCGAGGGGTACCTGTTCCTTGCGGTAGCGGCGCACCACGTCGAGCAGTTCACGCGATGACTTATAGCGTTCTTTCGACTGCCAGTAGCCATAGGTCCATAGGGGGAACATGGGCACCGTGCCTGTCAGTGTGCGCATCTCGCCTACCACACCGTCGGCCGATTCGCCCAGCATGAAGTAATAGTCAATACCGTCGGCCACTTCCGACGAGAGCGACATGCCGCCCTTGCTCTGGCCTATGGGCGAAGAGTCGAAGATGGTGCGGGAATAGTTGTCCCAATAGATGCCCCAGCCCTTTACGCTGAGGAACACATTCTGATAGTCTTGCAGGTTCGACTGCTCCATTTCCACATGCTTGCCGCGATGCGACAGAATGCCGTCTTGCAGGGTGCCTAGGCCGTAGAGAGGCTCGTCTTTGTCTAATGTGAAAACTGTAGAAGCGCGGAATGCACCGCTGTCGGGGCCCTCTGTACGTGGTTCAAAGCCAAACGACTCTTCGGCCAGCCGGACGTTCTTTCCCGTGAAGGTGATGAGTGCTGTGCGCTTGTCGATGTTTACCGTCAGCAGGTCACTCTGCAGTACGGCTTTGGCACTTGTCTCCGTTTTCTTCACAGTCACGTTTTCAGGCTGTGCTACCACCGCAAGGCTGCCATGTGCCATGCTTCTCCCCACAGGGGTCTTTACGATATGCACAGTACGCGGCGTGAAGAACTCAACTGAGACTTGTGTTTCTCCCGCTACAACGCAGAATGTCTCCTTCGACTGTGCCACTATCGTCAGACAGAGGCACAGCATCATAAGTAATAATCGCTTCATTGTTTTCACTGTTTTGAATTCTCTGTAAAAATACACTAAAAGATGGATATGCTAGAATGCTGAGGCTTTCAGGCGCAGGCCTGCGGTCTCGTCGAGGCCACATATCAGGTTCATGTTCTGCACGGCCTGACCCACGGCACCTTTCAGTAGATTGTCGATGATGCTGGTGATGACCACTTTCCTGCCGAAGACCTCCACATGGACCAGGCCCTTGTTGGTGTTGACCACCTGCTTCAGGTCCAGTGCCTTGTCGCTGTAGTGAGTGAGGGCAGCATCGCGGTAGAAGTCCTTGTACAGGGCAACGACGGCTTCGGTCGCCATCGGTGTGTCTAATGTCACCACTTCAGTGCAGAAGATGCCGCGGGCAAAGTCACCACGATAGGGGATGAAGTCGACAGTGATGCCGTCGGTCTCGTAGCCTTCTGTCAGTGTGTCTGCCACATGAGGGGCACTGGCGGGCTTTAGTTCGTTCAGTGTCTGGCATATCTCATGCAGGTGCTGATGGGTAAAGAGTTTATAGACAGAAAAATTGTCCTGTCGCCAGGAAAAATGGGTGGTGGCGCTAGGCTTCTGTCCTGCTCCGGTGGAGCCGGTGATGGCATTGACGGCAATGTCGTGAGTAAGCATTCCGGCCTTTGCCAGTGGCAGCAGTCCCAACTGAATACAGGTGGCAAAGCAGCCGGGGTTGGCCACATGCTGTGCCTTCTGGATTTCAGTGCGGTGAATCTCAGGCAGGCCGTAGATATAGTCGTGATTGCCAGCAATGCGGAAGTCCTGTGCCAGGTCGATAATCTTTACGTTTTCTGGAATAGCGTGCTCCTTGAGGAACGCTTCGCTCTTGCCGTGGCCGAAGCAGAAGAACACCACATCGACCTGGTCGAAGGGGTAGTCGCTGGTAAACCGCAACTCACACTCGCCCAGAAGGCCTTCGTGTACATCGGAGACCGGGTTGCCAGCATTACTCTCAGAGTTGGCAAACACAATCTCTGCCTGAGGATGGTTGAGCAACACACGGATGAGTTCGCCACCCGTATAGCCTGCCGCACCAAGGATACCAACTTTTATCATATAGCGGTAGCAAATTATTCACTTTTCACTATTCACTTTTACCTTTTCTCGTCCTTATGGATGCCGTAGTACACGCGCAGCGGCGTACTTAAAACCTTGATGAATCCCTTGGCCTCGTCAGCAGTCCAGCCTGTCTGTGTCTCGCCATACTCGCCGAGTTTGCTCTTCGTGAGGTCGTTGGCCGAGTCGATGCCAACGGTCTCGAAACCGTAGGGACGCAGTTTGAGGATGGCCGTGCCAGTGACATTGCGCTGTGATGAGGTCAGCATGGCCTCAATGTCTGGCATCACGGGCTCCAGATACTGGCTCTCGTGGAGGAACATGCCGTACCAGTTAGCCACCTGGTCCTTCCAATACTGCTGCCACTTGCTCAGTGTCGACTTCTCCAGCAGACGGTGGGCTTCGATGATGAGTTTTGGCGCTGCGGCTTCGAAACCTACGCGGCCCTTAATGCCGATGATGGTGTCGCCCACGTTGGCATCGCGGCCAATGGCGTAGGAAGCGCCAATCTCCTCAATCTTTTGGATGGCTTTGATATGGTCGTCGAACTTTTCGCCGTTGACAGCCACAATCTCACCCTTATCAAACTCAATCTTCAGCAGTGATTCTTTCTCAGGGTTGGTGACATGCTTCAGATAGGCCTCCTCTGGCAGTCCCTGCGTGGGGTCGAGCAGTTCGCCGCCACAAATGCTGGTGCCCCAGATGCCAACATTATACGAGTATTTCAGTTTGGTGAAGTCTGCGAAGTAGCCATTGGCATTCAGATAGTCAACCTCTTCCTTGCGTGTCAGGTTGCGGTCGCGTGTCAGTGTGATAATCTCTACACCAGGAGCCATTACCAGGAAAGTCATGTCGAAACGGATCTGGTCGTTGCCAGCACCAGTGCTTCCGTGGGCGATGGCGTCGGCACCAATCTCTTTGGCATAGCGCGCAATGGCAATGGCCTGGAAGATGCGCTCGCTGCTGACCGAGATGGGGTAGCAGTTGTTTCGTAGCACGTTGCCGAAGATCATATACTTCAGTGACTTTTCGTAGTATTCCTGTGTCACATCGAGGGTGACATATTTTACGGCGCCCAACTTGTAGGCGTTCTCTTCGTTTCTCTTCAATTGCTCGGCCGAGAAACCACCAGTGTTGGCACAGGCGGCATATACTTCATAACCTAACTCCTTGGTCAGATACATCACATTGTAACTGGTATCCAAACCACCGCTGAATGCTACCACTACTTTTTTCTTTTCCATGTTTTCTTTCCTATATAAATATTATTGTTCTTCTAATTCCTGTAAGTGCTTGATGCGCGACAGTACCTCGTCGGACAGTTTGCAGGGCAGATGCTCCGTAGGGTCGAAGAGCATGGCGGTGCAGATGCAGAACTTACGGTTGCGCTCGCGCAGCACGGGATAGTTGACACACCCCTCACAGCCTTTCCAGAAAGCCTCGTCGTCGGTCAGGTCGGCAAAGGTCACGGGCTGATAGCCCAGGGCTGTGTTCATCTTCATGACTGCCGCACCGCTTGTCAGCGAGAAAATCTTGGCATGCGGCCAGCGGGTGCGGGCCAGTGTGAAGGTCATGTCCTTGATGCGCTTGGCAATGTGGTGTCCCCGGAAGTCGGGATGCACGATGAGGCCTGATGTGGTCACATACTGTTGCTGCTCCCATGTCTCGATGTAACTGAATCCTGCAAAGCGGCCGTCTTTGGTCAGTGCGATGACAGCCTTTGCCTCCATCATCTTCTTTGCCAGATATTCATGGGTGCGCTTGGCAATGCCCGTGCCGCGCACCTTGGCAGCCTCGGCAATGGTGTTGAGGATGGTGTCCACATATTTCTCGTGCTCCGGACTGGCCACGAGCACTTCTATGTCTTCCTCAGACCCCTCCATAGAGGGGAAAGTTCCGTTTGAACTGTTATTCATTTCCTTTTTTTCTTTTACTTTCTTTTCACTCAATCTCTCCCGTCCCTTTGGAGCGGGTGGGGGAAGGTCTTCTTATTTCATGTTTGGTACCACTTCGCGCAGGGCATTGGTCACCTCGTTGTGGCTCACTCCTTCTTTTATGACAATGAAAATGTTGTCATCGCCGGCTATGGTACCCAGGATCTGGGGCAGGTCGCTCCGGTCTATGTTCCAGGCAATGGCACTGGCATAGCCTGGACGGGTCTTGATGACTCCCATATTGCCGGAGAACGTGATGCTCACGAAACCGGGAATCTGCATCATCTCGCGTACCGATGCAGGGGTGCTCACACGCTTATACATCGACTCGTTGGGCAGCACATAGACATAAGTGCCGCTCATGGTGGCTGCCTTGGCCACCTTCAACTGCTTCAGATCGCGGCTCAGGGTGGCCTGCGTCAGACTGAAACCTTCGCGCTGCAAGGCATTGAGCAGTTCTTCTTGACTTCCCAATTGCTGGCTCGAAATAATGAGTCTCAATGCCTCAAGGCGGTTGTTCTTTTCCTTCATGTTGGTATATTTATTCAGATTGAGGATGCAAAATTACATAATTTGTGGAATACCGCCAAAGGTTTTTGCATATTTTTTCAGGCTATTGCACATTTCTTAATATGGGACATTGATTTGTTCTACTGCCGGTAGAACACCGTTCTACACGGAGTAGAACATCGTTCTACCGGCAGTAGAACGTTTTTCAAAGGTAGTTTCGCTCGTAAAAAAAGAAAAAGTTATTTTCCTTTTGTTTTTTACTCGCTTATTCGTACCTTTGCAAACGTAAAGAAATACCGATAAGCGATGGATATTCAAGTAAATACAACGCACGATGATGTGCTGCAGACCCTGCTCTCGGCCTTGGGCGGCAAAGAACGGCTCATGGACGAACTGCTGCAGATGGAACAGGGAAGTGACAATCCGGTGTCGGCCACTCAACTGAGCAGGTTGGGCAGTCATCTGCAACGACTCATGGCCAAGGCCGTGGTCAACATGCCTGTGGGGCCGCGTGTGACCGAGGTGCGCCCCCATGAACTGGAGTGCGATGTGGTGCGCTTCCAGAATAATAAGGAGAAATGGGTGGCTTTGGTGGGACTGCTCGACGGTTATCCCTATGAAATCTTCACTGGCCTGCAGGACGACGATGAAGGCATTATCCTGCCTAAGTCGGTGACCAAGGGTAAGATTATCAAGCAGGTGAGTGCCGACGGTGCCAAGCGCTACGACTTCCAGTTTGAGAACACCCGCGGCTATAAGATTACCGTGGAAGGCCTGTCGGAACGCTTCAACCCCGAATACTGGAACTATGCCAAACTCATCTCCGGCGTGCTGCGCTATAGGATGCCCATAGAGCATGTCATCAAACTGGTGGCTTCGCTGCAACTGCAGAATGAGAGCATCAACACGTGGAAAAACGGTGTGGAGCGTGCCCTCAAGAAATATCTGCCGGGCAATGCCGATGCCGACGAAACGGTGCAGGAGGATAACGCATGATGCAAACGGCCGATGCTGTGGTGTCGATAGACGATGCCCGGTTCTACGCCTTTCATGGCGTCATGCCGCAGGAACGCAGGGTGGGGGGCTGGTTCTCCGTCTCTTTGCGCGTACATTATAATAATATAGAGAAAGCCTGTCAGTCGGACTGTGTCGACGACACACTGAACTATGCCCTGCTCATGAATCTGCTACGGCGTGAGATGCAACAGCCCTCAATGTTGCTTGAAAATGTGGCATGGCGCATCGGGCAGGCTGTGTTTGCCCAATGGTCGCAGGTGCAGGCTGTCGAGGTGAAGGTGATGAAGCAAAATCCGCCCATGGGCGGCTCTATGGCTGGTGCTGGCGTGGAATTACACTTAATAAATGATAAAACTCAGTGCGGATCATCGGTATTGTGCTGAAAAAAGCGTAACTTTGCACTTTAATAGTTCACTTTGTGATGAAAAGATTCTTTGTTTTTCTGATAACGATAGCATGTTGCTCGATGGTTGCCATTGCAGGCAAACATCAGTATACACTTGTCATTGATGCCGGACACGGCGGCAAAGATGCCGGTGCACTGGGCAAGCGTGCGAAGGAGAAGGACATCAACCTAAACGTTGCACTGGCCTTCGGGCGCTATGTGGAGCAGAACTGTCCCGATGTGAAGGTCATCTATACCCGTAAGAACGATGTGTTCATCCCCTTGCACGAGCGTGCTGACATAGCCAATCGCAACAAAGCCGATGTGTTTATCTCCATACATACCAACTCGGTGGCCAGCAGGAAACCCGTCACAGGACTGGAGACCTATACCATGGGCGTGCGCCGGAGCGATGAGAAACTCAGTGCGGCCATGCGCGAGAACGATGTGGTGCTCATAGAGAAGGACTTCCAGCAGCACTATGCCGGCTTCGACCCGCGTTCGCCAGAAAGTTACATCATCTTCGAGGTGCTGAACGATGCCAATATGCTGGAGAGCGTGGAACTGGCCAAGAAAATACAGAAAAACGTGTGCCGGACGGCCAGTCGTCCCGACAAGGGCGTGAAACAGGATGCCTTTCTGGTGTTGCGCGAGACCTCAATGCCTGCCTGTCTCATAGAATTAGGTTATATCTCAACCCCGTCAGAGGAAGCCTATCTCACCGACCGCCGCAATGTGGACGCCATGGGGCGTGGCATCTATCAGGCTTTTGTGGAATTCAAGAACGGCCATGGCACCACACCACAGGTAACGCCAGCAGCCCCGGTAGCCCCAGAAACTCCAGAAGTCCCAGCAGTCCCAGAAGTCCCAGCAACTCAAACAACTCAGGGAACTTCAGAAAACTCAGGGACTCAGAGTAATCCGGGCATTTCAGAAACACCGGCCCCTCCTGCTCCTGCCGACACTCAGAACGATGCTCCCGTGTTCAAGGTGCAGTTCTTGGCTTGCGAACGCCAGTTACGTGCCGGCGACAGCCGTCTGAAAGGGCTCACGGGCACCGACTGCTATAAGGAGGGCAACCTGTGGAAGTACACCATAGGCGCCTCGGTTAACTATCCAGAGATTCGCGACCTGCGGAAAGAGGTGGCTCAGAAGTTCCCGCAAGCCTTCATCGTAGCCTTCAAGAATGGCGAGCGCATGGACACCCAGACGGCCATCAGAGAATATCAGCAAAAGAAATCATCCAAATAAATTCATTCCAACGATATGAAGATCCTTACCAAAGAAGTGAAAATAGCATTGGTGGCCATTGCTGGCATCGTCATCCTGTTTTTCGGAATGCAGTTTCTGAAAGGGCTAACCATGTTCTCGTCAGATAACAACTACTATGCACGCTTTGATAACGTGAGCGGCCTGGCTGCGGCAAGTCCCGTCTATGCCAATGGCTACAAGGTGGGCGTGGTGGAAGCCATCAACTACGACTATGCCGATCCCAGCAATATAGTTGCCGTTATCGGGCTCGACAGCAAACTGAGCCTGCCTCGTGGCACAAAAGCCGAGATATCGAGCGACTTTCTTGGCAATGTGCGACTGGAACTGAAGTTCGGGCCCAATCCCGTGGATCTCTTGCAGAAGGGCGACACCATCATTGGAGGCCAGGAAGGCGGATTAATGGCTCGGGCAGGGGCAATGCTGCCGCAAGTAGAGCAGATGCTGCCTAAACTGGACTCGATACTGGCTTCGCTCAATACATTGATGCAGGATCCGGCCATCAAGAACTCGCTGCATAACGTTGATGAGATTACAGCCAACCTGACAACCACTACCAGCGAGTTGAACAGGCTTACTGCAACACTTAACCAACAAGTGCCGCAGATGCTGACCAAGGCCGACGGCGTGCTGGAAAACACACAGGGACTGACCAGTCAACTCAACAGCCTCGACATTGCATCGACCATGCAGAAAGTAGATGCCACCGTGGCTAACCTGGAGCAGACAACGGCTAAACTGAACAGCAACGACGGCACACTGGGGCTGCTCATGCGCGATCCCGAATTGTATTATAACTTGAACGCTACCATGCGTAGCACCGACTCGTTGCTCATCGACTTGCGAATGCATCCCAAACGATATGTGCACTTCTCGGTGTTTGGCAAGAAATAACAGCAATTTTGATTTGTTCTAAATTAAAAATTTTCTGAAACGGCTATTTTGTTTGCCTTAATTGCTTGAAAATGAGAAGGTGAGATATTTGCAAGACCTCTTTGTGATGAAAAAATGTGAAACATTATAATTGCCCAAAATATAGCAAGTTACGATAATTGTACACACAACGCCCTTTTTAGCGTGATTTGCAGGTTTCATTTTTTTTTGCGAACTTTGCACCTCGAAAGCCGCAATAAGCGCAAAAACAATAACTAAGTCAAGAAAATCTTGAACTTAATAACAACTAATGTATAACGCCTAAGATGCAAAAAGGTCATAAGGCGCTTTGGGACAACTGCCTACATCTGATTAGGCAGAATGTAACGGAGCAGATTTTTAAAACGTGGTTCGAGCCCATTGTCTTCGAGTCCTACGACGAGCAGGAGAAGACAGTGCTGGTGCAGGTTCCGAGTCCGTACGTGTACGAGTACTTGGAGCAATACTACGTTCGTCTGATGGCTTGGGCGCTTACTAATAGTTTCAAGGCGAATGTCAAGTTGACCTATCGCCTTGTGGTTGACAAGGAGAATAGCCAGTATCAAGAGGTGGAGGGCGATCGGCCCGATGATGTGGAGGCACCGAAGCCCACGGCGCGAGGCAATAAGGCACCCACCGTGCTTGACGCTGCCATGCCGCAAGACCTGAATCCACAGTTAGACCCGAAGAAGACCTTTGAGAGTTTCGTTGAGGGTGACTCCAATAAACTGCCTCGCACAGTGGGATTGTCTATTGCCGAGCATCCGGGAAAGTCTACATTCAACCCGTTCTTCGTCTTTGGCCCGTCGGGCTGTGGCAAGACGCATCTGATCAATGCCATTGGCGTGCGTTGCAAGAAGATGTATCCCGCCAAGCGCGTGCTCTATGTGTCAGCCCGCCTGTTCCAGGTGCAGTTCACCGATTCCGTTCGCCAGAACACCACTAACGACTTCATCAACTTCTATCAGACCATCGATGTGCTCATCGTCGATGATATTCAGGAGTGGGTCAACTCGCCTAAGACGCTTGATACCTTCTTCCATATATTTGATCACCTGTTCCGTATGGGCAAGCAGATTATTCTGGCCAGCGACCGTCCGCCGGTAGACCTGGCAGGTGTGAAAGACAGGTTGCTGACGCGCTTCTCCTGCGGACTGATAGCAGAACTGGAGAAACCCAATGTGCAGTTGTGCATTGATATCCTTAATTCGAAATGCCGTCGCGACGGCCTGAAGATTCCTGCCGAGGTGATTATGTTTATTGCACAGACGGCCAATGGTTCGGTGCGTGATCTGGAAGGCGTGCTCAATTCACTCATGGCTTATAGCATTGTCTATAACTCGGGCATCGATATGCATTTGGCAGAGCGTGTCATCAAGCGGGCCGTGAAGGTCGACAATCATCCGCTCACCATCGACGATATTCTGGAGAAGGTGTGCCGCCATTATGGCGTGTCGCAGCAGAGTGTGTTCAGCAAGAGCCGCAAGCGCGAACTCGTTCAGGTGCGTCAGGTGTCGATGTATCTGGCTCAGAAATACACCAAGATGCCGGCCTCGCGCATTGGCAAACTCATCGGTGGGCGTGACCATAGCACGGTGTTGCACAGTTGCTCGGCCATTGAGCGGCGGTTGAAGGTGGACAAGGCCTTCGTGGAAGAGATGAATAGTATAGAACACTCGTTCAAACTTAAGAATTAGGATAAAAAAAGAAGACGACCGGTTAAACATAATCGGTCGTCTTTCGTCAAACATGAGTATATAATAATTAAAAAGCATACAATGAGGAAGTTTTTGCATACGCTCCTGCTGATGTGCATGGCCGTGGGCCATGCCAGTGCCGGCTCAATGGATGATATCCGGCAGGCACTTGAACAGTCATCGCTGACGCAGGTGCAGGAAAAGGTGTATATACATACTGACAATCAGTGCTATTTCGTGGGTGACACACTCTGGTATAAGGCTTATGTCGTGAGGGCTGATAATCTGCAGCCCACCGACATGAGTCGTATTTTGTATGTGGAACTGCTATCGCCCGACGGACTGCTGGTGGAGCGCCAGAACATCATTGTGAGCCAGAAGGGACACACTTGCGGACAGTTTGTGCTGAAAGACTCGCTCTATAGTGGCTACTATGAGTTGAGGGCCTATACACGGTGGATGCTGAACTTCAACGTGCGCCATCACCGCTACCGTAAGGATGAGACTTGGTGGTTCTATAACAAGCAGATGGCAGCCGACTATTTCCGCGTCTGGGATGGTCTCTATTCGCGGGTGCTGCCAGTCTACAGCAAGCCCGATGAGCCAGGCGACTATGATGCCCGCCGCATGTATCAGCGTCCCAAGACACGTGTGCCCCAACAGAAAAAGGATAATCTTATTGTAAAATTCTATCCGGAAGGCGGACATCTGGTGCAGGGCGTGGAGAACCGCGTGGCTTTCGATGTGGCCGATCAGCATGGAGAGGCTGTCAGCATCAAGGGTACCGTCAGTGCTGACGGGATGGCACCTATGGACATCAAGACCGAGTATATGGGGCGCGGCTCCTTCGTGGTGACACCCACCGACAAGCGCCTGAAAGCCCGATTCACCTTTCGCGGCAAGGATTATACCGTCAGTCTGCCGAAGGCTGAGGAGCAGGGCATTGCCCTTCATCTGGATGGTGACCAACTCATCCTTCATGCCGTGGGCTTGCCCCAGGACAAGGACTATGCCCTTTCCATCCTCTGCCGCGGTTCGTTGAAGCACTTTTCATCCCTTCCGTCACTTCCCGCTTCCCACCTCTCGCTTCCCCTTGACTCGCTCCCCACTGGCGTCAACGACCTGACTGTCTTCGACAGCGACGGCCGCATCTGGGCCGACCGCCTGTTCTTTGTCAATCATCACGACATGGAGGGGGCTGTGGTGACGGCAGGCATGAAGGAAACCGATACTTACGAGCCCTATCAGCAAGTGGAGGTGCCGGTGCAACTGCCTGTCAGCGAGCCTACGGTGTTCTCGCTGGCTATCCACGACACCAATACCGATGAGCCTACCTATGACGACGGCAATATCATGACCGACCTGTTGCTCTCCAGCGAACTGAAGGGATTCATTGCTCGTCCGGCCCATTACTTTGAAAAAGATGATGAGACGCACCGCCGCCATCTCGACCTGCTGATGATGGTGCAGGGATGGCGTAAATATAAATGGGAGGAACTGAGCGATACCACACGCCAAATGCGCTATCAGCCAGAGACGACGATGACGGTGGAGGGCGCTGTCTACAGAACACTGGGCATCACCGAGGTGGACCCCAATGAGGTGACCAGTTGGCAGGACGGAATAGGCATGCTTGGCCGGAAGAATACTGCCGATGAAGAGACTGCCGACCCGTTTGCAGACGAGGGCGACAGCGATGGCGGCTTTATCTCTACCGATGATGTGGCAGAGACCACCGACACGTGGAGTTCAGTCGGCGATATAGAGTATGGCTCCATCAGCGATGCCAACAACGACCTGGGCGTGAACCATGGCAACTTGCGCCATGAAGTGCTGGTCGAAGCAGAGATTTCCGTTGGCGGACAGTTTGCCGGCTCTGTGCAGAAGACCACCAATGGCCGTTTCCTTTTCCAGATTCCCCCGTTCTATGGCGACGGCTATCTGAACATGAAGGCCTATAAGGAGAACGATTCCATCAAGAAGAACATGGCTTCACGCAAGGATGCGAAGATTATGGACGAGGATGCCTTCCCCGATTTCTATGTGAAGCGCGACCTCTTCTATCCCATGTATACGCACGACTATACTTTCTACGAGAAGCACCAGCCCGACTATGACATGGACATGCTGATTGACTCTGTGTCCGACCTGTCGATGGAGAACGATGTGCACCAGTTGCAGGACATCCATGTCAAAGGCCATCGTCGCGGTCGTCGGGCCGTTGACTGGAAGAAACCGGCCTATGTGGTCGATGCCTATGAACTGTATAATGACATGACCGACCGCGGCCTGTCGTTCGGAAAACTTGACATGCGCCAGTTCCCCGTTCAGGTGTGTAAATATCTCTATGGCAACATGAACCGCTACAGCATGTTTAATGTAGACGGGCGCATTGATGGCTTTACCTATTACCGCAACTATTCGCCGGTGTCGGCAGGGGCGAGTGAGGCTGAGCAGGCCGGCGTCTACCGCGCCAACCGCACCTCACAGTCCATCTATCGCAACCTGAAACTGAAGCGTCTGCAGGATATCCGTATCTTCAGCGACTATGAGCCGCGTACGGAAGACTCGACGATGGTGGAGAGTTATATCTCGGCCGATGTGACTGTGGAGTTGGCTACCATCCCCGACGATGGTGTGCAGGTCACCTTCCGTGACCGTCACATGGTGCTCCACGGCTTCAATGCCCCCGAGGATTTCTATCAGCCTGACTACAGCAACACGTTGGTTGGCAGTTTCCCCGCCGACTACCGCCGCACCCTCTATTGGAATCCGAATGCGAAATGCGATGAAACCGGCCATTTTACGGCATCTTTCTATAACAACGGCAAGGAGACCCGCATAAAAATGACCGCCGCCGGGGTTACCAGCGACGGTCGGCTACTTTACTATTAAAGCATTTTTTTAG
>Ga0310697_10004421_pt1 | contig 13902 bp, 24 predicted proteins | sample 172DNAGHGlowgp2_FD_203883 | JGI IMG/M metagenome (GOLD analysis project Ga0310697, IMG submission 203883) | Sheep rumen microbial communities from Palmerston North, Manawatu-Wanganui, New Zealand - 1728 DNA GHGlow gp2 (v2) (version 2) | ecosystem: Host-associated > Mammals > Digestive system >...
CTGTTCTTTGCAGGAATAACATGCCTACGGTGATGCAGCCGCAAAAAGAGGTTGTCAACATTGCCAGAAAACTGTAATATAGCATGTGCAGAGAGAGAATATTTGTCTACAATGATTTTGGCATCAGCTACTCCGGGAGGCAGTGTATGGAAGCAATAGCACAATGGCTATATGCCATAGATGAGCTGGTTTGGGGAACACCCATGACCGTCATCCTGATTGGCACCGGCATCATTTTATCAATTCGTTTTGGCTTTCGCTATCAGCGCAAGATGTGTTTCAACGCAAAGAACACCTACGGACAGATTTTGGAAAAGGGGGAGGGCGAGGGAGAGGGGACTATATCCGGCTTTCGTGCTGCCTGCACAGCTCTTGCAAATACAGTAGGCACGGGCAATATAAGCGGGGTGGCAACTGCCATAGTAAGCGGCGGCCCCGGCGCCCTGTTCTGGATGTGGCTGTCTGCATTCTTTGGCATGTCCACCAAGGCCTGCGAAATCATCATTGGCCAAAGGTACAGAGAGCATTACAAGGATTCCATGGATGAATTTGTCTGCGACAGGTCATTTGTGCTGAAGAATGCTTTCGGATGGAAGCGGGGGGCCGTGGTGCTGGCGGTATTCTGCTGCCTGTTCGGCCCCTGGACCTGCAGCGTGCAGACGGAGGCGGTGGTGGGCTCTATGAATGAGGCCTTCGGTATTTCTGGCCTTGCTACCGTGACCGTGATTGGCCTTACCTGCCTGGTGACTATCTGGGGCGGCCTGCGGCGCATTTCCCAGGTTATGAGCAAGGCAGTTCCCCTTATGGCTGGGGCCTATATTCTTATGGGGCTGGGGATTATTTTCCTGCACTGGCGTGAAATCCCGGCAGTGGTGGAGCTGATTTTCGTCAGCGCCTTTTCTCCTGTGGCTGCAGTGGGGGGATTTGCCGGAGCCACGGTGAGGGATGCGATACAATTTGGTGTGGCAAGGGGAATCTACTCCAACGATGTGGGCACCGGCTATGGCATGATTGCCCACGCCACGGCCAGGACGGATCATCCCGTGCGGCAGTCCCTGTGGGGCTGGGGAGAGGTTTTCCTGGACACCATGATCATCTGCTCCATCACGGCCTTTACCATCATCATCACCGGCTCCTACTATACCAGCGAAGCCACCTCCGGCACCCTGACCACGGTGGCCTTCAGCAATGCTTACGGAGCCCTGGGCGGGCAGATGACGGCTGTGGTCATAGCGGTGCTGGCGTGGACTACCATCATCGGCATGTATTATACCTGCGAGAAATCCGTGAACTACGCCCTGGGAGATACAAGGCTCAACAAGAGGCTTATGCCTCTGTACAAGCTCTACTACATGCTGCCCTGCGTCATCTTTTACAATGTGCAGGCGGATGTGCTTTGGGCCTTTACGGATATACTCTCTGCCCTGTATGTGGCAGTGACCCTGTTTATCATCGCGGCACGCCACAAGGAAATATTCCGCCTGTTCGATGATTTCTGGGAAAGGTATCTGCCGGCCAGGGAGCGGGGCGAAAATCCTCCCATAGTGTCCTTTGATTGCAAATCGGCTAAGGAGTGTTGAGCGTGAATTGTTTGGATGAAGTGCTGGAAAAGTATCCCCTGGTTGTCCTGGATGGGGCCTTTGCTACGGAATTGGAGGGGCGGGGCTTTGACATCAAGGATGAACTGTGGTCTGCCAAGGCTCTCCATGAGAGGCCGGATTTGGTGAAGGCTGTGCATCTTGACTACCTGCGCGCCGGGGCGGATGTGGTGGAAAGTGCTAGCTATCAGGCTACGATAGAAGGATTCCTGCGCAAAGGGCTGTCCAGGGAGCGGGCCGCAGAGCTGATAAAACTCTCCGTAAGCCTTGCTAAAGAGGCAAGGGCTGAATTTATAAGGGAAGCGCCGGAGATCCTGACCCATCGCCCGAAGCCTTTAGTGGCGGCCTCGGTGGGTCCCTATGGGGCATTCCTGGCAGACGGCTCGGAATACCGTGGCAACTATGCCATCGGTGAGGAGGAACTGGCGGATTTCCATGAGGAGAGATTGAAACTGCTGGCTGACGAGGAGCCGGATATCATGGCAGTTGAGACCTTGCCCTGTCTGGTAGAAGCCAAAGCTGTGGTCAGGGCGGTCAGGAGAGCAGGGATAAGTATTCCGCTATGGATTTCCTTCTCCTGCAAGGATGCTGATTCCATCAGTGATGGCACGCCCCTTGGGGAATGTGCTGCCTGGCTTGAAGGAGCGCCCGAGGTAGTTGCCCTGGGGCTGAACTGCACAGCTCCGCAGCATGTGTCATCCCTGATAGGGAAAATCAGGGAAAAATCGAAAAAACATATAGTGGTTTATCCAAACTCCGGCGAAACCTATGATGCCGTGACCAAGACCTGGCAGGGAGCATCGGCAAGGTTTGTGGACATGGCCGCCCGGTGGTATCAGGCCGGCGCCAGGCTGATTGGAGGATGCTGCAGGACTACCCCGGATGATATAAGAGCCATTGCAGACTGGGCCAGGAGCAAGGAAATGAGGAAATAGAACAATGGCAGAACGCCTTATTCTTCATGTGGACATGGACTGCTTTTTTGCGGCCGTGGAGCAGAGGGACAACCCGGATGGCTTCCCGCCAGAAAACCATTTCGGAGGGGATTTGTTATGATGAGGATATCTTTAAGGAAGCAAAAATCTAATGCCATAAGCATCCCTCCTCAGCACATATTTCCCTGTGGGATTTATATGTCATCGAAGGGTCACAGTCCCTTCGGAGAAGGGCAACCGCCGACCGTTTCAGGTAGCACCGAGGATAGTATGGCACATTCGCAGTTTGTTGTGAACTGTAGAAGTAATAAATCCCTCGCTATTGATTTAGCGAGGGATTTATTATTAGTGCGCCCGGCGGCGCAGATCCTTTTATCTGTTCGGATTATGTTAAAATAGTATTTTGAGTAGCTTCGAGCATTGCCTGATTCTTTTCAAGCAACGCTTGATATTGGGTTCATGTTAATATTTTTTTAGGGTTGCTTCTTTCACACCGCTGTTTGCGGCGTTGGAGATTTTCCTTTGTTGATTTTGTTGGACAAATAGTTGGCGGCCAGTGACCCTGAGATGTTGTGCCAGACAGAGAAGATGGCCCCAGGAATGGCTGCCGCCGCGCCGAAATGGAGCATGGCCAGAGATGTCGCAAGACCAGAGTTCTGCATCCCTACTTCGATGGAGATAGCTTTCGCTTTGGCAATATCCATGTGACAGGCCTTGGCAAGCAGGAAGCCGATTCCGTAGCCCAAAAGATTATGGCACATGACCACCAGCATGATGAGCAGGCCGGTTTCCATGATGCGCTGGGAACTGACAGATACCACGCCACCGACAATAAGGATGATAGCCATAACGGAAATAAGAGGAAGGATTTTGACGGCTTTCTGAATTTGCGCCTCGAAAAGGGTATTCAGAACGATACCCAGGACAATGGGCAGGATTACTACCTGAAATATGGAGAGCATCATGGCTGTCAGGGAAATATCAACCCATGCTCCTGCCAGCCACCAGGTGAGCAGAGGCGTAACAATGGGAGCCAGGATGGTGGTGGTCATGGTCATGGAGACTGACAAAGCCACATCACCACGAGCCAGGTAGGTCATGACATTGGATGAGGTGCCACCCGGACATGTGCCGACCAATATAACACCAGCGGCAAGCTCCGGGGGCAGGTCAAAGGCTTTGGCCAGGCACCAGGCCAGCAGAGGCATGATGGTGAACTGGGCCAGGGCACCAATGAATACGTCACGGGGACGCTGGAATACCAGCTTGAAGTCTCTGGGCTTCAAGGTCATGCCCATGCCAAACATGACAACTCCCAGCAGGATAGTGATTTTTGGGGCTGCCCATTTGAAGCTGGATGGCTCAAAAAGGGCTATGGCCGCCACTATGATGACCAGTGGAGCCATGTACTTGGAGACAAAATTGCTGAGTTTGCTAAGATAATACATAAGACCACTCCTTTGAATAACACGGTTACAATATTACAACTGCGGAGTAGGATTGTCAATATCGTTTGTAAAATGTAATATGTTGTATATTCAGAGAAAATTACTGTCTGTATAATGATATAGTGGGGCGTTAGGAATGTCGGGGCAGGAAAAGGCAGAGTCGTAGCGAAACATATAACAGGAGGAGGTGACGCAGCATGAGGCGAGAGATAGCAGGCTTTGAGCGTCACTTGTACCGGCTGGGACTTATGGCTGATAAAGGTGCATTCCCGTTAGGAACAAATTCCAAGTTTGAGAAATAACGAAAACTCCCCTAAACTAGAGTTACAAACGGGGTCGTCAAAGCGCCCTAAAAAATCTAGTTAGGAGAGGGATCAGGGGTACTTCATGGCGGGACTCAATCTCCCTAAGGGAACTTCCATGAACCACACCACAGATTCACTGAAGCGCCTGACTGCAGCAGTGGAGGAGCAGGAAGGAATCAAGGGAATCATCGGTATTGCCGGGGTGGATATTCTAAGTGACACTCCCCAGTCAGATGCCGGAATCCTGTACGTTGCCCTCGAGGAGTGGGATGAGCGGGAAAAGGCCCAGGCAAGCCTGGACAGCATCATGGAGCAGACTGATGATACGGCAAAAAGGATCGTGCCGGAGGCAGAAGTATTCCTGGTAAATCCCCCTTCCATTTACGGGCTCAGCTCCACCGGAGGCATTTCCATGTATCTCCAGGATGTTACGGGACACACGGATGAGGAACTCTTGGCTGTGGTGCAAGAAGTCACCGCTGCTATGGAGGAGCGGGAGGAACTGGCGCAAGTGGAGCCGGAATTCAGCGTTGCCTTTCCCTATATGGATTTTTCGGTGGATGAGGACAAGGTGAAGGAAATGGGCGTGAGCTTTGCCGATGTTTACCAGACCATGCAGGTGAATTTCGGCGGTGAGGAGGTCAATAACTTCACTCGCTTCGGCCAGGTCCATAAGGTGGTTTTGCAGGGTGATGCACCCTACAGAATCGGAAGTGGTGCTCTGGATTACCTCTTTGTAAGGAACGAGGCAGGGAAGAATGTGCCTTTGGCAACGTTGGTGCAGGCCGCAGAATCCACCGGCCCTGTCAATATAGCCCGCTACAACGGTCTGCACAGCATCTACTTTGAGGCCATGCCGAAAGATGGTTATTCCCTGGGCGAGGCCATGGATGCCATGGAAGAAGCGGTAGAAAGCAGCGCCGCCGAAGGATTCCGCATAGCTTGGGCAGGAGAAAGCCGCCATGCGAAGGCGGCTCAGAGGGAGGCCCTCTTTCTCCTGGGATTTTCTCTGCTGTGCGTTTTCCTGTGCCTGGTGGCTCTCTATGAGTCCCTGCGTCTTCCTTTCGTGGTGCTCTTGTCTGTGCCTGTTGGGATAGGTGGAGCACTCTTCTGTGCAATATCAAGTCATGCCGCTTTTTTATGCCGCGAGCGAAAACTTCAAGAACACCATACGTTTTTCCATTGAGTTCGCGGAGGATGTAGCGACCGACGCTCTTTTCCATGCAGTTCGAGAGGTGCAGGCCCGCTACCCGTATTTATCCGTCCGGCTGCAACAGGAAAAGGAGAATTGGGTGCTGGAAAGGAACCTGCAACCCTTTGTCATCTCGGAGGGCAATCGCGCCGTGTGCCTGAACAGCCCGGAAAGCAACGGGCATCTTTTGGCCTTTGCTTTCGGCGGGAATGTGGTTTCTGTGGACATCAGCCATTTCATCTGCGACGGCAACGGGCTTCTGCCGCTGGTCAAAACCCTGGCCTATGATTACATCCGCGAGCGTTACGGCGACGGGGGCATAGGTACCGAAGGCGTTTGGCTGGCAACGGATCCCATCAGCGAGGAGGAATACCGATATCCCCTGCCTGCCGCTCCGCTTCCCCAGGCAGAGGGAGAGTTTCATCCGCCAAAGATGGACAGCCCGTTCACCTTTGCACCGGATTTTTCGATCGCGGCGGCGTCTTTGCCTATCATTTGCAAATACCGCAGAGCGACTTGATGCGGGCGGCGAAAGCAATCGGCGGCAGCCCCGTCTCTTTCGTTTGCGGTATGATGTATCTGGCGACGCTTCGCCTTTTCCCCGGCAACGGAAACGATATTGTCTTCCAGATTCCGCACAATTACCGGGAGGTGCTGGGCGCCCCGCTCTCCCACGATTGCCTCGCGCGGGTGCTGTTTGCGAAGCTGTCCCCCGCCTCGGACGGCGTGAACGTGTCCGAGCTGAACGTCAAGCTGCGGAAGCAGATCGCCGCAGGCAGTGGAAAAGCCGCTGATGTGCAAGCTGTCAATGGCCTGATCCAACTGGGTGCGTACCTGGAAACGCTGCCGTTGGCGGAAAAGCGGCGGACGATGCAAAACGTCGTGGCCTCCACCCTGGCAACGCACACCTTCGGTGTCAGCTACACGGGAAACGTGTCCTGGGGCGGGATGGAGAAATACATCGCGGACGTTCACCCCTACGCCGGGGAGCGGGAGCGCGACAACGAAATCAGCGTGGAAATCTTCACCGTTGGCGACCATTTCTCTCTCTGTGTGATGCAGCCGGGGAAAAATCCGGCGTTTGCGCGGCAACTGACGGCGTGCTTCGCGGAAAACGGCGTGCCCTGCACCCTGCGGGGAGAGGAGCGTTACCTCCTGCCGGACTATCGGCTGCCGTGAGAAGGCGAAGGGGGGGACATCTGGACGGAAAATTGGTGTTGTTCATAATGTGTTCATAAAGGGCCAAGCTGACTTTGTAAACGCCATGGTCAAGCAGATAGCCATGTCCGGCAACAGAAGCTTCTCCCAGATCTTCAACCAGCATTTCAACAGCATGTCCACCCAGACCAGCGCTGACCGGGAGGTAAGAAATGCTGTGTTCAGGGAAGTCAAGAATACGCTGAGGGAGGTACACAATAGGGAAAGAGTCAGTTATGGTGGAGGTTCTGGCGGGAATATGAGCAATGCTAACAAGGACATTGGTCATTCTCGCTGAAACAGTATTGATTTTTAGGGCAAGGTATGATATAGTGTAGGTGACAAAACAGTGCTACCGGTTGACGGTTGCCCGCTTTACATGTTGCAGTAAATAACCGCTCAGTTTAGCAGACCGGGGCGGTTATTTCTGTTTAGTATTCAAGTCCTTGCCAAGCATGTAGCCGAGGCTAAAGCAGGCAATGCCAAAGGCCAGTAAGGCCATGGCAGACTCTAATGCCATAAGCATCCCTCCTCAGTACATATTTCCCTGTGGGATTTATATGTCATCGAAGGGTCACAGTCCCTTCGGAGAAGGGCAACCGCCAACCGTATCAGGTAGCACCGAGAATAGTATAGCACATTCGCAGTTTGTTGTGAACTGCAGAAGAAGTAATAAATCCCTCGTTATTGATTCAGCGAGGGATTTATTACTATCTTTGCGGACACTGGCTTACAGATTCTTTTATTTGTTCGGATAATTTCAAAATAGTATTTTGAGCAGTTTCGAGCATTGCCTGATTCTTTTCAAGCAATGCTTGATTTTTATCGTACCTTTCCAATAATTCCTTATATGTTTGATTCAGTTCGGCGTATCTGGCATGCCAAATATGGGCATTCTCTTCCGCTTCCATCAACTTTGGCAGGTCATTAAGCTTCTGGATGCTATCGTACATCTTGGGGGCGAATTTTCTGTACGCATAGTCCAGGTCGTGCGTGCCGAAGGAATCGAATATAGCATAACTTGCTGAAGATTCTTCACTCGACATATACTTGCTGTTATCACTGCTACCGAATCCAAACCAAGCATGATATTTAGCACTTATGTACCTCATTACTTTCTTACTTCTTACATTATATCATAATCAGTTATTGTTAGAAAGTATTTTAAGGCAGGTGATTCAAATATCGGGGGTGGGGAGGACAGCACTTTTGCAGAATAAGATGCGCACGGGGCTGGGCATGGAGTTTGTGAAGTAGGATACATTCATCGGCTTTCTTTTCTATACTTATCTTTGATCATCTTCTATTTTTATATTAAATTCATCTGTCAAATATTTTTCTGCTACTTTCACTATTTCTTCTGCTATTTTTATATTTTGCTTAGTTTCTTGTTTGTCCGGTATATAAAAGTCATCATAATCACTCGAATGACGTATGCTTTGTATTTTATCAATTTGTCTTCCTAAATCCTTTGGAAAAATATTTGTTTTTATATAATTCCTGTTAAATTCACCGATTATTTGTCCGTGCCTTTTCGAGTTGATATTGTCATTAGACTGGACGGCTAATATAGCATGAAAGACAGCATAATATACTCTATTGTTAGCTCCATAAAGAGAATTATTTTTTATCAAAAGCTTTGCTGCTTCTATATCTTCCTTAGAGCGTCCCAATCGGTATTTCATTAAAGCTTCTATATCTTCATTCACATTTTTTTGCATTGTATATAACCTCACCTTCAGCTACAACATTTTTATAGAAAGGAAGATAATTTTTCCATCGTTCAAAGGTATTTATACTTTTAACTACTGGTTGAAAGTCTATATTACTTTCCAGCTTGATATCAAATGCTTTATCTAAAAAATCATAAAAGCTACGTCGTTCATTTTCAGGTGGTGCATCTACAAGAAATAACAAATCTACATCTGAATCTACATTAAAGTCACCTCTTGCATAGGAACCATACAGTATAATCTTCAGCAATCGCTCCCCATATATATTTTTTGCTATTTCGATATAATCTTTTAAATAAGTATAAACCTTATTCTTTTTTGCAATTCTCTCTTTTTCCAATAAGGATTGACAGGCTTGGCTCTCTTTCATATACGATAACACCTTCTTCATAAATCATATCCTTGAATTCCTGGGAAAGAGAAAAGTTGTTGAATTTATCAAATACTTCATTTGGATCTTTTATGCATGGATATCTAAACGGTTCTTTATCGAATTCAAAATATATATCAATGTCGCTCCACAAATTACATCTAGCCATTGTTGAACTGCCAAAAACTATCACTCTCTTGATGTTTTTGTCTTTTACACAGAGGCTTACCATTTTTCCAATAGGTTTTTGTTTTGTTGGAAATATGCAATTGATATTCTGATATGGAGTAGTCACGGATTTCCACATGATGATAATCACCTCACTGCATCTAATAACCCAATGGCTTCCTTCGCAAGAAGATTACGTATTGACATATCTAGGAGCATATTCTCCTTATTGCTCATAAACAACCACTCCATTTTTACTTATCTCGCGCATAAGTTCATTGTTCACATTAAAATTGTCCCATTTGTCAAAGATAGCAGTTGAGCTTGCTGTTGAAGGATATTTATTAGGTTCCTTTTTAAACTCGAAATAAATATCAATATCACTCCAAGGATTACAACGAGAAGTTACGCTGCTACCGAAAATAATTATTTTTTTTATATTTTTATCATCCTTACATATATCTATCATTTCTTTCACATCAGCCTGTTGCGTAGGAAATATATGGTTCACATTTTTGAATCCATGTGGTATGCATTGTAGCCATGCCATTTTATTCACCTCCAATCGTATATAGTAGAACTTGTTGAAGACTCTTCACTCGACATATACTTGCTGTTATCACTGCTACCGAATCCAAACATGGGGTGGGCCTCCTTTTGAATTATCTCGATGCATTTCTTGATTCATCCTGTCCCATCCTTTCTCTGTGTTTTTTACTATAATCGAATGCTGTTTGAGCGTATTGATCCTCATATCCTCTGGATTCTTGCATTTGAAATCATGAATCAGAGCCGCAAGAATAGAATCATCCTTTTCATTGCTATAGCTGGCATTAATGTAGATGGCTGCCTTGCCATCCTCGAAGATGGCCGCATCCTTGCCCGCTTCAGTCAAGGACTGAACATAGCATGTCCGCAGGATGTATCTTGGCTGGTTTTTACCGCGAATATCGTTTCTTGAAACGACCACAGTATACAAGAATGGAAAAGTGTTTCTGTTTAGCAACATTATATCATGTTTTGCAAGACAAATCAATAAATTTTGTAAATTTCATTTATCAACCGAAAAGTAGTCCGAATCGGACCACTTTGCCTGCAGGGTGCTGTGCAGAAAGGGAATTGGTACAACAAGTTAATGATTCAGGAGAGGGGTGAGGGATAGAATTACTATAGGGAGGGGTAAGCAGGGTTTCCCTGCGACAATTTTACCGCAACCATGATAACCAGTGGAGCCATGTACTTGGAGACAAAATTGCTGAGTTTACTAAGATAATACATAAGACCACTCCTTTTAATTACATGGTTACAATATTACAACTGCGGGGCAGGAAAAGGCAGAGTCGTAGCGAAACATACAACAGGAGGAGGTGATGCAGCATGAGAATAAAGATAGCAGGCTTTGAACGTCAATAGCTGGAAAAGCAGAACTTTAAAAATACAGTTAGTGATGCTTAGATTGGCTAGGACTTATGGCTGATAAAGGAGAGCATTATGGCAAAGTATTATGACGGTTGTCCAAGATGCGGCAGAAAGGATTTTGGTGAAATATTGCACTGCAAACGCTGCAACACAGATTTTTGCACAAAATGCCAAGGAAGGCGCAGGGACACTGATGGGACAGAATATGCCTGCTGCCCCAGATGTGGTGCGAAAATTGACGATGACGATACAACGCAGAGAGCGTAATCTTTTTTTCTTCTGTTGATGACAGGGAGAATGTCAAGTGCTGGATAAAACATCGAAAATGTACCCCGAGGCATATAACAAGGTAAAAGATGTCCCACACGTTTGTAAGTGGGATTGTACATCTACAACAGGCGGAAGCATATCTCCCGCCTTGTTGAAAGGCCGAGAGGAAGCTTTGCCTACGGCAAAGCTGGAACAATGGCCTTATAAGAAGAAATTTCAGGCAAGGGGCAAGGCCGTGCCAGATACAGGGCTATGTGCTGCCTGTGGGGCCTGTGAGGCGGTCTGCCCGAGGGGGGCAATCAAGGTCTGGAGAGGAAGCTGCTCTGTGGTAGATGAATCTTTGTGTGTGGGCTGCGGCCTCTGCGCCAGGGAATGCCCGGCTTCCGTCATCGTCATCAAGGAGAGAATATGAAGCAGCATTGGTACAACTATTTGTGGATATGGTCAGTAATCTATTTTTCCATGGGGTTTTTCAATATTCTCTTTGCCTGGCTGGGACTTGTAAGCTTTTTTCTGCCCTTGGCGTTTGCCGTGGGGAAGGGGAACAAGGGATTTTGCAACCGCTACTGTGACCGTGGCCAACTTTTGCGCATGCTGGGCAGCCAGAGAGGATTTTCCCGAGGGAGGGATATGCCTGGTTGGATGAAGGGCAAGCCTTTCCGCTACGGGTTCCTGATTTTCTTTCTGGTCATGTTCGGTAACATGTGCCTTGTTACCTATCAGGTCTTTGCAGGGTCGGGAAGCCTCAGGGAAGTGGTGACTTTCTTTTGGACAGTTGATGTGCCATGGCATTTTGCTTATCCCGTGGCAACAGAGCCATGGGCAGCCCAGTTTGCTTTTGGCTTCTACAGCCTGATGCTTACCTCAGCTATCCTCGGCATCATCACCATGCTATGCTTCAAGCCCCGCTCCTGGTGCGTTTACTGTCCTATGGGGACAATGACGCAGCTTATCTGCAAGGCCAAGGCGGGAAAAAGGGAACCATAAACAGCTAAAGCAAGCTGCCATCCTCGCAGGAGAAGAATGGCAGCTTGTTTGTCAGATAGCATTGTAATTTTCATATCAGTATCCCGTCATTTGGAAAATCTGTCATAGTATGGTTCTTGTGGTACACTTTTATCATTGCTGAAAATATTTTTGACGGGAAAGGAAGGAGGATATGTGATTATGAAAAAAGTATTGGTGGTTGGCAGCTTGAACATGGATTTTGCCGTCTATATGGACAGGAGGCCACAGGCCGGGGAGACGGTTATGGCGCAGAGCATGAAGCTTGTTCCTGGCGGCAAAGGGGCAAATCAGGCATATGCTCTGGGGAAACTCGGTGCAAGGACGGCAATGATAGGTGCTGTGGGTACAGACACGTTCGGGGAACAAATGCTGGCCAATCTGGAAAGTGTCTCCGTGGATACAGCGGGCGTCAAAAAAATTACGGGGGCGGAGACCGGCAAAGCTTTTATAGAAATAGATAGCAGCGGCCAGAATAGCATCAGTGTGATTGCCGGGGCAAATGCGGCTGTTGACGAGACACTGGTACAAGGACAGGAAAAACTCTTTGCTAAGGCCGATGCCGTGGTCATGCAACTGGAAATTCCCGTGCCGTCTGTGCTGGCTGCTGCAAAACTTGCCAAAAAGCACGGCAAGTTGGTGGTGCTGGACCCGGCCCCCGCAAGGGCTGACCTGCCTGATGAGTTATGGGCGCATGTTGATATCACTAAGCCCAATGAAACAGAACTGGCCTTGCTTACGGGATTGCCGACGGGTACTGCAGATGAAGCGGTGACGGCAGCAAAATTCCTGCTTAGCAAGGGCGTGAAAAACGTGCTGGTGACTCTTGGCGGCGAGGGCACCCTGCTGGTAGGGGCGGGTCAGGTGGAAAGAATTCCTGCGTACCAGGTCAAGGCTGTGGACACTACTGCTGCCGGTGACTGCTTCCTGGCTGCATTTGTGAGCTACTTTACCGGCAGCAACTTTGCAGAAGCCATTGATTTCGGTGCCAAGGCGGCTTCTATCGCTGTAACCAGGCAGGGAGCGCAGACATCGATTCCCACGAAGGAAGAAGTTGAAAAATTCTGCTGAGTGATTACAATTGTACAACGGGATGATATGGAGAAGATTTATCCCGTGTACCGCGAAGCAGATGTAGTGGCTTTGGCAACGCCGCTGTACTATTGGAGCTTCAGCGGACAGCTCCGCACAGCTTTTGACCGCTTGTTTGCCGTGGCAGAATGCGATCCGAATTATCGCAATCCCAAGAAGGAATCCGTACTTCTCATGGCAGCGGAGGGACACGGCTTCAATGATGCTCTTTCCTACTATAAAAGTCTTATAAAATACCTTGGCTGGAAGGATCTGGGGAACGTGTTGGCAGGCGGCGTGATGAAAGTCGGAGATGTTCATGGGCATAAGGAAATGAAAGATGCATACGAGCTTGGCAAAGCTGTTGCCGATGGGGATGGTCTCTGATATGATACGGAATGTGATTTTTGATATAGGCAATGTGCTGATGGATTTTGACTGGATGGGCTATATGCGGTCTATGTATGGCGAAAATGCAGCTCTCATACAGTCAGTCAACAAGGCTATCTGGAGCAACGGCTGTTGGCAAGCTATGGACAGGGGCGAAATGGATGGAGAAGCCGCAACGGAGGCTGCCATAAGTAACGCTCCCTCCTTGGAAATCTTCGGAGATGCGTTCGCTCATGTCATCGCATATCTCATCAAGATTCTCGTCGGGGGTTGTTGGCGTTTTAGGGCTGAATCATTCCCGTCTGGATAAGTATGCCGAGAATGTCCGGGCAGCCAATATCCGAGATAAACTTCCCGTTTCTCAATCTGTAGAAGTTCATGCAACGAACTTTAAAGGATTTATTCGTGGCGGGATGTCCCATGAAATTTCCATTGTGTGTTCCCGTACAAGTCCAGCAAACCGCAATTTTATCCTGCTCGACAACGCAATCCTCCAAGTGCCATTGGACATCGGAAAATGCCGAGCGCATCATGTAAACGATGGTGAGGTAGCCTTTCGGACCTTTAAGCGGCTCCGGCTGTGTCGGAGCATAAAAGATGGCATCCTCGGCAATAAGTTCTGCCGCCAAATTTTCATCGGCGGTGTTAATCATGGTTTCAAATTTAGCAATCAGCTCTCGTGCAGTAGACATAAAAAACTTCCTTTCAACAGAGATTGTATACACGATTTATTTCCACACATGGTCTTGATAATTCCTACGAGAGAACCTTCTAAGCAGAAAACATAGCATGGAGTGCCGC
>Ga0310697_10004422_pt1 | contig 13901 bp, 11 predicted proteins | sample 172DNAGHGlowgp2_FD_203883 | JGI IMG/M metagenome (GOLD analysis project Ga0310697, IMG submission 203883) | Sheep rumen microbial communities from Palmerston North, Manawatu-Wanganui, New Zealand - 1728 DNA GHGlow gp2 (v2) (version 2) | ecosystem: Host-associated > Mammals > Digestive system >...
GCGGGAAGTGCGCACCTGCTGCGGGTGAAATACAACGCCAAGGCGGGTCCCGACGGCGGCGACGGCGGCCGCGGCGGCCACGTCATCCTGCGCGGCACCACGCAGCGGTGGACCCTGCTGCACCTGAAGTACACCAAGCACGTCTTCGCCGAGGACGGCCAGAACGGCGGCGAGAACCTCTGCACCGGCCGCACGGGCAAGGACCAGATACTGGAAGTGCCGCTGGGCTGCGTCTGCCGCGACGCCGAGACCGGCGAATATATCGGCGAGGTGACCGAGGAGGGCCAGGAACTCATCATCGCCAAGGGCGGCCGCGGCGGCCTGGGCAACGACCACTTCAAGAGCGCCACCAACCAGACGCCCCGCTACGCCCAGCCCGGCGAGCCCGGCGAGGAGCGGTGGGTGATCATAGAGCTGAAGGTGCTGGCCGACGTAGGTCTCGTCGGCTTCCCCAACGCGGGCAAGAGCACCCTGCTGAGCGTCGTCAGCGCCGCCAAACCCGAGATAGCCAACTACCCCTTCACCACGCTGGTGCCCAACCTGGGCATTGTGAAGTACCGCGACGACAAGTCGTTCTGCATCGCCGACATCCCCGGCATCATCGAGGGCGCCGCCGAGGGCAAGGGCCTCGGCCTGCGCTTCCTGCGCCATATCGAGCGCAACTCCATCCTGCTCTTCATGGTCAGCTGCGAACAGCTGGAGATTGCCAAGGAGTACCACGTGCTGCTCGACGAGCTGAAGAAATACAACCCCGAACTGCTGGACAAGCAGCGCCTGCTGGCCGTCACCAAGTGCGACATGATGGACGAGCAGCTGCAGAAGCAGCTGAAGCGTCACCTGCCCAAAGGCATCGAGGCGGTCTTCATCAGCGCCGTCAGCGGACAGGGCATCACCGAGTTGAAGGACAAGATATTTGCCATGCTGAATGCTTGAGACGCTGAAAGAAATAGACACCCAGTGGTTCCTGTGGATCAACAGCCACCACACCACCGCCCTCGACTGGACGATGTGGACGCTCAGCCAGCACTGGAGCTGGGCGGTGGTCATTGTGCTGGCCTTTGTGCTGCTCACTCTGCGAAAGGAGCCGCGCCGCTGGTGGCTGGTGGCCATCGGCGTCGTGCTCTGCTTCCTGTTGGCCGACCAAGGCAGCGTGCTCATCAAAGACACGGTATGCCGCCTGCGCCCCTGCCATGCACTGGAGGACGTGCGCATGTTCCGCACCCATTGCGGCGGCCAGTACGGCTTCGTCAGCTCGCATGCCGCCAACGCCTTCGCTGTGGCGCTGTTTTTTGTGCTGAGGTACTGGAAACACTTGAAGAGACAATGGCCGCTGCTGTTGCTGATAGTGTGGGCGTTGACGACAAGCTACAGCCGCGCCTACCTCGGCAAGCACTACCCCGGCGACCTCGTCTGCGGCGCCATCTTGGGCATTGTTGCAGGACTGCTGGTATGGATGATAATCAACACGATAGAAAAAAGTTTCAGAAAACCGAAACAAAATGCTTGACCTTACGTTATATATAGCGTGCTTGCTTAATTCTATCGTTGATAGAAGAAAAAAATGTGTTATTCGAGCGTCTTGCCGTAGAGGCGGGGCGCTTTTTTTCGTATAGGAATGCATATAACAGTGATAGACATAGTATTGGCCATCCCGATAGTGTACCTGACGTACAAAGGATGGCGACGGGGACTGGTACGCGAGATAGCCACGCTGGCAGGGGTGCTGGCCGGGATATGGGCCTCGGTGCACCTGTCGCAGGAAGCGGCCGAAGCCATAGGACTGGAAGGCGAGTACGCCATATTGGCGGCCTTCTTCGTCTGTTTTGTGGGAGCGTTGGTGCTGGCCTACTTGATAGGCCGTCTGGTGGAAGGTCTGATGAAAGCCTCTCACCTGAGCACTGTGAACCGCATCGCGGGCGCCGCCATAGGAATGCTCAAAGCGCTGTGTATACTGGCCGTTGTACTTAACGGCATAGTGATGATAGACAGGAAGCAGGTGCTCCTGAAGCCCGACATGAAAGAACGCAGCATCCTGTACAAACCGGTATACAACGCCGGCAACGAGCTGACGTCGTCGCTCAAAGAATACATAGAAGAACACGGCGAGGAGTGGAAAGAGAGCCTCACCGGAGAGGGTCAGAAGAGGTAAGGTTTAAGGTTTAAGGTTTAAGGTTTAAGGTTTAAGGTTAAAGTTTAAAGAAGCAATCATGATATTGGCACCGATGCAAGGACTGACCGAGATACTCTTCAGACGTGTGTATGAGGAGTGCTTCCCCGGTGCCATACGCCTTGCCATATCACCATTCATATCGCTCACCCGAGGCAACCTGAGCGAAGCCTGGAAGAAGATAGACGACGTGCTGCCCGACGCCAACCGAGGCTCGATACCCGTCATACCACAGATATTGGGACGCGAAGCCGAGGAGTTTGTGGAGCTCGGCAACAGACTGTGTGACCTGGGCTACGAAGAGTTGAACTGGAACATTGGGTGCCCGATGCGCGCCATCACTGGCAAGCATCGCGGGAGCGGCATCCTACCCTACCCCGACGAAGTGCGGAGCCTGCTGGAGGCCGTGGTGCCACGACTGCGGCCCAGGCTGAGTGTGAAGATGCGGCTCGGCCTGCGTGACAAAGAGGAGATATACAGCCTGATACCGGTGCTAAACGACTTTCCGCTGGCCTCTGTCACCATACATCCTCGCACAGGACGCCAGCAGTATACCGGCACCGCCGACCGCGAGGCCTTCGGGGCTGTGGCGCCGCTGATAAAAGCCCCGGTGATATACAATGGCGACATCTGCACCCCGGGCGATGCACACACCATCTTGGAGCGATTCCCCTACGTGGACGACATCATGGTGGGCCGCGGAGTCATATACTCCCCGACGCTGCCCCTCGAGATTGCCGGCCAACGACTCGACGAAGAGCAGAAACGGCGAGAATCATGCCGTTTCATACGCAAGCTGCTGACAGAGATTGAAGCCACCATGCCTACCGAGCAAGCCCGTATCCGGAAGACGAAGGAGTATTGGAGCCTGATGTGGCACGCCCTTCCGCTGACCGAGACACAGGCCCGCATGGTACTGCGGGAACAAGACTTCGAGACAGTGAAAAAAATGATTTATCAACACACACAATAAAAGGGACCGACTTACGTAATAAAAGACATGAAACGGAGCCTTATCTACATATCAGCCCTCCTCACCATTGCGACACTTATAGGCTGCAAGACAAAAGACCATCACGTAGAGCTGACTGAAGCCCAGAAGCTTGAAGTCCTCGACATGAAACTGCAGAAACATCCGGACGACGACCAGTTGCTCGCCGAGCGGTCGCTCACACTGCTCAACCTCGGACGTACAAAAGAAGCGCTCTTCGACATAAACAGAGCCGTAAGTCTGAAACCGAAGGAGGTGAAATACCGTATCCAACAAGCCGACGCCTGTCTTGCCAACGGCGATATTGACGACAGCTACAACGCCCTTACCGAGGCGGAGCGGCTGGAACCGGACAATATGGAAGTGCAGTTGAAGATGGGAGAGATAACGTACTACGCCGGGGACTTCGACAGGTCTCTGAAATCCTTGTCGCGCGTCACGGAGCAGGAACCTGACAACCGGACGGCGCTCTTCATGAAAAGCTTTATTTACAAAGAGAAAGGCGACACTGCCAGTGCCGTCACTTTATTGCGCAAGGTCTGCGACCTCTATCCAGACTATGCGCCAGCCTTCGAAGAGCTGGGTATCCTCTATTCGGCCCGCGGCAACGGCATGGCAGTGGAGTACCTCACAACCGCCATGCGGCTGGAGCCCAACAACACAAACGCCATCTATGCCCTCGCGATGTTCTATCAAGAGAAGCAGGAGTACGACAATGCGGAGACCCTTTACAGACAGATGCTTGACATCAATCCCAACAGTGCCGATGCGTGGCATAATCTGGGATATATGGAGCTGTTCTACTATCGTGACTATCCACGTGCGATAGAGTACATGACCCGAGCCCTTGCCGCCGACCCGAACGACTTGAACTCCCTCGTAGACCGTGGGTGCGCCTATGAGCTCAGCGACCAGCGGGACAGCGCACGTGCGGACTTCAACGCCGCCTTGAGCATCGACAACACCTACCAACCAGCTATAGACGGATTGTCAAGAGTAAAATAAAAATCACTATAATTCAAATATCATGAGCACATTAAAAGGACGCAACCTCATTTCCATCACCGACTTCTCGAAGCAGGAGTACATCGAGGTGCTGGACATTGCCGAGGAGTTCGAAAAGAACCCGAAGCAGAAAATTCTGTCGGACAAAGTGGTAGCCACTTTGTTTTTCGAGCCATCGACAAGGACCCGCCTGAGCTTTGAAAGCGCGGCCAACCAGTTGGGGGCACGCATAATCGGCTTCTCGGACCCCGGCGGCACCAGCGTCCAAAAGGGTGAGTCGCTTCACGACACCATCGTGATGGTCTCGTCCTACAGCGACCTCATCGTCATGCGCAATCCCAAGGAGGGTTCGTCGCGTTACGCCTCGGAGGTGGCCTCGGTACCCGTCATCAATGCCGGCGACGGCGCCAACCAGCACCCCACGCAGTGCATGCTCGACCTCTACAGCATCCGCAAGACCCAGGGCACCCTGGAGAACCTTCAGATAGCCATGGTAGGCGACCTCAAATACGGCCGCACCGTGCACTCGCTGACGCAGGCCATGTGCAACTTCGGCGCCACTTTCCACTTTGTGTCGCCCCAGGAGTTGAAGATGCCCAGCAGCGTGAAGATGAGCGTCAAGAATGCCGGACTGAAATACTACCAGTATACCGACCTGCGCGATGTCATCCCCACGGCCGATATCATCTACATGACCCGCGTGCAGCGCGAGCGCTTCCCGGATCCCATGGAGTACGAACGCGTGAAAGACAGCTGCATCCTCACGGCCGACATGCTGCAAGGCTGCAAGCCCAACATGCGCATCCTGCACCCCCTGCCCCGCGTCAACGAGATTACCACCGACGTGGACAGCACGCCATACGCCTACTACTTCCAGCAGGCCCAGAACGGCGTCTATGTGCGCCAGGCCCTGATGGCTGCCATACTGGGGGTGAGGTAAGGTTTAAGGTTTAAGGCTTAAAGTTTAAGGTTTAAGGTTTAAGGTTTAACGATTATTGTTTAACAATTAATTATTAATAAACAAGGATATGGAAAGCAAGAAAGAAATGGTCGTCTCCGCCATTGAGAACGGGACCGTCATTGACCACATACCTACCGAGAGTGTATATCAGGTAATCAGAATACTCGGATTGGAGAAATACAAGGACGAGGTGTTGATAGGCAACTATCTTGACAGCGGCAAGCTTGGAAAGAAGGGCATTGTGAAGATCAAGAACAAGTATTTCTCAAAAGAAGAGGTGAGCAAGATAGCCCTTGTGGCCCCGTTTGCCACCATCATCAACATAGAGAACTACAAAGTGGTCGACAAGTTCCGTGCCGAGATACCCGACCACATCGAGAACTTCGTGCGCTGTGCAAACCCGAAATGCATCACCAACGCCGAGGTGGTGCCGACGCGGTTTGACGTGGTCGACAAGGAGAACCTCAAGCTTCGCTGCCACTACTGCGAGAAGTTCACCACCAAGGAAACGATGAAGTTTACGGAATGAGCTACACGAGAAAATACCTTGTGTGGCTGCTGAGCATCACACTGATACTGGTCTTGGTGTCGTTCGTAATATTAGGGACGGCACCAGGAACCTTTATTGTCAGCATGCCGTTCCTGGCCGTCTACTTCTGCATCGTCACCGGACTGCAGCACCTGCTGGTCACCAAAGCAATGATGCGGTCGCCCAAGACATTCGTCCAGATATTTCTCGGGACCACAGTGGGTGTTCTTTTCATACACCTGGTGGTGCTGGCCTCGTTTCTGCTCACCCATGCGTCGCAAGGGCGCCGATTCCTTATTGCATTCTGCATAGGGTATGTGGTATACCTCGTCTTCGAGACGACGGCGTTGGTCAAGCTGGTGGAAGACGAGAAGAAACGACGCAAGAAAGAGTAACGCTACGCTCCTGCCGTGCTGACTGTCATGTCGGCAGGGGCCAGATAGCGTGCTGCAAGACGCATGATGTCGTCAGGAGTGACCGATGCGATGGCATGGCTCAGGTTCTCGGTGAAACCCTCGTCGACCTGAGTGGCGAGCATGTCGCAATGACGGGATGAGAGTTCGAATATTCCGTCGACCGAGCGGAGGAAATCACCCACAAAGACATTCTTCACCATTTCGAGTTCCTCGACAGTCACCTTTTGGCTGCCGAGGATTTCCATTTCGTGCAGGACCTGCTTCACGGAATCGTCGGCCGTGCCGGCGGCGACGTCGGCGGAGGCGGAGAAGACTATGATGCCGCGATAGATTTGGGTGCGGGCATAGATGCCATAGGTGTAGCCTTTGTCTTCACGCAGGTTGCTCATGAGGCGGGAGCCGAAGTAGCCGCCCAAGAGGGTGGCGAGGATGAGGAAGGGGGCGTAGTCGGGATGGGTCCACTGCAAGGGCAGAATACGACCGACACGAATGGAGGTCTGCACCGAGTCCTTGAGCACGAAACTATTGACAGCAGGGGCATGGGACGAGAACGGCGGCAAAGAAGGAGCCTCCGGCCGAGAAGAAGTGCCAAAGGTCCTGTCGAGCAGGGCGACCAGGCTGTCGTCCACCATGCCCGAGGCCACGATGGTATGAGGGCCGCAGCTATAGTGGCTGCGGGCATAGGAGCGGACAGACTCTACGGTGAGAGAATCGGCATCGTCGGGCGAGGCGTAGCGGCCGAGAGGGTGCGAGGGGCCGAACAGGGACTGGTAGAAGAGGCGGCGGGCCTGGAAGGAGGAGCGTTCACGGTATGTGGCCAACTCGGTCCGACGCTTGGAGCACCAGACGGAGAAGTCGGTTTCGGAGAAAGCGATGTCGCGAAGCATGTCGCCGAGAAGAGGAATGACATCGTCGGCATAGCGCCGCAGCATATAGACGGAGATGACGGCCTGCTGGACGTCGGACTGGGCATCGACGATGACGCCGCGGTAGTCGAGGAAATGGGAGAGGGCGGCCGAGTCCATGGATGAAGTGCTCGCCGTGACGAGCTTGTTGGCCGCGGCGGCGCAGAGCGGCACGGGCTGGTAGGCGGAACCTGCTTCGAAGAGAAGGTCGAGCTTGAGGAGAGGAGTGGCCGACGAGTGGAAGACATGGAGGCCGGCACCCGAGTGGAGAGTGCTGCACCGGGGTTGGAGGGTTGAAATTGGCGGCAGGTTCAGCATCAGAAAAGCACTGTTATTTTAACGTTAAGCTGGCGTGCGGTGAGGTAGTTGGGGACGCGATAGGGGTGGTTGTCGTAGTCGGTGACCCAGAGGTAGGAAATGACGTTGCGGAAGTTGAAGAGATTGAATACCTCGACGCCGACGTGCAGGTCGTCGATAACCCGGAAGAGGCGTGACGACTTGAGCGCAGAGAACCGGGAGAGCTGGATGGTGTTGCCCCAGTCGAGACGGAGGTAGGACGGGAGACGGAGCACGATGTCGCGCCGCCCGGCGGGGTGAGAGATGGGAGTGCCGGTAGCGTAGATGAAGCTGAGGCTCATACGCCACCAAGGCATCTGAGGTATGTGGTCCTGGAGGAAGAGTTTGAACGAGAGACGCTGGTCGGTGGGGCGCGGGAGCCAGGAGAGAGTGTCGCCGACGATGTCTTCCTGAGTGCGAAGGAGCGAGAGGCTTGCCCACGACTCGAGGCCCGGCACGAGGTCGCCATTGAGGCGGAGGCTTATGCCCGTGGCGTAGGCGACGGCGTCGAGCTCGGGATTGTAGGTGATGCGCAGATTGTCGACGGTGTACGGGACAAGGTTGGTGATGTACTTGTAGAAGACATCGGCAGTGAGCTTGAAGGGGCGCTCCCAGAGACGGAAATTCCAGTCGGCGGTGGCCATGACCTGATAGGAGGTCTGCGGCGAGACCGAGGGGACGAGGAGGCCGTCGGCGTTACGATATTCGCGGTAGAAGGGCGGCTGCTGGTAGATGCCGGTGGCCAGACGGAAGAGGATGTCGTAGTGTTCCCAGCGGGGTTTGAGGCTGGCACTGATGCGCGGACTGAAGAACGGTTTGAGGCCTGTGGAGTGGCTTTCGTCGTAGCGGACGAGGTCGGTGTGGTAGACAGCCGCACGCAGCCCGGCGAGGATGCGGAGGTCGGCGCCGGAGGGGAGCATGAGGTTGATTTCGCGCTGAGCGAAGGCGACGGAGCGGAGGGTGGTGAGGCCGGCGTGGGAGTTGGCGAAGCGCTGCAGGATGGGAGTGTGGGGGGTGTTGGAGCTGTCGCCGGGGACGGAGTGACCTGTGGGCAGAGCGAAGCCGGCGGAGTCGACCCATCGCCACTCGCGGAGTCGGTCGGTGACCTGCTCGAGCTGTGTCTTCAGTCCGAACTGCCAGCTGCCGAGCGAGACGAGCCGCTGGGCCCTTACGTCGGCGGCCACGATGCGGGTGTTGAGCCGGTTGCGGGCGTGTTCGAGGAACGTGCCGACGCCCCGGTCGAAGCGTTCCACCTCGCCGGCCTGTTCGCCCATGCCGACGGCGTAGAGCCAGTACTGACTCTGGATGTCGTAGCGCTCGTTCTCGTTGATATTCTGGAAGGAGAGGTTGCCGGAGATGCGCCAGTCGTCGTCGGGGCGGTAGTCGAAGGTGGCGGCTGCGAGGAGGGTGTTGTAGCGGTCCTCTTCGGCACCGTCGAAGTAGATGGAGAGCTGCATGGCCTGCTGGAAGCCGCCGAAGGCGGTGGTGGCGCTGTCGGGCACCAGGCCGTAGACGTTGCGTGTGGCGAGGGCCAACAGACCCAGGTGCAGGCGCTCGTTGACAGCATAGTCGGACCAGAGCTGGAAGTCGGTGTAGGAGGTGCGGTAGCTGCCGCGGGTGTCGAGGGAGGAGAGGATATAGCTGTTGTTGTGGTGGCGCAAGGCGGCTGAGATAGCCCAGCGCTCCCCCACCCTGCCCTGGAACGACGCGGCGGCGCCAAGGAGGCTGGCGGAGAGCTTGCCGGAGAGGGAGTCGGCGTGGGGACGATAGGTGATGTCGAGGACGGACGACATCTTGTCGCCGTAGGTGGCGTCGAAGCCGCCCGGCGAGAAAAGGATGTGGTCGACCAGGTCGGGGTTGACGATGCTCATGCCTTCCTGCTGCCCGTTGCGGATCAGCATAGGTCGGAAGACCTCGACGCCGTTGATGTAGACGAGGTTCTCGTCGAAGCTGCCGCCGCGGACGGAGTACTGAGAGGAGAGCTCGTTGCTCGAGTTGACGTCGGGCAGAGTTTTCAGGAGGCTTTCGACGCCCGAGGAGGGGCCGACGGCGGCCTCGATTTTCTCGATGCTGATATTGGTGAATGTGCTGCGGCGAGTCTTCTCGTCGACGATTTCGACCTCGTCCAGAATTTGGGAGGAGGGGACGAGGAGGATGTCGACCACTGTGTCGCGACGAGCGGCGACGCGGACCTGCTGCGGCCGGTAGCCGGTGAAGGTGTAGCGGACGGTCACGGAGTCGGCGCCGTGGAGGTGGAGGGAGTAGCGACCGCGGCTGTCGGTGACGGTGCCGGACGTCATGCCTGGCACGCCGACGTTGACGAGTTCGATGGCGCTCCCGGAGCGGGAGTCCCTGACGACACCGGACACCGTCCCCTGAGCCACGACCTGCAGAGGGAGCATGGCGGCGGCCAGAAGGAGGAGCGCGGTTCTTTTCATGCAGTATATAACAATAGGGAGGCCGTTTTATTGTATGGGGCGGCGAAAAAAGAAGGATGGCGTCCCACAGGGGTGTGGGACGCCATCGGTGGTTTTTCAGCCTACAGATGCCGATCAGTTCTGCTGCTGGATTTCCTGCAGGCGTGCTTTGACGACCTTCAGCTCGTCGTACATCTCGAGGCGGGCGTAGACGTTCTCCAGAGCCGAGAGGCTGTTGAAGAGGTTGGGGCGCTGAGCGGCCTTGGTGCTGGCGGGCAGTGCGTCGAGGAAGGCGATGGCAGCCTTGAAGTACTGGACGGACTCGCTGAAGTAGGTGTTGCTCTCGGCGAGGAGTTTGTCGTAGAGACCGCTCTCGTCGTCGGGGGGGACGGCGTTGGCGGCGTTGTGCTTGTCGACACCGCGGTTGTAGATCATCTTGCCCATGCCGAAGTTGGCTTCGAACTGGTTGGGGTTGATGGTGAGGGACTCGCGGTATTTGGCCTCGGCGCCGTCATAGTCCTCGGTGCTTTCGAGGATGGCGGCGGAGACGCTGAGAATCTGGGGGTAGATGTGGATGGAGTCCTTGGTGCGGGCGAGGGCGGCATCGATCATCTCCTTGCCTTTCTCGATGTTCTTGTTGAGCAGGTAGCCTTCGGCCATGAGGAGGTAGGCGTTGTAGTCGTCCTTGCGGTTCTTGAGGTAGCTGGAGGCGACTTTCATGGCGCCTTCGTTGTTGCCTTCTTCTTTATATATATTGAAGAGGGTGGTGTAGACGAAGTGCTTGTCGGTGCGCTTGCGGATGAGGTTGTTGAAGTAGGTCTTGGCCTTGTCGTTGTCCTTCATGGCGACGGCGCTGATGGCGGCGATGTACATGCTCTCGCCGGCGAACTTGCTGTCGCCGGAGTTGTTGAACATCTCGATGGCTTTCTCGCAGAGCTGGAGGGCCTCGGAGTATTTGCGTTCGTTGTAGAGCTCGGTGGCGCGGGTGTAGTACTCGTTGCCTACATAGCGGAAGACGGAGTTGTTCTCGTTGGCGTATTCGGACTTGACATCGAGGCGTTTGCACTCGAGGGCGGCGGAGTAGGCCTGCTCGGCCCAGTCGGGTGCGAGGTTTTTGAATTTGGACTTGGGGTTGTTGGCCTCGCCGCCGATACGGCTGTAGATGAGGCCTTTGTAGCACCATGTCTTGGCGTCGTCCTTGGTGTCGTCGTGCAGGCAGGCTGCATCGATTTCGGCCTTGGCCTTGGCCAGGTAGTTCTTTTTGAGGTTCTGGATGGCGCTTTGCACGTTGCGGGACTGCGCCGAGGCGCCGGCGGTGATGGCCAGCAGAGCCAGAACGATGCTAATTTTTTTCAGTTTCATATCTTTGTGTTTTTATGGGTTTCTTACTCTTTTGTATCGGCAGGTTCGTTATTATTGCTTTCGGCGTCGATATTTTCGGTGTCGGGCTCGGCAGGGCGCTCTTCCTCGTCGTCGGTGGGGACCTTGGTGATGGAGGCGATGTAGTCCTTGCCGCGGAGGTCGATGAGCTTGACGCCCTGTGTGGCGCGTCCGAGGACGCGGAGGTCGGCCACTTTGAGCCGGATGGTGATGCCGGAGCGGTTGATGATCATGAGGTCGTGGTCGTCGGTGACGTTGGTGACGGCGACGAGGGAGCCAGTCTTTTCGGTGATCTGCATGGCCTTGACGCCTTTGCCGCCGCGGTGGAGAGTGGCGCGGTAGTCGGCCAAGGCGGAGCGCTTGCCGTAGCCGTGTTCGGTGACAACGAGGAGGTTCTCGTCTTCGCTGGGGAGGCAGAGCATGTCGATGACGCCGTCGTCGTCGCCGTCGAGTTCCATGCCTTTGACGCCGCTGGCGCCGCGGCCCATGGTGCGGAATTCCTTCTCGGGGCATATCATGACCTTGCCTTTCTTGGAGGCGATGAGCATGTAGCTCTCGCCGTCGGTGAGGCATGCGGTGAGGAGCTCGTCGCCTTCGCGGATGCCGATGGCGATGATGCCGTTCTGGCGGGGGCGGGAGTAGGCCTCGAGGGTGGTCTTCTTGACGATGCCGTTCTTGGTGCACATGACGATGTAGTGGTTGCCGACGTATTCGGCGTCGCTGAGTGTTTCGACGTTGACGTAGGCTTTCACTTTGTCGTCGGGCTCGATGTTGATGCAGTTGAGGATGGGGCGGCCTTTGGTGTTGCGCTCGCCCTCGGGGACTTCGAAGGCGCGCATCCAGTAGCAGCGTCCTTTCTCGGTGAAGAAGAGGAGGTAGTTGTGGTTGGTGCAGGTGAAGATGTGCTCGACGAAGTCTTCGCTGCGGACTGCGCTGCCCTTGGCGCCTACGCCGCCGCGTGACTGGGTGCGGTATTCGGTGAGGGGTGTGCGCTTGATGTAGCCTTTGTGGCTGATGGTGATGACGACCTGTTCGTCGGGGATGGTGTCCTCGATGCGGAAGCCGGCGGCGTCGTATTTGATGGTGGTGCGGCGGTCGTCGCCGTATTTTTCGCGGAGTTCGACGAATTCCTGTTTGATGACCTGCATGAGGACGTTGTGGTCGCCGAGGATTTCGCGGCAGCGCTCGATGAAGCGCATCTTCTCGTCGTATTCGTCCTGGAGCTTCTGGTGCTGGAGGCCGGTGAGCTGTGCGAGGCGCATGTCGACGATGGCGCGGGACTGGACGTCGCTGAACTGGTAGCGGTCCATGAGGCCCTGACGGGCTTCGTCGGGGGTCTTTGAGTTGCGGATGAGGGCGACGATTTCGTCGATGATGTCGATGGCGCGGAGGAGGCCTTCGAGGATGTGGGCGCGTTTGGAGGCCTCGTCCATCTCGAACTGTGTGCGGCGTGTGACGACCTCTTCGCGGTGCTCGACGAAGTAGCCGATGAGCTCTTTGAGGTTGAGCAGGCGCGGGCGTCCGTGGACGAGTGCGATGTTGTTCACGGCGAAGCTGGACTGGAGTTCGGTGAACTGGAAGAGCTTGTTGAGGACGACGTTGGGGACGACGTCGTGGCGGAGGACGTAGACGACGCGGATGCCGTCCTTGTCGCTCTCGTCGCGGATGTCGGTGATGCCTTCGATTTTGCCTTCTTTGACGAGGTTGGCGGTTTTTTTGATCATCTCGCTCTTGTTGACGCCGTAGGGGACGGTGGTGGCGACGATGACGTTGCGGCCTTTGGAGTCTTCTTCGATGGCGGTGATGGCGCGGAGGATAATGCTGCCGCGGCCGGTGTTGTAGGCTTCGCGGACGCCGTTGTAGCCGTAGATGATGCCGCCGAGGGGGAAGTCAGGGGCTTTGATGAACTGCATGAGTTCGTCGATGGTGATGTCGCTCTCCCACTTGGAGGTTTCCTGTTTGAGGTGTCCGCGGTCGATGTAAGCCATGCAGCCGTCGAGGACCTCGCGGAGGTTGTGGGTGGGCATGTTGGTGGCCATGCCGACGGCGATGCCGTTGCTGCCGTTGACGAGGAGGTTGGGTATTTTGGCCGGGAGGACGCTGGGTTCTTCGCCCTCGTTGTCGTAGGTGGGCACCATGTCGACGGTGTTCTTGTCGATGTCGGCGACGAGTTCGTTGCTGATTTGCTTGAGGCGGGCCTCGGTGTAACGCATGGCAGCGGGGGAGTCGCCGTCGATGGAGCCGAAGTTGCCCTGGCCGTCGACGAGGGTGTAGCGCATGGACCAGTCCTGGGCCAGGCGCACGAGGGCGCCGTAGATGCTGGAGTCGCCGTGGGGGTGGTATTTACCCATCACATCGCCGACGATGCGTGCGCTTTTCTTGGTGGGGGTATTGTAGAGGATGCCGTTCTCGTTCATGGAGTAGAGGATGCGACGGTGGACGGGTTTGAAGCCGTCGCGCACGTCGGGCAGGGCTCTTGCCACGATGACGGACATGGCATAGTCGATATAAGCAGTTTTCATTGTCTGCTCAATATCGACGCGCATTATTTTTTCGTTGTCTGATACCATCAGTCGTATGATATTATATTATTGTATTCTAAATTTTTATGCCGACGCTGTGCCGACATGTGAAAGTACAAAGATACAATTTTTTTTTCATCTGTGCATTTACCGGCCCCACTTTTTTCACTTTTCTTTCAACAACCCCACTGTTTTGCCATGGAGTAGCACAGCATACGATAATTGAGAATTGAGAATTGAGAATTGATAATTGAAAATTGAAAATTTTTTAA
>Ga0310697_10004423_pt1 | contig 13900 bp, 5 predicted proteins | sample 172DNAGHGlowgp2_FD_203883 | JGI IMG/M metagenome (GOLD analysis project Ga0310697, IMG submission 203883) | Sheep rumen microbial communities from Palmerston North, Manawatu-Wanganui, New Zealand - 1728 DNA GHGlow gp2 (v2) (version 2) | ecosystem: Host-associated > Mammals > Digestive system >...
TATCGAATTATCGTCAGAAATATCTGACTATCAGTTATTTATTTTTTTAGAACATCCCTAAAAGGATGCTATATAGAAAAAGTTTTGTAAATTTGCGCCCAAAAGTACTTGAAGTATGAGAACAGAGTATTTGGAATTCATCACCTTCTGTGTGGGTAGCCTGTCGGATGCGCTTCATTAGCCAAAAGTATCATCTTACAGGGTAGGATTTCAAGGTCTGCAATTCGATATTAACCTTCCTGCAATTCGATATTAACTGTCTTGCAATTCGATATTAACCATCACGCAATTCGATATTAACCATCACGCAATTCGATATTAATTGCAGAAGTATATTCAACTATGCCACAAAGAAGACAGGGGGCTACGTTGATATCGATTGCTTCATCTACCATTGTGAGGAGAAATAGTTGGAAGGGTGAACAATAAGTAAATAAGGTGTGTCATTGCTGGCACACCTTATTTATTATTATACTGTCCGGTAAAAGTTTTTGTGCAATATGGATTACCATTTTTATATCGGCTAATGTATGCATTCATGTCAACTGTTGTATCATTGCCATAATTTATTCGTGATATCCGTTATCTCTTTTCGAAAAACTCCTGCGGGGTAGTGGTGTAGAGGTTGCCAAAGTTGGCTGAGTTCACGATGTGTACGTGCGAACCTAAGGTATGCTGGGCGCAATAGAGATACAGGTCGCGGTAGGTCGATGTGGGTGATGCAGAGAGGTGGTTGAAGAGATTGTGGCTGAAACGGTCACAGCGCCATACGCCGAGAAGGTTACTCCAATTGTCGGCAAACGACTGCTCGAAACGGCCTGCACTCGACACCGCCAGTACGCCAGGGATGCCTACAAGCGGCGTGATGACAGCCTCTGAGAAACATGGCTCAGTGAGGATGAGCATCTTACGATAATGGCCCTCAGCCTGCATCTGGCTAACTGTCTGTCGCAAGCGTTCGGCGGTCATTCCCTGACCGTTGTCTGCATCACGCCAGGCCAGTTCGTCGGCTCCGTTGGAAGCCTTGTTGTGACCGTGTCCGCTCCAGAACAGCAGCACGTTCTGTCCGGCATCCTTCGGAAGCACCACAGATGTGGTGGCAGTCTGATTGCCCAGCAGAATATTGCAGATGTCGGTGGGGGAGAGTGAGGCGTTGTCGTAGTCAATCACCGCATTCGCCATCAAGTCGGGTCCGTTGTCGGCAGCACGGATGATGCCTGGCTCCGCGTTCTTTTCATCTGTTGCCAGCGCCTTGTCTATAATAAGGATGATGTGGTCGTCGTCATAGCCATTCTTGCGCAGCAGTTGGTACACGCTGAGCACATCGGCCTGATGACGGTAGTTGTTCCAACCGTTGCTGCCCTGCACAAGCACGGCATACTGATCGTTGAGAGCTGGGTAGGTGATGCCAGCATCTTTGTTTTCTGCACTCTTGGCAAATTCATCCTCAGCATTCTTCACCAGCCAGTTCCAGGCTGCCATCGTTTCGCTAGTACGATAGCTGCCATCGCTACTTAGGTAGTTGCGGTGCTGGATCTTGCCATTGTATATCTGCCAGTGTACGTAGGTGGTATGCAGGGCAGAAGTATAGGTCTCGCTGTCGAAGTGAATTTCACCAGATGCCCCTATAAAGTCCATGAGCCGTCCCTGCTCCAGAGCGGATAGATAGAGTTCCATCGATGTCTGGCTCCACGCAGCACCGCTCAGTTGCTGAGCCTGTGGGGTGGTGATGGCGATGATAGCCTGATTCAAGTCGGTCACATCTGTATGGTGTTCGGCGTATGAAGCGGCGAAGGCAGCAAGCATCAATGCATCATAGAACTTACATTCTGCAAAGGTGGGCTTGTTGCCGAACTTCACCTCGTAGCTCTTCTCGAAGCCTGTGGTAGGGTCTGCGTAAGGCGAGAATCCCTGATAATACTGCAGCAAATCGAGTGCTTGCGGTCCGAGAGCATCGAGGCTCTCCTGTGTTAGATTGCTGAAGGCAAACCAGATGCGCGCCCAGCCCTCAAGAATCTGCTGTGATTCATCTTTGTCTTCTTCGGGCAGTGGCTCGTCAGGATTTTCTTCCCACCATTCCATGCGCAGACGTGCCATGTCAAGCAGTTGCTGAGTGGTCTCAATCACACAAAAGTTGCCTGTCAAAACGCTGCCAAAGGTGGGCAGTTCGTCTAGTTCGTCATAGTAGGCTTTCATGCGTTGGCGCAGGTCGGCATCACTGGAAAACAGCTCGTTGTGCGAGAAAGGAATGCCCATCTCCTCGGCCTGAAAAGGCCCCCAATTGTAGAACGTGTGCCCATAGCTGTCGTCGGGTGCGAATAGTGCAGCCGGCATACTGGTTGCAAGCTCGTAGTCGAGTGCTTTCACAATCGAGGCGAACATATTCATCAACACCTCGCAGAAGGTGATGTCCGTCTCTGTGAGCGACCAGAGGAAAGGCTCCTTGTTGGCTACGCCTGCTGTGCCTACGGCAAAGCGGCGAATCACTTCCTCGCTGGTAGCCGTAGGGGCTATCACTGGCTTATGCATCGGCTGACACTCTGGTGCCAACAATGACACGCCATCATTGCTGAATGGACCTATTACCGCCATCACATCCTCGCGTTCGCCTAATTCCTGACCTAGTCGAGTAAGGTCTTCTTTTAGTTCATCATGCCACTCCAGTTTCAAGTCGATGCAGAGAGTGTCGTGTAGTTGTGCCTGGTGGAAGTTGTCGAGGAACCACTGTGCAGTGCGCTCGAATCTGGCTTTCGTGGCGGCATCGGAACTCATTGGTGCCACTACGACCACAGTCTTCTCCACCCAACGCCGCGACAGTTGATAGATGGTGGTATCTTCTTCCTGCTTACAGCCTGTCAGCAATAGTAGCGTCAGCAGACAAACCGCAAATCGTAAATTAGTGAATCGTATGTCAGCGCTCATACTCTGCCTCCTTTCTCAAAGCCGTTTCGTGTATCTCTTTCAGTTTCTCTTCGTTCAACTGCTCTAATATCTCTGCCCAGTACTGATCGGGATAGTTCATGTAGGTACGTGTCACCTCCGTAAAGCCCGATTCCAGGCCTAACGACTGGTGCTTGGGCATACCTTCACTGGAGAGCCATTGGCGGATGCAGTGATCCATAGCTTGGTCGATGTGCTTCACCACCGACAAGCGAGAGCGTCGTGCATGGTATTCATTGTCGATGCCCACGATAAACAAATTGCCCAGTTCGATCTCATTCATGCGCCAGAACGTATTGAAGGCACCTCCGCAGATGGGCACAATGTCAAAGATTTCATCTTCTATCCATTGATGGATCATGCGCATGGCTGTCGTATCGGCCACTACATAACCGCCTTCGCCCGTTTCATCGAGGTAGGTGGTGCCCAAATATTTCTTGACCCTTATGTAAACAGAAGTCATGTCGGCATTCCAACCGTCCGAGAACCCTTGAATGGCATCAATGATGGCCTGCTCCCGGCGGTTGGCGCCTATCAGCATCGTCCTTCCTCCTAGTGCAGGCAAGATTGCTCCAGCCTCGAACATCGCTCCGTAGTAGGGCATGAAGAGTGTGGAGCCTTTGCCTGGAAGTGGCGTGCGCGTCTCTAGGTAGAGCAGGTCGGCGTTTGCATTCTTGGCTAGGCGATTGCTGTTTTTGCGCAGATATTCATCGTAAACGGGCGATGTCACGATGAACAATCGGCGTACCGAGTCCTTGGCTGCCTCCATCTGTCGGAACATCAGTTCCAGATATTGCAGACCCTCTTCCGTCGATTGCGGTGACAACTGCATCGTGCGCAGGCCTAACTCCTGAGCCGTCCGCTCCACACCCTCATAGATCATGTCGCAATACGAGCGGTCGCCCAGTGAGTTGTCACCGTAGATCACCGTCACTAATGGTTTCGTACTGGCCTTTTCCTCATTTGGGTCGGGCAAGTAGATAGTGTCACCTTCTTTCGTGCAGGCTGCTATCGACAGCACTGCCACCAACCATACTACGTACTTTTGCATTGTGGTTTATATCTTAATAACTTCCAAAATGTTTTTCAAAAAAACATTGCCTTCCTCAAGCCAACTGCCGTAGAGGATGTATTATTTACTTCTTGTTGTTCCTGTGGCGCCTTCGGTGGTCACTTCCGTGTCGCGGTTGGGGTCGTCGCTGTCAGCATTGCCTCCCCAGTTGATGGTAGTGTCGCTGAATGTGCCGTCGGCAGCGATGGCCTTGGCCTCATACAGACGCCCGCCGATTCTTGTCATGTACTGGCCCAGGTACTCTGGACCGAACTGTCCCTTCAGCTCTAATTTGCTGCCCACGAATGGACTTCCGAACGTGTCACCCTTCTGGTCGAGCACGGTGATGGTCATCTTACCGTCTGCCTCGATGTCATATTCCTCCTGCGAAGGCTCCCCCTTCAGCATGGGCTGCACACTGAATCCTGCTTTTGCAGGCAATGTGGCGAAGGTGACGGTCTTCGTCCATGGGGTCGTAGTGGCAATCTCCGGCACCTGCTGTCCATTGGCGTTGATATAATAAATGGTAACGGTAGCAGCGTTGAGCAAGTCCTGGCTCAGGTTCACCACATACTCGACCTTGGCGCCTGTAGGCTTCATTATTTCCGGTTCATCGTCATTGCTGCTGCATGCGGTGATGCTGCCGAGGGCCAGCAGGCCCCCCAGCAGCATACTCATTATCTTCAGATTCTTCATAATCCCATCTATGATTTATTGTTTATACTATTGTCAATCGGGCTATTTCAGCACCTTCTTGCCGTTGATGATGTTTATGCCCTTTGTAGGAGCGGAGAGGCGACGGCCTGAGAGGTCGTATATGCGCTCTGTTCCGTCGCTGTCGATGGTGTGCAGCCGCTCAACCCCTGTGGCATCCTCAAGAATCATGCCGATGTCGGCACGGGTTCCTTGGCGGCTCTGGAGCAGGTAGCAGCGGAAGGCGGGAATGGTTACAGCCTTGTGCTCCTCGGTGTCAGAGAGCACGGGGTGCCACTTCGCATCGTCGTTCATCACGTAGGCACCCAGCTCCACAGCATCGTCGTTATCGATGCCATTCAGTGTTCCGCGCATCACAAACCCTGGCGACTGCTGCTGGCGACCGTAGGTGGCGCCGCCGCAGGCGGGCAAAAGTACATCACCACTGGTATTCAATAAGGCGTCTTCTTGTTCGGCCCATACCAGATAAGGCTGCATGGCCTCCATCCTGCCTGTGTGCTGGGCAAATATCAGCTCATTGTCGCTACGTCCGGACAGACGGTACACCTTCGCATTGACAGGAACGTCGAGTTCGTATGGCAGGCAGACGGTATAAGGTGCATTGCTCTTTGCCAGCGTACGGGTGTTCTCCACGTTGTCAGCCGTGATGGGCATAGGAACATAGTAGTCTTCGTTGTCGTAGAGGCGGAAATTCTTCGCGCGGAAGCCACCGGTGCTGTCGCCTACTGCCACGTTCACCTCGTCGGTCTCACCATACTCTTTAGGCATATAGCAAATTGCAACCTCTGAGAGTCCGATACGTCGCAGTCCGCCGTCCTTCAGGCTGTTAATCAGCTCGAGCGAGTCGCTCAGCTGGAAATCGGCATAGTGCAGTTTCCACGCGTAGGTGAAGGCCGAATCGCCCACCATGACCAGTTTCATTGGCATGGCGATGCGCTCCAAATTGGTCAGTGGCTGCATGTCGGCGGTATGCAAGCTGTCAACGAGCGTGTAGCGCAGCGGTGTCAGGTCGGTGACGTCGGGATTCTCCTTGAACCATCCCTTCACGCTGGTCACGTCGGCAAGGTCGTCCTCGGTAGCAGCGGCGTGGGCGGCAAAGCTTGCAAACGTAGCATCGTCCGTGAACACACCTGTCGATACGTTGTTGGTACGCTGCCAGCTGTTACCCACATAGGCGTTGTCGCTGATATAGTCGTCATATAGTGACGGACGCACATAGAAGGCATCGAACGTCGGGTTGTAGTTGTTACACAGGTTGCGCCATACCCAGTTGTCGGCATCCATCTCGGGCTTTTTCTTAGCCAGCAAATACATGCGTGTGAGCGACACGTCGTCGTCGAAGGCACTCCAGTTCAGCGTCTCGATGCTGTCGCCGATGACTACGGTCTCGAGGCTCTCGCACTGCATGATGGCACGCGAACGGATCTCCTTCAGCGATTTCGGCAGGATGAGTGTCTTCAGCTGATAGCACTGTAGGAAGGCATAGGCCGGCAGTACATCGTTCGCCCAGACATAATCGTCACGGGTGGTCAGTTTGTCCTGGGCGAAGTGCCAATCGCTCGTCACCAGTTGGGCATCATAGAGGTCGATATATTCCAATTGTCCTGCCAGGTTGGGCTTGTCACTCCATGCGCAGTAACCGGCCAAATAGCGCAGCAAGGCAAGGTCGCCACCCGAGATGGGGCCACTGACCTTCAGCTTCGTGATGTAATTGTAATCGCCCTTAACGCCTACAACTTTTGTGCCAGTACCAGTCAGACCATATGCTTTAGTATACACCGTCAGTCCCAGTGCGGCACCCAACGTGTTAGCAGCATCAACGTTCACCTTGATGATGTCGTCGGTGTTGAAGTCGTTGCCCGCGATGTGGTCGGCATACTCGGGCCATGCATCACGATAGCGCTTGGCATGGGTCTTGGGCACATAGATGCGGAAGTCGGAGGGCAAGTCGCGGAAGGCTCCATCTTCCAGCGTGGGCACGCTGTCAACATTGATGGTGATGGAGCGCAGGTTCTTGCATCCTTGGAAGGCACTGTAGCCCATGTAGCGCAGTGAGTCAGGCAACGAGACACGCTCCAATGCCTCACAGCCATTGAAAGCCGAACCGAGATCAGTTACTCGTATGAAACGCTCGAACTCGTCGAAGCTCTTGACACGGTCGTTCAGGATGCCGTCAATGTTAGTCAGTTGTCTGTATTCCGAGGGGAAGAAGTGTCCCTTGCGGGTGAACGCGCTCATGGCCTCGTTGTCCTTGAAAGCTGCCACCACAAGCTGGCAACTGCTGGTAATCTCATTGCGGCCTAGGAATTGACCCACTTTGTCTCCTAATACATAGACGGTTTCAGCACCGGGCGACCAACACATCTTGTCGTAGCTGGTGCATACATTGCCGAGGAATACAAGTTCCTCGAGAGGCGCTTTGTTGTCCTCGAACAGTTCGTTGTCTGCTTCTACAGTCTCGTCGCCGACGGCCAAGTGTTTCAGGCCGTGGGCCTTTTCAAATACGTTTTCACCAATTTTCTTGGCGGTCTTCGGCAGGATAATGGTTTGGAGCTTGTCGCAGTAGGTGAACATGAAGTCGCCCACCATGTCGTCCTCCTCCAGATAATCGTTGCTACCCCAGCACTGATAAGGATGCTCGCTGTCTTTCTTCAGCTGTGCACCGTAGAGGTTCAGGTAGCGCAAGCGTCCCAGGGTAGGCTCGCTGTTGTTCACGTCGGCACCACCGAGGAAGCGCAGCACACCTACATCGAGGCCGTTCAGCGGTCCTTCTACCACCAGCGAGTCGAAGTTCTGGTACTGTCCCACGAGGCCTGTCAGGTACTTGCCGTCCATGATGGTCTGCAAGCCTAACTTCTCTGCCAACTCGCCCACCTTGGTGGTCTTCACGTAGTGGATGACAGGTCTCTCCGTATCGCTGACGATGTATTGGGCATAGCTTGACCATGCTTGCTTGTAGGCATCGACAGCCTCGTCGGGCACATAGATGCGGAAGCCGTCGTAGTTGCTGAGGTCGAACACGCTGTAGTCCAACTTGGCTGGCGTGGTGCCCTCGCAGCGTACGGTCTTCAGGCCGCTGTACTGGAAGGCGCAGGCATCAATGGTCTCTACGGCAGCAGGGATGGTGATTTCCTTCAGGCTCCTACAGCCGTAGAAGGCCCAGCCGCCGATATGCTTCGTGGTCGATGGCAGCTCGATGTTGCGCAGTTTTTCACTGTTCTGGAACCATGAGCCACCCACGTAGTCGAGGCCTGCCGTCTCGAATATCTTGAACTCGGGGAACTCCTCGATGCCGGTTTTCGCGAACTTACCGTTCAGCCAGCTGAATCCTTTCTCCTTCAGTCGCAAGGCATCGATGATGTCCCATGTATTGTTGTATTCGCTGCAGTGCAGCGTGTAGCGCAGGTCGCTCAGCAGGCTCTTCACCTTGCTGTCAACAGGTTTGAACAGGCAGGGCGCGAACTTGTCCTTGTAGCTGGCCCAAGTGGAGTCGGCCAAGAAAGCCTCCATCTGCTGGGGCATCATCTTTAGGATGAGCTTCGGCGTATCGTCGAAGACGCGATCACCTAAGCGCAGCGTGTTGGGCGTCAGCGGCTTCACAGAGCCACGCGTCGTGGTGGCGTGCGACAGATAGATAAGTCCCATGGATTCCAGGTTCTTGCAATTCATGAAGCTCTCGTCCTGCAGCGTGATGTCAATATCGGCATAGCTCTCACCGAAGATGTTGAAACCGTTGACGTTCCAAAACGACACTTCCTTCAGCTTCTGATTGTTGCGGAAGGCACCCTTCTTCACATAGTCCAGATGGTAGTTGTTCCAATTGCCAATGTCATTGAACAGGCCTATTGCACCGTCTTTCAAGCTGAGGATGTCGTCGTCAGCCTCGTAGGCATAGAGGTGTTCTACCTCATGCCCCATGCTGTAGGTAATGTGTCGCGTTGAGTTCTTGTCGTAGGCGTAGGCATACTTTACACCATAGCCGCTGGTGGCTTCTTTCTCGGTCAGCTTGCCGGTGGTGAGATAGCGCTTGTACTTCGCCCATGAGTTATTGTCGAGGAAGTCCTGATAGCGGTCCTCGCCCACGATGATTCGCAGCTGAGTGGAGTCGCAACCTGCAAAGATGCTGTCGCCGCAGAGGATGAAGTTTTCGGGACCGAGGGCGGTTTCACTGCCGCGGGCAGTCTGGTAGCGCAGGTCGATCTCCTTCAGACCAGTACATCCGGCAAAGGCCGAGTCAGGGATGGTGAATAGCAGTGAGGCATAGCTGTCGAAGCTGCTGCTGCGGCTCTCGGCAAACTTGATGCGCTGCACCTTGGTATTGCCCTGGAAGGCGTTGCGGCTGACACCCACAGTACGGTAGTTATAGACAGTGCCGATGTCGTTGTAGATGGTGAAGTCAGTCTGATTGGGGTCGGCTTCTTTTATGTAGGTATGGTAGATGAGTTTCTTGTCGGGCGTCGTTATTCCGAATCCCACCATTCCCGCCTGGTGGATATTGGCTGCCATGTTGTCGGCAAGGCCGTTCTTCATCTGGTCTTCATTCACCTGGTCAGAGAACGACATGAACTGTCCGACCATGAGTGAGCCGGCGTATGATCCGAATCCACTGCCGATGGCAGCGACTAACTTGGTATTAAGCATCGTTTTGCTGGCCGCCATCAATAGCGATTTCTCTAACAGTTTATTAGCTGTTATCTGTGACGTCAATTCGGCTATGCGAATTGGCACCTGACTAGTCACAGCATAACTAAAGGTTTTAAGGAGCGGTGTATTCAAAACAAGCTTTCCGTTCTGATTTATGAATAATTGACTGGTGTTACTAATACCTTTCATCCAATAGGAGAAGATCGCATTCATACCGTTAGAACCAATGGCATTTGTAAACTGTTCGGCACCAAGGAGATTAACCAAAGGTCTATTAGCATTCGCAGCACTCATTAGTTGTTGTAAACCTCCTTTTTTTGTTAATTCCTTGACCGTGACTGCCGCAGCTTCCAGCGTCCTTTTCTGCCCCTCCAATGCAGCAATATCAGTACTTAACTGTGTGGCCTGAGAGGCGGCTGTGCTAGCCGCTGTAGTTCCGGCCTTGCCCGAACCTGCCGTCAAATAGGTGATGACAATTTCAGCAACGATAATAGGCACATTCCACCACGAAGCCTCCACGGTGACCACCTGAGAGGTGGATGCGGCATTGGGGGTCTTCGAAGCGTAGTCGTAGGTCAGGCCGCCCTCGTTGATGGCACTCCAAGAGGTAGGCTCGTAGTCAGCGGGAACGATGTAATTGCGGTACGGCATCCAGTTGGGGTCGTTGATGAAATCCATATAGCGTGTAGGCGAGACGATAATGCGCACTTCAGGCTCTTCCCCATCATAATTATTGATGTCGACATATTCGCCCAAATCATCGAAATCGGCTTGCCAGCCAAAGATGTCGTCGCCTGGAATCACATCCTCCGGCCCAAGCGTCTCCCAATGGTCGTCGCCATTCTGCACGTAATAGTACAACCGGATTTCCTTCAGGTTCTTGCAGCCTCGGAAAGCACTGTTCTCAATGCATATTTTCAGGTCGCTGTATGAATTCTCCGAGTGGCCATTGGTCTGCCAGAACTCCACAGCCTTCAGTTCCTCGCAGTTTCTAAAGGCACCGCGGCGCACGGCCAGCGTCTTATAGTTGTAGTAGCTGCCTACGTCGTTGTAAATGCGTAGCACACCGTTGTGGCTTTTCAGATAATCGGGGTCGGCGCTCTCGATGGTAGTGTAGTAGATGGTGGCATCGGCACCGTCAGCCATCAGCTGGCGGGCATTGAAACCCTGGTAGTCGGCATTCCACAGGCGCAGCTGCTGAATTACCTCATCGGTCTGAGAACCGTCGTTGGTCAAGTAGGTCTTGCCGTCCTGTGCCATCATGCACTTATAGCTTGCGCCGTACTCGTTGATTTCATAGCCCGAGGGCTCGTAGCTGATGAAACGGTCTTTCATGGCAGACCACACGCTGCTGTTCTTGTAGTCGTTCAAGGTTGAGCTGGCGACTCGGATAAAGGCGTTGGGCGAACCTTGCAGCATGTTGTCCCAGATGCGCTTCACTGCCGACACCGGCATGGGCTCCCAGTGGTTGTCGCCGCTGGTGATATACTGCATCAGGTCGACCTTCTCCAACTGCGGGGCATTGGAAAAGGCCAGGTGACCGATGAAGAAATAGGGCCCGGAATTAGCCTTATAGGACATGGCGTCGCAGTCCTGGAAATAGATGCGCTTCACCTTCGACTCGCCAGTGAAGCCATGGTCGGCGACGCAGCCCAGATGGGTATGGTCCTTGAAGAAGCCCACCAGGTCGTTGATGAGGACCACCTCGCCACTGCCCGGCACAGACTCCTCGTCGATGCTGGCGGCAGTGATGTAGGCCTTCTCGGCATTCACATACCAGCCGTCATCGTCGGGATACCAACCATAGTCGCTGGGCTTGTGGACGTTGAGGTTGAAGAACCGCGTGTAGTTGTTCTCCGTGATGTACGTGTACTTCACACCCTTGTAGGTGTAGGTCTCATCATCACTTGGTGCCCGTTTCGGCACCCTGCGGGCTTTGACCATTGTGCCGTCAGCCAGCTTCACCTCATCGGCAATGCTGTCAGTAACCTCGGTCTGTGCCCATGTGCTCGTGACTGCTATCGTCAGCCATAGCGCGAGTGTTGTTAGGATTCCTTTTTTCATTTTCAAATTAGTTTTTTTCGAAAAATCCTATTGTTAATATTCCGTAATTGTAAATAGTATTTTCGCTTGCCTAGTGCTGTTGACAAAGCAAGTAAAACCTTGACTTTCCTGATTTCACTAGACACTTTTTCTCTTCATTACCTGAAACAGTAGACAGTAGTTTTGTAGTCGTACTGAATCAATAGACACAAGCGAAAAAGCCGTGCTGTTTTTGTTGACACTCCGGCCATGCTGGACACGCAGAGCCCGGGCTGGTTTGTTCGGCTGGACAAAGATACGACATTATTTTCATTCTCGGTCTGTTTTTTAGGATAAATTTTGTTTTTCCACATCTTTTTCTGCTCTCCCTGCTCCAGATGCGCCACGGCAGGTATCTTGTAGCCGATGCTCATGTGGGGACGCCGGTAGTTGTAGAAGTGGATGTAACGTTCTATCACGCCGTAGGCATGCTCAAAGGAGTTGAAGCACCTCTGCCGGTAGACAGTATACTTTTTTCCTCCAGACCGTTGTGTTAATCAAATTAATTTTGTATTTTTGCAGCATGATTAACCGAGAATTACTACGACCAGAGAGTATTGTCGTCATCGGCGGCTCGAACAACGTACACAAGCCCGGCGGTGCCGTGGTGCGTAATCTGATTAACGGAGGCTACGGCGGAACCCTGCGCGTCGTCAACCCCAAGGAGGATGAAGTGCAGGGTATCAAGGTGTTTCATGATGCCAAGGAGCTCCCCCCCATCGAACTGGCCATCCTCGTTATTCCCGCCAAGCTTTGCCCAGATACGGTGGAGCTGTTAGCTAAAGAAAAAAATGTTCGCGCGTTCATTATCATATCTGCAGGCTTTGGCGAAGAAACCAAAGAGGGGGCAGCCTATGAACAGCACATTCTTGCCATCTGCGAGCAGTATGGAGCATCGCTCATCGGCCCCAACTGTATCGGTCTGCTCACACGACATCACCATTCGGTATTCACCAAGCCCATTCCCAACCTGAACCCAAAGGGAGTAGACTTCATCAGCGGATCGGGAGCTACGGCAGTGTTCATCCTGGAGAGTGCCGTCATCAAAGGACTGCAGTTCAACAGCGTTTGGTCCATCGGCAACGGCAAGCAGATCGGCATCGAGGACGTGCTGCAATATATGGACGAGCACTTCAATCCGGAGACAGACTCGCACGTGAAGCTGCTCTACATCGAAAACATTTCCAACCCCGACAAGCTGCTCTTCCATGCCGGGAGCCTCATCCGCAAAGGCTGTCGCATAGCAGCCATCAAGGCAGGTTCAAGCGAGAGTGGAAGCCGAGCAGCATCGAGCCATACGGGTGCCATGGCCAGCAGCGATTCGGCCGTAGAAGCTCTTTTCCGCAAAGCGGGCATCGTGAGATGTTTCTCCCGCGAGGAACTGACCACGGTTGGCTGTATCTTCACCCTGCCAAAGCTGACAGGCAGCAACTTTGCTATTGTTACCCATGCGGGAGGACCTGGCGTGATGCTCACGGATGCACTCTCGAAAGGCGGACTGAAAGTACCCAAAATAGAGGGGCCCATAGCAGAAGAGCTGAAGACAAAGCTCTTTCCTGGTTCATCGGTAGCCAACCCCATCGACATCCTTGCCACCGGGACACCCGAACACTTAGGACTGGCCATTGACTATTGTGAACAGAAGTTCGACAACATCGATGCCATCATGGTCATCTTCGGTACTCCCGGACTGGTCACACTCTATGAGGCCTACGACATGCTTCACAGGAAAATACAGGAATGTAAGAAGCCCATCTTCCCAATCCTGCCCAGTTTGCACACTGCAGGACCTGAAGTGGAGGAGTTCTTGCGTAAAGGACATGTCAACTTCAGCGATGAGGTGACGCTGGCCACCGCCCTCACGCAGGTGATGCAAACACCGCCACCGGCTCCGCCGGAGATAGAGTTGTTCGGAGTAGACGTACCGAAGATAAGGGATATCATCTCCACCATGACCCGAGATGCGGACAAGGGATCCAGCTTCTACCTCGCACCGGATGTGGTTCGCGAACTGTTTGCCTGTGCGGGCATTCCGATGGTGCCGGAAATGGTAAGCACCTCCAAAGAGGAACTGACTGCCTTTGCCCAGAAAGTGGGCTATCCGGTTGTTGCCAAGGTAGTGGGACCCGTTCACAAAAGCGATGTTGGCGGCGTGACCCTCAACATCCGTTCTGCGGAACATCTTGCACTGGAGTTCGACCGCATGACTAAAATACCCGATGCCACAGCCGTTATGGTTCAGAAGATGATGCGAGGCACCGAGGTCTTCATCGGCGCCAAATACGAGGAACGTTTCGGCCATGTGGTTCTCTGCGGATTAGGAGGAATCTTTGTCGAGGTTCTGAAAGATGTCAGCAGCGGACTGGCTCCACTCAGCTACACCGAAGCCTACTCCATGATTCACTCCCTCCGAGGCTATAAGATATTGAAAGGCACGCGAGGCCAACGGGGCATCAACGAGCAGAAATA
>Ga0310697_10004424_pt1 | contig 13897 bp, 18 predicted proteins | sample 172DNAGHGlowgp2_FD_203883 | JGI IMG/M metagenome (GOLD analysis project Ga0310697, IMG submission 203883) | Sheep rumen microbial communities from Palmerston North, Manawatu-Wanganui, New Zealand - 1728 DNA GHGlow gp2 (v2) (version 2) | ecosystem: Host-associated > Mammals > Digestive system >...
GGCTATTGGTCTGCAAGCTGGTAATATCGGTGTGGATGTCCGCTCCACTGAAGACCTTTATAGAGTAATGCAAAGCATGAAAGAGAAGGTTATCTTGAAGGTGGATTTGGCTGACTTGAACGATGCCTATGCTTATGCTTTACGATTAATCCAGAAAAGTGAAGATAACGGTATCGGGCTTATCGGTTACTTTGATGATATCTTCCCCGAATCCCTGAGGAAAGCCATTAATGAAGAAGGTAAGGCAGATCCTCCTATGCTGCTGTGGTATCGGGGAGACTTGTCTTTGCTCCAAATGCCTGGTATCGCTGTAATCGGTACAAGAGAAGCCACCCCGGAAGGTATGGCTGGTGGTGAGTTCTTATCGGGTGAATTCGCCAAGAGAGGGTTCAACATCGTTTCCGGTTTAGCTATCGGGTGTGATACCTGTGGTCATAAGGGCGCTCTTAAAGTTGGTGGGAGTACAACAGCTTTCCTTGCTAATGGACTAGATCATGATTCCATCTATCCGCCGGAGAACCAAGATTTGGCTGAAGAGATAGTTGAGAAAGGTGGACTCCTGTTGTCCGAGTACAGGATAGGTTCAATCGTTAACCGCTATAGTCTTGTCGCTCGTGATAGACTTCAGGCTGGATTGGCTCAGGCTACCCTCGTCATTATGACTGGTGTAAAGGGAGGAACAATGCATGCAGCCAACACAACCCTTAAAGCGGGGAAGCCACTCTTTGTGATGAAATTCAGAAATGAGTCAACAAACCAGCATGAGAAGTGCTTGGGGAATGCATATCTTGTAAAACAGGGAGCAAGATACATTTCTGGTGGAGATATGGGAAACCTGGATCTCATCAGCGACGGAATAAAAAGAAGACAATCGTTCAAAACAGAATTATTTTGATTATGAGGAGTATTATCTTTGACTTGGACTTGACCCTTGTTGATACCACTGTGTGTGAACAAGCTCGACACGATAGAAACTGGCAGCTGGCTTATTCTCTTATCCCTCAGTGTACCCTTTATGATGGTATCTCAGAGGTATTGGAGATTATCCGAAAGCATGGAATTAAAGCCAGTATCGTCAGCACTTCCCCCAGGACATATGTGGAGAGGATTGTAGCCCACTTCAACCTCCCTGTTCAGCATATCGTAAGTTATCACGATGCAAAACCCATCAAGCCTCATCCTGCTCAGATGTTGAAAGCACTTGAGCTAATGGGTGAACCTGCCGTTAATGTTGTATCGTTTGGAGACCGAGCTATCGATATCCAGGCTTCCAACGCTGCTGGTATCGAAAGTGTGGCATGTTTCTGGGGAACTAAGGAGAAGGCTGAACTCCTTCGTTCAGGATACCGTCATGCTATTATAAAGCCTTCTGAGATATTGACTCTGATAAGATAATTATGGCTAAAATTCCTCCACATCCATTCAAAAATGATGGAACACGAACCACCTTTGTAACCGAAAGCATTTGGTTACCAGTTATGAGCGTGAACCAATCACTTTCAAAATCAATAAAAGAGATAGAGAATTATTTAAATTCGATATTTAATCCTTCTTGTATTAAGTCTATATACCTATGTACAAACAATGCCCAGATAATTAATAATTTAGTCTCATTTTATATTAAAATTACAGTTAATGAACAATCGAACAAAAGAGTCGTATTTACACTGAGAAATATCAAAATAAAAATATCTCCTTTAGCATTCTACAGACTTGCCAGTACAGATGTTATAGATATACTTCCAGATAGTGGTTACTATGCTAATGCAAGATATAATGCTAATATTGGATTATCAAATTATAAAGGTTCAGATTACATCGATAACTTATTAAAGCTTCATGATCTACTTAATTCATTGAAACCGATAATACTTAGCTATGAAATAAGAGACAACTTTTGTCGATTATATGAACCCGACCCTGATGAGTTTGATGATTGTATCACAGATGAATTGGGAGAGGTATTTGTGGATTACGATGGAATTGGTAAAATTAGACCAATAACCGAAAAATACATTGGTAATCAGTATAATCTAGTTGGAACTAAATATTATGCAGAAGGCACGAGAAAGAGTCTTATATATTGTGTTTTATATGCTGAAACCAAAAATGAATTTGATGAAAACGCTATCAAAGTTTTACGTTGGTTCCCAAAAATAAAAAATAAACCAACAATAAGTGAGTGTTTTTATGATTTAGGCTATATTTCACGTCAAGAAAATGAGGAACTACATCAGTTTATGGTTGATAAACATAACAAGATTCTTTTCGGACATATTGAACATGGTATAGTAACTATAGATGCAGGAATAAAAAGTCTGAACAAAACTGATTATTCTTTTCCAACCACCCTACTTAATAACATTTGACTATGGGTAAGTTGTTTGACCGCATATTTCGTCGAAAACATTATAAGGATGTGAATAGTACTTATTCGGAAGTACTTACGTCCCATATTACAGCATTCAATTTATTTATTCAGCAAAAACAGATTAAACCTGACGATTCTTATGAGTTTAAAGAATACATCACAGATCATTATTTTGTTATATCACAGTGTTCAAGACAGATTAAGACAGCTCGTGAGTTATTTTTGAGAAATCGATTAGGATTTATCTTATTCTGCAGAGAACAGAATCTCAATAATCCCCAAAATGTACCCATCCAACACTATAGAATTGTTTATGAGAATAGAGAGAAGATCATCGATTACGATGAACAAGCTAACAAATATAAAAGGGTCCAAAAAAAGTATCCTAAAGCTATAAAGGCAATATTTGGGCCATTACCTCCATGTTCAATTGATGATATTAAAAACAGGCTTAGCCAATTAGAGGATATCAAAAAGGTTGATTCGGCATTAAAATCATATTCGAAAATAGAAACGAAATACCAAAAAGCCTTAAAGGTATTATTTGGATCAATACCTGCATGTTCAGTTGATGATATTCAGAGAAGGCTTAGCCAATTAGAGGACATCAAAAAGGTTGATTCTGTATTAAAATCATATTCAGAAATGGAAACGAAATACCAGAAAGCTATAAAGTATCAGTATAAGAAGAGTAAACTAAAAGAATATTCTGATAAAGAGGATGCAGTAAGCCATCGCTCTGAATTAGTCATAATAAACCAATACATATTGAAAGTAGAAACAATAAAAACCGAATGTCCGCTAGCATGGAATTTGTTTCTAAAATCATTAAATTTAAAAGACTTTTACGATCTTCCTTTGGAGAAAATAAAAGAAATTAAAAAGAACATATTCAGCATAAAAGAGCAATTCTTATGTACGATTAAAGGCATATCAAAAACTGCTTTGAAACTGATTTCCCCCAAAGATTTGGATATTAGTCAGTTTACAACTACTGAGTCGAAGCTGGAGTCACGTATTATAGAATTGTTAACACATTTACCCTCAAAACCGGAATTATCGTCATTTGAGTGTACAGTGCCCAATCCAGAAAGGGACCAATATGTTAGAGTCATTCTGAAATCTAAACTTTATGGCTCAAAGGTAAGGTTTTCAGATGCCTATACAATTGAAGACTTTTATTCTTTGAGAAGAAAACTTGCTGATTGCTCTACAGGATTTGATATTATTGCATATGAAAGGGCATCTAATAGTGAAGCCATTAAAAAATATAACCTGAAAAAGACAGGTAAGGCCGTTTTTTATATTGAAGATTTTGAATTGCTTGCATCTAAAGATCCCGAACTAATGCAATGTATTCAAGACTTTAACAGAGAAAAAGAGCAAAAAGAAAAAGCAGAACGAGAAAAGCGAGAAAAACAAGAACGTGAAAATACTATCAATAAAGCTCGTTCTTTAGCTGATACCTATACTAAAGGTTTCGAGCACTTCTTTCCAAATAAGAGCATTTACTCGATAGACTATTCTACAGCTCAGGATATTCTTTGGAAAGAAAGTCAGATAAAAGAGTGGTCAAATATGGTAAATCGAGTATCCTCATGGGATACTGTCAAGGGAATTCCATATTATTTTTTTTGGTATTACTTTCCCAAAAATCGATTCACAAAAGTAAGCCCAGAATCTGACCGAGCAAGAAAAATAGTATGGAACTTTAAAGATGGAAAGACCACAGATTTTTCAGTAGCCGATCTAGTAGCCCAGAAGTTGAGAGACACATTTAGTAGCTCAATGCTTAGACAGCTAACATTCGTTTGCGTCCCTGCTTCATCAAGATCAACAAATGAAATCAGATATAAATTGTTCTCATCAAAAGTTTGTGAGTCATCTGGTGTGAGAAATGCTTTTTCATATATTGATATCATAAAGGAAAAAACTCCTGCACATTTAAGTCCTACCCATGAAGTAGAGCCAGCAGAATACTCTTTTGATAGATGGTTCTTCAATAATGCAAATGTTATCTTATTTGATGATATCATTACAACAGGACGTTCTTTAGCCGCATTTAAGAGGGAGCTTGAGTCATTGGGCGCTAACGTCATTTGTGCTATTTCTATAGGTCGCACCTATAGTGACTATTACGGAGACAATCGGAAACCTCACCCATATACTGGAACGTTATAATAACCAATAAACACACCCTGGAGCATTATCACTCTGGGGTGTTTTAGTAGTAGGTTTTAGGCAAGAGAATAAAAGTGACATATTTTACAATAATCGACTTGATATGGATCTGCAATGTTACTGCGTTTGTCACCTTCTTATAGCATAAATAATTGCAACGTTGCAGAAACCAAGCCATCCTCTCCTTCTTAATGTATCTTTGCATCAAAACAATCATCGATAAATTTTAATCTCTGCATATTATGGCTTACACTTACTACTACACGATGGAGTATCTGCCCAAAAGATTTACGGCATCTCCGCAACAGGTGAGAAATCGGCAGCAGATCTACAATTTCAAGGATGGGAAAAGCTGCCCCATTGTAATTAACAATCTCATCCAAGCTATTAACAGAATTACAGCTGGGAACAAATCTCAGTATGTCATTGGGTTTATCCCGGCTTCCACTCAGCAAAAGACAAATACACGTTTCCATGATGTCTCTCTACGACTTGAGTCTGCCACAGGAGTCAATGCATTTGTTGATCTCGTTACAAGAAGAAGAGATACAGAAGCTGGTCACATCTCAGGTAAAAGTAGTAATCCTGCCGCTGATTTTTCAGTCAATCGCTCTTACTGTCATGGTAAGAAAGTTATTCTCATTGATGACGTAATAACTAGAGGTGTCACTTTTAGTGATACAGCCAAGAAAATCCAAAATGAAGGTGCAACTGCTGTGATCGGTCTTTTTGTTGGTAAGACTGTTTCCCCAGGCCATTCTCCTCACAGCACGTATATCATGGGCAATCTTTGGAAATCAACACTTGATGTAGAGTCCGCCCGTCAGGTAAGATATGACGAGTTTTATGATCCTTACGATGAATGGATGGATCAAGAGGCAAGGATTGAAGACGCTATTGCTAGAGCAGAGGAAAGGCAGTGGGAAGAAGAGGCAAGGCAGTGGGAAGAAGAGGCAAGGATTGAAGACGCCATTGCTAAAGCAGAAGAGGCCTACTACGAAGACTTAATTGAGCCTGACTATGAGGACTACTATGATGGGCCTTACTAATAATGTCGGAAAAGATTGTCCATAAAGGGTCTCACCTATAGTGACTGTTGCTGTGATAACAGGCGCCTCACTAAAAGAATCACCCCAGATCTTCAATTTGATCTGGGGTGATTTCGATTAGGGGCAAATACTAAACTAGACAAAGAGTCCAAACATGAAGTCTGCTGCACCTTTAAGAATCGAGGGCGCGGCTCCAACAATGACCTGGACTAATTTGTCCAAATTCTCAGGGATTGAAATACCTAATACCTTGGTTGGCTTATTCCCTCCATTACTACTTATAGAAGAACCAGTCAATTGATTCTTAGCTTGGGTGTAAACAGCCTCCAGAACATCCAAGTTCTGGTTAGCACCTGAAGAAACACGAGCGTCTTTAATAGCTGAAAGAATTCCAAGGATATCAGAAGCCTTGCAGTTCAACTCAGCACCGAACAGGTAGAAGCGTTTGGTGGCATTACTCTCTTGGAAAAGAGTGGTAATGTCATCACACATGACAGGTTTTCCATTAAGATAAAATGAAGGCTGTTTGAGGTTACGGATGATGGAGTTAAGCACCCCAATGACCAACTCCTCACATAACTGTTGGAGTGTAAGAAGGTTCTTCGTCCTCTCAGCAAGACAATCAGGGGTAAATCTGAAACTGTCAATCAGGCGGCCAATGTGATTGACCTCCTGTTCAATGGATTCCATAACGGAAAGGAAACTACGCTTCATGGATTTCGGATCAAGCCCGAAAAGGTTGAAGCACTTACGACTTGACCTGTCAGAAAGAAGAGACTGGACATCATAACATCCTTCAACACCCTCCCGGATGCTGAAGTGGGTGGGAATACCCTCGAAGTGATAGATTGAAGTACACATAGTTTGAACTTATTAATTGATAAGAATACAAATGGACATAATTATCCCTCGTTTTGAAAATAACTACATTCGTATTCTTTTGATAATCAACTATATAAGATTTAAACTATGTAGTACCATGATGATTCTAATTTCTTAGTTAAACAAAACTTCGTCTCCTCTATGAGACATTGCTTTAGATACAAAAATCGTGCCAAGGTTTAATCCTGACATCATTTATTTCGAAATTTCATGAAGAAAAAGAAAAACGGATATTAAGATATGAACCCCGAAAGTTAGACAAAAAACTTTCGGGGTTCACTTCTATTTGGCCTCGCTTTTTTAGTGATTGCCTATGTGAAGGGCATGGCTCAAAATGCCGTATTGCATACTCTGCTCACATTCGGCAATGCTCAAACTTGTTTGGCATTGCATTCGACCTGCAAGATTTTTCAGCAAAAGTAAAATGATTGGGCGGTGCATCAAAAGACAAGGTTTTGAGCATGAAAAAAGCCACCCGAAGGAAAAAATTAATAAATATTAACAGATTTCCGTTGAATTCTTTCTTTCAATGTTACCATAAAGAAAATGGGCAAGTTTGCCCATCGAAACATATAACAAACTTTTAATTCTAGTAATATGAGAAGAAAACGAGTACCCATCGCTCCTAGTCTAAAAATTGATTTGGACGGAAATCTGATTTCCGAGAAGAAAGAGAAAGACGTCAATGAGTTGACGCTGTTGCAAACCATTGAGCGCGTGGTGGAATTGTCCAAGGACAGCGAGCTGGATGATGAATTCCTGGAGAGCGCTGAGCCTGTACTGACCCTATTGTCGTCACGACTTGGCGTGACTCCGGTTCAGGCTGTGCTGTTTTCAATCTGCCTAAACTGCGGTCCCAACCGCGTCAATTATGACGACCTGGCTTGTCATCTCGATATTAGCAATGTGCGGGTGCTGAGTTACGGAAAGGACCTTGACGCGCTGGTGCGACGCCGCCTGCTCCGCCATCGCGATGTGATGGACGGGGATACTGTCGGCGTCCCCCGTGATGTGCTCAAGGCCTTGAAAAATGACGAGGTTCCCGAGTTGCCCAAGATTAAGGGACTCAATGTGTTTGAATTCTTCGAGGCGGTGAACCGCATCTTCAACGACCTGACTGATGATGCCGCCACCTTCTATGAGGCGCGGCAGGAACTCGAGGACCTTGTCGCCGCCAATCCCAAGTTGGAGTTTGTCAAGCGTCTTCGTGCACTCAAGCTCAGAGGAGTCAACTGGATGATTCTTTTCTTCTTCATCCACCTCTGTGTCAATAAGGACTATAACCGCATCCGCAGCGGCGAACTGAGCCTGCTCTTCACACGACAGAGCCAATTCAGCGAGACGCGCAGTGCGTTGCAGAGCGGTAACCATCCATTGATGGAGAAGAAACTCATCGAACACTTCTGTGAAGACGGCATCGCCGACCCCACAACCTTCTGCCTCACCAGTTCGGCCAAGAGCAACCTGTTATGCGAGCTCAATCTCAAGACCAGCGATGTCAGAATCGCCGATTTGCGCAATCCTGCCGACCTCACTCCCAAGGAGATGTTCTATCCTGCCGAAGTCGGGAAGCAGGTGGTGGAACTCTCGTCGTTCCTCTCGCAGGAGAAATACGGCGAGATTCACGAGCGGATGCAGCAGCAGGGTTTCCGCCAGGGCTTTGCGTGCCTGTTCTACGGCGGCCCCGGCACGGGCAAGACCGAGACCGTCTATCAGTTGGCGCGCCGCACGGGTCGCCCCATTATGACGGTCGATGTGCCGCAAATCAAGAGCAAGTGGGTGGGCGAAAGCGAAAAGAACCTCAAGGCGTTGTTTGAACGCTACCGTGGCGCGGTGAACCGCTGCGAGGTGGCGCCCATCCTGTTCTTCAACGAGGCCGATGCCATCATCAGCAAGCGCAAGAGCGGTGCCGAGTATGCGGTGGACAAGATGGAGAACACCCTCCAGAACATCCTGCTGCAGGAGATGGAGAACCTTGACGGCATCCTCATCGCCACGACTAACCTCGAGGGTAATCTTGACAGCGCATTCGAGCGTCGCTTCCTCTACAAAATCAAGTTCGAGACGCCCGATGCCACAGTACGTGCCAAGATTTGGCAAGAGATGATTAAAGACCTTACCGAGGCCGAGGCCGGGCATCTGGCCAAGATTTTCGACTTCAGCGGAGGTCAGATTGAGAACGTCGCCCGTAAGTATGCCATTAGCAGCATCCTCTATGGTGCGGGTGCCAAGCCCCGTCTGGAGCAGTTGGTGGACTACTGCAAGAGCGAGCAGTTGGCGAGCAAGACGGTTGCCAAGTCAGTCGGTTTTCACACCGCCTGATAGGCAAATCAAGTGAATGTTCAACCCTTAAAACGGAGCTCATATCTTGAGATTTGATTATGGAACGAAAATATAAATACAAACAAGAGAACATTGACGTTGACGGGATGTTGCCGTTTGAGGACTTTTCGTCAGCATTTACAGAAAGCTACTCCGAAAAATACGGGTGTATGGTAAAGGGGTATGCTGACTCTGCGAACAACAACATCATTTTGGAGGGGTCGTTCAATCGCCTGCTCCAGCAGATGGATAGCAAGGATTTCGCAATCATCTCCGCTTACCGCAAAGAGAAAACCAAGAAAGAGAACATCTTGCGCAACCGCAAGCTGCGTGGGATTCTCAACGACAAGAAGATGGGTGTTCATCAGTTGGTCGGTCATTGGCAGGAAGCACCCGAAGGGGGCAACCACAAGGACGCAAAGAAAAGTGAACTCACGGAAGTTGTTGATCGTTCCTATTTCATTGCCCGCCCCGCAGATATGTCATACAGTGAATTCAGGCACATCATCATTGACCTGCTTACCATTGACGGCTTGGCGCAGGACTGCGGCATCATTCACGACAACGGTGGCGACTACAATGTAATCTACCCAAGCGGAACAGTTGAGAAAATCGGCAGCGACATCACTATGGACAAGGTGGGGCAGGTTTATTCACATTATGTGAAGAAAAGCGATAGACCATTTGTGTTTGAGGGTGTTGAGTCCCCTTCTTCAATCAGCGGTATGCGAATGTTTGCCGACAACGGGTTGGAATACCCCCGCATTAATGACTGATAAGCAAATCAAGTGAATGTTCAACCCTTAAAACGGAATTCTTATGTTGAGATTAATTGCGCCAAGCAGGGCCGAAAACCTGTTGCTGAAAGCCAAACTGCGTGACGAAGCCTATGCCAAGTGGCTCAACAGCGATGCCGGGCAGGAAATGCAGGGCCGAGTGGCACGCTGGTTTGAAAACAATATGTGCAGATGTACCTGTAACCAAGGAACCAGATACACCTATGGCGAAATGCTCGACGTGCAGTTGGGCGGGCGGTTTGACATCGTGTATGTAATGCTCAAAGAGTCGGACATCGCCGATCCGTATGATCGGCTGTTTGCCGCCCACAGGTTGCTTGAAATAATCAAACAATATGATGAATCACATTAACGGAAGGAGGCAAGTTATGCAATCATTAGGAAGCGTTTGGAACAGTTATCTGGAAAAGAAACTGTGGGATGATGCCTATGCCCAGTGGATTGCAAGCGAGTCCGGGCAAGAGATGGAAGGTCGCGTGAGGCGTTGGTGCCGTGACAATCTGGAGGGTTGTTGCTTCGATGATACAAGAATCTCCTATGGCGAAATGATTGACACCCATTCTGGCAACCGCTATGACATCGTTTATCTGTTCCTGACCGAGACAGGCATCACCGATCCCTATGACCGATGTTTCGTTGTGCGCAGACTTTTCGAAGAAATGGAAAAATATGACCTCATTGATTGAAGCCATGGAGAATCTTCTCCATAGTGTTATTCTCTGAGGAACAAATATAAAAAAAAAGAGGATGTGCCAGAATTTTGAGGTGGACCCCAAAAGTTGGACACAAAACTTTCGGGGTCCACTTCATAACTGCCGTTTCTCTCTTTATAGTCCTCACACCACCAGAATCAAATCTGTGATTGGGTCCTCTGTCAGTATTGTCTCTTTCGACTTACTACCCGGATGTACATGGCGTTGGGATATTTCTTCCTAGCCTTGTAGTGAATGTATATCCGGCTCTTACTCATACTTTCGATTGTAATTATCTTGCCATCCACTTTTACCTCATAAATGTAGATAGTGGGGATGGGCATTTTGGTGGTAGTGTTTCCAGCCCACCATTCAATCAATAATTCTTTAATTGTCTTGATCATTTCAGTTGGTATCGGTTTATGAGGATTGAGACCTGCTTGGCGGTGAATTTTCCTCCTCTGCTGGTCGTGAAACCCTCGTTGTTAAGTGTTCTAGCCATCTCGCTCAGGTTATTGGTTTCTCTTACCAGGATTTTCAGCATTGCAACCGCTCTCTTGTTGTGAGGGTTGTTAGCCGCCTTCTCCTGGTTCGTCTGCCGGCTGTTCGTGATGGCTTTTTCCATATTGCCCGTTAAGTTTTCAGGTTTACCAAGTTGACATCCTTGCTCCTTTTTCACTTGTAGGGCAGCTCTGGTACGTTGTCGTATCAATCCAGCCTCATATTCACTGATGGCCGCAATAATTGTCAGTACCAGTCTGTTCGCTCTTGGAAAGTCACAGAATACGATTTCAATGCCCGAATCCAAAAGCTGGCTCGTAAATGTCACGTTTCTTGATAGTCGGTCCATTTTAGCGACTATAAGTGTGGCCTTCATCTTCTTGCAGAGCTCCAATGCCTCGTGTAGTTTGGGACGCTGTGTTTTTCGCCCGCTCTCAATTTCTACGAATTCAGCTATCGGTTCCTCTCCGCTAAGATAGTTTCTGATAATTTCTTGTTGTGCCTGTAATCCGAGTCCTGATGCTCCTTGTCTTTGCGTTGAAACCCGGAGATAAGCCACATATGCAATATTATTCATAAGTTTGAAACATATTAAACCGGGGTTTAGTATTGTTCAAGAAAAGTGGGACCCTCCAAAATCGCCTGGAAAATCCCACTTTCTATCATTTTTCAGTTTCTGTGATAATGCCATATTCTTGAGAAATGCGTTCTTCGTAGTTTTCACATTTCTCTATTTCACTATCCAGAATAGAAATCAGATTGTCAACGAAGATGTGTTCTATCGTTTTCAAAGTTTCACCATCTTCAGAAATGAGCGTTACTTCAAAAAGATCTTCTCCTTCATTCAACACCACTTGGACATAGCCGGTGTGAATGAATCCTTGTACATGGAATTTCACACCAACTTCAACGATAGTAATGCTTGCCGGGTTTATGCCCCAGCTCATTACCACAAAAGGATTAGTACGGAATATGCTAAAGATGTAATTAGCAATCTCCTTGCTATATTCTTCGTCCATATCATTTCCTCCTCTTGTTTTTGTTGATTTCACTGATGAGCCTTCGGTTGAGAGCGTTGAGTGCTTTATACAACCGATCATAGCTCTTTTCGTACTTCGTGCCTTGTAATCTTAATCCGGCACTTACGAGATCATTACCGGCATTGTAGATATCCTTTTGAGCCAGTCGTAATTCTCTCAGTCGGTCTCTTTCTGTAAAAATCATAATGCGTTCAGTTTAAGTAAGTGTCGTTTACTACGGTTTTATAATAGCTTCCGGGGCCAGGTATCCTCACTTTCTTGAAAACCATCTGCCACCATCCGCTCTTTAGGTCGGGTTTCTCGTTCATCAGCATCTCAACGATAGCCGGATGAATGGGGAAACAGTACTGGAGTGCCCTTTTCTTGCTTCCGTCGCTAAGGCTGTTCCAATACTTGATCGTCATTTTCTTTGTTTTCTGTGCCATTGTTGTTTTTGATTTATGAAGAAGGCCCCCACATGTTAGTTTTGTGAGAGCCTTCATTCGGTTAATACGATGTCCTCCATCAGATAAAGGGGACAGGTTGCTTACTTATGATTTCCGCTACAGCCTTTGAACCTTCCAGTGATGCCCGGTTCCTGAGGTCGATGTAACGGTTTTTCTCGTCCGCCATCCATAAGATTGTTTCTTTGATCAGGCGGAAAAGGTTCTGTTGTAAGGTGGGATGCATGAAACGGATTGACTCGGCGAATTTCTTGTAGTCGAAGCCATAATCGTTCAATGCTTCCTCGAGTTGCTTAGCCGCTTCATATTCCCGGCTGTTTTCTAATTCTTGTTGTGTCATTTTGTTTGGGATTTATGAACTTGCTATCAACATCCATTAATTGTTCTAGAACAAGTTCGGTATTAAACAATAATAATTTGCCTGTTCGAATTACTGCTGGTGCGTGGATATCGTTTCTAGCAACCATTCTACACGCAGTTGGTACGGAACACTGTAGAAAATTAGCTAATGCTTTATAACCACGAAGCAGGTTTGTTGTTTTCTGCGATGTAATATCAGAAGTGTCAAAAGATTTGATGGCTGCAGTGACGATCTGATAGAAATCCTCGCCAGTCAAATCAATAGTTCTTTTCTCCAGCAATTCTTTCGGTAATTGGATGTCATCAATAATGTCTTGCATAATATTCTTCCTCCTTTCTCCAAAAATCCAAATCATTCTTCACCATCTCATACGTGGATTTAAGCTCTGTCCTGTCTAACCTGGGATTATGTTGTTGGTAAGCTGCTTCTACCTCTCCGAACGTCAAGTCGGGATAAGTTTGCAGCAGTTCATAAATCTCATCGTAGTACTCATCATAGAAAATATCGTCGTAGAACCCCATCGAATAATCGCACTGATGATTATATACTCCAGTGCAGTTCTCGATAATATGCTCGACGAATGACAAGCAGTTCAGAAGGTCTCGTTTTACCGTAAATTCATGATCGCTGTGGGGGTCATAATAGCCACAACTCAAATTCACGGCAGAAACAGCAAGACCATTCTCTTTAAGGGTAAGCACATCAGTCATCATACCTTCCTCAAGATGATAACCGAATTGCTCATGTCCGGTAGCCTCGATAAATTCTTTAGAGGCTATTTCAGTGGAGCAGATGGAAGCGATAAGGTCATTACTCCCTCGCCTGTCACACTGAATCACAAATCTCACGTCTTTGAAGAATTCCATATCAGCCTTACTACTGCCGACACATCCGACTTCCTCTCCAACGAAAAATGCTACTTTAAGGTTGTCGTATTTCATCAGACACTTCAGGCAGACCCAGACACCGTTCTTATCATCTGCTCCTAATCCTTCAAGCCTTTTATTCTTGGGACTATAGCCGAAGATAATGTCATTGGTTTCTATTGCCTGAAAATCTCGTGAATGAATCGTCTGCACCTGGTCGATATGGCTCACGATGCAGGGGTAGGTATCAGAAACACCCTTCGTCACATAGATGTTTCCAATTTCTCGGTCAATATCAATTCTCGCTTCTGGTACATTGTTTCTAATCCACCAGAGCAGAAATTTGATCATCTTCTGTTCTTTTCCACTCTTGCTGTGAATGGAATAAAGCT
>Ga0310697_10004426_pt1 | contig 13893 bp, 11 predicted proteins | sample 172DNAGHGlowgp2_FD_203883 | JGI IMG/M metagenome (GOLD analysis project Ga0310697, IMG submission 203883) | Sheep rumen microbial communities from Palmerston North, Manawatu-Wanganui, New Zealand - 1728 DNA GHGlow gp2 (v2) (version 2) | ecosystem: Host-associated > Mammals > Digestive system >...
TGTCATCGATGAAGTGAGTGCCAACAAAAATGTCATCATGTTCATCGATGAGATCCACAACATTGTGGGTGCCGGCAATGCCAGCGGATCGATGGATGCCGCCAATCTGCTCAAGCCCGCACTAGCCCGTGGCGAGTTCCAGTGCATCGGCGCAACGACCCTCGACGAGTACCGCAAGAGCATCGAGAAAGATGGAGCCCTTGAGCGCCGATTCCAGAAGGTGCTTATTGAGCCAACAACCCCCGAACAGACCCTTGAGATCTTACACAACATCAAAGAGATGTATGAGAAACATCATGGCGTCAACTACACCGAGGAGGCGTTGAAGGCCTGCGTAACGCTCACCGACCGATACATCAGTGACCGATTCTTCCCCGACAAAGCGATTGACGCGATGGATGAAGCCGGTTCACGCGTACACATCACCAAGGTAGATACCCCCAAGGAAATCGAGGATCTAGAACATCGCATCGCCCAGGCCCAAGAGAACAAATTCAAGGCAGTTCAGGCTCAAAACTTTGAGAGCGCTGCGGGCTACCGTGACCAGCAAGAGAAACTCAAGTTGGAACTGCAAGAAGCCAAGGAACAATGGGAACGAGAGCTAGACAGCCGCCGCGTGACGGTCAATGAGACTCACATCGCCGAGGTTGTTGCCATGATGACCGGTGTTCCCGCCCAGCGCATCGCCCAGAGTGAAGGCTTGCGGCTGCTGGGCATGACCGACGAGCTCAAGAAACAGGTCATTGGCCAGGACGAGGCAATAGACAAGATTGCCCGCAGCATTCGTCGCAATCGTGCTGGTCTGCGAGACCCCAAGCGTCCCATCGGATCCTTCATGTTCCTGGGTCCGACTGGCGTTGGCAAAACCTTGTTGGCCAAGAAGCTCGCCCAATTCCTGTTCAATAGTGATGATGCCCTGATACGTGTGGACATGAGCGAATACATGGAGAAATTCAACGTCTCCAGGCTCGTGGGAGCGCCTCCAGGCTATGTGGGCTATGAGGAAGGCGGCCAGCTCACCGAGAAAGTGCGCCGTCATCCCTATAGCGTGGTGCTGCTCGATGAGATTGAAAAGGCACACCCCGATGTGTTCAACATGATGCTGCAAGTCCTTGACGAGGGCAGCTTGACCGACGGACTGGGCCGCAAGGTGGACTTCAAGAACACCATCATCATCATGACAAGCAACATCGGCACCAGGGAGCTAAAAGATTTTGGCGCTGGCGTGGGCTTTAACACCAACGAGTTGACCAAGGAACGTAGTGACGCCGTGATACGCAAGGCGCTGAACCGCAAGTTCTCGCCCGAATTCCTTAACCGCGTGGACGACATTGTCACCTTTGGGGCCCTCAACCACGACTGCATCCTCAAGATTGTGGATATAGAACTGGCCTCGTTCTACAAGCGTGTTGAAGAGAACGGCTTGACACTCAAGATCACTGATTCGGCCAAGGGACTCGTCGCCGACCACGGTTTTGACATCCAGTATGGTGCACGCCCCTTGAGACGTGCCATCCAGAGCGAGATTGAAGACCCGCTGAGCGAGATGCTCCTGCGTGAAGAGGCTCAGGCTGGAGATACCATCGTCATCGATGTCAAGGACGGCAAAATCGAGGCCTGCGTCCAGAAAGCCGCTACAGCCAAGGGCCATGCCGCCACTCAGGATGCCGCGGTTCAAGAGTAGAAAAACAACAACATTCCACTAGTCGCAAGGGACAGCTTCATGGCCGTCCCTTGCTTACTTATTGGGAGAAGGTTTTTTAGGCATCCAGTATTGTCGGAATAAAGTATTTTCACTAACTTTGCACTTAACATAATAATCCAACAAGCTATGCTCGAACAATTGTATAACCAGCTCGTCAGTCCAGATGTCAACCTGGTCAATGCGATAGCCAAACTGTTGCTCAGCCTGGTACTGGGTGCCACTATTGGCCTTGAACGCCGCCGCAAGGGGCAAATTGCAGGGCTGCGCACTTTTGCCCTCATCTCGATGGGCGCTACACTGGCCATGCTCATCTCCATCTATATTCCGCAAGTCTATCTTGGTCTCAAGAACGGTGATCCAGGACGCATTGCCGCCCAGGTAGTCAGTGGTGTGGGTTTTCTGGGAGCCGGCGCCATTATCCAGATGAAAGGCTCGGTGCGTGGTCTCACGACAGCAGCGGGCATCTGGATGACCGCATGTATTGGTCTGGCCGTGGGTGCTGGAATGTACCTGATCAGCTTCATCACGACCCTTCTCATTATTTTCATACTGGTCAACATTGAGCGCATCGAGGTGCGTCACAATTTCTTGTGGGAGTCCAAGATCATCCGAGTCAAGATGCATGGCATCCTTGATGACATCCAACCCCTGCGAGACGTTATCACCAACAACGATGTACACATCAGTGATGAGTTCATGAAGTTTAACTATGAAGAAAACATCACAATCATCAACTTTATGGTGCGTAGTACCGGTGGAGTGAACATGCCACACCTGTTCAAGAGTATCAAGCAACAGGGTGACCCCATATCCATCACCATCACCAACGAGATGAGTATGTAATCAATCATATGACCCGAGGTTAAAGGAGTGGGAATACAGCCCATCCCAAAGCCAAACAACACTTTAGTCTATAATGGAATCTGTCGATATCAATAGCTTGATTAGCGACCTGGCCCTTATCCTGGTGCTAGGTGCCATTGCCACAGTCATCTTCAAGATGCTCAAGCAGCCCATAGTGTTGGGATATATTGTTGCCGGCTTTCTGGCCAGTCCTCATTTTGCCTTGCTCCCATCAGTCGTAGTCGAGGGCAACATCGAGTTCTGGGCACAGATCGGTATCATTGTACTGCTGTTCTCGCTGGGACTTGAATTCAGTTTCAAGAAGCTGATCGACGTGGGAGGGTCGGCCATAGTCACTGCGCTGATTATCGTGCTGGGGATGATGAGCCTGGGCTTTGTCGTGGGCAAGTATTTAGGCTATGGCTTGGTCAATAGTGTCTTCCTGGGCGGCATGATTTCCATGTCATCAACTACCATCATCATTAAGGCCTTGACCGATCTCAACATGCGGCAACGCCGATTTGTCCCGATGACCTTTGCTGTGCTCATTGTGGAGGACCTTTTTGCGGTGGTAATGATGGTTATCCTGTCCTCTATCGCACTCAACAATAGTGTGAAAGGCGGAGAAATGCTGGGCAGCATCCTCAAGCTGTCATTTTTCCTCATCATCTGGTTCACAGTGGGCATCTTCATGATTCCCACCCTGTTCAAGCGCTTTAAGCGCTACATCAGCGACGAGCAGATGCTCATCATCGCCATGGGACTGTGCTTTGCCATGGTGTTATTCTCCATCCAGTCAGGCTTCTCGGCGGCACTCGGTGCCTTTGTCATGGGTTCCATCCTGGCCGGCACTATCGAGGCCGAGCGCATCGAGCGCCTAATTTCTCCAGTGAAGGATCTGTTTGGAGCCGTATTCTTTATCTCGGTGGGCATGATGGTCAATCCCACCGTCATGACACAGCACTGGAGCGTGATTGCCCTGCTGGCAATAGTGGTTATTGTGGGCATGATCGTGTTTGGAACCTTTGGCATGATAGCCACTGGACAGCCGCTCAAGCTGGCTATGGAGTCGGGCTTCTCGTTGACCCAGATTGGTGAATTCTCGTTCATTATCGCCACGCTGGGCACCAGCCTGGGAGTACTGGACAAGAGTGTTTACCCCATTATCGTGGCTGTATCGGTCATTACCACATTTACCACGCCGTTCTTTATCAAGCAAGCCGTGCCTTGCTACAATGTGCTGTACAAGGTGCTGCCCAAGAGTTGGACCCGATTACTCAATGGTTACAGTCAGAATGCCAGTGAGAGCGAGAGCAGCGAGACCAAGCGCCTGTGGCAATCTATCGCCAGCCGTTATGTTGTCAGGCTCATCGTCTATTCGGTAGTCATTATCGCGATGATCATCCTGTGCCGCACCTACTTGATGCCATTTATCCTCAAGTGGTTGGGCGACAACGCTTGGGGCCGTCTCGCCTGCGTGGCTTCAACCCTGGTCATTGTGATGCCATTTATCGCTTCCATCATCCTGCCTACCGTGAAACGAAGCGAGTGGGATCGTCTCATCGAGACCTCGGGAGCGGTGTCCTATGTGCCGCTTGTGGTCATGTCGATCGTGAGCGCCGTGTTGTCAACCATCTTTGTCATGTCTATCCTGCACGGTGTTTACACCAGTGCTGTATCAGTCATGGCCGCCATTGTGATTGTTGGTCTGGGACTGGTGCTTATCTCCACCGTGCCTACTCCCCTGCGGCAACGAGTCAACAACATCGAGAAGCGATTTATCAGCAACATCAATGAGCGAGAGAATCGTCGCACAGGACATGAGAATAACCTGGTGAGTGACCTGCATCTGGCTTATATGACCGTGGGGCACGAGTGCCCCTTTGTGGGCGACCGGTTGCGTAACCTGGACTTGAGAACCCGTTACGGTGTCAATCTGGTCAACATACAGCGCGGCAACAGGTTACATCCAGTACCCTCGGGCGACATGCGTATCTTTCCGGGCGATATCCTGGGTGTGATAGGCACCGAGGAGCAAATACAGCGCATGCTCCCCCTTGTTGAAGCACAAAACAAGCAAGGCGAGAGTCCTAATAACCATGAAGTTAAATTCATCCACTTTGCCATTGGCGAACACTCGCCCATCATTGGGGTGCCACTGGAGCAGACCAGACTGCGTGAAGACTATGGTGCGCTACTGGTGGCAGTGCAACGAGGTGAGGAAGAATTCATCTCCCCCACCCCCGATTTAACGTTTAACACCGGTGATATCTTGTGGATCGTGGGAGACCCCAAGCTACTCACCAAACTCAAATAGTATCCAGTATCGGTGCAACAGCAATGCCAGGACATCACTTGGCTGCACTACCCAACAGCCTATCAATCAACAAGGTGACGTCGGCAACAGTCACATCATCATCCATGTTGACGTCGGCACATTGTGTGCAAATGGTGTCAATTGACCCCAGGAGGTAATCGATCAAGGCAGTGGCATCGGTGATCGAAACCTCGTTATCATGGTTCACATCACCCACTTCATAGCCATGCCCATCAGTTAAGGGCAGGGTCACTTGCTGAACATTGGAAGGGATATCAACCGTGGGATCGCCCCAGTGATGCTTGGACACCACATAGTACTCATAGGTGACACCAGGAGTCAGACCCTCCAATAGATAGGTGCGTCCGGGCAACGGCTCATTATTTCCCATTTCATTCACATGGGTGAGTGCTGGTATGTCGGCGATAACGGTCGTTTCCTGGGTAGCCAAGTTGGTAACATACAGGTCATATCCCACAAAGCCTGCATGCTGCATGCAGTTAGGCTCACTAGTCCAGTCGGCGACAAATGAGGTTGAAGTCACCTCGGTTGCCGGATGCATCTGGGGGAACACTTCAAGATAAATGATGTCTGACGAGTTCCTCACACCGTCAACCGTATAGTGAACCTGAATGCCAATTCGCCATGTGAAGAAAGGATCCTCGGTAGCAGTAATCGCATTGCGGTTATCAAAATACAATGTGGTACCGTCACAGCACATGCCCTCAAAGCCGTAAGGCAACTCGGTGGTTGGCTCGGTAAAATCATAAGGAAACTCCTCGGGAGTGAACACAAACAATTGGTCATTGTCGGTGTAAATGCTGTAGGTCACCTTGTCAGCATCAAGAATCGTGTAATCTCCTCCAGTGTAAAGAGCTTCAATGGTACAGTCATCGGCAACTGGATTACCCGACCAGTCAGTCTCGATGGTAAACATCAGCTGCTGACTTGTCCCCCATGCTTCCTCCCAATAATCGATCTTGGGGTTCTTGGGCTTGGGGACATTGTTTTGCGCCATAGTGCTTACTGCAAGAGACGTCAGCATCACGATGAGTAACGATAGTCTTGTCATAACTCTAATTGTTGAAATTAAATGGTTATTTATCAATAAATGTATAAAACGCAGCTAGGTTAAAAATGAGGAGGATGTGTTTGCACCCTCCTCAATTCTTGTGATTTATATCACCGATACAACTAATATCGGTAATTAATTGCCAGAAAGCAGCATGTCAATGAGAACAGTAACATCGGCAATCGAGATGGTGTCATCCTGATCGACGTTAGCATTTTCCTCATTCCAGGGAGTTACATTACCGGTCATCAGATAGTCGATAATCGTGGTAACGTCCACAACATTAACTTCGCCATCATCATTAGCATCACCAAGCAGGAAATGAGGCTCGGTACCAATCTTCTCGATGACGAGCTTCATCGTTGCGAGGTTGACGGTCAACTTGTACTCGCCAGCAGCCAACTTGTAAGCCTTGCCACCATCATAGGTGAGGGCCAATTCAGCGCCAAGGTACTCATCAAATACCTCAAAGTCGCCCTCGGCAACAGCACCGAAGCGGTAGGGAGCGATATAGTCCCAGCTGCCCTGGTCATCATACTCGGCCAGCACATTGGTGAAGCTGAAGTAGTTGTAGCCATCGTTGCGGCCATCAAGGGTTACGGTAGCAGTGTAGAGGCCAGTCTCCTCGTCGTAAGCCATCATGGTGCCGGCGTTGGGAGCCCAGTTCTGACTGTTCACCTCACCCAGGATGTAAACATCGGGGGTAGCAACAAGCGTCTTGAACACAACGCTTTCACTCCAGTCAGATTCGTGCTGCTCATTATAACCCATTACCTGTACCTCATACTCGGTCTCGGGAGTCAGACCTGTAATGGTGTAGTTGTTCTCGGTCAACTCGTTGACATAGATCCACTCAGCAGGCTCAACTATCTCGGCATTGGGATCACCGATAAAGATGTCGTCAAGATACATAGCCATCTGGTCGGAGCAGTTGTAGTGACGGAAGACGATGCAACCAACTTCACCACCGAACTGGCTCAAATCGATTTCTACAGTCACATGAGTCGTCGAGGTTACATAATCAGTCTCGGCGAGAGGATACATATCTTCACCAACCATGGCATATACCATGAATTTCTCCAAATAGGTGTCGGAAGCGCCCCAATAGGTGAAACGCAGAGTACCCTTCAGGTAGAGGTCAGGCGAAATCAGGAAGTTATCGGGGGTGAGAGCGCTATAAGTATCATACGACCATGATTCAGAGAAGAGGCAAACGTCGGTTTTGGTGTCATCACTATAGGCAAGGCCCCAGTTGTTGCCATCGCCATCAGCATCATAGATTGCCCAGCCAGCCATATCCTGCTGATAGGAATCAAGAGTGAAGTGACAGTCGATGGGGTTGCCCAGGAGGTCAACATAGGGGCGATAGCGCAGGTTCCAGCCATCGGCATTCTCATCGGCATCCCATGCTACATCGGCAGTCGTTGCGGCAGGAGTAACAGACACAACAGGAAGTGCAGGAGTAGGAAGGATAACTGAGCCGGCATCCAGAACAATATCGTCGATGTTCAGGACGAACATGTCAGTCACATTGTAGTGTACGATAGCAAAGTGACCCACCTGGCCTTGATAAGCACTCAAGTCGAATTGATACTGTACATATTCACCAGTAACAGTGATATCGGTGCCTACTTGAACAAAGTCGGTAAAGTCTCCAGGGGTGCCGATGCAAACATATACACCAAACACCTCATCACACCAATCGGCATCCTGTCCCATTGCCCAAAGACTCAAGACACCACCCAGGGTCACCTCGGGAGAAACCAGCCAGTTCTCGGGGGTAAGCGCTACTCCTGATTGGCCGTCATCATTATTATGGTAACTCTCGGAGCAGATAAGGCCATCGCCACTGTGGGCGGTCATCAAGCCAGTCTCTAAGCCTGTATTGCTGTGATAGTACCAGTTATAGCCGTCACCATCGTTGTCAATGCAGTTGAAATCATTTAATTGAGCGGCGTCCTCAAAGTCCCAAGTGATGGCTTGGTCGCTCTTGAACATAGCCTTGGCCGGCCTGTCCCAACCGAAGAACTGGCCGTAAGCAGTGGGTGTAATCACAGAGTTACCACGAGTGGCCTTAGTCACCTTGGTCGTCAGAGCTTTGCGATTAGCAATCTTCTTGTCTAGGTTAGTTCGGGTAATGCCTGCTGATGCAGAAATAGCAACAGCAGCACTCAGCATTAGGAATAAAAATTTTTTCATAAACATTAATGTTTTAGTTAATAATTAATTGGAGTAAAAACGGTAATAATCTTGGTTATATACACAATATCCAAATTTAAGCAATCAACCTTATTGTCATTTGCGACGTATTGGGTTTCTTGAATCTGGTCCTTGTATAAACTATTGCAAAAATAATACAAATATCTTAATCATGATTGAAATTGTAATTTTTTTTTTGAAAAAAATTATTAACAATAATCAAATCTACCGAAAACGGTAAATCGCGCAAGCATATTACATCTAATGGAAACAATCATTTATTTAACGTGAGTTCGACGAAATCACACTCTGTCCTTCAGTTAGTTACCATCTACACCATGTAGAGACGCAAAATTTTGCGTCTCCGGGCTGGCGTTGTAGTAGCATCTATCGCTGGGAGACGCAAAATTTTGCGTCTCTACAAAGCGGACTAATTGAGTATCAATACTTTATTTTCATCGAACTCACGTTATTTATCAGTTCACAAGGTATCATCCAACCAATAATAGCATAATCATCTAAAAAAATATCGCCCATTCGAGCGATATTTTTTTATTCAATGACGTAGCATCTTCATCCTATTATATAAGACAAATAGCCCGAGTCCGTTGTTGCAAGAAACGCATCGGTTCCCGTTATCGAGCGTTCAACAGCATATCAATGAGAGCCGTTACGTCACCAATGTCAACGCCTTCTTGTCCATCGACATTAGCATTGGCCTCGTTAATCTCGTTGCCGTTAAGCAGATAATCGATCAGAGCGGTAACATCCGAAATACTAACCTGACCATCGTTGTCAACATCACCCAATATCACTTCTGGCTGATGAGGGAAGACCTCGGTATAGACAATGCTGGAGTAGGTCTTGGTGTTATCACTGTTGATATACACGGCCTGGATACCAATGCGCCAAGTGAAGAACGGGTTACTAGCATCAGCATTGGTCTTGTAGAAATAGGTATAGGTGGGACGGAAATCAGTACCATTGCTGAAGATCCAGTAGTAAATCTCGGTCTGGTCAGCATAAAGGTCATCATAGGTGTAAACCGATGCTTCGAAGGTGAAAAGCTGGTCGTTATCGGTAAACACTCGATAGCCGAGATTATCCAAGTTCAATGGATTTCCCTCGGTATCCACCTGAGGCAACGAGTACATCAAACGGCTAAAACCATTGTCACTGCCACTGTCATACCACGACACATTAGTGGGATCGGCAGGCGTTGCTGCCATGGCACTTGCCGCAATAAAAAGACTTGATAACGCAAAGAAAATTTTCCTCATAATGTTTAAGTTTAAGTTTTTAGTTAATAAATAAAAAAAAATGATGATAATAATGCTTTATCATCTACAAAGGTAATCATTATTTTAATAATAGATATCGTTAATCAGCAATTATTATTGACAATTCAAAAAACTATTGTTTCCCGCTCTTGACACAACCCTTCACGGGCTGTGTCAGGGCAATCGCAGGGGGCTGATATCAGCTGAACATTATGAGTTGGGGACTAAAAAAGCACTGACCTCATAGAGCAGATAGATGGGCAGGAACACCACCATCAGTGTGAAGGGATCGCCCGTCGGTGTGATGATAGCAGCCAGCATCAGGAGTACAACAATGGCGTGACGGCGATAGCTCCCGAAGAAGCCCCGTTTCAATATCCCCAGCACCCCCAGCAACCATGCCATCAATGGCAATTCAAAGATGATGCCCATGACAAAAATCAGCATCAGGAAAGTGTCCATATAGCTGTCCAGGGAAATCTGATTGGGTACCAGCTGGCTCACATGATAGTCGGCAAGAAACCGCAGGGTGACCGGAAAGACAATGAAATATCCCACGGCAACGCCCAGGAAAAACATCAGGCAACCGATTAAGAAGGCGGTCTTCACACCCCGCTTCTCACTGGGGTACAGCGCAGGGGCGATAAAGGTCCACAACTGGTAGAGGACAAAGGGGAACATCAGCACCAGCGCCAGCCAGAACGAGGTGGACATGTGGATAAAAAATTGGGATGCCAACTTGATGTTGATCAATTCCACATGAAAATCGGCTGTAGAGAACTGAGGCAACCAGGTCAATGACGAGGTCATGCGCTCAAACAGGCGATACAGTACAAAGTCGCCATGACATGGAGCCAAGATCACGGCGTCAAATAATGACGGCATAACGCAGAAGAGTCCTACCGTTACAGCTACAAGGACAATAATGATGCGGACCAACACCGAACGCAGCGCGTCGATGTGATCCCAGAACGACATTTCCTGCAGCTTGTCCTCTGCCATCAAATTGTGGTGATACCAATAATGGGACTAGTGCCGAAGCCCGAGAGGCATTTATTAAGCTTTGTCCTTGTCTTGCTTGTCCAAATCCTCAAGAGGTTTCTTCAACTCTTCCTCAACCTCGTTCATTCCTTGCTTGAAGCTTTTCACGCCCTTACCCAGACCACGCATCAATTCGGGAATCTTTCTGCCGCCAAAGAGCAGCAGGATAATGGCTACAATCAGGATAACCTCACCTGTTCCCAGGTTGAAAAACAACAGTATTCCGTTCAGTGTCATCATTATTCGATATCTTATTTTGGTTGTTACTGAAGGCAAAGGTAATGACTTTTTTTAAGTTGTTGAAAAAAAATGTGGTCTATTGCAAAAAATGTAGTAATTTTGGGGCATTGAAAACCATTAACTTCTTATACATTATTTATTGTAATGAATACCATTAAGAATTTTGATGAGCTGCTTGCTCATCTCAAAGAGAACAACGTGAAGAAACGCGTGGCCGTAGTGTGGGCCGCCGATGAGAAAACGCCCGCGGCTTGTGCTCAAGCACTTGAAGCCGGCTTTATCGAAGCCATCTTCGTGGGATGTGAAGAAAAGCTCAAAGCCAATGAGGCCTTGAAGCCGTTTGCCAGCAGCATGACCTTTGTTGACGCCACCGACGCCGACGACGCTGCCGCCAAGGCTGTTGCCCTGGTGCGTGAAGGCAAAGCCGACGTGCTGATGAAGGGTCTGATCAACACCGACAATCTGTTGCGTGCCGTCCTGAACAAGGAGACCGGTATCCTGCCTAAGGGCAACGTGCTCACCCACGCTGCCGTGGCATCAATTCCCACCTATCACAAGTTACTGTTCTTTACCGATGCCGCTGTGATTCCCTATCCCAATCAGGCACAACGCATCGAGATGGTGAAATACATGGCTGGCGTTGCCCGCAACTTTGGCATCGAGGAGCCAAAGATTGCCCTGATCCATTGCACAGAGAAGGTCAACGGCAAGCACTTCCCCTTCACCGAGGATTATCCCGTCATCATCGAGATGGCCAAGAACGGCGACTTGGGTAAGTGTATCGTTGACGGACCGCTGGATGCTAAGTGCGCATGCAGCATGCACGCCATGGAGGCCAAGGGTCTGACCTCGCCCCTGCAGGGAGACAGCGATGTTCTTATCATGCCCGACATCGAGGCTGGAAACGTATTCTACAAAGCCATCACACTGTTTGCCGGCGCCAGCACCGCTGGCCTGCTGCTGGGCGCCAAGTGCCCTGCTGTGGTTCCCTCACGTGCCGACAGTGCCCAGTCTAAATTCTACAGTCTTGCTGTAGCGACAATGGCAGCCGAGTAACATACATCTATATATAATATCTAAATCAACACTTAACAATAAGCTAGAATAATGAAGATATTAGTAATCAATCCCGGTTCGACGTCCACCAAGATTGCCGTGTTTGAGGACACCAACGCAGTTTTCAACAAGACCATCCGGCATTCTGCTGAGGAACTTGCACCGTTCAGCAAGATTACCGACCAATTGGATTTCCGCCGCCAGATGATCCTGGGCGAGCTCGAGAAAGCAGGTATTCCCGCCAAGTTTGACGCTATTGTAGCACGTGGCGGCTTGACCAAGCCTGTTCCCTGCGGTGTGTATGCCATCGATGACAATATGATCAAGGCAACATTTGAATCGGAGCATCAGCACGCCACCGATCTGGGGTGCGTCATCGCACGCGAGATTTCCAAGGGCGAGTGCCCCTGCTTCATCGCCGATCCCGCATGTTCCGACGAGTTGAATGACTATGCCCGCGTTTGCGGTAATGCCATGTTCTCCCGCATCAGCATTTGGCACGCCCTCAACCAGCGCGCCATTGCACGCCGCTTTGCCAAGGAGCACGGCAAGCGCTATGAGGACCTGAACCTCATCATCGCCCACCTGGGTGGCGGCATCTCGGTAGCAGCTCACGATCATGGCCGCGCCGTTGACACCAACAACTGTCTGGATGGTGAAGGTCCGTTCTCGCCCGAGCGCGCCGGCAGCTTGCCCGCCCGCGACCTGGTGAACCTGTGCTTCAGTGGCCAGTACACCAAGGAGGAAATCATCAAGATGATTGCCGGTAAGGGCGGTGTATTCTCCCACCTGGGCACGACCGACATGATTGAGGCCGAGAAGCGCATGGATGCCGGTGACGAGAAAGCTCGCCTCGTGATCCACGCCATGATCTACCACGTCGCTAAGGCGATTGCCGAGAAGGGTGCTGTCCTGTGCGGCAAGATCGACGGCATCATCATCACTGGTGGTATCGCCTACTGGAAGTACCTCGTTGAAGAACTGACCAAGCGTGTCGATTGGATGGCTCCCGTTTACGTTTATCCCGGCGAGGACGAGATGTCGGCACTGGCCGAGAATGCACTCGGAGCACTTAACGGTGACCTGGAAGTCAAGAAATATTGATTAGATTTCGCACAATGACCATATTGGTGCCTGCCAACTGCCCGCATAGGGTCCTGGCAGGCACTATTATCATTGATAAACACCTGTTTACACACAAGACACTACACGATGCGAGCATCATGAATCATGAAAAAGCAGTAGCAATTAATTTTAATGCCTTGCTGGTGGGGATAAAGTAAAATCTTTTTACTACCTTTGTGGGTTATTTGTGAAAACCTCCTGTATTGGGTACGATCATATCCATATTAATTGGTTGTGTGTCAATAGGTATCATCCTATCGGCACCCATGGGACCTATCGGTATCCTGTGTATCCAGCGCACCTTGAACAATGGCCGTAATTCGGGCTTTTTCACGGGCGTTGGCGCCGCAGCCAGCGATTTGATCTACTGCCTGCTAGTGGGCTTGGGCATCTCACTGGTGACCGACTTTATCGCCGACCATGTCAATGTGCTGCAAATCGTTGGCAGTATCATATTGATCGTCTATGCCCTTTATATGATTTTCCACAACCCCGTCAGCCAAATCAAAGAGAGTATCGACCAGCGCGACGATTACGTGCGCGATATGGCTACCGGCTTCCTGTTCACCCTGAGCAACCCACTCATCGTGTTCCTGATTATCCCCCTGTTTGCCCGATTTGGTTTTCCCCTCCCCGAATACAAGTTCTATCACATTATTCTGGGTTACGCATTCATCGTGCTGGGGGCACTGATATGGTGGGCGGTCATCACTTTCTTTGTTGACAAGGTGAGAACCCACTTCAACATCCGCTCGATGTGGTTGATCAACCGCATCATCGGCATCATCATCATTATTTTGTCATGCTATGGCCTGGTGACGGGCATCATTGCTTACCTCAAGCAACTGTCCATCATATAGGTTTCCCAGCATCAATATTATCGTTGCTGGAGAGTTGAGTGGCTATCTTATTTTAACGTGAGTTCGATGAAAATAAAGTATTGATACTCAATTAGTCCGCTTTGTAGAGACGCAAAATTTTGCGTCTCCCAGCGATAGATGCTACTACAACGCCA
>Ga0310697_10004428_pt1 | contig 13891 bp, 8 predicted proteins | sample 172DNAGHGlowgp2_FD_203883 | JGI IMG/M metagenome (GOLD analysis project Ga0310697, IMG submission 203883) | Sheep rumen microbial communities from Palmerston North, Manawatu-Wanganui, New Zealand - 1728 DNA GHGlow gp2 (v2) (version 2) | ecosystem: Host-associated > Mammals > Digestive system >...
AGAGTTCTCTGAGAGGGATTTTCGTGGAGATGGGCGGACTCGAACCGCCGTCCAAACAACGCACAAGAGAGCTTTCTACACGCTTATCCGTCCTTTGATTGTCGGCGACAGGCTGCCGGAAGGCGGGCCACCTGAAGCTTATCCCCTGCGTCTTAGTGAGGATTCAGAGGAATTACCCCACGCGTCCGGTTTGAATGATACCCCTTGACCCGACCATAACCGGCGTAAAGTTCGGAGGGATACTCGTCTGGCCCGCAGCCTAGGCGGACCGGATTAAGCAATTTGACTTGGTCAAATTAAGCAGCGAGTGCGAAATTGTTGTTGCCAACTAGTTTTTTGGAAACTGGTATTTACGTGAGGGCTTCCGACTCACGACGTGCTTACTGTCCCGCATCGATGCTGTCAAAACCAAAACATCCCCAGTAACAGAAGTGGTGCAAAGTTAGCAAGATTCGCCGACTTTGCACCACGAGTCAAGAATTATTTCGCTTTGGGCTGTGCGAGTTCCCGACGGACGGGAGCCTTAGCGGCGGCCTTGCGGCCCTGCCCGGCAGTCCGCGAAAGCCCGGAGGGAGCAGCCGCACGCGGCGCCGTCGCTCCGCGGTGCAGGCTGAAGCCCTTGCCCGCGGACCTTCTGGCCGCCGCAGACTGGGTCGAAGCGACCGTGAACTCGACCTTTCCGTCATACTCGCCCTTGAAAGTGCCGCCGTATGTCTCGTCTTCATCTACGAAGTCAAAGACAAATCCGTAGCTATCGCCTTTCTGCTTGATGTCGAGGCTTCCCTTCGAAGCAGCGTACCAGGCTGTTCCACCCTTGCAGTACCAGCTGCCCCAGGCATTCTGGTCTTTGTCTGTATATCCGGCGATGATCACTCCGGGAACATACTCCGTGGTTTTAGCGGCATCGGGATTGATGAGTTTGGTAAACTTGGCCTCGGGCAGAGACTTGTCATACTTCTCCTCGGTGAGGATCTCCACACAGGTATACTCCTTGGTGGTCTCCGCATCCTTGTCATAGAAGTACAGGATCCAGTCACGGTAGTCCGTGCATTCGATACCGTCCCAAACCTTGCCCCAATCCTCGGCCACCACACGGGTGATATTCTTCATCTCGACATTCTTCGGGATGTCATCCCCGGAAGGAGTATCCTGACGGCTGTCGATGATCGTGAGCGGACCTTCGTATTCGCATGAATACGAGCCGGAAGGAGTCGTGAAATACACCTTTATCCTGTAATCGGAACCGGAACGGGATATCTCCATGTTTCCGTCCGTTACAAGTTCGGTGCTCCAATTGTTCCCGGAATTGTCATACTGGCGGTAAACATAAGAGGGATAGACGGTCCCGTCCTCCTCCAGTCCGTCGAGGAAATGGAAAGGAGTGACATCACTGCTCGAGCAGGTATACTTGCCGGCAGCAATGCTCTTGCCTCCGTCGATCTTGGTGAACAGGTCGAACACCATCTCGGTACCCACTGTCTTGAAATCTCCGTTGTCGAGGTATTCACCATAATACAGATACAGCGAATACTCGTCACTGCCCTCCTGGACATCGCCGAAATACAGGGCCTTCGCCTTCAACTGGTATTGATCCTCACCGGGGAAGCTGGGGTCGATCTCGGAGGAGCCGGAGGTCATGTCCTGGATGTCGATGGCACCCTTGTAATGGAAAGTAAACTCACTACCGTTCGAAGAGACGGTAAGCGTGATGTCGTAACGGTTACCTATCAACTTCTCGACGACCATTCTGCCATCCGTGATCGCAAAGGTATTGTAATGCTTCGAATCCGTCTGGATGTATAGTGTGGAACCATCCATGAATGGATTTCCATCCTCGTCCTTGGCCATGTAAGCCGGCACGAAGGAGAATGTGGATCCCCTGTCCGAACAGTTGTAAACACCCTCTTTCAAAGCGATGCTGTTTGACTGCGGAAGGATGATATCAAGCCTCAACATGTGAGCGGACTTGGTGAAAAAACCGTCATTATCAGTCTCACCCTCATAGAGGTAGATCAGATAATTGTCCGTTTTGTTCTCATAGTGGTCGCCGTAGAACTCGCCCCAGCCGTCGATGAGCTCGACGTTGTAAGGATCATCGGTGGACTCGCCGGGACGTACGGGAACCTCAGGCTCTATGCCGCCGCCACGATGCTGGCGGGTAGATGTATCGCAGGAACCGAATCCTGCGAGCATTGCGGCGAAGGCCGCCATGCAGCACAAGGATTTCAATATTTGTTTCATAGCGTATAAAAAATGGTTTTCACTTCGGCAGAAGCAAAAACCATGCACAAAGAATGATTATAATCTATTATTTGATCTCCTTGAGAGTAAAGACGACCTCGGCCGGAGACTGGTCAAGCGTAGTCTTGATCGTGATATAGCACCACTGTGAGTCATCCGGATCGAACTGGATCACAGCAGATCCCTTGAGGTCATAAGTAAACTCATCAAGATTGAAACTTGTTCCAGAACGCAAGCTATGCTCGGCTGCATAGCACTCACCATTCTTGAACAGAGCTGCAGCCAAAGCATCCGTGAAGACAAGCTTCTTGGCAACCATATCAGGATTCATGTGGTATTTGAACTCAATGCCCTGATCCCTGGCTATCTTCTCTACCTCATTGAGATCCAGGCCGTCGAAAGAATAGTTAACGCCACGGAACTTAAGAATACACTCGTTAATCGTCCAACTCTTGTTGACAAGATAAGCGGCGGCCTTCTCGTTGTCGACAATCAATGTCGTCTCCGCATCATAAACCTTGCGACTACCGCCATTAGGGGTAAAGGCGATCTGCTTGTCATCGACGACCTCAAGTTTTCCAAAATCATTAAGGACATAAGTCCTGTTGTCATCTGAATAGGTATATGACGACGAAACGATCTTGCGGGAATCTCCGGACTTAGTCAGGAGCGATTCCTCATAGACAGCAACGAAATCCTTGCTGCTGTTGAAGGAGATGATGTTGTGATCGAAACGGATAGTCCTGCGGAACTCGATCGGCGGTTCCGGCTCCGGCTCCGGAGGAGTAGGAGGTGTCGGAGGAGTAGGAGGAGTCGGATCTACAGGAGTAACCGGAGTGGGAGTGGGAGTGGGATTATCGGGGGTATGATTGTTCTTCCCTCCACAGGAGAAGAGCACGGGCAGCACAAGAAGCGCTGCAACCAGGTAATGGTAACTTTTCATAACCAACTACACTTTATAACCAACTAAAACAATTTCACAAAGACGCTGACGCGTGCGACCGGCAGGATGGGAAGGTCGCGGAGTTTGTCCACATAGGACACATACTTATCATAAGACATCTCACGGCTATGCCCGCGGATTTCATAAATCGTCTGAAGTAGACCTTTGGTAGTCAGAGAAATATTCTCCATGTCACCCTTTCTGTTGCGGGCATCAGTGCGGAGGTCGAAACCACCTGTATACTCTACGCCAAGGTCAAATGTCACACCAACACGGTTCTTAGGTATCGCGGAACCAAAGCCCACACCAATGAAAGGCCTGACGGCTCCCGACTTGAAAGCAGCAGAAACGATGCCCTTCTCATCGGTCTGAATACGGTAGAACTTGGTGATGTCATCAGTGTCCCCGTCTACATAATAACTGACGCCAGCCGAGTGGTATGACTCAGGCAAAGCCTTGGTATTGTAGACACTGGCGAAATTGCCGGATCCGAAGAACAATCCGGCAGTCACTTTGAATGACTTGCCTCCGGGATGATAATCCACAAGGAGATTGCCGCTGCCGGGGATCTTCCCCGTCATGGCGGTGCTTGTCGCAGGATTGTTGCCCCATTCAGGAAGGTCGATGCCGTACTCCTTGATGAGGAATGACGGGATCAGGCCATATCCGACACGGACATTGAGATTGTCGATGACGCCGAAAGCCAGATCGACTCCGGCTCCGTCCATAACGCCGAGAGATACACCGGCCGCCATGCTGAAAGGCATGTCGGTCTGGGCGGAAACACGGCCGGGCAGGAGGAATGCCAGGGCGGTGACAAGCAGGAAAAATCTCTTCATAACCAATGGTTTATTCTTCAAAAAGGGAAAGTCCCTTCTTATGCAATTTATGCAAAGTAAACCATTTTCCGTACAATGTCCAAGAAATCGGTCGAAAAAATCAGATTCCCGCCCCGTCGGAAAAACTGAGATCCTGCGCTTTACCCTGCAGTATACGTGAATGAGGGGGAACTGAATGCGTAAGCCAGACGTTACCGCCGATGACCGAGCCCTCCCCTATCGTGACCCGGCCTAGAATGGAAGCGTTGGAATATACGGTAACATTGTCCTCCAGTATAGGATGTCTCGGTATGTTGAGCGGACGGCCTTCGGCATCATAGGAGAAATTCTTTGCACCGAGTGTAACTCCCTGATAAAGTGTAACATGGCTGCCTATAACAGCTGTTTCTCCAATAACCACACCCGTACCATGGTCTATTGCGAAATGGTCCCCGATCACGGCGGCTGGATGTATGTCTATCCCAGTGGCCGAATGGGCATACTCGGTCAGCATGCGCGGTATGACTGGCACGCCTAGTACATACAGCTCATGTGCCGTGCGGTAATAAAGCATGGCAGTCACTGCAGGATAACAGAAGATGATTTCACGGGTGTCCGAGGCTGCAGGATCGTTGTGCGCAATAGCTTCAACGTCCGCGGCAAGCATCTCCCGGATGAGAGGCAGCCGCTTCATGAAAGCGGCTGCCGTTCCGGGCTGGCTGACAGCTTCTATCCGGCTGGCGATAGTCGAGGCGGCGTTCTCCGTCCTGATCTCGCTGTAATCCGGGAACACATAATCTTTCACGCTGGCCATCAGTGACTTGAGATGCTCAACGGTCTGGTTGAGGGAGATATTCATTTCAGTCTGTGGGATAAGTATCAAATGCAAAAAGGATGGTTGAGAGATAGCGCTCACCGGTATCGGGAAGCAGTGCCACGATGCGCTTGCCAGCATTCTCCGGAAGCCTGGCAAGCCTAAGGGCAGCCGCAAAGGAAGCTCCTGAACTTATACCGACGAGCAGGCCTTCACGGGAGGCCAGCAGGCGGGAGCCCGCCACTGCCTCCTTGTCGCTGACCGTAAGGATCTCATCCACAATAGATCCATCGTAAGTATCGGGAACAAATCCTGCGCCGATGCCCTGGATCCCGTGCTTACCTGGAACTCCGGTGGACAGGACGGCGGAAGTCACCGGCTCCACTGCCACGACCTTGATGGAAGGATCGTGGCGCTTGAGCGCACGGCCCGTTCCACTGACGGTACCTCCGGTACCCACTCCGGCGACGAATACATCAAGCTTTCCGTCGGTGTCCCTCCAGATCTCTTCTCCGGTGGTTCTCTCATGTACCGCCGGATTGGCAGGATTGACAAACTGTCCGAGTATCACGCTGCCGGGAGTGGCGTCACGGAGTTCCTCCGCCTTGCGGATGGCACCTTTCATGCCCTCGGCTCCGGGTGTGAGTACCAGCTCCGCACCAAGTGCCTTCAGCAGGCTGCGGCGCTCCTGGCTCATGGTCTCGGGCATGGTAAGGATCACCTTGTAACCCTTGGATGTACCGACCCAGGCCAGTCCGACGCCGGTGTTGCCGCTGGTCGGTTCGATTATGGCCGAGCCCTTGCGCAGGATGCCCTTTTCCTCTGCATCCTCTATCATGGCCAGCGCTACGCGGTCCTTCACGCTTCCTCCGGGATTGAAATACTCGAGTTTCAACACGATTTCGGCCTTCTGGCCATCAAGGCCGGAGATCCTCAGCAGAGGGGTGTTGCCGACCAGGCTTGTCAATGAATCATGGATCATAATTGAATCTGTTAAGTGTTTTACATAAAAAAGTGCCCTGCAGGAATGGACCGGCAGGGCACTTCGGGAATATGCGTCATACATATACGATGCTCCTCACCTGTCCTCGGGACCGGTGCAACAGAGACAAGCGTATGCGTTCATGTTTCTCATTCTTCTACAAAGTAAGTCAATCCAACTGAAAAAACCAAATAAATCGAAATAATATCCTACCTTTGTAAATGTAATAGTACGCATCGGATTAATGGAATCAAAATCAACTGAGCCCGGCAGGCTTCTGAGGATGCTGCCCTCAAGGCTCAAGAAGTATATGTTCGAGTATCTCGACACCAGGGTCATTTTCATCATTGACCTGGCTTTGTCATTCCTGTCGTCCGTTCTTATCCTGTTTTTCGTCTCTTTGCTGTCGAGCAGTGAGACGTTCTACCTGGGACGTTTCGCCTTATGGTGGATGGGAGCTTCCATCCTTGCAAGTATCATCTCGCTCCTCATCTTCAAGAACCATAAGGTAGTCATAAGGTATTCCCAATTGCGCGACCTACTGGGTATCTTCAGGGTGTCTGCCGTCAAGGTGGTGCTGATGCTGCCTGTGATTGTTTCCGGTTCCATGGTCAACCGCACCGTACTCCTTGCCCTTCTGGCGGATTTCCTGCTTACATCCGTCCTGCTGATCGGGGTCCGCATCGCCATGATATTCGTCTACGACATTTACAAAAGTCAGATCAAGGCAAGGCAGAACTGCCAGCGGGTACTGGTGTACGGCACAACGGAGAAATCCGTATCCATGGTGTCAAGGCTCAAGGATTCGCCCCACTACCAGATCATCGGTTTCCTCGTCCCGCACTCCCTCCCAGCCCAGTATAAGGTCGCGGACACTCAGGTTTACGGCTATAACGACGTCAGGCAGCTTGCATCACTGTTCGACCGCTTCACTTTGGACTGCATCCTCTTCGCCACCGAATCAGAGGCTCAACTGGAGAAGGACTCCCTCATCCAGTTCTGTACTGAACGCGGGGTCAAGGTTCTGCTCGCCCCTACCATAGATGAGGTTGTCGGCGGAAGGATCATGAAGAACAAGGTCCGCCAGATCAAGATCGAGGACCTTCTCGGCCGGGAGGAGATCAAGCTTTCCCTTGATGAGATCCGCCGTGAATTCATGGACAAGACCATCCTTGTCACCGGAGCCGCAGGATCGATCGGGAGCGAACTCTGCAGACAACTGACTGTTTTCGGTATTAAGAAACTGATCCTTTATGACAACGCGGAGACGCCGATGCACAATATCCGGCTCGAACTTGAAGGACGCTTCCCTGACCTTGATTTCGTCCCCGTCATAGGAGATGTCCGTCAACCTGCCCGCCTGGACTACGTATTCAGGAAGTTCCATCCTGAGATTGTTTTCCATGCCGCAGCTTACAAGCACGTCCCGCTGATGGAGGAGAACCCCTGCGAGGCAGTACTGGTCAATGTCCATGGATCGAGGAACGTCGCGGACAAGTGCATCGAATACGATGTAGAGAAAATGGTGATGATCTCTACGGACAAGGCCGTCAATCCCACTAACGTGATGGGATGTACCAAACGCCTCGCCGAGATATATGTCCAGTCACTGGGGCTTGCGTTGGAAAATGGTGAAATGAAAGGACGGACAAAGTTCGTAACTACCCGTTTCGGCAATGTCCTGGGATCGAACGGCTCAGTGATACCCCGTTTCCGCGAGCAGATAGAGAAAGGCGGCCCGGTGACGGTTACCGACCCGAGGATCACCCGTTTCTTCATGACCATACCCGAGGCTTGCCGACTGGTCATGGAAGCTGCGGCCATGCCATTGGACAACCGCATCTTCGTGTTCGACATGGGCGAATCCGTCAAGATCGACGATCTGGCAAGGAAGATGATAACCCTGGCAGGTCTCAAGGTCGGCAAGGATATAGAGATCGAATATACCGGCTTGAGGCCCGGCGAGAAACTCTACGAAGAAGTGCTCTCAAGCGCCGAGAATACTGAACCGACGACGCATGAACGCATACGCATAGCCCGCGTCCGCCAATACGGCTACAAGGACGCACTTGACGTCGTGAACCGGTTGGAGGTCCTCTCACGGAGCGTGGAGATACCGGACATGATACGGCTCATGAAAAAAACCGTTCCGGAGTTCATCAGCCAGAACTCGAAGTTCTGCGCCTATGACACCCCGGAACAGGCTCTTTAGTTATTATTTCCCAACTCTAAGGTTTAAGAAGCCGGAGGTCATATATACCTCCGACAGAGGCTCCCGTGGAGGCCTGGAACTTGACTGTCACGGACTCCTTCCCTTCCAGCATCGAGGCAGGGACAGGATACTCGACACCCTTGAACTGGGACTGCATCCACTTGCCGGTATTGTCCACCGACAGGAGGAGTTCGTCATCCACGAAGATGTCGAACCTGCGTGTGGCCCATTCGGCCGCACCCCAATACTTGGCATAGAGCGTGACGCCCTCGGTAACACCGCCGGTGGCGAGATTGTAGCTGAACCATCCTCCACGCGATGCGTCACGGTAATGGACGTCACGGGTAACTCCGGTATTGGAGCGCTCGAACTTCAGCTGATGGTCTGTCTCAGGCTGCTGCTCACCAGGTGCGACTGCATCCAGTGTACGGGCCTCGAGGGCTAGCATTTCCTTCTCCTTGCGGGCGAGCGAATCCACATACTCCCTGTACCCTTCCTCGTTCAAGGCGAGCCAGTAGATCTGATAACGGGAATCATGGATGCCGCTGAAAGGTTCAAGCTCAGCGTCGATAGGATTAAGCATCTGAATGCCATCGAAACGGAAATGCAGGGGCTTGCCGGCCACCGGACGGATGTGGTTGCCGATGTGGTCGACATTGTGGCTAACGAGGATGGGAGCCTGATCGACCGGCAGCTTGGTGCCGGCTGCATACTGGCTCCAGCGGCCGTCGTCGGCCAGCAGGCCGGCCAGGTCTTCCGTACCGGTACGCATTCCCAGAAGGATGGGACCATGCATGATGGCTATATAGTCAGGAACATTCGGCATGTGCTCAACCCTGTTCGGCATAGGCAGGCCGACTTCCACGACATCGCCTTTCTTCCATTTGCGGTCGATGGCGACATACGAAGACGGGGCGGCATCCACAGCCATGGGCTTGCCATTGACGGAAACGGTCATCGTACCGGGCTCGAGCCATCCGGGGCAACGGACATATACCTTGAACTTGCCCTTACCGGAAACAACGGTAAGCTTGGTACCTTCCTGGGAAGGGAAAGCGGTATCCTGGCGTATAACGAGCTTCCTGTCCTTCCAATTCAGCTCCGATGCCACGAAGAGGTTGACGTACAGGTCATTATCCACATGGGTATAGATGAATGCACCGTACTTGGACTGATTCTCCATGCCCGATCCGACGCAGCACCACATGGCTTCGTTCGGGACGGAATACACGCGGTAATGCCTGGGCCTTGCGGAGGTGAAATAGACATAGCCTCCATGCACGGGATGCTGGGTGGACAGGATATGGTTGAACATCGTACGCTCGTAGAAATCGGCATACTCAGCCTTGGGAGAAACACGGAAAAGGTCCTCCGTGAGCTTGAGCATGTTGTACGAGTTGCATGTCTCCGGTCCGTCATCGTCGTTGACGAAGTCTATGCAGGCTTCGGCACTCGGGAAATGCTCACGGCGGCTGTTGCCTCCGAAAGCGAGCGAGCGGTTCTGCGAGACGGTCTGCCAGAAGAAACGTCCCGCCTCCGCATAATCCGGAGAATCGCTGAGCTCACCGATACGGACAAAACCGATAGCCTTCGGAACCTGGGTATTGGCGTGAAGATTGTCCAAGCGGTCCTCGTCACGGGCGAGCGGCTCCATTATCTGCTTGTGGGAGAAACGTTTGGCTATTGTGAGATACTTGGCGTCACCGGTCATGGCATAGGCGTCGGCCAGAACCTCATTCATGCCTCCGTGCTCGTTGCGCATCATCTGTTCCATCTGCGCATCCGTCAGGTCCGCAGTGATACTGATGGCCCAGTCGCAGAAGCCGAGGAACAGTTGCCTGGCCTTCTCGTTTCCGCAATAGAGCCACGCGTCACGCAAGCCGGCGTACATCTTGTGGATATTATAGAAAGGCGCCCAGGCTGCGGAATACTGCCTGAACTCGCCCTTCTTGAAGTCCGTCCACATCGAGGCACTGTTGGGAATGCCGCCGATATAGCCCACTCCCCAAGAAGCGTTGTTGCGGGCATTTGCGGCTGCAACTTCGGCCAGTTCGTCGATCATATAGTTCATCCTGCGCAGACACTCGGGGTTGCCGGTCATCTGCCAGTTCATGGCCATGGCGGTCAGGTAATGACCGGCGATATGGCCGTCCAGGCCAGCCCAGTTGGGATAGTACTCGGCCTTCTTCGGCAATCCGGCCTCTGCCCTGAACGGGGCGAGGAGGCGGTCCACATCGTATTGGAGCAGAACCTCCAGATTGAGGTCGCGGGCATGCTTGAACGGGCCGTCCAGCAATTTCACGTCCCCTATCGGGAACTCGTTGTCATATAAACGGTCCTGGGCGGCCGCACTGAAGCAGGCACCCAGGACTAACAAAGTGATAAGTTTAAGTTTGCTTCGCATCTTATAAGCTATTTGAAAAGCATTCTGGCGAAAGCAGCCACGGACTTGCGCCAGGGCTGCCACTCGTGGTCACCCGGGAAGGACTGGAACTCCACCTTTACACCTGAATCGCGCATCTTCTGTACGATGGCGCGGGTGTATTCGATGCGGGGATCCTGCTCTCCGCAGGAGATGAAGAAGCAGTCGAGTCCGGAGTTGAACTTATCCGGAGCCGTCAGCATGCCGGGGATGTTGGCCTCGAGGTCGAAGTTCGAGGATCCGTTGATGCCGCCGAACACGCCCGTCGAGAAGATACCGACATTTGCGAAGATACCAGGCTCGCGCAGACCGATGAAGAACGACTGGCCGCCACCCATGGACAAGCCGCACATGGCACGATGCTTGGCATCGGCTTTCACGCGGAAAGTGGACTCGATGAACGGAATGATGCTGCCGAGAAGTTCCTCGCGGTAAGGCTGCATGCCTTCCCAGCTGTAAGTACCTGATCCGGCAGGCATTCCCGCTTTGCGTGGAACGTTGGAATTTACGCTCACCACGATCATGGGCACAGCCTCGCCGCGGGCGATGAGATTGTCAAGAATAGTAGCGGTACGTCCCTGCTGCATCCATCCGCGATGGTCCTCGCCACCGCCATGGTGGATGTACATCACGGGGTACTTCTTCTTGCCTTTCTCGTATCCCGGAGGAGTATAGACGAACACCGGCCTCCATGTCTCCGTATATTTCGACCAATAGGTCAGTTCCCTTACCTGTCCGTGCGGGACGTCCTGGGTCTCGAAGAGATCCATTCCGGGCTCGGGGATATCGATCGCGCTGGCCATGCGGCTGGTGCCGAAATACGACTCGCTGGCGGGATCCGCCACCGACACTCCGTCTACGATCAATGAATAATAATGGTATCCAGGAAGGAGGGGCTTTGTGACAATCGTCCAAGTGCCTGTCTCATCCTTCACTCCGTCGTTACGGCCTCCGAGGTCGATCTGGACGCGCTCAGCCTGAGGCGCACGGACTTTGAACACTACGGAGTTGTCCGCGAGGATCTTGGGAAAACCACCCGCATTGATGTTCGTTACGGGAGAATAAGCCGAGGAGAGCTTAGGTTCAAGCTCCTTGAGATACTTGGCCGTACGGGCCGCATTCACGAAATCAACCATCTTTGAGAGCCAGGGCTCCACGAAGAGGTTGATGCCGTGCCCGGCGCCCTCGACAAGGTTGAGGTCAGCCTTGACACCGAGCTTATCCCAGGCTTCGAACAACTCCACGCCCTGGCAATGAGGGACGACATTGTCCTTGGTGCCATGGAAGAGGATGATCGGAGGATCGGAAGGATCGAGATAAGTGATCGGGGAAATGGTTCTGAAAAGGTCATCGTCACCGTTGTAGTCAACGCCAAGCAAAGCCTCCTCGGGGGTACCGCCCCAAGGGCGCTCCCACTCGCACTCCATGTTCAGGAGGTCGATGGGACCGGACCAGTCACACACACAGTCAACCGCACTGCTGTAGGACGTATAAGGCCCCACGGAGCCTTCAAGGTCAACATCATGCTTCCCTACCCTGGCGTTCTTGACATTGGAAGTAGCGCCAGCCAGCGAGGACAGATGGCCTCCGGATGAGAATCCGGAAATGCCGATGAAGGAAGTATCGAAATGGTACTCCTCAGCCTTGGCGCGGACAAAACGTACCACAGCCTTTATGTCCTGGATCTGGGCAGGGAACTTTGCGTCGCCGCTTGAGCGGTGGTTGGGCGTTACGACTGCATATCCGGCATCGAGCAGGGCCTGGCAGATACTGTCGAGGTTGGCCATGCCCTTGGAACTGTTCGAAAACCAGGCGCTTCCGTAGATATGCACCACGACGGGATAGGATGCGCGCCTTTCAGCAGGAAGGTATATGTCCAGCTTGTGGTATACCTGGCCGTCTCCAGCATAGTCCACATCCATGAACTTCTCGCCGCAACGTACCTCGGGCATCCTGAAATTGAACCCCGCAAGCTGGGCAGACGACATCCCTCCTGGCTGCGCCCGCAGCCCGGCGCATACGCAAAGCGCCAGGACTGCGGTCGTAATCAGTCTTCTAATCATCTCGACATCATTTAGATAACCTGAAAGTCAATAGCCTTGAGATCCTTGTCGCGCGAAGACGAGCCATAAAGGATCTGATAGCGGCCGGGCATAACGGAGAGCTCGTCGATGGATTCGTCATAGTACTCGAAAGCATCGGGGCCAAGGGTGATCTTCACCTTGACGGTGGCACCGGGGGCGATGGAGACCTTCTTGAATCCCTTGAGGGACTTGATGGGAGCGCCCGCATCGTCAAGACGCTTGACATATACCTGGACGATCTCCTGGCCCTCGACGGAACCGGTATTGGTAACGGGAACGGTGATGTCCACGCTCTTGCCGGCCTTGACGGAAGACTTGGAGAGCTTACCCTCGCCGTATCCGAAAGTGGTGTAGCTCAAACCGTAGCCGAAGGCGTACAGGGGCTCGCCACGGAAATAGCGGTAGGTATGACCCTCCATGTTGTAGTCGAGGAAGTCAGGAAGCTGGGAGTCGGAAGCGTAGAACGTGACGGGGAGCTTTCCGGAAGGATTGTAGTCTCCGAAGATGACGTCGGCGAGGCCGGCTGCGCCGCCCTGGCCGCCGTACCACGCCTGGAGGAGGGCGTCATACTGGTCCTCAACGCTCGCGAATGCGATGGCGGAGCCGGAGCAGCTGACGAACACGACAGGCTTGCCGGTGGAGTGCATGGCCTTGACAAGGCGCTGCTGTACAGCGGGAAGCTCAATGGAGCTGCGGTCGCCGCCCTCACCTTCGAAGCGGGCGGAGATACCGCCGACGACGATGATGGCGTCAGCATCCTTGACCTGCTGGGCAAGGTCGTCGAACTCCGCGAACCTGCGCTCGCAGAACTCGGCGTTCAGCATGGCGAACTGGCCGGAACCCTGGGAATATTCGATCTTGATGTCGTAAGGCTTGCCGGCCTCGACGTTGAAGGTCTTGGTAGGGGTAGCTCCACGGAAACCGAAGCCGCGGCCAGCGGCAGGAGCGCCCGGAACGGTCTTGTCAATGACCTTTCCGTTGACGGTCAGGACATAATTGCCGTCGGAGGATACGGAATAGTTGAGCGGGCCGGTGAAATCCGGGACGAAACGGCCGGTGACACGGGCAGAGACATCATCGGTATTGACACCGTCGGCGAAACCATAGCCACCGAAAGTGCTGAAGTTGAGGGTGGAAGTATAATAACCCTCTGCAGCGGGCTTGCCGGAGAGCTTGCGGTTGTTGAAGAACTCCACATAGAGTCCCTTGCCGTCATTGAAGTCACCGATATGGTAGGTGGTGGAATAGTCGTCCATGATCTCGCAGGCCTTGGCATAGAACACCTCGGCGCCGGGAACGGCAGCCTTGATGCCTTCGAGGATGGAGTGGGTATGCTCGGCGGTAGGGGTTCCGCCGTAGTTTCCGTTAAGCATGG
>Ga0310697_10004430_pt1 | contig 13882 bp, 12 predicted proteins | sample 172DNAGHGlowgp2_FD_203883 | JGI IMG/M metagenome (GOLD analysis project Ga0310697, IMG submission 203883) | Sheep rumen microbial communities from Palmerston North, Manawatu-Wanganui, New Zealand - 1728 DNA GHGlow gp2 (v2) (version 2) | ecosystem: Host-associated > Mammals > Digestive system >...
ACCGAAGACATGAAAGAGGCGCTGGACATCATGGGGCGCGGCCTTGACCCGGCGGGCATGGTGACCCATGTGGGCGGACTCAATGCCGTGATAGACACCACTCTCAACCTGCCCTCCATCCCGGGAGGCAAGAAGCTTATTTATACTCACGTAGATATGCCGCTTACGGCCATTGCCGACTTTGGCAAGGTGGGGAAGAGGGCCTATGATGCCCTGGACGCCATCTGCAAGGCCCACAACTCGCTTTGGAGCGTAGAAGCGGAGGAGTATTTGCTCTCGCACGCCGGCGAGCTCTAGGGGCCTGAAAGTGCAAAAGTGGCAAATGCCCGAAAATATTCGTACATTTGCAGGTTGTCAGGCTGAACATTAACCATAAAGCCGGCACTAAACCATATGAGCAATTACTTCTACAACATGCTCCCGAAGGAGGAGTTCGAGAGGATTCCCTACCTTCCTACAATGGGAGAATTCGTGGACTGGTTTACCAAAGAGTACGCCGACAGTCCCGCCATCTCGGATCAAGTTAACACAATCAGCTATAAGGAGCTGGGAGAAAGGGTCGCCCGCAGGCGTGCCTTCCTCAACGGCCTCGGGCTTCCCAAGGGCTCACACATAGCCATCTTCGACAAAAACAGCCAGGACGCCATCGAGATGTTCCTCGCCGTTACGTCCGCAGGTTATGTCGCAATGAATTTCCCCGCCGGTCTGCCGGAGCCTGCAGTCATCGGATCCTGCGCCAAGTTTGACGTGGCCGCCATAATGGTGCGCGACGAGTTCATGCCGCTTACGGCAAAGCTCCAGGGCGTAAAGGTCTGCCCCGTCAGCTCCATCGCCGACACTCAGGCACCCAGCGCTGAAATCGATCCCGACACCCCTGCCGCCATATTCTTCACGGGAGGCACTACTGGAACCCCCAAGGGCGCCGTCCTTAACCACAGGGCTCTCATGAGAGGCAATTACAACGCCATCTTCAAACCCGGCAAAGTCATCGGCGTGCACCGCTACATTGCCTTGCTGCCCCTCAGCCACGTGTTCGGACTCATCGCCGGCACCATGGGCTGCTTCTATACCGGCAACCTCATCTTCACCTGTGAAGACATGAAGGCCACGATAGGCAAACTGCCTGTCCTTAAGCCTACCCTGCTTGTCATCGTTCCGGGTATCTGCGACATTCTCGCAGGCCTTTGCAAGATGTACGGCCCGCAGTTCCTCGGCGGAAGCCTGCGCCTCATCATCAGCGGCGCTGCCAACGTTCCTCCGCGCCTCGTGGATATCTTCACCAAGCTCGGAGTCGAATTCTGCTTCGGTTACGGCCTCACCGAGACTGCCAACCTGACCTCCGCCAACGCTGACGCGGTCACTCATCCCACTTCCATCGGCAAGATTTATCCCGGCCAGGAGACCAAGGTTGTTGACGGCGAGCTGTGGATCAAGGGCGACAACGTATTCTCCGGCTATTACAAAGATCCCGAGAAGACCGCCGAGGCCTTTACTCCCGACGGCTGGTTCCGCACCGGCGACCTCGTACGCTTCGACGACGAAGGCTTCCTGTATATCACAGGCCGCATCAAGAACCTCATCATCCTCGCCAACGGAGAGAACATCAGCCCCGAGTCGCTCGAGGAGCCGTTCTACGCCGATCCTTGCGTGCGCGACGCCATGGTCAAGGAAGACGAGCTCAACGGCCACAAGGTCATAGCGGTGGAGATCCTTCCTTTCATGCCCGCATTCGACGGCAAGACCCCGGAAGAGATAGCCGCATACATGAACGCTCTGGTGGACAAGATCAACTCGACCCTGCCCTCCACCCACAGAATACTCAAGGTTACGGTCCGCAAGGAAGATTTCAAGCGTACCGGCAGCATGAAAGTTGCACGCGTATGACAAAAGAAGAAGTTTTCGCCGGCCTCAAAGAATTGATTGCTGGAATGCGTCCTCAGACGGACCTCTCTAAAGTGACTTACGATACCGAGCTTGTGCGCGAGCTCGGTATCGACTCACTGTTCATGATTCTGCTCTCGCTCGCCGTTGAGGAGAAGTTCAAGATGAGATTCCCCGACGGACAGGCTGCGCCTGCCACTGTCGGGGAAGTTTGCGACACTGTTATTGCACAGTTAGCAGAATAGAACTCTGCGGCTACAGGTCTTTTACGTAGCTGCGGCGGCGCTGATAAGGCACCGGGTCATATCCGGCAAAGAGCGACTGTACTTTATGGTTCTCCTCCAGCTGGGGATTGAGAAGCATCCGTTTGATTCCCAAGCGGATGTAATTCTCGTGTAAGTGCTTGAACATCAGCAGCGCCGCTCCCTTCGCCTGATACTCGGGAAGCACTCCGATGAGCAGGGCTTCCACAGTATCGTTGTGGCGCAGCGACTTGAGGATCGGGATCCAGCCGAACGGGAAAATGCGGCCCTTGGCTTTGCGTACGGCGGCTGAAATATGGGGCATTGTGACGGTAAAGCCCACCAGTTCGTCCTTGTCGTTGACGGCAAATGCCACCAAGTCTTTGTTCAGCACGGGCACGTATTGCTTGACATAACCGTCAATCTGGTCCTCCGACAGTTTGGTGTACTCGTACAGAGGGGCGAAGGCCTCGTTGAGCACGTGGAACATCTCGCGTCCGCGCTTGGCCATCTTGGAGAGGGTGTTGGCGGTGTAAATATGCACGCCGTAGCGCTTCTCCACCAGATCGGCATACTGTAGCATAGGAGGAAGCTGCTCCGGAAGATTGATCATGCGCTGCGTCCAATCCACGTCTTTGGTGAAGCCCATCTTCTCCAGGTATTCGCCGTAGTAGGGGAAATTATAGATGACGGTAAAGGGGCTTTCGTTCTCGAAACCATCTACCAGAAGGCCTTCACGGTCCATATCGGTAAATCCCAGGGGGCCTTTTATCTTTTCGGCTCCTTTTGCCTTGCCCCATTGTGCGACTTTGTCTATCAGGGCCTTGGCCACGTCGAAGTCATCCACGAAGTCTATCCACCCGAAGCGCACCGTGTGCTCGTTCCATTTTTTGTCGGCGTTATGGTTGATGATGGCCGCCACACGCCCGAGTACGCGGCTGCCGCTGACAGCCAGGAAAAGCTCTTTTTCGCAGAAAGCGAGGGAGGGATTGTCGGGGCCGAGGGATTTATATTCGTCGTCTTCGAAAGCAGGTACCCATTTGTCGCAGCCTTTGTAAAGGTCGATGGGGAAGTTGATGAACTGCTTCAGCATTTTGCGTCCCTGGACGGGAACGATTTCAAATTGTTCTTTCATCGGTTTGGTTTTACGGTATATTAATAATCAGAGTGGCTCACGAATTCCACTCCGAGGCTCTTACAAAGTATCTGGGCAGTGCGCCTGCCCGTTTCGGCAGCCACCGGCAGGCCTCCCGAAAAAGCCGTGCGCTGGCCTGTAAAGAATATTCCGGGGCGGAAACGTATTGGGGCGTTGGCGTTGAAATGCCAGGGCATCCAGTCGCTCATATAGCTGCCCTCGAATGTGTCGCAGTAGCGCTCCCAGGTGAGCGGTGTGGCAAGGTCGGTGGCCTCCACAAGGCCGCGGGTCTGCGGAAGTTCCTCCTCGATTCGGGAAATGAAATCTGCGATCACTTCTTGCTTGCGCTGTTTGTACTCTCCCTCTTCCCTCACGGCTTTCCAATAATGGTAGCTTGCGCCCGGAAGGATGCAGGTCAGGGTCGTACACCCCTCGGGGGCATATTCATCTTCGCGTGCATAATTGTTGACCGTGATGGCCTCGAAGCGCAGTCCGCCTGCTTCCAGGGGGCGCTTGAGCACAATGTGCATGCAGCGCGGGCAATCGGAAAGGTCGGCCTTTATGCCGAGGGCGACGAACATGCACTGCGCGGTGTGCAGTTTGTTCCTCAGGCGTTTAGCCCATCGGGTTTGGAGAGGTTCGGGGAAGAGCTTGTCTATTGCGGACCGGGCGTCCGAGGAAATCACCACGGCATCGCTCCGGAGGGAGCCGCCCTCGGTGAGTACGCTCACGCCTTCTGAAGTTTCGCGGACTCCGGTAGCCGCGGTTCGGTACAGGATCTGCCCGCCAAGCGAGGTGAACGTGTCCGCCATATTCTGCGACATGCGAAGCGAGCCCCCTTCGGGGTAGCCGCCGTCGCCGTCGTCAAAGGTGCTTAATGTGTAGATCAGCGACAGGGCGTTGATCCTGGGGTCCACTACCGCCTCCAGCAACCTTCTCACGTGCGGATTGCGGAAGCGCTTGATGTAGCGGCCGGCAGATATGCTCATCAGATACGGTGTCAGGAGCACTGCGGGGCCCATTTTCAGGAACTCTGTGAGCGAAAAGCGGCGCGGGTGCCTGACCTTGAGCCCTCCAAGGTCGAGTATGGGCGTGTGGAAGAAGGTGAAGCACCAGACGTGGAAGCGGAGCACGGCGAGAGCCGCCTTGTCCTTGGGCGAAAAGGCCCCGAGTGTCTTGTACATCTTTTTTGCGCTCCTGGGCAGTTCGAGCACGGTGCCGCCGTCGATAAGAGTATAAACGGGGTCTTTGTAAAACAGGGGATTGTTCGCGCCCAGGGCCCCTGTCTCCGTCCATACATCGTGCAGAGGCAATCCCGGCCTGGAGCCGATGAGCCAGTGGATACCGCCCTCGAAGGTGTAGCCCTTACGCTTCCAGCTTGTAGAAACTCCGCCGGGCCCTGCGGCCTTTTCCAGAATTGTGGTCTTGATTCCGGACCTTTGGGCATATATAGCGCATGTCAGGCCGGAAATCCCGGCGCCGATCACTGTTAGTGTCTTCATAATGTGGTGCAAAGATAGAAAAATCTACTTGCGCCTCAAAGTTATAAGGGTAATTTCCGGCACCGTGCCTATGCGCACGGGCTAGGCAGTTTCGCCGAAGCATTGGGTTGTACATCCCCGAACTTTACCGCTTATACCCGTCGTAATACTTAAGGAAGTTGGCGATGCGTATGAGCTTGCGCTGCTTTTCAATCTGCATCCTTACCGTGTCGGCAACTTCTGCGGCGGCATCTTCAGTCTATACGCTTTTTCGGAAACCTTCGACATCGAAGGCCAGGCTCACGGAAGGCTTGATTCCCTGCTCCCTTGAGCAGGAAAGCGTCAGGGAGAGCACGGCCGCCGCAAAAATCCATATCTTCTTCATATTAATAGCAGATTTAGACCTGGTCAAAAGCTTCCTAGAAGAAGTAGCACACGTCAATAGATGCCCTCAGGCCCATGTTGAAGGGCAGGTATTCGCTGTTGACAGTAAGAGTTCGCATGTTCAGGCTGGTGTCGAACAGGGTAAGGTCGGCGCGTGGCTGCACGATAAGACGTCCGGGTCCCAGGTCCCAGAAGAAAGAGTGTGTATAGAGCAGCCCGAAATCCCAGCCGAATTTGTAGCCTGTGCGGTCCGAACTGACGGGAATATCGTAATAGCGCTTTTCTACTTTGGTGTCCAGGAAGTATATGCTGGCATATGGAACAGGGGTGTATTTGGCCCAGGAGCCTAAGGAGTTGGCCAGCATAGTGTTGAGTGTGGAGGTTTCCTTTCCCCCGTATGCCAGATCCCAGATGTCATAGTCGGCAAAGGCCTCTACAAGTCCCTTAATACCGACAATGCTGATTTTTCGCCTGGCATAATATGAGGTAACATAAGGATCGTCGTTGTCGTGGAAAATGTATGCCGTCTCGTTGAATCCCATGCCGAGCATAACCCGGAGGTCAAGCTCGCGGTAACTCATGTTGTTTGCGTTGCCGGTAGCATAAGTTCCTGTGGGAAGGTACATTAAGGAAAACGGAGGAATATCCGCCAGAGCGTGCAGGTTGTAGAAGTTAATATGTGTAAGAAAATAACGACCGGAATAAATATCTCCATTCCAGGAAGTAGAATGAAAATTGTAAGCTAATGTAAGGGTTCCGACGGGGAGGCCGACGTCCAGCTTAAAGTTCAACTTTGAATCCGGCTTAATGAATTCGAAATGCTGCAGGCTTGTGTCGGTGCTGAGTGGGAACCGCATTTCACCCCTGGTTTGTACGCCCACCCTGATCAGTGAAAGCAGGTCCTTGGGGCTTTTGATGCCCTTGAGCCATCCGAATGGGCCTGCAGAGGCGGAAGACAAGAAGAATTCGGAATTCGAAAAGGTGGATGTTTCCGCAGTTTCGGCGGCAAGATCTGTTTGTGCGTTATTCTCGCGGGCTGAGACAAAATTTGCAGAGCACAGGATCGACAGGCCCAGGAGAAGGATATGATGTGTTTTCATAGCTGCATTACTTTGTGGTGAAACTCTTCTCAAGACTGTAGTAAGATTTATTTGCCTTGTTGATGCAATATCCTCTTACGTAATAAGTTGTTTTTGGGAGGAGATAATCCAGGTCCACATCGAACTTCATATCATCGGATATCGACGGCAATGGGGCCAGTGTATTGGAGTGTGGCTCGGTGGTAATGGCGATTCCGCGTCCTATTAATGGCTCGTCAGTAAGAATCGTAACGGAAATCTTAGCCCCGGACGAGGTGATGTTAGTGGGATTGTCAATCCTGACCTTCAAGTCAAAGACGCCCTCGTCCTCATACATTTTGTCGAACATGAATGTGTCCTTGCAGGAGCTTGCGCAAAACGCGGCAATTAACAGCAGCAGAATAGTTTTTCTCATACGGATAATCAGTTATATGCCGTAAAGATAAGAATTATGCGGGAAACATTACCGGTCCGCCATCAAAAAGGCAGACCGGTAACGGTTAGTGTTCAGGGAGCAAGAATTAAGCCTCGGCAGGCTTGTCCTCTTCTTTGTCTTTCTTTTCCTTGAGGCTGTTTATCTTGCACTTGGCTTTGTCGGAAAGGTCTTCGGCCTTTTCTTTGACCTCGGCAAACATCTCCTTGGCTTTGGGAGCGGCTTTGTCGTAAAGCTTTTTGGCGCCTTCTTTTACTTCGGCAGCGGCCTCTTCGATTTTCTCGCCGGCTTTGGCTGCTGCATACTTGATTTTTTCGTCGAACGTTACCTTTCCGTCGCCGTTCAGGTCGCGGGGATCTTTGATTTTCTCTTCTTCCATGGTTGTGGTGGTTTAAATTTTTCACCAAGATAAGAAAAAATTGCTATCTTTAGCATTATGAAACAACTTTTCCTCGTCTTAGCCGCAATGCTTCTTGTGCATAATCAACTTCCCGCCCAGAGCACTCCCGATTGTATAATCCCTCAAGTAGAGTCGTATTCGCTCTCAAAGGGCAGTTTCACGCTCTCGCCCGGAAGCACATTCTACATTAAAACTAAATTATCAGAGGGTTCCGGGGCCTTCTCGGATTACCTTGGCGCCTGCCCTCTGGGCCTTGTAAAAGCTTCCGGAAAAAAGGCCGACATAGTTTTTACCATTGATTCCAAGCAGCTTAAGGGAAAGCCCGAAGGCGCATATCAGCTGAACATAACCCCCAAGGGAATTACCGTCAAGGCGGCCGGCTACGAGGGGGCTTTCTATGCCCTGCAGTCGCTCTTGCAGATGTGTAACGCCTGCCCGGGCGGGGCCCTTGCTGCCTGCCGCATCGATGATGCTCCGCGCTTTCCCTACAGGGGCCTGATGTTTGACGTGGTGCGCCATTTCCATAGCAAAGACTTCATTCTCAAGCAGCTTGACCTGATGGCGCTGCTTAAGATGAACCGTCTGCATATGCACCTCACCGACAACGAGGCCTGGCGTATAGAGCTTGACTGCGCACCGGAAATGGCGCAAAGCGGCGCTTTCGGCAGCAGCAAATTCTTCAACACCATACTAGGCGGCCTTCCGCACGGTTTCACCCGGACTCCGGCCGGCTATGTGCACGGCACCGTGTATGACGACGGCACCGTTTACGGCGGATACTATTCCAAAGATGATATCTGGGAGATAATAGCCTATGCCGCTGAGCGCCATATAGTTATCGTGCCCGAGATAGAGCTTCCGGGGCACAATGCAGTGCTGCTGCACGTACATCCCGAGTTCTTCTGCGAAGGAGAGCACAAGGTGAACAACGTGGTTTGCGCGGGCAATGAAAAGGTGTTCGATTTCTTTGAAAAGGTACTTGAGGAGGTTATGGCCCTGTTCCCCGGGACCTACATCCACATAGGCGGCGACGAGGCGTCCAAATCCAACTGGTTGCTGTGTCCGCGCTGCCAAGAGCGTATGGCGGCGGAAGGACTGGGCGATGAATTCCAGCTCCAGAGCTATATCATACGCCGCGTCGAGGCTTTCATCAACAAGCACGGTAAACGGCTCATCGGATGGGACGAGATTCTTGAAGGAGGCCTCTCCGAAGGGGCTACCGTAATGTCGTGGCGGGGCACCAAGGGCGGAATAGAGTCGCTCAGGCAGCATCACGACGTGATAATGACTCCCAACACTTACTATTATTTCGACTATGGCCAGGACGCTCCTTACAAGGAGCCCATAGCTTTCAATGCTTATCTTCCGCTGAAAACCGTTTACGGCTACGACCCCGAGGAGGAGATACGCTCTTCGGCCGGTCCCGATGTGGATTGCTCGCATTTGCTTGGCGTGCAGGCCAATCTGTGGAGCGAGTGCATCATCAGCGATGACCATTATGAGTATATGCTCTACCCGAGGGCCTTTGCAGTGGCCGAGACAGGCTGGAGCCCTGCTGGAAGTAAAGACTACGCGGCATTCCGGGCCAAAGCCCTTAAGCTATCGGAGTGGATACGGCAGCAGGGTTACTGTCCCTTCGACCTTGCCACCGAGGCCGGCGACAGGCCTGAAGCCGGCGTCCCCGTGCCCCGCATTACCGACAATATTAAGGCCACCTGGAGCCTGGACGGAGGCCCTTCCGAAGATGCCTCGATTCTTGTGGACGGCTTGCGCGGCGGATGGAACATCAACGACGCCAAGGCCTGGAAAGAGGCACGCAAGAAAGAGATGGTGGTGGATATCGACCTTGGGAGCGTGCAGGACATCCATTACGTCGGAGCCGAATTCATAGATTACGGAACGCGCCGTATAATGGTCCCTCAGGATACCGAGTTCAGCATTTCGGAGGACGGTAAGGTTTATACCCCTCTGAAAGTGCCGCAGGCGCGGCTCGCCCAGGGCCGCAGGTATTTCCAGATATGCACCGTGGGCAGCCCTGTAAGCGTGAAGGGACGCTACCTGCGTCTCCGCTTCAATTCGGGCCCCGATAAAGTCCGTGCCCGCGTAGGCGAGATAATGATCAATTAGGAGACTCCTCGCCGAATTCCTTTGCGAAGAAGGCAACCATACTGTCCCTGATTTCGTAAAACCGGGGCGTGTAGTTGCCGTCCGGGCCGATGTGAAGCCGGTGTCCGGTCTCCGGGCAGGGGTGATGCTCGGCCCGCAGGCCCAGTTCCACCGCACGGTCGTGTACGGCCTTGGTGCCATACATTACCTCCGAAAACCATTGTGTAGGCGGCCAGAAGCCGTGCTCCCCGGTATGGAAAGGATAACCGCGGCCGTAAGGCATAACGGGGTCGGCGGGCGATTGGAATGAGAGTATGGCAGTGTTCGAAAGCTCCAGCACCGCCAAATCGTGCACCGAGCCCCAGCAGTTGGCAACGGCTCTGATGTGCGGATGGTCTCCTGCCGGACGGAACGCCAGGCGCAGTGCCAGCATGGCTCCGGCGCTGGTGCCGGCGGCAAATACATAGTCGGGGTCGATGCGGAGATCCTTTCTGCCGAGCAGATAGCGCAGCGCTGCATCGGCGTCTTCCAGCGCCCTGTCTTCGGCCTCAGCAAGGCCGCCGCGGGTAGGGAGGAATCCGAGCCTGTAGTTGATGGACACAGCTACGTAACCCAAAGAAGCAAAATACTCGCACCATCCTGCCTGTCCCTTCTCTTCTTTATGGCCTACGAAAAATGACCCTCCGTGCATCATAAGAAGCAGCGGCCGGGGGCCGGAACCATCTTGCTCCGGCTTGTAAATGTCCATCTTAAGCTCCAGGGGACGCATTTTGGCCAGCTGCGGGATGAGCTTTGCCGTGGTGCCTTTGACACCCACGGGGGCGCTGCACCAGTAGCCTTTGGTGGTGGAATACACTACATCCCGCTCAACGGCAGTTCCGTATGCGGGGGCCGTGTGAGCGAATACAAGACCTATTAAACATGCTCCAACCATAAGCGCGAAAGTAACACTTTTTCTGCGATTATTAGTATATTTGTTCGGTATATGACACGCGAAAAGGAAATAAGCAAAGTGACTCTTGTAGGCGGGGCGGGCAATCTGCTGCTGCTTGCCTTCAAGTTTACGGCGGGCATACTTGCGCACAGCGCCGCCATGATAGCCGATGCCGTGCATTCCCTTTCCGACTTTATTACCGACATTGTGGTGCTGGTTTTCGTGGGCATCAGCGCCCGCCCCCAGGACTCCACGCACGATTACGGGCACGGCAAATTCGAGACTCTCGCTACATTCTTTATCGGCCTTGCCCTTGCTGCCGCGGCAATAGGCATAGTTGTTAACGGAGCGGTCAAATTCGCCTCCTGGCTTAACGGAGAGGAGCTTGCAGCGCCGGGCACCCTTGCTCTCTGGGCCGCGCTTATCTCTATAGTAGTAAAGGAGATACTGTATCGCTATACTGCCAGTAAGGGCCGTAAGCTGGAGTCGCCCGCAGTGGTGGCGAATGCCTGGCACCACCGTTCCGACGCGCTCAGTTCCATAGCGGCAGCGGTAGGTATCGGAGGAGCCATTCTGCTCGGCAAACGCTGGACGGTGCTCGATCCGCTTGCATCGATTGTAGTCGGCGCTATGCTCTTAAAGGTGGCCTGGGAGCTGGTGAAACCAAGCCTTGGCGAACTTACCGAGAAGTCGCTCCCCGAAGAGACCGAAAAAGAGATTATCGATATTATCTGCAGCGACCCTGCTGTCTCGCACCCTCATAACCTGCGCACACGCCGCATAGGCAACCGTATAGCTATTGAGGTTCACGTGCGTATGGATGGTGATATGCCATTGAGGGAGGCCCATAACAAGGCCTCCCTCATAGAGCGCAAGCTCAGGGACCGTTTCGGGCCGCAGACTCACGTCACGGTCCACACGGAGCCGCTGAAAGACTAGAATTTGAATTTCTCGAACTTGGGCATTGCCTGGATTGCCTCGGGAATGTCTTCGAAGAAATTGTTCCCTGAGAAGTCAACGAATACGCCGTTGCCGAGCTTTGTGCAGTTGGCAAGGCTCTCGGGCAGGCTGCCGGACAGATTGTTCTTCTGGAGCTGGAGGCTTTCGAGGTTGATGAGCTTGCCGATTTCGGCGGGAATGGAGCCCGTGAGCTTGTTGTGGTCGAGCCAGAGCTGCTTGATGGTGACGGCATTGAAGAGGGCGGCGGGAATCGGGCCGCTGATCTTGTTGTTGTAAATCTCAAGGTTCTCTATGACGGGCATGTCGCCCAATTCTTTAGGCAGGTTCCCACTAAGGCCAAGGTTGGTGAGTATCAGCGATTTAAGTCTGGCCATGCCGCCCACTGCGGGCGGGATGGTGCCGCTGGTGGATACACCGCGCAGGAACAGGTACTGCAGATTGGTCATGGAGAAAACTTCTTCGGGCAGAGGGGCGTCGGGCACCTCGACGGAGCCTATGAACTGCGAGAAGTCAATCTGCAGGTGCTCAAGGCCGGAGAGCTGTGCAATCTTGGGAGAAATACCCTCGTCAAGCCTCTGGGGGTTGATTACCAGCCTCTTGAGAGCGGGCATCTCGTACACATACTCAGGTATGGCGCCTACGAAGTCGTTGAAAGTGAGTTCGGTGAGGTTGCGGCTGGCAATCTCGGGATAGACCGATCCGGGGCAGCGCATGCTCAGGTAGTTGAGCTTGGGCATCTCGGCGAGCGAGGGGGCCGTGCAGGGAACGGAGCAATAGATATGGAGCTTCTCCAGATTCTTGAGCTCACTTATGGTACCCGGGATGCAGGACTCCGGATCCTCGCCCTTTTTGTTCTTCATGTAGATGGTGAGCTTCTTGAGCTCGGTCAGGCCCCCTATCTCGGCGGGAATAACTCCCTTGGGCTCCGAGAGGGTGAGCTCCACTACGCGCCCTTCGTCGTTCAGTTTGACGTTCTCCCAGTCGGAAAGGTTCTCGCTCAGCCAGCCACCGCCGGCGCTCTCGCTCCAGTTCTCGCCGCCGGTCTGCTCGTAGATAAGTGTGAGTATTTCTTTATCGCTTAGGGTTTTGGGCCCGCAGGACGACAGGATTGCTGCCGGAATGATTGCCGCGGCCAAATAAGACAGTCTGAAATGCTTCATATCTTTGATAATTTAGTGGCATAAAGATAAATATTTTTCACGAACCGCCAATAATTCGTATATTTGCCGCCGCTTGCGGGCGTGTTGAAATGGTAGACAAGCAAGACTTAGGATCTTGTGCCCTGTGCGTGTGGGTTCGAGTCCCACCGCCCGCACAAAAGGCCCGGCCGATTGGCCGGGCCTTTTGCATCTGCTGCTCTTTAATACACCGAGAATTCGTAAATGCGGGCTGTGTTACGGCCGCCCTGTTCGCCGCGTGTGACGCTCAGACGCACGTAGCGGGCCTGAACTGGCGCGGGCAGAGAGCGGTTTGTCTCCGGGTCGGTATTTCCGGTTACGGAGTCGGCGCTGCGCCATTCTTCGCTCTCCGAGGAGCGGACCTTAAGGGAGAAGTCGCGTGTGATGTAGCTGTTTGACTCGCTGGCTGCGTGAAGTACGTACCAGCCGTGCACTGTCTTCACTCCTCCAAGGTCGAAGTCGATGAATTTCTCCGTCTTGTCGGAATTGTCGCACCATTTGGTGTCGGTATTGTCGTCCACGGCAAATTCCGCCCTCTCGGCACTGCGCGCCCTTCCGCTGTAGGAGGCCAGCATATCCTCTCCCAGAAGGTTAGGATGCTCTTCTTCAAGCTCCGGAGAGGGGCATACCGGCAAGTCGAAACGGATAATATCCGATACGGGCGTAAGAGTATTGACATCGTCCTGCACTGCGGTGGCGGCAAATACCATCACTTTTTTGTTGCAAGGGAGCGTTATGCTTTGCGCTCCTGCGGGAAGGTCAAGGGCAATATTGAAGAGATAAGAAAACTCGTAGGGGAGGTCTTTGTTCGAGCGGGCATTATGCCTGTGGGTGCCTACAAACGCATATTCGGCGTCTTTAACGAAGGCTTCGGTATGCCCGCTGTGGCCCCACTGCGCCACGAATCCGCTGTAATTGGGGACATTTACTTCTATGGCCCTGTCTCCGGCTAGGAACTTGGCGCGGGTGTCGGCCCCGGACGATGCCGCAAGCAGATAGACCCGGTTCCAATTGCCTTCGGGGAGCGCTATTTCCTGGCCCTTGGCACGAACGGCAACTGGTCCCGTGGGGTCCTTGAATTCAAAGCGCACGCCCTTTTGCAGCAGGCTCCCTGGCAGGAGTTCCGCCGCATACGAATTCCCCTCTCCGTCGATGTTCCCGTCGGCCCTGAAAGCGTTGAAAGTGGCTGCGTTCAGCTTCATCGGCAATGAAACCGGAGCTTGCTGCATTTCTTCGCTCTTTTGCGGCTCCAGACGCACCAGGAAGGTCTTAATGCCCCAAGCGCCTATATCAAAACGGACTTCATTGCCCACGGCTTTCGCAGGTCCCTTTACCGCCTCGTTGCCGTTAAGCTCAAGAGCTTCGGCCACGGGGCAGGGGAAGCTGACGCAGGCGTCTTTGACATCGTTGCCGTACAGTTCATAAAGGCGCACCACATAGCCGGAGCCGTCTTCGGCTTTCTTGAGAGCGCGCATTTCGACTCCCTTGCCTTTAACGGAGGCAAAGCTGAAGCTGCGGCCAAGGGGCCCGGGGTGGGGAGTGGCGGCGAAGGCCTTCACCGGCTGGTTCAGCACTTCGGCTTTGCGGGGGATGCAAGCCCCCCTGTAGTCGCCCTCGTGAGCTATGATAGAGTATGTAAACTGGTGGCGGCCATGGTCCTGATGGTCCT
>Ga0310697_10004433_pt1 | contig 13881 bp, 14 predicted proteins | sample 172DNAGHGlowgp2_FD_203883 | JGI IMG/M metagenome (GOLD analysis project Ga0310697, IMG submission 203883) | Sheep rumen microbial communities from Palmerston North, Manawatu-Wanganui, New Zealand - 1728 DNA GHGlow gp2 (v2) (version 2) | ecosystem: Host-associated > Mammals > Digestive system >...
AAATCGTTGATGAGCGCACGCCGAAGTACACCCTCGCCTTTCCCGTGGATAAATACAATCTTTGTTCCCTTTTTCTTCTCATATTCACGCAACGTCTTCCTGAACACATCGAGCTGGTAGTTCAGAATATCAGCTGCGCTCATACCATTCGTACTCTCCAGGACCTCGTCGGCATGCAGGTCAACGACAACAGGCCCCTTACCGTCAGCGGGTAGGGTGGTCAGCGAACTTTTTTTTCTTGCAGGTTCCGTCTGGCGATACATGCTGTTCTTCAATTGCTCGGCATCTACGAACAAAGGACCCGATGACTTGTCGTTTTCCACCACTGTATAGATAAGTGCCGGTTGCTCAAAGAAATCGTTGGCCTGGAAGGTATGCAGCTTGTAGAACTTCACAGCATCAATACGGAACTGTGCATCCACAGGTTTCTTCAGCATGAACGATTTTTCACGCTTATAGGGAAGAATCTGTATGCTCACACGCTCCAGCTCATTCAGTACCTCACGTCCAAACTCTTCCAGAAACAGTTTCGTGTTAGGTTCAACCTCTGCGCAGGCGCGAAGATGCCAACTGTTGCCCTCTGAACTGAGATAGGTAAAGTGCATGTAGTAGTTGGAATCATTTACGAAGTAAGTTTCGAAACGCGTCTGGGTCAGCTCTTTTGGATCAATAGGCACAAATGCCAGATAGGCTGACAGCCGTTCTCCCCCCTTTCGCTCTTCTGGCTGTTTCTTAAACGTGATGGGACGGTCGGATGGCTCTGCCTCCACTGCTTCCCTAACTTTTGAAGAGGACTTCTTTATTTCTACCACGTGCTGGGTGTCATAGTTCTCTTCACCTATCACCACCACCTCATTGAGGGGCATGGGCACCTGAAAACCGTCCTCATCCTCCACCAGCACGATGTTCTTGCCTTGAAAACCGGCTACACGTCCTCCTCCTATTTCACTCAGAAATCTTACTTGGTCTCCTATTTTCATACGATTACTTGTTTAAAAAATCCCGATTGTCATATAAGACAACCGGGATTCCCGTTTATATCAAAAAATGATATGCCTTACAGCAATTATTCTGCCTCGGGAGTCTCTTCTTCCTGAACAGGTGCCTCCTCTACCGGAGCCTCCTCCACAACGGGAGCAGCAACCTCTTCCACCTTCTCCTCAACAGGAGCGTTCTCAGCTATCACCTTCACAGGAATCTCTACCAACACTTCCTTATGGAAGTGAACAAGAGCGGTATAGTCGCCCACCTTCTTGATGTCGCGCATGGTGATAATCTTGCGATCCACATCGTGACCCAACTTTTTCAATTCCTCAGCAACGGTAGCGGTGTTCACCGAACCGTAAAGCTGACCTGTTGAGCTCACTTTGGCAACAACTGTCAGGGCAACACCCTCCAGAGCCTTTCCACGCTCTTCGGCAGCAGCCTTCTGGGCAGCCAACTTGTGAGCCTGCTGCTTCAGATTCTCTGCCAGCACCTTCTTTGCTGAAGGAGAAGCTATAACACCTTTTCCCTGAGGAATAAGGTAGTTGCGACCATAACCCGACTTAACGTTCACTATATCGTTCTTGAATCCCAAGCCGATAATATCTTCTTTCAGTATTATTTCCATAATCTTATAAGTTTTTGAGTTTTTTAGCCTTTTGAGTTCTTGAGTTCTTAGTTTCTGATAAACTGAAAAACTTACAAACTCATAAACTTACATTTTTACTTCATCAAATCGGTTACATAAGGCAGCAGCGCAATCTGACGCGCACGCTTAACGGCCTGAGCCACACGGCGCTGATACTTCAGCGAAGTGCCGGTGATACGACGAGGCAGAATCTTGCCCTGCTCGTTCAGGAACTTCTTCAGGAACTCAGGATCCTTATAGTCGATATACTTGATACCGCTCTTCTTGAAACGGCAATACTTCTTCTTCTTCGTGTCGATAGAAGGAGCGGTGAGGTAACGGATTTCTGATTGTTCTGCCATGATTTAAGCCTCCTCTACTTTTGTCTGATACTTCTTGCGACGCTTCTCTGCATACTCAACTGCATACTTGTCGAGCTTGACGGTCTGAAATCGGAGCACTTTTTCGTCGCGACGGAAAGCGGTCTCCAGCACCTTAATAACTTCTGGCTCTGCCTTGTACTCCATCAGGAAATAGAAGCCCGATGTCTTCTTCTCAATCTGGTAAGCCAGTTTCTTCAGTCCCCAGGCCTCTTCGTTCACCATTTCTGCACCTTTATCGGTGAGCACTTTCTTGAACTTAGCGACCGTTTCCTTTGTCTGATCGTCAGACAAAACGGGAGTCAAAATGAAAACGGTTTCGTACTGATTCATACGTTTAATTAAATGTTTATAAATGTTATTTTGCAAATTGCGGGTGCAAAGTTACAAAAAAATCGGGACTTGACTCTTCCTTGTATTGTTTAATTCCGTCTGCTTAACATTTTTTATGCTAAACCTCTTAAAATATATCATAGTAAGGGTGATAAATTCTCATTTTTTTCCTATTTTTGCACCCACTTTATGTTTTTATATATTATGAAACATGTAGGTTTTTGTCTTATAGTGCTCGGCAGTGTGGTGCTCATCTTACTTCAGTTGTTGCATTTCACCAGCATCAACATTTTACTGACGGCCCCTCTCATCTTCATCCTGATGGGGATTGTCTTGCACGTCTGGGGGATTAAGCGCGAAAGCCATTATTGAGTCTCCTCAAACTGGTTTTGCAGTTAATGCCAAATTATGTTACAATTCAATATTAATTGCAGGATGGTTAATATCAAATTGCAGGCTAATTAATATCAAATTTCAAACACTTGATAATCAGACATTTATAAATTATATTAAATGCTTAGGACGAAAAACGCGCCATTCATTTTGTCAATTCGATAATAATTCGTACTTTTGCAGAAAAGAAATACAGTGTAAACAAAGCGTAGCTGATAACTAGACACTGAAACAAAAACAGGAAAAAGGCATTGCTAATTCACAAAAATTGTAACTTTGCCCACAAGAAGATATATTAATTACCATAACGAAAAAAAGCTAAATGAAAAAAATTATTACAACTCTTCTGTTACAGGCAGTCATTGTGAGCGTTCAAGCTGCAGTGTTTCCCCTTACGGTACACGACACACGCAAGCAGACCATAACCGGCTTTGGTGCTGCCTGCTGCGATGGGGCCATGTGTCCGTTTGGCACGGATATAAACCCCGTACGACTGCTCTACGGTCCTACATCACAGATCGGACTGAACATTATGCGCATGGAGATTTCGCCCAACTTCGTAGGCGATGTCATCGTGCCGGAATGGAACAACTACGACACTCCTTACGACTGGAAAGGCTCTTTGCCATCGGCCAAACTTGTGAAGCAGAGAGGCGGCATTGTGTTCGGCACCCCCTGGTCTCCCCCTGGCGAATACAAGACCAACGGTATCTCCGGCGGCGGCAACTCTGATGACCAGGGCAACAAGCGCGGTCAACTGCGAGAGGACTGCTACGAAAAGTTCTTCCCCTGGCTGAACACGTTTCTTGCCTACATGAAAAAGAACGGAGTAAACGTAGATGCCGTGTCCATTCAAAACGAACCCGACTGGTGGGTGAACTACTCCGGTTGTCTCTACACTGCGCAGCAGCAGGTGAATCTGGTAAAGGGCTATGCACACATGCTCGACCGTGAGACTTATCCCGGCGTAAGGCTCATCAGTGCCGAACCATTAGGTTTCGACCCAAGCTATTCCAACGCCCTGCTTAACAATGCGGAATGTCGCGACCAAATAGACATCATTGCGGGCCACCTGTACGGTCATCCGCCTTTGGGAAACATGAGGAGTGCCAACGTCCTTGCGAGCAAATACGGCAAGGAGTTGTGGATGACGGAGCACTCCGTGACTGACCACATCGAACGTCTGCCTAACTGGCACGAACAGCTCATCTTTGCCGAAGAGCTCAACGAGTGCATGCTCTCCGGATGCACAGGATATATCTACTGGTACATGCGAGCCCACTGGGCGTTCGTGGGAACGGGCGAGGCGAAGTATAACCCAGGCAACACGAAGAACACGCTGCTACCGCGTGCATACGTGATGTCACACTTCTCCAAGCATGTCACAGGTTCAACCCGCCTGACCACCTCACGCGACAAGACTTCAGGGGAAGGGGCTGCATCGGAGTTCTCTGCCTACATCAAGGGCGATTCGCTCATCGTCATGGCTATCGACACAACGAAGAACGCCGTAGACCTGCAGATTACCCTGCCCTACAAGGTGAAGAGCGGGACACACATGCTCTCTACAGGTAACGAAAAGGCTAACCTGTGCCAGCTGAAGGACATCAGCATCGAGGAGCCTACCACCAAAGTAACAGTTGACATGCCTGCCTATAGCCTGAACACCTATATCTTCATGATCGACAATGGCATCACGGCCGTGGAAGAGATGAAGACAGAAGATGAAGAAGGCCCCAAGATCTACTACGATCTAAAGGGCCAACGACTTGACAGACCTCGCGGACTATGCATCGAAAAGAGCGGCAACGGCATCAGCCGGACCATTGTGTTTGATTAAAGCCTGCAAGGTTTTATTATTTGAACCTGATGGTCTTTGTGGTCTGAACACCTTTGGCAGTAGCAGTCTTGCTACTGCCTTTATAGTATTTAAGTGCTTCAGGCATCCAACCTTGAATATTTTTTATGCGAGTAGCATCAGAGGGGTGGTCGCTGAAAATGGAGGAAGAGCCGGAGCCTTGTGCCGCCATGCGCTGCCAGAAGTTGACAGCCACTTGCGGGTCGTAGCCTGCCATTGCAGCGAAGATGAGCCCCATGTGGTCGGCTTCGCTCTCCTGCTTGCGTGAGAAGCCCGATGTCCAGAGCTGTGAACCTAACGACTGCCCGAGTGCAACTAACTGTTGAGTGCCTTGACTCACTCCTGCTCCCTGAAGAACGGCTCCTAAAATCTGAGTGCCATATTGGTTCTTATAGGCATTGCTCAACTGCTCTGCAGAATGTTTTGCTACGGCGTGAGCAATCTCGTGTCCCAGCACAATAGCCAGCGAAGCCTCATCTTGAGTGACAGGCAGCAACCCCTCATATACCACGATTTTGCCGCCAGGCATACACCAGGCGTTCACCTGGTTGTCCTGCACAAGGTTGAACTCCCAAGCATAGTTGTTCACCTCACTGGCCAGCCCGTTCTGTTTCAAATAGTTGACTACGGCCGTTGCCAACCGTTCTCCCACCCGCTTCACCATAGCCGTATTCGTAGCATTAGTCGATAGCTTCGAACTCTGGATGGTCTGTTGATACTGCTGCAGTGCCATCGAGTTGATTTCAGCATCGCTGACCAGCAGGTTTTGTGTACGTCCCGTAATAGGTACTGTGGAAGTGGTGCCGCAGCTCACCATAAGGGCGGCTGCCATACCAAGAAGAAGTGTTTTGAAGTGTTTCATATATTTCATGCAAGTTTATTATTGAATGCAAAAGTAGTGTTTTTTTTCGAAATACTGCTTGTTTCCAAATAAAAAAGCATCAAGAAGAACCTAAAAGGACACTTCTTGACGCTTTGAAGTAATTTGTTAATTGATAGTCTTATTTCAAGCCACGATTGCGCAGAGTGGTGTTAAGCAAAAGCAGATACTTGCGATACTGCTTCTCATCAAGCACATAATGCATGTAGCGCACATCTTTGTTCACGGCCTTGTCTACCAGCTCGCTGCGCTCTTCGTTGCCAGCATGAGCAGCCATCATCATCTCAGCACAGAAAGTGCTGTGAATGTCCTGCACTGCATCCATCTGATCGAAGGTCAAGCCCAGTGTTACGGCCAGTTTACGCATGTTGATGCTCATGTCGTAGGTCTCAACGTTTTCTACGTTCTGTGCTTTCTCATTCTCAGCGTATGACGTCATTGTCATGCCGAGCATGGCTACTACCATCAGAATCATCTTTTTCATTTTGTTACCCTTTCTTTTTTTTACTCAGAGCCTTTGAATGTGTTTTGTTATCCTTTTTCTTTTTTACCTTTTGTTTATCTCAGGCTCCTACTTTAATAAATATGTTATCCTGTGTCGCAAGGTTTTTGTTCCTTTTGACGATGCAAAGGTACGGCGAAATTTTTAGTTAGCAATACTATTTGGGGGTTTGTGTGCGCAAACAGGCCCTTTTGTTGACCAAAATCAACAAATAATGGGTTTCATGGAAAAGAGTTGGCAGATGAAAATTTGGTTTTACAAAAGAAAAAGATTACCTTTGCAGCCAAATAGCGAGCCATCACACAATAATAATAAATAAAATGGATAAGAAGCAAAGCAAGTACATCACCGTGAGCTATCAACTTTATTCGATAGGCAAAGACGGCACCAAGCATCTTGAAGAGAAAACCGAACAGGGACGTCCCTTCCAGTTTATCAGCGGATTAGGCGTTACGCATGAGACATTCGAAGAGAAAATTGTAGACCTTCAGCCAGGCGACTCATTCGACTTCACGCTAACCCCAGAAGAGGCCTTCGGTGAATACAACCCAGATGGTGTACGCAAAGTAGCACGCGAGAACTTTGCCATCAACGGCCACTTTGACCACGAGAACATCTACCCTGGAGCCGTAATCACCATATTGATGGGAGAAGAAGAACAAAGGCAAATGGCCATGGTGACAAAAGTGGAAGAAGACGGGGTGACACTTGACACAAACCCCCCATTGGCAGGTAAGAGTCTGCAGTTCATGGGACTGGTACTCGAAAACCGTGAGGCCACCATCGAAGAGATACAGACACAAATCAACCGCCTCAGCGGTGAAGGTTGCGGCTGCGGCTGTGGTTGTGATGATTGCGGTGACGGCTGCTGCGATGACCATCATCATGGCCATGACGATGGTTGCGGCTGTGGCCACTGCCATCACTAATCACTCCACTCATTACAAACACAAACGACAAGACTCTATGCGAAATACGTTTGGCCACCTCTTCACGCTGACCACCTTCGGCGAGAGTCATGGTGCAGCCGTAGGCGGTGTTGTAGACGGTATGCCGCCAGGCATCGATGTTGACATAGACTTCATCCAGCATGAACTGAACCGCCGCCGTCCAGGACAAAGCAGCATCACCACCTCCCGACAAGAAGAAGACCGGGTGGAACTGCTGAGCGGTGTGCTTGAGGGGAAAACCACTGGCTGCCCCATCGGCTTTGTGGTGCGCAATCAAAACCAGCACTCAAACGACTACGATAACCTGCGCACCCTGTTCCGTCCCTCGCATGCCGATTACACCTATTATAATAAATATGGTATACGCGACCACCGTGGAGGTGGACGCTCGTCAGCCCGCATCACGTTGAGCCGTTGCGTTGGGGGAGCACTGGCAAAGCTGGCCCTAAAGCCGATGGGCATCACCATACAAGCCTATACTTCGCAGGTGGGTAGCATAAAGCTTGAAAATGACTATCGTCACTATGACCTGTCGCTAACAGAGCAGAATGCCGTGCGCTGCCCAGACGAGGAAAAAGCGCGACAGATGGAACAGTTGATTAAAGAGGTGAAAGCAGAAGGCGACACCATCGGTGGAGTCATTACGTGCGTTGTCAGGGGATGCCCTGTTGGTCTGGGCGAACCAGAGTTTGACAAACTGCATGCACAGTTGGGGGCTGCCATGCTTAGCATCAATGCCGTGAAAGGATTCGAGTATGGTGAGGGCTTTGCAGGCGTCGAGGCCCGCGGTTCGGAGCAGAACGATGTGTTTGTGCCTGTTGCTGCCTGTGGTGACGGTCTCCCATCAAGGGTGCGAACGACGACCAATCATAGCGGAGGCATCCAAGGGGGTATCTCCAACGGACAGGACATCTGTTTCCGTGTAGCCTTTAAGCCTGTAGCCACCCTTTTGCGTCCTCAGCAGACTGTAGACATCAACGGCACTTCAACCACCTTCACCACGAAGGGAAGGCATGACCCCTGTGTACTCCCAAGAGCCGTTCCTGTAGTAGAAGCAATGGCAGCAATGACTTTTTTAGACAATTATTTGCTAAATAATAGTATAAAAAATCTGTAATTTGAATGATTTATGCAAAAAAATCAAGAAAATCTTTTGTCACATCATTTTTTTTCTATAACTTTGCATTCGCTATTAAGGGTTTGTGATAAATCCTAATAAGCTTTAGTTAAGTCTAGTTTAGTTTTTGTGTTGGTTGAGGGTGACGGATTCGTCACCCTCAAATGTTATGCAGATTGTTTGCGCATTTTCAGAAAAAATCGTAACTTTGCACCCAGATATGAGATACAGTACAGCATTCGGTCACGAGGGTGACTATGATTACTATGTAGTGAGCGAGCCGATGGGCCTGCTTGAGTTCTTGTTGGCCAACGTACCGCAGAGCCGTACAAAGATAAAGGCTATCCTCCAAGGACAAGGTATAAAAGTAAACGGCAAGACTGTTTCCCAGTTCAATTTCCCTCTGCAAGAAGGAATGAAAGTAGCTGTGAGCAAGACCAAGCGTAATCAGAGAGGATTCAAAAGCCGCTTCCTGAAGATTGTGTATGAAGACCGTTGGCTCATCGTGATAGAGAAGAACATCGGCATTCTCTCTATGGCCGCAGGCCATTCATCCCTCAACGTGAAGACTGTGCTCGATGACTATTTCAAGAAGAGCGGTCAGAAATGCCGTGCCCATGTAGTACACCGTCTCGATCGAGATACCAGCGGTCTGATGGTTTATGCAAAAGACATGGAAACAGAGCAGATTTTGGAACACCATTGGCACGAAATCGTCTATGACCGCCGCTATGTGGCAGTGGTCAGCGGCGAAATGGAGAATGACGAAGGCACAATAGAGAACTGGCTGAAGGATAACAAAGCTTACATTACCTATTCGTCTCCAGTAGACAATGGTGGCAAACTGGCTATCACTCACTACCATGTGCTTGATCGCACCACAGAACACTCGCTGGTGGAATTTCGTTTGAAAACGGGACGAAAGAACCAGATACGTGTTCACTCTGCCGACCTTGGACATCCTGTCTGCGGCGACACAAAATACGGCAACGGCGATGATCCTCTCCACAGACTTTGTTTGCACGCATGGCTGCTCTGCATGACCCACCCAATAACTGGCGAGCAAATGGAGTTTGAGACCCCTATTCCCACGCAGTTCAGGCAACTTTTTAAATAGTCAAATAAAACGATGAACAACATCCATTACTACATCTTCCTGCTCGTTGCTTTCATATCCATTTTCTTTATCATCAAGAAAGTGGCTAGTTGCATCATCAAGACCATAGCCATTATCGTGCTATTAGCTATTGTAGCCTTTGCCTATTATTATCTGACACAATGATTTTTTACGCTATAGTCAAGGGGCATTCTTCTATCCAGCCCCTTTCTCTTCATCGTAATATTTGTTGAACACGGTCTTTAGCAGATTGACGTCGGCTATAATATTACGCAGTTCATTCAGGTTTTTCTCGTTTCTCGAACCAGGAATCCACAACTTTATATATCCGTTGACGGAATATTTTTCGTCCATGTGAGCCTTAAAGCGCTTCCACTGCTGCTCTCTTCCAAATGCCGGATAGTTGTCCAACCCGAACTGCACGGCACGGCGAAACACCACCTCTGGCGAAAGATCACGATCTGCTTCAGCCACAATCTTGCCATAGATACTTCGGGGAGCATGGGATGCAGATGCACGGTGGTCTTCGATAGCCTCACGCATAATTTTAATCTGCTCCTGACTGAACCAACGTTTCAGACGGGCATCAGCGGCCAACACCTTCCCCCCTGTAAGATGATGGATAGCTCTCGGTCCCGCCATCCCTATATCATGATATGCAGCTATGGTGTAGACCATGTTAATATCAGCCCCAGTACTCATTGCCAACTCTATTGAGCGCCGTATCACACGCGTGACATGTTCTAAAGAGTGGGCCTTGTCAAACTGTGCATACCGTGGCAGAATCTGCGTTTCAATAAACTCAACAAGGTCGAGGCTGGCAGTATTTGTAAGCATAATGGTAAAAAAACATGTTATTATTTTGCAAACTTACGAACATTTTGCCTTACTTGCAAATTTTTTTGAAAAAAAACTGAAAAAATTTTGGAGGTTTCAAATAAAGTTAGTACCTTTGCACTCGCAAAACAGAAAACGATGCACCCGTAGCTCAGTTGGTAGAGCACCTGACTCTTAATCAGGGTGTCCAGGGTTCGAGCCCCTGCGGGTGTACAATAAAGGACAAGAATGTTAGTCGAACAGGCTAACATTCTTTTTTAATTAATAAAAATACCATTCATTTTACCAAAAAGGAGGGTTCGGATTCTTCTGAATAAAAAAAAAGTAGTAACTTTGCATTCGTTGTTTAGCGTTAAACCCGAAATAACAGTAATCATAAAAAAGAAATGGCAAGAAACAAAAAAACGCTACCCCTGTTGGAGAGTGTAACGATTGAGGCTGTGGCCGCTGAAGGGAAAAGCCTGTTCCATTGGAATGATATAGTGGTGTTTGTACCGTTCTGTGTGCCAGGCGATGTGTGCGATGTGCAGATTCGAAGAAAAAAACACTCATTTGCAGAGGGCGAGGTGACGCGGTTCGTAGAGTATAGTCGTGTGCGTGCCGTTCCTTTCTGTCAGCATTTCGGCGTGTGCGGTGGTTGTAAATGGCAGAATCTGCCGTATGCAGATCAGCTGAAGTTCAAGCAACAGCAGGTTTACGACCAGTTGCACCGCATTGGAAAGGTGGCTCTTCCTGAGCTTCGCCCTATTCTTGGCAGTGTGAAGACACAGGAGTATCGTAATAAGCTTGATTTTGGTTGTGCTAACAAGCGTTATCTCACGAAAGAGCAAATAGAGACGATGCCCAAAGACGGCAGCCAAAGTCTGAAAGACCAGCCTGCCATAGGCTTTCACGTAACAGGAGCCTTTGATAAAATACTTCCTATAGACAAATGCTGGCTGATGGATGACCTGCACAATCAGATACGCAATGAGGTGCTTCGCTATGCTTTGGAGCACCATCTCTCCTTTTTTGATCTGAGAGCTCAAACGGGATTGCTGCGCGATGTTATTATCCGTAACAGTGCCAGTGGCGAGTGGATGGTTATTTTGCAATTCCATTATGGTGAGGGTGGGGGAGAGCAGGAGGCTCTTGGCCTGCTTCAACACCTGGCTGACTCCTTTCCGCAAATCACCTCCCTTATGTATCTCGACAACCAGAAGTGCAACGACACTATAGGAGATCAGGATATTCTGGTCTTCAAAGGTAAGGATCACATCTTCGAACTTATGGAGGACCTGCGCTTCAAGGTGGGTCCTAAGTCGTTCTACCAGACGAACACGGAGCAGGCCTACCATCTCTATTCCGTTGCGCGAGATTTTGCCGGACTGACGGGAGACGAGTTGGTTTATGATCTCTATACAGGAACAGGTACGATAGCCAATTTCGTGGCAGGCAAGGCCCGTAAGGTGATTGGCATCGAATATGTGCCAGAAGCTATTGAGGATGCAAGAATCAATTCGGAATTGAATGGCATTGAGAACACACAGTTCTATGCGGGTGACATGAAGGACATCCTCAACGATGAGTTTATCTTTGAGCATGGCCGCCCCGACGTGATAATCACCGATCCTCCCCGCGCTGGCATGCATCCCGATGTGGTGAAGACCATTCTGAGAGCCGCCCCGCAACGAATTGTCTACGTCAGCTGCAATCCGGCTACGCAGGCACGTGACCTGCACGACCTCGATGTCGCCTACCGAGTGGCGGAGGTGCAACCCGTGGATATGTTCCCACATACCCCTCATGTAGAGAATGTTGTCTTACTGGTGAAAAAAGATTGAAGATATATAAAACATACTTAGTGATATGAAAAAATTAATGCTGCTGGCCGCTGCCTTCTGTTGCATAGCCGCCAGTGCCCAAGAGAACAAATGGTTTCAAAATGTGAAGTTGAGTGGCTACGGCATGGTGCAGTATCAGGCTCAAGACAAAGAAAAAGCAGAGTCGAACACCTTCAACCTGCGCTTGGTACGTCTGGCCTTGGAAGGACGGTCTCATGATGACTTCTACTGGAAATTGCAGATGCAAGTTAATGGTACTACAAAGGAAGATGCCACAGCCATTCGTTTGGTAGACCTCTTTGGTGAGTGGCAGAAGTATGAGTTCTTTAAAGTGAAGGCAGGTCAGTTCAAGCGTCCGTTCACTTTCGAAAACCCCATGCATCCTATCACTCAGGGTTTCATGAGCTATTCGCAGAACGTTTCGAAGCTTGCCGGTTTTTCAGACCGTACGGGCGAACAGGCTTCGAATGGTCGCGACATGGGTGTGCAGGTTCAGGGTGATTTCCTGAAAAACGATGCCGGACGCAATCTGCTGCACTATCAGGTGGGAGTGTTCAGCGGTCAAGGTGTCAATGTGAAAGACGGTGACAACCGCAAAGACATCATTGGCGGTGTGTGGGTGATGCCTCTTCAAGGTATGCGTATCGGTGCCTTTGGATGGACGGGTAGCCGCATGATTACTTATGCCACGGGTGAAAGTAAGAGCATGGCCAAGAACCGTTATGCCGTGTCAGCAGAGTACGTGTTCGATGATTGGACGTTGCGTTCGGAATACATCCACAGTCAGGGCTATGGCTCGAATCTGGCTGCCGGTGATAAGGCCGATGGTGTCTATGCCCTCTGCATCGCTCCGGTTATCAAGAACAAATGTCACGTAAAGGTACGCTATGACCTCTATCGCGACCGTAAGGACTGGGCTACCAGCAAGACTTTCTATGAGGTGGGTGCCGACTATATGTTCTCCAAAAACCTGCAGCTGAACCTTGAATATGCCAGAGTGAATGAGCGGGCTGGCCACGATAATTATAACATGGTGGATGTGGAGCTCGATTTCCGGTTCTGATATTTCTGGTGTTGTACGATTGTGGATAAAAGCAGAGTACTCCTTATTTATACAGGCGGGACTATTGGTATGAACCGCAATCCGCTGACGAAGGCGCTCGAACCATTTGATTTCGAGCATCTTCTTCAGCGGGTATCCGAACTGGAGCAGTTCGACACGTTGATAGATACTTTCCAGTTCTCCCCTCCTATCGATTCGAGCGATATGTCGCCTGCACTTTGGACTCAGTTGGCCCATGTCATTGCCGACCGTTACAACAGCTACGATGGTTTTGTTGTGCTTCACGGCACTGATACGATGGCCTTTACGGCATCTGCCCTAAGTTTTATGCTGGAGAACCTCACTAAACCCGTTATATTCACTGGCTCCCAACTTCCTATCGGGCAGCTGCGTACTGACGGTAAGGAGAACCTGATTACATCTATTGAGATCGCGTCTGCTCGCCGTCAGGACGGAACGGCCATGGTACCTGAGGTGGGTGTTTTTTTCAACGGCCACTTGATGAGGGGTAACCGGACAACCAAGCAGAGTGCCGATGGGTTCAACGCCTTCGAGTCGTTCAACTATCCCCATTTGGTTGATGTGGGCGTGAACATCGTTTATCATGAGGAGCGGATGCTGCATCCTGACAGCAACAAGCCGATGAGGCCTCATTTTCGTCTCGACAACAATGTAATCATCTTCTCGTTGTTTCCTGGTATTCGTGAAGACCTTATCCGTCATATCATTGCCACACCCAACCTGCGTAGTATCGTGATGCGCACCTTCGGTAGCGGCAATGCCCCTCAGAGTCCCTGGCTCATCAGTGCGCTGAAGGAAGGGAGCAGGCGGGGCAAGGTCATTGTGAACATCAGTCAGTGCCTGCAGGGGACGGTGGAAATGGGACGCTATGACACAGGATATCAGTTGAAGGAGGCTGGTGTCATAAGTGGCTACGATTCCACGGTGGAGAGTGCTGTGACAAAACTCATGTTTCTCCAGTCGCTCTATGATGACCCGGAACAGGTGCGAAGGTA
>Ga0310697_10004435_pt1 | contig 13879 bp, 11 predicted proteins | sample 172DNAGHGlowgp2_FD_203883 | JGI IMG/M metagenome (GOLD analysis project Ga0310697, IMG submission 203883) | Sheep rumen microbial communities from Palmerston North, Manawatu-Wanganui, New Zealand - 1728 DNA GHGlow gp2 (v2) (version 2) | ecosystem: Host-associated > Mammals > Digestive system >...
CAACGACATCTCGCTCAAGCGCACGGCCTCCGGCAAGGGCGTCATGACCATCCGCTTCGACTCCGACGAAGAAGTGAAAGCTTTCGTCAAAGCGCTGGAGGAGAAGCAGCTGTAATGAATCACCTGAAGCTCATCTGCACGTTGATGGCGGCGGCGTTGGCCGCGGCCTTCTGTGCGGTGGACGCTTCCGCCCAGTTCAAGGAGCAGGCTTTCTCGCAGCAGTACAACGACGACCCGGCCGCCTCCGCGGACTCGACCGACGTCCTGTTCTCCTTCAAGGAGTATTTCGCCGGCCTGCGCCACGAACAGGAGATCAAGATCGGCACGATGACGGGCGGCTCCGCCCTCATCATCGGCGGCTCCCAGATCTACAACCGGCAGGCCTGGAAGCTCCCCATCGTCTACGGCACGATCGGCGGCTCGCTGGGCGCCGGTATCTGGCTCAACACCTCCGGGCGCCACGAAGCCGCCAAGTACTGCTTCATCGGCGCCGGCGTGGCTTACTGGGCCACGCTCATGGACGGAGTGATCAATTTCCGCCCCAACGACTACCCGCATCCGGGCACGGCCACGCTCTATTCGCTCTTCGTGCCGGGCCTGGGCCAGATCTACAACCGCGAATACTGGAAGCTGCCCGTCTACCTGGGCGCCATCGGGTTCGCCGTCCACTACTATGCGGACTGCAACAAGAATTTCCAGCGTTTCCGCTCCATCTACCTGCAGGCCACGGACCCCGATGTCGACTACACCGGGCCCATCACGGCCGACCAGGCGCTCTACTACCGCAACGTCTACCGGCGTTACCGCGACTACTCGATCCTGGCCATCGCCGCCCTGTACCTGCTGCAGGTCATCGACGCCAACGTCTTCTCCTACATGCACAATTTCGAGGTGGACGACGACCTGGCGCTCAAGGTGGCTCCGACCGTGATCCTGCCGCAGAACCAATTCGCCTCCGTAACCCCCGTCTCCGGCCAGGCCGCCTTCGGCCTCAAGCTGGGCCTGAATTTCTGAGAATGAACAAGATAGCCACCCTCATAACCGCCTGCCTGCTCACCGCGCTCCCGCTCGGGGCGCAGAACTGGCAGACCGCAGCGACTCCCGACGACACCCTCCGGACATCCACGCCCCGCAAGACCTTCCAGGAGCGCCTGGGCGGGCTGTTCGGCCGCCGTACCCCCTCGAAGAAGCAGGTCCTCGAGGAGAACGAACTCCTCAAGGGCAGCCTCGACTCCTTGCAGATGCTCGTGGACAGCCTGCAGGAGCGCAAGTACCTGGACGAGTACGACATCGCCGTGCTGGAAGGCAACAGCGAGGAGGAGGCCGAAGAAGAGCAGATCGAATACACCACCGAGGTCAGCGACAGCCTGCTGCACCTGTGGTACAAGAGCTCGTTCGCCCAGGATTTCGACACGGTGAACGAATACGACATGGACTCCGTCCGCTTCTCGTCCAACGTCTCGGACGAGGAGATGATGCGCCGCCTCGCGGCGATGAACTCCTTCATCACGCTGCCGTTCAACGACAACGTCAAGAACTACATCATCCTCTATTCCGAGCGCATGACCTCGCGCATGGGCCGGGTGATGGGCCTGAGCCAGTATTATTTCCCGATCTTCGAGGAAGTCCTGTCGCGTTACGACCTGCCGCACGAGCTCAAGTACATGGCCATCATCGAGTCCATGCTCAACCCTGTGGCCACGTCCCGCGCCGGCGCGCGCGGCATGTGGCAGTTCATCTACAACACGGCCCGCAGCTACGGCCTGGAGATCAATTCCTTCGTGGACGAGCGCCTGGACGTGGAGAAGGCCATGGATGCCGCCGCGCGCTACCTCCGCGACGCCTACCGGATCTTCGGCGACTGGTCGCTGGCCATCAGCTCCTACAACTGCGGCCTGGGCAACGTCTCCAAGGCCATCCGCCGCGCCGACGGCCGGCGGGATTTCTGGAGCATCTACCCGTACCTGCCGCGCGAGACCCGCGGCTACGTCCCCGCCTTCGTCGGGGCCATGTACGCGATGACCTATTACCGCGAGTACGGCATCGTGCCGCAGAACGTGGGCATGCCCGCCCAGACGGATACCTTCCACATCAACAAGAACCTGCATTTCGCGCAGATCAACGCCCTGGTGGGCGTGCCGATGGAAGACCTGGAGAACCTCAATCCGCAGTACATCCACGACATCATCCCCGGCAACGACCACACCTACGTCCTGAAGCTCCCGTACAACTGGACCGGTCCCTTCCTGGAGGCCGATCCGGACTCGCTCTACGCCTACAAGGCGGATTCGCTGATGAACGTCAAGGTGCTGCGCGACCGCAGCGGCAACCGCGTCGGGACGACATCCTCCCGTGCGCGTAGCTCGTCCGCCTCCGGCTCGACGCGCATCGCCTACAAGGTCCGCAGCGGCGACTACCTGGGCCGCATCGCTTCGCGCTACGGCGTCACGGTGAGCCAGCTCAAGAGCTGGAACAACCTCAGGTCCAATAACATCCGTGCTGGGCAGACGCTGTATATCTACCGGAACGGCGGTCCGGCCGCCTCGTCGTCGGCGTCCGGCTCCGGCAGCTCCGCTTCCAGCGGCGTCAAGGCTTCCAAGACCGTCGTCTACACGGTCAAGAGCGGGGATTCGCTCTACAAGATCGCCAAGCTCTATCCGGGCGTGTCGGCCGACAACATCAAGAAGGCCAACGGCCTCCGGTCCGACGCCATCCGCGCCGGGCAGAAACTGACGATCCCGATCCCGTAGTCTATTTCTTGTAATACTTGGGCCAGCAGGCCGAGAGATAAGCCTTGAGGGTGTCCTCATGGCGGTTGGGCTGCGGCTCGTAGAAGACGGTGCCGGAGAACTGCGGGGGCAGGAACTCCAGGTCCGTGAAGTGTCCCGGGTAGTCGTGGGCATACTTGTAGCCGTCGGCGTAGCCCAGGTCCTCCATCAACTTGGTGGGCGCATTGCGCAGATACAGGGGCACGGCGGCCGTCTGGTCGCTCTTGGCCGCCTGCATGGCGGCGTCGATCGCCAGGTACGCGGCGTTGCTCTTGGGGCTGCTGGCGAGGTAGATGGCGCATTCGCTCAGGGGGATGCGCGCCTCGGGCATGCCGATCGAGTGGACGATGCGGAAGGTGGCGTCGGCCAGCAGCAGTGCGTTGGGATTGGCGAGGCCGATGTCCTCGGCCGCCAGAATGCAGAGCCGGCGGGCGATGAACAGGGGATCCTCGCCGCCGTCCAGCATCCGTGCCATCCAGTACACGGCCGCGTTGGGGTCGGAGCCCCGGACGCTCTTGATGAAGGCGGAGATGATGTCGTAGTGCATCTCGCCGCCCTTGTCATACATGGCCACGTTCTCCTGCAGGCAGGCGGTCACCGTCTGGTTGTCGATCACGACCGGGTCGGCCTTGCCCAGCTGGGAGTCGACCACGATCTCGAGGATATTCAGCAACTTGCGCGCGTCTCCGCCGCTGTGGCGGAAGAGCGCTTCGGTCTGCCGGACCTCGATCTTGCGCTCCTTCAGGACCACGTCTTCGCGCAGGGCGCGGTCCAGCAGCTGCTGCAGGTCCGCGACCTCCAGCGACTTGAGCACGAACACCTGGCAGCGGGACAGCAGGGGAGTGATCACCTCGAACGAGGGGTTCTCCGTCGTCGCGCCGATCAGGACCACGGTGCCGGCCTCCACGGCGCCCAGGAGGGCGTCCTGCTGGGCCTTGTTGAAGCGGTGGATCTCGTCGATGAAGAGGATCGGCGCCCCGGCCTGGGAGAAGAGCGACTTGCCCTTGGCAGACTCGATGACATCGCGCACGTCCTTGACGCCGGAACTGACCGCGGAGAGGGTATAGAACTCGCGGTCCAGCGTGCCGGCGATGATGCGGGCCAGCGTCGTCTTGCCGACGCCCGGCGGGCCCCAGAGGATGAAGGAAGATAGCACGCCCGAGTCGATCATGTTACGCAGGATGCACCCGGGGCCCACGAGATGCCGCTGCCCGACGTAGTCGGACAGCTTTTGGGGCCGCATGCGCTCCGGAAGTGGCGGTAACATTTTTGTTAATGACTCGAACATATTTGTTTTACTTCCTAATATTCAAGCTTCTTGATATAAGAGCGGCGGCGCTTCTTGCATTCGTGCTCGAAGTCGCGGAACTGCCCCTGATTCTTGAGGTTCGTCTCCAGGATGGCGTTCGTTTCGGCCACCTTGATGCCCATGGCGTTGAATTTCCGGAACATGTCCATGAACACGAGGGAGTTCACGCCGCTGTTCTGGTAGTCCGGATGCACACCCACGAGCAGCAGCTCCGCCATGTCGTCGTGCTTGAGGAACATGGCCTTGAGCAGGGGCCACCACCCGAAGGGGAAGAGCTTGCCCCGGGTCTTCTGCAGCGCCTTGACGATCGAGGGCATCGAGATGCCGAAGGCCACGAGGTCGCCCTTGTCGTTCTCGACCATCGACAGGAAGCGAAGGTCCAGGATGCTGAGGTAGAATCCGAGGTATTTGTCGGCCATGTGGTCCGGCAGGACCGTGAAGTTGTAGAGGTCCTTGTAGCAGTCGTTGATGCAGCGGAACACCTTGTGGCCGTAGTCCTCCTCGCGGATGATCTTGCGGGTCAGCGGGCGCAGGTGGACGCCCGCGCGCTCCATGATGATCTTCTCGAGGCGCGGCCAGCGCTCGGGCATCACCGTGGGGACCTGCACCTTGTACTCGATCCAGTCGGCGTCCTTGCCGAATCCCATGGCGTCCATGTGGTCGTTGTAGTAGGGGAAATTGTAGATCAGGGCCATGGTGCTCAGGCGGTCGAAGCCGTCGACGAGCATGCCTTCCGGGTCGAAATCCGTGAATCCCAGCGGCCCGACGACCGACTCCATGCCGTACTTGCGGCCGAACTCCTCGACCTTGTCCATCAGGGCCTTGGAGACCTCCCGGTCATCCACGAAATCGTACCAGCCGAAGCGGACTTCCTTGTGGTGCCACTGCTCGTTGGCCTTGTGGTTGACGATGGCGGCCACGCGGCCGACCGGCTCGCCGTCCTTGTAGGCCATGTACAGGACGGAATCGCAGAACTCCTGCGCTGCGCCCTTCTCCTGGTCCAGCGTGTCCATCTGGTCGAAGACAAGCTTCGGGACATAGTAGGGGTTGTCTTTGTAGAGTCGCTCCGGGAAATTGACGAACTGCCGCAGTTCGCGGCGGTTCCGGACGGGTCTGATCTCGACTGGCATTTCAGTAGGTTTTAGTTACAATCTGACATGCGAAGATAACACTTTCGTAGGAATAAATCAAAGAAATGAGTATCTTCGTCTCGTGTGCCGGACCGTCCATACCCTGCTGGTGACCGCTGCGCTGCTGCTCTCCTGCACGGCGCTGCAGGCCCGCGAGCGGCTCCGGCTCGGGATGCTCCATTCGCCCAAGGGCGTCGGCGTCACGGCGCTGTTCTGCGCGCCGGAGAGCGGGGAGATGGACATCATCACCCTGCGTACCGATTTCTACGGCTTGCTGTCCGGGCGGACCCGCGACGTGGGCGCCTGCCTGGCCTATACGCACGACTACATCCTCTGGACCCATACCGGACCGGACCACCGGCTCCGCCTCCACGCGGGCGCCGGCGGACAGCTCGGCTACGTCCACGATTTCGAGCCGGGCTTGTTCAGCGCCAATGACCGGCAGCTGCTGCGTAACCCGGGCGGCATGGCCTCCGTGACGGGCAACCTGGGCCTGTGCGTGGACCTCGGCCGCCGGTTCACCCTCGACGTCGGTTTCAGCGTGGCGCCGGGCGTGCACCTGCGCACCGACCGGCGCACAGGGACCCTGCTGGTCTCGTTCTACCGCAACGGCGTCTTCAACGCCTACCTTCCGCAAGTTAACCTCATGTACCGGTTCTGATGGCTCGTCGCAAGATTCTCATATTCTTATTATTGCTTGCGTCCTTCAGCGCGCATGCGGCCATGCCGGACAACTGGTTCTTCCGGCATTTCCGCATCGGGATGGAGTGGGGCTACAGCCAGTGCCTGTTCCTGGGCCGCAACTACAACATCTTCAGCGAGGAGGGCTACCGCATCCACGAGCAGCATGCCGGGATGCACCTGGCCGCCAACGGCTCCGTCTACGCCCAGATCGGCTGCGACATCCTGCCGAAGCTGAACCTCGCCCTCTATGCCGGCTACATCGGCACGGGCAAGGACAACCGCCTGTATCCGCTCCAGCTGCGGGCGAGCTATTTCCCGCAGACCACGGCGTCGGAGGGGGTGTTCGCCTATGCGCAGGGCGGCCCTGCCTGGCACACGCTCGCAGGCGGCTACAACCTGGGCTGGCTGGCCGTGCTCGGCGGGGGCTACCGCCTGCCGCTGAGCGTGGACTGCAACCTGGACCTGCTCGTCGGCGTGAAGTACCTGCGGGACCACCCGCGCATCCCCAATCCGGACGGGCCCGGATACACGCCAGCGCACAACATCCGCAGGAACGATGCGGACTATTGTGCGCTGGATCTGACGATTGCGGTTAATTTCTAGAAGAGGCTGCGCACCGCAGCGATGATCTCCTCAGCAGGCAGGGAAGGGTCGAGGACCAGGTCCGGCTCCTTGAGCACGTAGCCCTTGGCCATCGAAGCCAGGGTGCCGCCGCCCGTACAGTTGAGCATGATGTATTCGTCCTTGCCGACGCGGCCTTCGCGGACGGCCTGCGCCAGGGCGGCCACGGCCGCGCACGGCGCCGGCAGCAGGTCGTAACCCTCGAGGTTGCGGAACTGCAGCAGCCAGTACATGATGTCGTCGTTGGTGCAGGTGAAGGTGTCGCCGCCGCTCGCCTCGAGCACGTCGAACATGCCGCCGGCCAGCCCGTAGGGCGGCTTGCGGTTGGAGAGTACCTTGGCGAGGATCACCTCGGCCTGACGGCGGCCTTCCACGGGGTCGAGCGCCACGAGACTGCGGCTGTGGGCCTTCCAGGAGTCGTGAATCAGCGTGAACGGGGCGTTCTGGGCCACATAGACGCGCATCTTGTTCTCGCCGAAGCGGCCGTCGGCCGCCAGGCGCTCGGCGTTCTCCCAGGCGGCAATGGCGCCCGTGCCGGAGCCGACGGCCTGGAAGTAGGCGTCGGGGATGCGGCCGGTCTTCTCCACGCAGCTGAGCAGGGTCGTGCCCATGCCGTCGCGGCGCGCCACATTCTTGGCGCCGCCCTCGAGGAAGAAGTGCGGATCCTGGGCCAGCTTCTCGCCCAGGGCGATGGCGTCGTAGTAGTCGCAGCCGTGCGGGGCGGCCACGAGCTTGACGCAGCGGTGGAGCCGCTTGTGGAACCACAAGTCGTGCTGGTTGTCCTCCGGGATGCAGATCACGACGGGGATCTCGTTGTCGGAGCACACCTGCGCGAAAGCGCGGGCCGTGTTGCCGGCCGACTGGACCACGAGCACGCGGTCTTCCTTCTTGTCCATGCGCGCGCAGACGCTGAAGGCCTCGGTCTCCTTGAAGGAGCAGGTCTGCATCTTGGCGCCGATCCGCGGGTTGTAGCCCGAGAAGGTGATATACAGGTTGTTGAGCCCCAGGTGTTTGGCCAGGCCCTTGGACTTGTACGTGACCGGCGCGGCGGAGTGCCTGAGCGTGCGGCGGATGGGCATCCATTCGGCGTAGCGGTACAGGCCGCGCAGGTCGGCGCGGGGCGTGAACTGCTTCTGCTCATAGACGGCGCGGACCAGGGACGGGTCGCCGCCCTGCGGGTCGGCAAGGTCCCAGCCGCGGTCCTCGAAGACGCGGCCGGTCGCCACGTTCATCAGACGGTACTGAGTGGGTTTGAAACGCATATGCTTGATTGATTATAGTTTCATGAAAAGCCAGGTGTAATAGCCGGCGAAGCAGAGGAGCATCAGGGCTCCCTCCCAGCGGTCGATGTGGTCGCGGCGGCCGGTGTAGGTCCAGAGCCAGACCAGCACGGCGCTGAGCAGCAGCACGCCGAAGTCGACCCAGGTCATGGCGAGGGTGGAGAGCGGCGTGACCACGGCGGAGGCGCCGAGGATCAGCAGGATGTTGAAGACGTTGGATCCCAGGACGTTGCCCAGGGCCAGCTGGTCCTTCTTCTTGGCGGCGGCCACGATGCAGGTCGCCAGCTCGGGCAGGGAAGTGCCGCCCGCCAGCAGGGTGATGGCGATGAACTTGTCGGACACGCCCAGCGCGCGGGCGATCTCCACGGCGTTGTCCACGAAGAGGTTGCCGCCGGCGATCAGGCCGCCCAGGCCAACCGCGACAAGCAGCAGCGCCATCCAGAGGCTGCGTTCCTTGACCGGCTCGTCGCCGGCGGAGGAGCCCGTGTCGGTCTTGAAGCAGTAGAACAGGTAGCCGGCGAAGATCAGCAGGAAGGCGATGCCTTCCCAGCGGGTGAGCCCGCCGCCCGCGATGCCCAGGAAGGCGAAGATGAACGTGACCAGCAGGCAGATCGGGATGTCCCGGCGGCTGTTGGAGCGCGTCACGGCCACCGGCGCGATCACGGCGGTCAGGCCCAGGATGAGCAGGGTGTTGAAGATGTTGGAGCCCACGACGTTGCCGACGGAGATGTCGGCGTTGCCCTGGAAGGCACCGGTCAGGCTGACCACGAGTTCCGGGCAGCTGGTGCCGAAGCCCACGATGGTCAGGCCGATGACGAATTCGCTGATACCGAGACGGCGCGCGATGGCGGAGGCGCCGTCCACGAGCCAGTCGGCGCCGAACACGATCAGCGCCAGCCCGGCCAGCAGGAGGAGGATTTGGATTGCCATGGTCATTCTTCAGATTCGGTTTGGGGATCGTCGATGCGGTCCAGGCGGCAGACGTTCTCGACGTGGAAGGTGTGCGGGAACATGTCGACCGGCTGGACGGCCGTGATCCGGTAGCTGCCGCTCATCATCTCCATGTCCCGGGCTTGCGTGGCCGGGTTGCAGCTTACGTAGACGATCCGCTTCGGAGCGGCTTCGAGGATCGTCTTGACGACATCCGGGTGCATGCCGGCCCGGGGCGGGTCGACGATGATCACGTCGGGGCGTCCGTGCTCCGCGATGAAGCCGGCCGTGAGGATGTCCTTCATGTCGCCGGCGAAGAACTCGCAGTTGGTGATGCCGTTGCCGGCGGCGTTGATCCGCGCGTCGGCGATGGCTTCGGGCACGTACTCGATGCCGATCACGCGCGCAGCGCGGCCGGCGACGAACTGGGCGATGGTGCCCGTGCCCGTGTAGAGGTCGTAGACCGTCTCGGTCCCGGTCAGGCTGGCGTATTCGCGGGCCACGGAGTAGAGCTTGTAGGCCTGGCCCGTGTTGGTCTGGTAGAAGGACTTGGGGCCGATCTTGAAGCGCAGGCCCTCCATCTGCTCGTAGATGGCCTCCTCGCCCCGGTAGAGGATGCAGGGGAGGTCGCCGATGGTGTCGTTCTTCTTGCCGTTGATCACGTAGTAGAGCGAGGTGATCTGCGGGAAGGCGTCCGCGACCGCGTCCAGCAGGGGCGCGCGCTGCGGGAAGTCCTCGCCGAAACAGACGATCAGCATCACGGCGCCGGCGTCGGTGGTGCGCACGAACATGTTGCGCAGCTGGCCCTGGTTCGCGCGGATGTCATAGAAGGTCACGCCGTGGTCCAGGCACCAGCGCTTGATGAACAGGCGGATGCCGTTGGTCGGCTCGGGCTGCAGGTAGCAGCAGTCGATGTCGAGGACCTTGTCGAAGAATTTCCCGACGTGGAATCCCAGGCCGGGCTCGCCGGCGAGCCCGGCGTCGATCTCCTCGCGGGTGAGCCAGCGCTTGTCGGAGGCGGAGTATTCGAGTTTGTTGCGGTAGCGGGTCGTCTTGTCCGAGCCGAGGATGGGGGAAAAGGGCGGCACCTGGAGGTGGCCGATGCGGGTGAGCTGGTCGTAGACCTGGCGCTGCTTGGCCGCGAGCTGGATCTCGTAGGGGAGCGGCTGCCAGCGGCATCCGCCGCACACGCCGAAATGGCTGCAGAACGGCTCCAGGCGCTGCTCGGAGGGTTTGACGATGCGGATGATCGTGCCCTCGAGCCAGGCTTTCTTCTTGCGCACCAGGCGGACGTCCACGACGTCGCCCGGGACGGCGAATCCCACGAAGACGACCTGGCCTTCGGGGGTATGGGCGATGGCCTTGCCCTCCGCGGCCACGGATTCGATCGTGAGGTTCTCGAGGATGACGTCTAGCTTGCTATGTCTGGGCATGGTTCGGTACAGGGTAAGTCAAAATATCTTTCAAATATAGCAATTATTCTTTTAATCCCATTTTTCCGCCTTCGCAGGGGGTTTCCTTCTCTTTTTTATTTATATTTGTATAAACTAGGACAAAACCAATTAACCCCATGAAACGCATCCTTCTTTCCTTGCTGGCCGCTTCCTGCTGTCTGCTCGCCGCGGCCCAGAAGGGACCGGTCGTCGTCGACGTCTGGCCCGCCGGCGCTCCCAACGACAGCGGCCTCACGGGCCCGGAGACCGAGCTCGGCAACGGCCGCGTCGGCAACATCACCAAGGCCACCCTCACCGTCTACCCGGCGGCCAAGCCCAACGGCATCGCCGTGATCATGTGTCCGGGCGGCGGCTATATCCGCCTGGCCATGAACCACGAAGGCTATGACATGGCTCCCTGGTTCAACAACCTCGGCATCACCTACGCCGTGCTGAAGTACCGCATGCCCAACGGTAAGATCGAGGTGCCGGTCAGCGACGGCCTGCGCGCCGTCGAGATCCTGCGCGAGCGTGCCGCGGAGTGGGGGATCGACCCCCACAAGATCGGCATCATGGGCGCCTCCGCCGGCGGCAACCTCGCCACGCAGGTGGCCACGCAGTACAGCTCGGCCGCCGACCGGCCGGATTTCCAGGTGCTCTTCTACGCCGTCACGCGCGTCGGCTCCCGGCCGGACGCGATGCTGGGCCCGAACCCTTCGCAGGAGCGCATCGACCGCTTCACCACCGTCAAGCGGGTCAACGCATCCACGCCGCCCGCCTTCATCATGTGCTCGGCGGACGATACCTCCGTGCCCCTGATCAACAGCATCGAGTACTTCCAGGCCCTGCGCCAGAACGGCGTGAGCGCCACGCTGCACATCTATCCTTCCGGCGGCCACGGCTGGGGCTTCCAGGACACTTTCGCCTACAAGCGCGAGTGGACCGGCGAGCTCGAGCGCTGGCTCGCCACCTTCATCCGATAAACCATTTTACCCGTTGATATGAAGAGACACTTCCTGCTAATCCTGGCGGCCGCGGCGACCCTGTCGGCGACCGCCGCGGCCGCGCCCGAGGGGCTCGTCCGCGACACCCTGAGCCTCAATCCCGGCTGGCAGTTCCATTATGGCGAGGAGCATGTCGGCTGGCAGGCCGTCGACCTCCCGCATGATTTCCAGATCTCCCAGCCCTGGGTGGCCCCCGGCGCTGACGAGAAGGGCAACACCACGGACCTCGCGGCCAACTTCCGCAGCACCCTTTCCGCCCGTGCCTTCAAGCAGCTCGGCACGGGCTGGTACAAGAAATCCCTCGATATCCCGGCGAGCCTGAAGGGCCAGCGCATCCTGCTGGACTTCCAGGGCATCATGCTGGTCGGTGACGTGTATCTCAACGGCGAGCGCATCGCCGGCACGGACTACGGCTACCTCGGCTTCGAGGTAGACATCACCGACAAGGTCAAGTACGGCGAGGCCAACGAACTGATGGTCCGTGCCGACACGATGGGCCCGTTCAACTCCCGCTGGTACACCGGCGGCGGCCTCTTCCGCGACGTCAACCTCGTCGTCACGCCCGCCAACGGCTATTTCACCCGCCATCCGCTCTACGTCCGCACGACGGAAGTCGCCCGCGGCCAGGCCGTCATCGACGTGCAGGCCGCGATCTTCCTGCGCGGTGCGCGCGACCTCAAGACCGTCAAGTTCGGCGTCCGCCTGCTGGATGCCGACGGCAAGGTCGCGGCGGAGCAGGTGACCGAGACCAAGTACAAGAACTGGAAGCCCGGGATCGAGTACGACCTCGAGCCGCTGCGCGTCTCCGCGCCGCACCTGTGGAGCTGCGAGGACCCGTATCTCTACACCGTCGAGGTCTCCCTCTATGACGCCGACGGCAAGGTCTGCGACCAGGTGTGCGAGCCCTTCGGCATCCGCACCGTCGAGTTCGGCCCGACCTTCGGCCTCAAGCTCAACGGCGAGAAGGTGCTCCTGAAGGGCGCGGCCAACCACCACACGCTGGGCCCGCTCGGCGCCGCTGCCTTCCCGCGCGGCGAGGAGTACCTCCTGCGCATGTTCAAGTCTTTCGGATTCAACCATATCCGCACTTCCCACAACCCGTATTCCGAGTCCTTCCTGCGCCTCTGCGACCAGCTGGGCATCCTGGTGGTCGACGAGCTCTATGACAAGTGGAACATGCAGTACGCCGGCGGACGCCGCGACTGGAAGGCCCTCTGGCAGGAGAACGTCGAGGAGTGGGTCAAGCGCGACCGCAACCATCCCTGCGTGGTGATGTGGAGCTTCGGCAACGAGCTGCAGCAGAACGCCGAGCCGTTCGGCGACTACGGCGTGACGGCCTACAACCTCCAGCGCGCCCTCCTGCACAAGTTCGACCGCACCCGTCCGTGCACCGTGGCCATGCACCCGCGCTACCGCAACTGGGAGACCAACGACCTCCCGTGCGACCTCGCCCTGCAGACCGACGTGGCTTCCTACAACTACCGCTACATGTATTTCCCGGGCGACAGCAAGAACTTCCCCTGGATGATGTTCTACCAGAGCGAGGCCAACACCACCGGCCTGCCGGGCAACTGGTTCGGCATGGACCTGGACAAGGTCATCGGCCTGGCCTACTGGGGCGCCATCGACTACCTCGGCGAGTCCGCCGGCTGGCCGGCCAAGGGCTTCGCCAACGGCGAGTTCGACATCTCCTTCGAGCCCAAGCCGATTGCCTACCTGATCAAGAGCTTCTTCTCCGACGAGCCCGTGGTGCACATCGGCATCATCGAGCGTCCGACCGAGAATTATGAGTGGAACGGCATGACCGTCGGCACCTCCTACATGAGCGAGAACTGGAACCGCACCCCGGGCGAGACCGTCAACCTCTGGACCTACACCAACGGCGACGAAGTCGAGCTCTTCGTGAACGGCAAGAGCCAGGGTGTCAAGAAGAACGACATCTCCGACCCGTCGAACCGCAACCGGATCCGCTGGGACAACGTCCCCTACAAGAACGGTAATGTCGAGGCCGTGGCCCGCAAGGACGGCCGCGTCGTGGCCCGCCACAAGCTCGAGACCGTCGGCAAGCCCGTCGCCCTGCGCGTCGAGCCGGCCTTCGCCGACTGGAAGGGGGACGGCAAGGACCTGCAGTTCGTCCGCGTGACGGCTGTCGACAGCCGCGGACGCCGCGTCTGGACCGCCGGCGAGAAGCTCAGCTTCGATGTGGCCGGCGCCGCCAAACTGGTCGGTGTCTCCTCCGGCAACCTCTACTCCGACGAGATCCACACCGGCTCCAGCGTGCAGCTCTTCCAGGGCACGGCCCTGGCGATCCTGCGCAGCAGCACCGAGCCGGGCAGCGTCACGCTGACCGTCAGCGCCCCGGGCATCAAGAAACCCGCCAAGTTGCCGCTCGCCACGAAGTAACCGCACCGGTCGCATTTGGTTTTATGCCGCTACTGTGGGTAATCAACCCCACAGTAGCGGTTTTTTTCTGCCCTTCGACTCCTTTTACCCTGACTCTGCGACTCCTTTTACCCTTCCTCCGCGATCCCATTTCCCCAGACTCTGGGCTCATTTTTACCCTCTTCCTCTGCGGCTCCTTTTCTCCTTCCTTTACGGCTCCATTTACCCTTCCTCCGAGCTCCTTTTGCCCTGACTCCGCGACTCCTTTTACCCTCCCTCTGCGACTCCGTTTCCCCAGACTCAGAGCTCCTTTTACCCTTCCTTCTGCGACTCCTTTT
>Ga0310697_10004436_pt1 | contig 13876 bp, 8 predicted proteins | sample 172DNAGHGlowgp2_FD_203883 | JGI IMG/M metagenome (GOLD analysis project Ga0310697, IMG submission 203883) | Sheep rumen microbial communities from Palmerston North, Manawatu-Wanganui, New Zealand - 1728 DNA GHGlow gp2 (v2) (version 2) | ecosystem: Host-associated > Mammals > Digestive system >...
CATGGGTGCCCTTGTAGCCGGTGCCAAGTACAAAGGTGAATTTGAGGAACGACTGAAGAGTGTCATCAATGAAGTGACACAGAGTGAAGGGCGCATCATCCTCTTCATCGACGAAATACACACGCTCGTAGGAGCTGGTGGCGGCGAAGGAGCCATGGACGCAGCCAACATTCTGAAGCCGGCCTTGGCACGTGGCGAACTGAGGGCTATCGGAGCCACGACGCTCAACGAGTATCAGAAATATTTCGAGAAAGACAAAGCCCTGGAACGACGTTTCCAGACGGTGATGGTGGACGAGCCAGACGAGCTGTCGGCTATATCCATTCTCCGCGGACTGAAGGAGCGTTATGAGAACCACCACAAGGTGCGTATCCAAGACGATGCATGCATTGCCGCAGTGAAACTGTCGGAACGTTACATCTCTGAACGTTTCTTGCCGGACAAGGCCATTGACCTGATGGATGAAGCCGCTGCCAAGCTGCGCATGGAGCGCGACTCCGTGCCTGAGGAACTGGACGAAATCACCCGGCGACTGGCCCAGTTGGAGATTGAGCGCGAAGCTATCAAACGCGAGGGTGACCAGCCTAAGATTGCCCAGCTGGACAAGGAGATTGCAGAACTGCGCGACCAGGAGACGCAATTCCGTGCCAAATGGGAAGGCGAACGCCAGCTGGTGAACCAGATTCAGCAGGACAAACAGCAGATGGAGACGCTGAAATACGAGGCCGAACGTGCTGAACGCGAGGGTAACTACGGCAAGGTGGCGGAAATACGGTATGGCAAGATGAAAGAGCTGGAAGCCCATATCACTGCCATACAAGAGCGTCTGAACCATGCCTCCGACGGCAACAAACTGGTGCGCGAGGAGGTTACTGCCGACGATATTGCCGAAGTGGTGTCGCGCTGGACGGGTATTCCTGTTACACGGATGATGCAGAGCGAACGGGAGAAACTGCTCCATCTGGAAGAGGAACTGCACAAGCGCGTCATTGGACAGAACGAAGCCATCACTGCTGTGAGCGATGCCGTCAGACGCTCGCGTGCCGGACTGCAAGACCCGAAGCGGCCTATCGCCTCGTTCATCTTCATGGGAACGACAGGTGTGGGTAAGACGGAGTTGGCCAAGGCACTGGCCGAATACCTTTTCAACGACGAACAGATGATCACCCGAATCGACATGTCGGAGTATCAGGAAAAGCACACCGTTTCCCGCCTGATTGGTGCTCCTCCGGGATACGTAGGCTATGATGAGGGTGGACAGCTGACAGAGGCCGTCAGACGCAAGCCGTACTCCGTGGTCTTGTTCGATGAGATAGAGAAAGCCCATCCCGACGTGTTCAACATTCTGCTACAGGTACTGGATGACGGCCGTCTGACCGACAACAAAGGACGTACCGCCGACTTCAAGAACACCATCATTATCATGACGAGCAACGCTACGCGTGAGCAACTGCGAATGACGATGCGACCGGAATTCCTCAACCGTATAGATGAGATTATCACCTTCCAACAACTGTCGAAAGAGGAGATTGCCAAGGTGGTCAGCCTGCAACTCTCCCGCGTCAAGAAGATGCTGGAGCCGCAGGGCTTCCAACTGGAAGTGACCGAACATGCTGTGCGCTGGCTGGCAGAGGAAGGCTACGACCCCGACATGGGCGCACGTCCTGTGAAAAGAGCCATTCAGCACTACGTGCTCAACGACCTTTCCAAGAAGCTCCTTGCCGATGAAGTGACACGCGAAAAGCCCATTATCATCGACGAGTTCGGAGAAGGCCTGGTATTCAGAAACTAAGCTGATTATCAACACTTTACTACTCCCTTGTAATTAATATCAAATCAGGCTGCAATTAATAATTAATTGCAGCCTGATTAATATCAAACTTGCCGATAATTCGATATTAACTTCAAATAGGCCTGTTTTTCATTCATTTTCCTCCACTGCGCGGATGTTGCGCATCAGCCCTTCATACTTGGCCCGCTTCACTGCTGAGCCTTTGAACAAGCGTCTGTAATCATCTACTGAAAGGCGATGCCAGTCGTCACGCCGCATCGACAGCAAGGCATCCGACGGTTGCAACTCGGGAACTACTGTTGGATGGGCGAAACGGTTCCAGGGGCAAGCCTGCTGACAACGGTCGCAGCCATAGATAGTAGTTCCCATCTTGTCTTTCACTTCCTGTGCAATGTCTCCCCTGTTCTCAATGGTCTGATACGACAGGCACAGCCGAGAATTAAAACAGTCCCCCAATGCACCTGTGGGACAGGCCTCTAAGCACTTCCGGCACAGTCCGCAGCGGCAAGGCATCGGTTCATCATAATGGTCAAAAGAGGCAGTAGTTACGATTTCCCCTAAAAAGAACATGCTACCGGCATGAGGAATAATAAGCTGATGATTGCGACCGATAAAGCCCAAGCCAGCCTGCCTGGCCCAATAACGCTCTAAGATGGGAACGGTGTCAGTGGCAATCTTCACCTCAGAAGCACCTAAGCACACGGCCAGTTCGCGTAGCCGTGACTTAAGCACATCGTGGTAGTCTTGCCCATAGGCATAGACTGCCAGCTGATATTCATCATCGGGAATATGCCTTGCAGGGGCATAGTTCAGCGCCACGGCAATAATGCTTTCAGCTCCTTCCAAAAGCAAGGTCGGGTCGAGCCGCTTCTCCACATTGTTTTCAAGATACTGCATGCCGGCATGACCACCTTGAGCTATCCACTGACGGTAGTGGTTGGCCACCTGCTGCTCCACGCGACAGGCACGTGCGATTCCGCAGGTAAAAAAGCCGAGACGCTTGGCCTCGGCTTTGATGCTTTCACTTGAATATCTTGAACTCAAAACCTTGTTCTTTCAGCCACTCAATACTCTTAGGCAGTGCATCGTGCAGCTTGTCTATAGATTTCAGGGAATCATGAAAAGTGATTATCGAACCGTTGCGTGCATAGCGCTTCACGTTTTGCAGCACATCTTCTGCCGTCATCCATTTCGAATAGTCTCGCGTGACGAGATCCCACATCACAACCTTGTACTTTCGGCTCAGCCAAGCATACTGCACAGGACGCATCCATCCGTGAGGCGGTCGCATGTAACGGCTGTGTATATAGGCATTAGCCTTCTCCACATTGTAGCTATAGTCATGGAGCGTATGGCGGAACCCGCTTATATGGTTATGCGTGTGATTGCCCACTTGATGGCCCTCGTCCAAAATCTGCCTGTAAAGGTCGGGGTATTTCCTGACATTGTCGCCCACCACGAAAAACGTGGCCTTGACGTTGTACTTGCGGAGCGTGTCGAGTAGGAAAGGCGTAGACTCCGGAATGGGGCCGTCGTCGAACGTCAGATAGACTGAACGTTCTTGACGGTCCATTCGCCAGAGGGCTTTCGGATAAAGCCATCTTAAGTAGATTGCGGGCTGTTCTATAATCATGCCTGACAGCTGCTAAAAGGAGCCACCGTTCTGTTGGAACAGCTTTGCCAGCTCATTGAGCTCTGCAAAATACTTTTCGCCCAGTTCCTCGTCGATTTCTCCTGCCAAGTCGGACAGATGCTGCATAATGTAGATATGGAAGATACACTCACGATTGCGGCCCTTCATCTGCATAGGAGTCAGCGAGCAGTAGAACATGAGGTACTGCTTCGATTTCACCCACAGTTGCTCGGTCAGCTCCTTAGCCTTGGCATCGTTGCCCACCATGAGATAGGCCTTAGCCATGTCGAGCGAACCACTTGTATAGTCGTGGGGCACGTTGTAGGCCGGAATCTCCTTATCGACCAGTGTCAGCACCTCTTCCGCCTTCTTGTTCTCGCCTTCCTGAGCTAAGTTGAGTGCCAGTGTGCTCAGCAGTCGCCGATGGGTGTAGCACATACGCATCACCGTCTCGTCGAGGTAAAGACCGGGCTGGCTCAACCCGCCGAATTTGAAATGCTTCATTACATTGTCGTAGGTCTTCTCCAAATCCATCATTTTCATGCCTGGATAGGCCGCTCTTCCACCTCCGCCTGTATTGTAGGAAATGGTGAAAGGTGTGATGCGATTGACGAGACCTTCCTGAACGAAGTTGTCGCCCAGGTTCATGTAGTTCTCCTCACCCACAGTGGTGGCCACATAGATAGGACGCGTCCAGTTGGCATGGGCTATCATCTCCAGCATCATCAGGTCGCCCTTATAGAGAGCACTCTTGCCTTTGAGCGAAATCACCATGCGGTCGGGAATGGAATCGCCCTGCAAGAGCATGCCGCTCTTCTTAACGGCTTCCTTGTCGATGGTAACGTAGACGGTATCGGTAGGTATGACGTGCAGGTCGGGATTAGCGTTGCGCACCCAGTGGTCGATAACGTTCTTCAGTTCAAACGGCTCATCGCCAAACATTGCCTTAGCCTGTTCGGGCGCTTCCCTGTAGTACTGCAGCAGCTCGCTTTCCATCCTTGGGTCTATCTGCACATACTCATTCGTTCCTGCACAATACTCCAAACGGTTCCAGGTGATGGGCAGCGAAGGAGAGTCGTAGGCAGGACGCACCATCTGGTCGATATACCAGTCGGTCTGCAGATAAGAGAGGTTACAAACACGGGCATCTGTACGCACCCCTTCAGTATCCTGATTGTACCAGAGCGGGAAGGTGTCGTTGTCGCCATTGGTAAAGATGATAGGATTGCCTTCCTGCTGGAGTGACATGAGATAGTTCTGGCCGAAGTCGCGACAGGTATAGCGCCCGCTGCGGTCGTGGTCGTCCCACGTCTGCGAAGCCATCTGTATGGGAACAGCCAGAGAGGCCAGCCCCACCAGCAATGCTCCCACCAACGACTCTTTCTTCAACAGTTTCGAAAGCATGTCGAAAATGGCAGCCACGCCCATACCGCACCAAATGGCAAAGGCATAGAACGAGCCGGCGTAGGCATAGTCACGCTCACGAGGCTGCATCGGGGTCTGGTTCAGGTAGACGACAATGGCGAGACCTGTCATGAAGAACAGGAAGAACACCACCCAGAACTGCTGTACGCCTTTCTGCCCACGACGGGCTGCCTGCCACCACAGTCCTATCAGCCCCAAGAGCAGGGGCAGACAATAGAACACGTTGTGTCCCTTGTTGTTCTTCAAGTCATCAGGCAGCTTAGACTGGTCGCCCAAACGAGCATTGTCTATGAAGGAGAAACCCGTGAGCCAGTTGCCGTGCTCCAGTTCACCATGTCCCTGTATGTCGTTCTGCCTGCCGGCAAAGTTCCAAAGGAAATAACGCCAATACATCCAGTTGCACTGGTAGGAGATGAAGAACTTCAGGTTCTCCAACTGGCTCGGAACCTTGACCGTAATCATTTCGCCGCAACGATCATAGGGCACATCGGTACCGTCAATCATGCCTCCCATCCAACTCTCATAGTAGCTGGCATGCGACGAACTGTACATGCGGGGGAAGAGCATGTTCTGCGCATAGACATATTCATCCTTGGTGCGAACAACGAAATAAGAGTCTTTCTCGTCAGCCGATGCTTTCTCTTTGCGCTGCCATACAGGCTTGCCCGTTTCCATCATCGGACGACAATAGCCGCCTTCTTTCTCCAAGGCCACCTGAGAAGTATAAGCCTGGCCATAGAACAAAGGACGAGAGCCGTACTGGTCACGGCTCAGATAGTCGCCAAGCGTGAAGATATCCTCTGGAGAGTTCTGGTCCATGGGCGGGTTGGCCGACGAGCGTATCACAATGACAGCATAGGTTGAATAGCCTATCATCAGCATCAGCATGCAAAGCAGCATGGTATTCTTGAAACGGGCGGGCACCAATGGCTGCTTCTGCACCTTACGGTTGAGCACAAACCAGATGACAGCCAGTACGATGACACCAATCACTGCAGCCGACCATCCGTAGCCATAGAAAGGAACACCCAGCATGCCCACGGCCAAGAGGGTGGCAATATTCTGGCGTTTCCAGTTGGCCTCAGTAGCATTCTGCGTCTCATAGACTGCCCAAACGACGATACCAACGAGAAGGAAGATATATACATATTCGCCCGTATTGAATGGCATGCCTAAATGGTTGACAAAGAGCAGTTCAAACCAACCTCCCACGGTGATGATACCCGGCACCACACCATAGAGCACCACTGCTACCAACGCAAACGAAATGAACAAGGCAATAAGCGAGCCCTTCAAGTTGGCATTGGGGAAACGCTTGTAGTAGTAGACCAGTACGATAGCAGGCAGGCACAGCAGGTTTAACAGGTGTACGCCGATGGAGAGTCCGGTCATATACATAATAAGCACCAGCCAGCGGTCACTGTGGGGGTTGTCGGCGTTGTCCTCCCATTTCAGGATAAGCCAGAACACCACCGCCGTGAAAGCAGAAGAATAGGCGTACACTTCACCTTCGACAGCTGAGAACCAGAATGTGTCGCTGAAGGTGTAGATCAACGCCCCCACCAGGCCCGATGCCTCGATGGCAACGAGCCGCGGCATGGTCAGTTCCTCCCAGCGGTCAATGAGCAAGCGACGTGTGAGATGGGTAACACTCCAGAAGAGGAACAGAATACACGTAGCTGAAAGCAGTGCGCTCATCATGTTGACCCAGTAGGCCACCTGCGTGGGATCGCTCGCAAACTGAGAGAAAAGATTGGCCGTCAACATGAAGAAAGGTGCGCCAGGCGGGTGGCCAACTTCAAGCCTGTATCCTGTTGTGATAAACTCTGGGCAGTCCCAGAAAGAAGCTGTTGGTTCAATGGTGGAACAATAGACAAAGGCTGCAATCAAGAACGTCAGCCATCCGACTACGTTGTCCACGAGTCTGAATTGTTTCATCTGTCAATGAATACTTTGTTTTTAACGTTAAAAAATTCGCTTTCTGCTTGCAAAGGTAGAAAAATATCATGAATAATTAATTAGTAATTGTGATTTAATACCCTACCTTGTCTTTTTTTAACGTTCAGATGAACAATCCCGCCCCATATATTATAATAAGGTAACGGAAAACCTTTCCTATCGTGATAGAGAGGAATGTTATAAGAACATTGGCTCGCATCAGGCCAAGAGCTATGGTGATGGCACTCCCCAAAACGGGAAGGAATGCGAAGAACCCCATCCAGGCACCCCTGCCGGCCATGAAACGCTCAGCCTTGTCAAGGTCTTTCTTCTTCACGTGCAGGTATTTCTCAATCCATTCCAGCTTCCCCAGTCGCCCCACACCGTAGTTGAACACCGAACCGAGCACATTGCCTATGGTGCCATAGACCATAAGCTGCCAAGGATCCAACCCCGTAGCCATCAGCCCTACCATTACGGCCTCACTGGAAAAGGGAAAGAAGCTGCCTGCCAGAAAAGCAGCAAGCAGCATGCCCAGGTAGCCATAACCTGTCAGAAAAGAGATGATCCACTCCATAATCGAATCATCAGCTCGATTAAGCGGCCGGTCTTCATATCATACAGGTTGACCATGGATAGAAGAATGCTCAACCCTAAAACAACAAAGAAGAGCACATTACTCAGCCGTGAAGACGAAAGAGTCAGAAGATGAGCTATCAGCGGACTTGCACATACTATCAGAATGCGAAGCAGCGGATTGACAAGTCCCGGACAGACCATCAGGTAGCCAACAACAAAGAAGGCGACTGACGTAAAGAAACCGTACAACTGCCTGATTCTGATTTTCTCCTCTATACGGTTGAAACGGAAATGAACGACCCCAATCAGCATCAACGACCCAATAAAACAAAGGTCCATCACCTGCACAACGTCCAACGAACTGTAATCGATTGGCCAAACGAAATGGGTAAGTGGAGCAAAGTGAGCCATCGCCGTCTGCCAGTCGTTCTGATACAACAACCAAGGAGAATAGAGCCAGTAGGGGGTGATAATTCCCAAAACCGATGCCCACCACGACCGCCAGTTCAACGCCTGCAGTTGAGTGGCCATAAGCAGCCAAAGCAAGGGGACAAAGAAGAGAGCCTGAACAAAAAACAGGGAAGCTACCCCCAGAGAGAGAAAAGCATAGTAGGCCCCTCGCATGGATGAAAAGCCATGGTCTATACCGAACAGGATGTTCAGCGTGATGATGAAACAAAGGCTCGTCACTCCACCACAGAAAGACCCTATCATGGCAACAGGAATGCATGAAAGCACCAGGAAGGTGCTGGTCACCATGCGGCTCCGCACCCTCAGGAGTGCATTACGGTTGCTCAACTCCACCAGCAAATAGGCCGTCAATACAAATAAGACCAACTGCCCCCACCATGCGTTAGGCAATAGGCCAGCGAGTAGCCACACAACAAATGCATAAATGGCCGCAACAGGCAATGTAGACCCGCTTTCCGCTATTCTGTTTTGTAGATATTTCTTCAACTCGTCTTACAAGTCTAAGCCAATTTTGCCTTTAAGGTTTAAAAAATGTTGATTACAGGTCAAACCCGATGTCACGACGGAAATACTTATCTGTAAACTCTATCTTTTGTGCCTCTTCAAATGACTTACGAAGAGCCTCTTCCTTAGACTGTCCATAAGAGCTGACAGCAATAACACGTCCGCCTGCAGTGACCACCTGACCATTTTCCATCTTCGTCCCTGCATGGAACACGATGCTTCCTTCCACCTTTTCCACGCCAGTGATGGGATAGCCCTTCCTATATTCCTGAGGATAACCGCCACTGACCAGCATCACGCAGACGGCGGCACGCTCGTCAAACTCTATCACCCGCTGGTCAAGGTCGCCTTTGGCCACCCCTTCAAAAAGGTCGACGATATCACTCTTCAGGCGCAACATCACGCTCTCTGTCTCCGGGTCGCCCATACGGCAGTTGTATTCTATCACCATAGGCTCACCATTCACGTTGATAAGGCCGAAGAAGATAAAGCCTTTATAGTCAATGTTCTCTGCCTTCAATCCTTCCACCGTAGGACGGATGATACGGTCTTCGACCTTCTGCATCCACTCCTTCGTGGCAAACGGTACAGGCGAAACACTACCCATACCACCTGTGTTCAGCCCCTTGTCGCCTTCGCCGATGCGCTTATAGTCTTTCGCCTCTGGCAGGATTTTGTAATGGTTACCATCGGTGAGCACAAACACGGAGCATTCTATGCCACTGAGGAATTCCTCAATGACCACGCGGGAAGAGGCGTTGCCAAACATGCCGCCCAGCATTTCGCGCAGTTCCTTTTTGGCCTCGTCGAGCGTAGGAAGAATCAGCACTCCTTTTCCTGCGCAAAGCCCGTCGGCCTTCAGCACATAGGGAGCCTCCAGCGTTTCCAGAAAAGCAAGCCCATCCTCCAGATGCTCACCATCGAAAGTTTCGTAGCGGGCAGTAGGAATATGATGACGCTGCATAAAGCCCTTTGCAAAATCCTTGGAGCCCTCCAGCACTGCGCCTGCCTTCGATGGCCCTATAACAGGTACATGAAAAGTAAGCGGATCATTTTTCATGTCATCATAGATACCCTTCACCAGTGGGTCTTCTGGTCCTACGACAACCATATCTACGCCTTTTTCAACAACAAAGCGTTTTATGGCATCGAAGTCATCAGCCTTCATGGCCACGTTTTCACCACACTGTGATGTACCAGCATTGCCGGGTGCAATAAAAAGTTTCTCTACTCGCTCACTTTGAGCAATCTTCCATGCCAGCGCGTGCTCGCGACCGCCACTGCCTAAAAGCAATATCTTCATATTCTCTACTTTAAATAATCCTCAAAATATTGGGTGATGCGTTCATGAAGGTGAACACTGTTGTGACCCATCATATTATGCCCTTCACCAGGATAGGCGAAGAAATCTGGCTGCGTACCGGCTTCGGCACAGGCCTTCAAAAACGAAAGAGCATGCTGTGGAACTACCGTCGGGTCGTTGTAGCCAATGATAATCTGTAGCTTACCTTTCAAATTACCTGCCTTATTCAAGAGGGATGTGTTGTTGTAGCCCTCCGGGTTCTGTTCTGGTGTATCCATATAGCGCTCGCCATACATCACCTCATACCACTGCCAGTCGATGACAGGACCGCCGGCCACGCCAACCTTGAACACGTCGGGATAGTTGGTCATCAGCGAAATGGTCATATATCCGCCATAAGACCAGCCATGAACACCCAAACGATCAGCATCGACATAGGGCAAGCTCTTGAGGAACTCAACACCTTTCATCTGGTCCTGCATCTCAATCTGTCCCAACCGGCGGAATGTAGCCTGTTCAAAATCCCTGCCACGATTCTCTGAACCGCGATTATCGAGGATGAAAAGCACATAGCCTTTCTGGGCCATATAGGTCTCCCAAGAACGAGAACACCAATGCCATGAAGCCTCCACGTTATGAGCATGAGGGCCGCCGTAGACATACACGATAGTGGGGTATTTCTTGGCTGGGTCGAAATTGGCTGGTTTCACCATCCTATAATACAAGTCCGTCACGCCATCAGCAGCTTTGATACATCCCCCCTCATAAAGCGGTTGCTGGTATTCTTTCCAAGGGTCATCGGCTGTCAGCAGGCGTTTGGCTTTGCCATTTTTAGTTTCCACTAAATCGATGTTGCGCACCACGGATGGTGACGAATAGCGATCGTATAGTTTGATGCCCGTGGCTGAAAGTCTGGCCTGATGCACTCCCTCACCATCATCAAGCAAGGTGCGCTTGCCGCTCAGCACATCTACTGCATAGAGATTGCGCTGTATCGGATTTTTCTCATTAGAAGCTATAATTACGGATTTCGTCTTCTTATTAAAGCCTAACACATCAAGCACCACCCAAGGTCCTCTTGTCACTTGTCGGACACATTCGCCCTTGACAGAATAAAGGTAGATGTGGTTGAAGCCGTCTTTTTGACTCTGTAAGATAAACAGGTTCTTATCCCAAGGAAGGAATTCAATAGGATGCAATGGTTCAACATACTTGGGGTGTTGCTCCCGGCAGAGTTCATAACAGAACTTACCAGTCTTTGTGTCATAGCAAACCAATCGGCAATCGTTCTGATCGCGATTCAGTTCCTGCATGAAAATCATCTTGGAATCGGGTGAGAAAGCGATATTTGTGAAATAACGGTCCACGGGCTCGCCTGTCTGCAAATATACGGTCTTCTGTGTGCTCACATCATAGACCCCTACGGTAACCTGATGGGAGTTCATACCTGCCATAGGATATTTATCCGGTTCAAGCTCAGCCACACGCGAATCGATGTTCACTTGAGGGTAATCGGTCACCATCGACTGATCCATTCTGTAGAAAGCCAGTTTCTGTCCGTCCGGACTCCAGAACAGCCCTTCGTTGATGCCCCATTCGTTGCGATGTACGGCTTCACCATAGACTATTTCGCGTGATCCGTCGGTAGTAAGTTGTGTTTCCTTTTCGTCCTGTAAGACGTATAGCTGCTTGTCTGCCTTTTTGTAAGCCAGAACCTTTGAAGCACTGCTCCATGCTGTAACAGTAGCATCGCCAATATGTTGCCACCATTCCACCTGCTTAGTCTTAAAGTTATAGAGCAACTGAATGTTTCCATTCTTCAGCAACACCAATGACTGGTCGGGATAGGGATAGCGTGCATTCATCGCACTATAGATGGTCTGCTTTTCCTCTTTGATTAAAGTTGCTAAACACTCATTCACCTGTTCAAGGGAGAAAAGTGTCTTTTTATTGCCCTTATCATCCATCGTCCCTCCTTCCTCAGCATCCTGATACATTAATTGATCGCCCCACCACGTCAGGAACAAGTTCTTAGGACGCAGGTTATGGTAGTTGGTTCCGCCGAAATTGAGGTCTTCCAGCGTAAAAAGTTTCTCTTGAGCCATCATGGATAAGGGCAGGCAGAAAAGCACTGCCACCAATAATTTAGTCTTCATCTTCATTCTTGTTTTTACGATTTCTGTCGAAACGTCCCTTTCCGCTTCGGTCAAAGCGCTCATGTCCGCCACGGTCGAAACGTCCCTTTCCGCTTCGGTCAAACCGTTCATGTCCGCTACGGCCTTTTCGATCCTCTTTACGTTCCTCAAAGTCGCGTGATTTTTTGAATTCCCTTGGCTTCTTAAATTCCATCGGCTCCCTGTTCCTTCTTGGTTCCGAAGTCAAGTCGTGACGATGGAAGGTAAATGAGCGGATATCGCCCTCTTCGTTTTCCCCTTGCTCGTCGATACGTTTTTTGAATTCACGCTCTTTCTTGAAACGGTGCTTTTCAGCCATCTGCCGTTTTTCCTCGTCGGTCTTCACAATGCCACCCTCACTACGGAAGTTTTTCAGTTTGCCGTCAAATATCTGATACTTGCGGAACTCGCATTCCAGCGAACCATTGAACACCGGTATCTTGATTGAAGGCTTCAGGCCGATTTGCTCAAAACATTCTTCCCTGTAGCTTAAAACCCAGGCATCATTGTTCATAAACTGATGCTTCAGTCGCTCGCCAATCATCTTATAGGTACCCAACAAGTCGGGTGTTGAGATTCGCTCGCCATAAGGAGGATTGGTCACGAGAATGCTCGGCTCCTTAGGCTGGACAAAATCCTTGAAATCCCTCTGTTCTATCGTGATATCAGCTGTAAGCCCTGCAGCTTTGACATTCATTCGGGCAGTATTCACTGCCTTCATATCAATATCGTAGCCGTAGATATGGTGTTTGAACTCACGTTCCTGCGAGTCATCATTATAAATTTGGTCAAACAGTTCAGCATCGAAATCGGACCATTTCTCAAATGCGTATTCCTTTCTGAAAAGCCCCGGTGCCATGTTACGGGCTATGAGGGCCGCCTCAACGAGCAGCGTTCCACTGCCGCACATAGGGTCTATAAAGTCGGTATCGCCCTTCCATCCCGTCATCAGAATCATACCTGCAGCCAGCACTTCGTTGAGCGGTGCTTCCACCGACTCCTGCCTGTATCCGCGACGATGGAGCGACTCTCCCGAAGAGTCCAAACAGAGTGTGCAATCAGATTCTGCTATATGTATATGCAGGCGCAAATCGGGGTTGGCGACAGAAATGTTTGGCCTGCTGCCTGTGCGCTCCCGAAACTGGTCCACAATGGCATCCTTCACCTTGTACGACACGAACTTAGAATGGCGGAACTCTTCAGAGAACACCACGGCATCGACAGCGAATGTATGCTCGTTGTCAAGATAAGCCGACCAGTCAATTTTCTTGATTTCCTCATACACGTCATCAGCACTGCTTGCTTTGAATTTTGCTATCGGTTTCAGAATCTTTATAGCCGTGTGCAGCGAGAAGTTAGCCCGATACAATAACTCTTTGTCACCCGTAAACGACACCATTCGTCTACCAATCTCCACGTTGTTGGCCCCAAGTTGGGTCAGCTCTTTCGCCAGAACAGGTTCCAGTCCCATGAACGTTTTAGCGATAATCTCAAATTCTTGTTCCATTTTAGAGTAAAATACCTATTTTTCGGTGCAAAGATACAAAAGAGTTAGGAGTTAATTGTTAAGAGTCAGGGAGTTTTTTCTGCCTTTGCAACATAAAAAAAGTTAAATCAAAAACAATAAGTCCCCTACAACCGCACAAACTGCTAACTTTTCCGTAATTTTGCAAACACCATAAGACCACCTTTAATATATGACATCGTTTTTTCTATATACGACTCAATCTTCCCAGCTCTCCGACATTCTTATCTGGGTGCTTTTTGGAATTGTAATCCTCGCCTCTGTCTTACTTGTCTTATGGCAAATACGTACTGGCAAGAGTCTGGCTTTCGAGTTATCGCAGCTGGAGAAAATGAAGAAGAACAATGTAGAATACGACTTCATTCTCAAATCCATGCGACTTTCCACTTGGCATATCGATGTAAAAACAGGCCAGATTATCTTCGACAGCGACTATCGCGGCAAGGCCGACACATACGCTCCTGACAAGGGAACCACCACACAACTGGGTGACAACATGCTGGAGCAAGACCGTCCGAAGGTGGCAAAGATG
>Ga0310697_10004439_pt1 | contig 13871 bp, 16 predicted proteins | sample 172DNAGHGlowgp2_FD_203883 | JGI IMG/M metagenome (GOLD analysis project Ga0310697, IMG submission 203883) | Sheep rumen microbial communities from Palmerston North, Manawatu-Wanganui, New Zealand - 1728 DNA GHGlow gp2 (v2) (version 2) | ecosystem: Host-associated > Mammals > Digestive system >...
TGTCGGACACGGCCGACCAGCGGAGGGCGTCCACGTCGGACCAGCGCAGCGAGGTGAAGCACGAGAAGAGGAACATGTCCGCGACGTCCTGCAGCGTCTGGCTGCCACCCCGGAACTCCCAGACCCGCATCAGTTCCTCCCAGGTTAGGAAAACCACCGGGCGGGCAGTCTCCCGCATCTTCGGCCGGAACGTCTTCCAGTCTGGGGTACTGAGCAGCCCCCGCTCGTCCGCCCACTTCAGGAACCAGCGCAGGTATCCGACCTCCTTCTTCAGCGTCGAGTCCACGATGCCGTCAGCACGCAGCGCCTCCACGTAGGCGGTGAGGTTCGCCCGCGTGAAGCCGTCCATCGTCCGGAACGGCGGGTACGCGCAGAGCTTCTTCCCGACGGTGCGCATCTTCTTCGCGGTGCCCTCCTTCCAGGATCCCGACACCGAGGCCTCCCGGTAGAACGTCCGGTAGCAGTCGGCGGTAAGCGGGACCGTCCGCGCCTCCAGCCCGAGAGCGACGCGCAGATCCCGCCGCACGGCGTCTGCTGAGGGCCAGGAGCCGCCTTCCGGGTACGAGCCGAACACAGATGCCACCGCGTCCTTATACCGGCCTATTTCGGCGTTTATTGTGGCAGCCGGAATCTTGTCCGGACCGTGGAAGGATCTGGGCTTGCACAGCTGGAAGTCGCGGTCCCATCTGTCCGGGGTTACCATATATCCGAGGTTGAGGGAAACATGGTAAGCTCTGGCTGCCCAGGCAACCCGGCACATCAGATGAGGATAGGGGCTGCCCGGTGTCCGCTTGTGCAGGACAAAATTGCAGGTGTATGCGAGGGGCATCAGGCGTCTTCTTGTTTCTTCGCTTTCTGGGACTCCGTTACGGACCTGAGCACGTCGCCCAAGGTATAAACGAAAGCTGCAAGAAGCAGGAGTATCGCTCCGGATCCGATGGACACCAGCTTCGTAAGCATGAGGACGACGGCGGCCACGACACTCAGGCCGCCCAGTACATGGAGGTTTGCGCGAGCCTTGTCAAGGAGCTCGACAGGAGTAAGTTCTTTCTTTGCCATAATTCGATTATTTAAGTGACATTACCATCATGACACGATACCAGCCGCGGATGTACTCAGTGTTGAGGGTGAACGGCTGGTAGGCAGGATTGAGGCTGACGCACTCCACGACGCCGGGGTCCTGAGTCTTGCGCACCTGCTTGATCAGGGCGCCGTTATCGGTATCCAGGACGTAGACCTTGCCCCACTCCACGAAGATCTCTTCGTTGACCTTCTTGATAATCACCCTGGATCCGGAGGGGTACTCCGGAGACATGCTGTCGCCGGTGACCTCCATCGCATAGTCGGCACCCTTTATCGGGCTGATCAGGCGCTCGCAGTCGTAGGCATGGACGCTGTCCGCGAAGTCGGCTATCGTGCCGCCGCGGGCTCCGTAGGGGAGCACCAGGACGGTATCGTAACCCGCTGCCCCGGAAGGATCCGAGAGGAACATCCGGTCGTAGTTCACGTCCAGGAGATAGAGCCTGTCGACTTCCGGGAAAGCCTTGGTGATTTGGTCAACTCTGAGAGGGGAAAGTTCAATTTTTCCGGAGAACATCTTCGACATCGTACCCTCATCCACCCCGATTTTCTCCGCAAAATCAGCACTTGTGGTCACTTCGCCGCGCGAAACAAGGGCTTTCTTCAAATTTTTAAGTTTCTCATTCATAAGCACATACAACTTTGCACGTAAAAAACTTGTAAAATTCTTGTAGAAAACTTGCATTATTCTCCAAGAAAATTCCTACTTTTGCAACAACACCGTAACAAAGTAAAAGAATAACAAGCAAAAATGCAAGAGATTATCGCAGAGAAAGGGATGGGATTCGGACGCATTTCGCCGCTCCGGACCATCGCCACGATGGAGGTGGGGGAGACCTGGAACACCAACACCGATACGGTCCAGCTCTCCACCCTGCGCACCGCTGCTTCCCGCTACGGGATGTTGGCCGGGAAACGCTTCAGCATCGCCGCCGGAGCCGGCAGCGACATCGTCGTCACAAGGGTCCTGTAACGCCCCCGGGCAAATCGCTATTTATTGAAAACGTAAAACAATATGAAAGCCATTTACACCATCATCGCAGCAGTCGCCTTCATCGGCCTCTTCGCCGAGAAAGCGGACGGATCCATGCCCTTCGTCTGGACCCTCGGATGCCTCGCCGTCCTGTACTTCGCGGTCCGTGGACTGCAGAGGATCTTCGACAAGGAAGACAAGAAATCATTCAGTAACCAGGGAGAGATCGACGCCCTTATCAGGGACCTCGACTTAGAAGAGATAAAGCCCCGCCGTGACGGTTCGGCCCAATAGCACTACTACTTTGAACAGGGCTGCAGGTTTGCGCGGGGTTCGCCATATCCACGACAACACATTTTCCCTTGCCCCGCCCCGGTTCGAGCCCGGGAGCCCAACAACCGCCGAGAGGCGTCACCAGGCCGGACCTTTGGTTTAGGTTACACGTCAGAAGTCAGTTTCATAGGATCACGCGACAGGAAGGCTTTGGCCTGGGGCCTTCCTTTCTCAAAGAAGAAAGTCATGAAAGAGATCACATCGGACACATCGCTCTCCGAGCTGACCGTCGGCCAGCTGGTGGACATCATACGGCTTGCCCTGAAGGCAAACGCCGACACACCCGCTCCGGAGACGGTCAGCGGCATCGACGGCATCGCCCGGATCTTCGGGGTGTCGGAGTCTACCGCCAAGCGCATCAAGGCGTCCGGCGTCATCAACAAGGCGATCTCCCAGAAGGGCCGTGTCATCGTCACCAACGTCGAGCTCGCCCGCACCCTCTGGGCCGAGTCAACCCACGGCCGCAAGCGCATATCCTTTTAATCACTGATATATGGAACCATTGAAAATCTGCATCGAAATCAACCTGGGCGAAAAGACCCAGGAGACCCTGAAGGAGGTCCTTGCTTCGTGGGCCGCCGGAGCCATCGCCTTGGGCGGCAAGAAGGAGGACTTCCTTGACTTCTTCGGCACCCGCGAAGAGAAACCAGAACCCACGAAGGAACCCGCGAAGGAAACCGGAAAGGAATCAGAACCGAAACCGGAACCCCAGAAAGAACCGAAACCGGAACCCCAGAAAGAACCGGAGAAGGAACCTGAAGACATGCCGGAAGAGATCGCCGACGTCAGCGACGAGGAACTGATCAACGCCGTGGCGGAGACCAAGAAGGTCGTCGCCGCGAAGGAGATCCGCGAGCTGTTCGGGAAGTACGGCATCCCCTGCAGCACGAAGTGTCCGCAAGAGAAGCGCCGCTCCCTCATTGCTGACCTTAAAGCGCTCCGCGATGCCCAGTGACCACGCCATCCTGTCTCCGTCCGCATCGAAGCGGTGGATGACCTGCGCACCGTCGGCCCGGCTGGAGGCGCAGTGCCCGAGGGAGGACACCGTCTACACCCTTGAAGGCACCGTCGCCCACGCCGTGGCTGAGGCGCTGCTGCACTTCTACAAGGACCGCTGCCTGCTCCCCGCCGAGGACATCCTGAAGGAGGTCGCCGGCATGGACCCGGAGCAGGGTACCGGCAAGACCCTCGCGGATCTCCGGAAGCAGGCCCAGGACCTGGGCGCTGACTTCGACGAGATGCTGCGCACCGTCCACGACCACTACGTCGTGATAGTCTACTCGGACTACCTGGAGATGAAGAAGGCCGACCCGGACGCCATCCTGCTCATCGAGCAGCGCATCGACCTGAGCGTCTTCATCCCGGAAGGCTTCGGCTCCGCTGATGCCGTCATCATCGCCGGCAAGCTGCTCTCCGTCTACGACCTCAAGTACGGTCGCGGCGTGAAAGTGGACGCCAGCTACAACCCGCAGATCATGTGCTACGGGCTGGGCGCGCTCGTCGGCGCCGGCGAGACATACGACATCCAGGAGGTCGAGATGAACATCATCCAGCCCAGGCTGAAGCACAGCTCCACCTTCCTGATGGATGCCTCAGAGCTCCGGCACTGGGGCTTCAAGGTCCTGCGTCCCGCAGCGAAGAAGGCCTTCACCGGAGAGGGTGACCAGATCCCCGGAGACCACTGCCGCTTCTGCGCCGTGGCGCCCAGGTGCAAGGCTCTCGCCGGCATGGCCAAGGGCGCCCAGATGCGCGCTGCGGAGCCGGCTCTGATGGACCTCTCGGATCTCGCCGGAGTCCTGGACGACATCGCCACGATAAAGACCTGGGCGGCGGCCGTGGAGGCCTATGCGCTGGAGCAGGCGATGAAGGGCAACCGCATCCCCGGCTGGAAGGTCGTGGAGGGAAAGAGCATGCGCCGTTACTCCGACCCGAAGGCCGTCATGGAACGGATGGCGAAGGGGGGCTTCCAGGAGGACAGCTACCTCAAGCCCCGCGAGCCGAAGACCATCACTGAACTCGAGAAGCTGCTGCGCCCGAAGGGGTTCAAGGAGCTGCTGGGCGACCTTGTGGAGAAGCCGCAAGGTAAGCCCACGCTGGCGCCGTCAGACGACCCGCGGGAAGAGCTCAGCACTGTAGACATGGACTTTAAAGACATAGCACTATGAGCGACAGGTACCAAAGATGGTTTGTAGTGGACTACTACAATTCGGCAAGCAGCACGAAGATGGAAGACCTGCTCATGAACTGGGCCCGCGACAAATGGCTCAGCTGCTCCGTCTACGAGTCTTCCCTCGAAGACATGGTAAAGGCCTTGAAGGTCAAGCAGGGCCGATTCCTCGAGCAGAACAAGCGTCTGAAACCTGTGGCGGTCACACTCGGACGCTTCCAGCAGTATTCACCAGACGACATCATCAGGCACCTCTACATAGGGAATTGTCACTTCACTCTCCGGAAGATCCGGCAGGAACTTGAATACGTTGAATTTGTTTCCGTTTAATACCGAAAAATCATGAACAACAACCAAGCAAAGAAGGCCGTCATCGGCCCCGTCAGGTTCTCCTACCTGCACGTCTTCGAGCCCTGGGCCGGCTCGGATGGGAAGAACGATCCCAAGTACAGCGCCTGCATCATCATCCCCAAGTCCGACAAGGACAGCATCGACAAAATCAAGGCTGCCATCGCAGTCACCTACAAAGACGGAGCGTCCGTCTTCGGCGGAGCCCTCCCCGAGAAAGGCAAGTGGAACAACCCGCTCCGTGATGGAGATCTCGAGCGCCCCGCGGACGAGGCCTTCAAGGATGCTTACTTCATCAACGCCAGCAGCAAGTCGAAGCCCGGCATCGTGAAGATCAACCCTGCCGGTAACCCCAGATACATCCCCATCACGAACCAGGACGAACTGTACAGCGGCTGCTACGGCTACGTGTCCCTGGGTTTCTTCGCCTACAGCAACGCGGGGAACAAGGGCGTGTCCGCCGGCCTAAACAACATCCTCAAGACCAGCGATGGCGAGTATATGGGCGGCCGGTCCAGTGCCGACACGGACTTCGAAGGTCTTGAGCTGGACGGAGCCCTCGGAAGCGCGGGCACCATTGATGACAATGACATCTTTTAGGTTCACCGAATCAGTAATCACGACTCAATTATGGAACTCAACAAGAAAGTAATCATCCGCGCGGACCGCGCTGGCGTCTTCTTCGGGACTATCACCCGGAAGGACGGGAACGAAGTCGAACTCAAGGACTGCCGCCGCCTCTGGTACTGGGACGGCGCCTGCTCGATCTCCGAGCTGGCCGTCAACGGGACCTCGGAGCCCGGTAGCTGCAAATTCTCCGTCACAGTCGAGGAAATCACCGTGCTGGGCGTCATCGAGATTATCCCCTGCACGGAGAAAGCTGTCAAATCCATCGAGTCAGTCAAGGTATGGAAGAGAGGCTGATCCTGGCGTGGCTCAACTGCCAGCCTATTGACGGCTCCGGCGACGGCGACGGCTACGGCTACGGCGACGGCTCCGGCTCCGGCTCCGGCTACGGCGACGGCTCCGGCGACGGCTCCGGCGACGGCTACGGCGACGGCTACGGCGACGGCTACGGCGACGGCTCCGGCTCCGGCGACGGCTCCGGCGACGGCTACGGCTCCGGCCTCAAATCCTACAACCACCGCCGCGTCTTCTACATCGACAACCAGCCCACCATCATCGACGCCATCATCGGCGACTACGCCACCGGCACCATCGTCCGTGGCGACCTTACCCTGCGCCCGTGCTACGTCGCCAGGTGCCACGGCTACTTCGCCCACGGCGACACCCTGCGCCAGGCCCAGGCTGACGCGGAGTCGAAGTGGATGGAGGAGCGCCCCCTGAGCGAGCGTCTGGACGGGTTCGTGAATGCCCACCCGGACCTCGACACACCCTACGACGACCTCTTCGCGTGGCATCACACCCTCACCGGGTCCTGCACCGCCGGACGCGAGAACTGGTGCGAGGCGCACGGTCTCAAGCCAACGGACTCGATCACCGTCCGCTACTTCATCGAACACACCCGGAACGACTACGGCGGCGACGCCATCCGCCAGCTCGCCGAGCGATACGGGGACATCATCTAAGGCTCGCCAAAACCCCAAGAGGCCCTGAGAGGCCCCAGACACCCCGGAGAGACGGGGACAATCCACACTCGTGACAACGGGGAAAGACCCGTGGCAGCCGGGAGAGACCGGCACCCTTGACAGGCTGGTATAATGGTATGATCGCCGGGACGGAAAAGCAGTCAGATAATTAGCCGTTGCCGGAGATGCGGGTTCGAGTCCCGCGCCTGTCACGAATTTTTAAATCTTGAATCACTATGAAATCAGGACAAACCGTATTCGTAACCATCGACGGAAAACTCAAGAGAGCGACCTATGAAGGCCCAATCCCGGCCCTGTTCGAGAGAGAGAGAGAGAGAGACTTATCTCTGTCAGAGTTGGAGGAAAAGTGATCGCCGTGTCGACTGAATCCATAAAAGAGTCGAAGAAATGAAGAATCTCTGTCTACCCTGTTTCTTCTGGAAGTGTGGCAAGTGCCATGCGACAAAGGGAGATTGGTGTAAGATAATGAAAGACACCTTCTGATATGAGATACCTGCACATAGATATAGAGACCTACTCACCCGTGTCCCTCCCGGACTGCGGGCTATATAAGTACGCATCCGAGTCGAGGATCCTGCTGGTAGCATACGCCAAAGACGACGAGCCGGTCCGGATCATCGACCTCGCCCAGGGCGAAGAACTGCCCCAGTGGTTCATCGACGCACTGCAGGATCCCGACATCCTCAAGATAGCACACAACGCCGCCTTCGAGCGGGTGAACTTCACCTTCGCCCTATGGACGGATCTGGGCCACCGCTGGCTGGATCCGGCGCAGTGGTACTGCACGATGGGGGCCTGCGCCAGATGCGGGCTGCCCCTGGGCCTCGCCGACACGGCGAAGGCGCTCAAGCTCGAGCAGCAGAAGATGACCGAGGGCAAGAAGCTGATCCAGATGTTCTGCGTCCCCGGCAAGAAGAGCCTCACCAACCCGGAAGGCAAGCCCTGCTCCCCGGCCGACTACCCCGAGCAGTGGGCCACGTTCAAGCGCTACTGCGTCAGGGACGTAGAGGTCGAGCGGGAGATCTTCGAGGCCACGAGATGGGCACCGTATTCGGACGCCGAGCACGCGACCTATGCCGCGGACCAGCGCATCAACGACAGGGGCGTCCTGCTGGACGAGGACCTGGCACGGAACGCAGCCCGAATGGACGTCGTCCACAAGGGCCGCCTCACAGAAGAACTGAAGGCCCTGACAGGGCTCTCCAACCCCAACAGCATCCCGCAGCTGAAGGGCTGGCTCGAAGAGCGGACGGGGCGCCACTTCGACTCCCTGGACAAGACCGTCGTGGCCGACCTGCTGAAGACGGAGAAAGATCCGGTCATCCTCGAGGCCCTAAGGGCGAGGGTCCAGACCGGAAAGACCTCCACCGGCAAGTTCGCCACGATGCTCGACTGGGTCTGCCCTGACGGAAGGCTCCACGGGATCCTCCAGTATTACGGCTCCAGGACGGGCCGCTGGGCGGGAAGAGGACCGCAGCTGCACAACCTTCCGCGGAACAGCTGCCCGAGCCTTGACGCCGCCCGCAGGCTGCTAAAGGAGGACGACTACGTCGGCCTGCAGCTCAACTACGGGAACGTGCCGGACATCCTCTCCCAGTTGGTCCGCACCGCACTGGTAGCGCCACCGGGAAAGACCTTTGCCGTCTGTGACTTCAGCGCCATCGAGGCGCGGGTGCTGGCATGGCTCGCCGGCGAGGACTGGGTGCTGGATGTCTTCCGCAGCGGCGGCGACATCTACTGCTCCACCGCTTCCGCCATGTTCCACGTGCTGGTTGAGAAGCACGGACGGAACGCGGAGCTCCGGCAGAAGGGCAAGATCGCTGTCCTGGCACTGGGCTACCAGGGCGCTGTCGGAGCCCTCGACGCGATGGGCGGGCAGCACATGGGCCTGACGCCTGAAGAAGAGTCCGAGATCGTGAAGAGATGGCGGGCGGCCAACCCGAATATAGTCCAGCTCTGGGGAGCCATCGAGGCAGCCGCGAAGCGCTGCATCACCTACAGGGAGAGGGTCACGTGTAAGACCCCCAAGGCACACTACGGCTTCAACTTGGAGATGGTGTACTCCACGCTGACCATATCCCTTCCGGGCGGGCGCTGCCTCTGCTATCCGGAGGCAAGGATCACTGCTGACGGCCGGATCGGCTTCAAGGGCACAAGCACGAGCGCCGCCTGGACGGACCTGGAGACCTTCGGCGGGAAGCTCGTGGAGAACATCACCCAAGCCGTGGCGAGGGACTGCCTGGCGGAGGTGATCCGGAGGCTGGAGCTCCTTGGCCTTCCGACCGTCTTCCACGTCCATGACGAAGTCATCGTTGAGGTGGACACCGGTATCGCCGCCTTCGAGCTGGAGCGCATCCAGCTGGCCTTCTCACTGTCACCGGTATGGGCGGAGGGCCTACCCCTGTCCGGATCGGGCTATCTTACGAACTACTATAAAAAAGACTGATATGGGACAGGAACTTATGGAACATCTTGAAGTGCTGCGCATGCAGACCAACAGGTCGTACAACACCTGCGAGAACGTCTACGAGAGATCCTACTATGACGGCTACGCTTCCGCCATCGCGGATCTCAAGCGCTGGATCCAGAAGAAGATGGAAGAAAAGAAGGAAGCGGAAACCGTCGGAGACGTCAAGCTATGAAGAAGAGTATCAAGGAAGTGGACGCGCTCCGGGCACTGCTGGGCATTTGGGAGAAGACTTGCGTCCACCCCTGCCAGATGAACCTGCAAAGGTTCATAACTGAAGACACTCCTGAGCTGAGGTCAATGGCAACCCGGTTTGCCTGCGTTTGCGTCAGGGAACGACTGGTCATCCCCGATGGATTGACCAGGACCCGGCGCTACCGCTGGAACAAAGAGGCTGGCCCGCCCACCTATATGATGGCCCAGCGGATCCTGCTGCTGACGCGGCAGCTCAATGCCGAATACTCGAGGACGGCGTACCACAGGAAAGTCAATAAAACGAAAGAGCATGAGCAAGCTAAGGCAGACCCCGGAGAGCTGTGACGGATGCGCCCACTTCGGGATAAAGGACGAGGGCTGGGGGCCCTTCGAGCGGCATGACGACTACTGCTTCTGCCTCCACAGGTGGAGGCCCGCCCGCTGCCCAAGATACAAAACATTTGAACAGTCAAAGAATGAAACGGTATAACATATCCACAGGGCGCTCCAGGACGGAGATGGACTGGAAGACCCGGTCCGTCTCCTGGGAGAGCCTTACAGGCAAGCTGAGACAGCCCGTCAGGACCCAGGAGACAGCGGCCCAGTACGCAGCTATGAGCCGCGACCAGAAAGGCCGGGTGAAGGACGTCGGAGGCTTCGTCGGAGGCGCCCTCGAAGGCGGACGCCGGACATCCGGTGCCGTTCTCTCCAGGTCCTTGCTGACACTGGACATCGACTTCGGGACTCCGGACACCATCGGCACCATCAGGGACGCGCTCGCCGGCACCCGCTGGTGCATCTATTCAACACACAGCCACACACCCGAAAAGCCCCGCTACCGGCTGGTCGTGCCCCTCGACAGGGACGTGACCCCGGACGAATACATCCCCGTCGCCCGGAAGATCGCCGAGGACGTCGGCATCGACACCTTCGACGACTCCACCTACGACACCTGCCGCCTCATGTACTGGCCGTCCGCATCGAAGGACGCCGAGTACATCTACGAGGAAGGGCCGGGCACGGACCTGAGCCCCGACGAGGTGCTGGAACGGTACAAGGACTGGCGGGACGTCCTCGAGTGGCCCGTCAGCTCGCGCGTCAGGACGTCACTCCGGAAGAAGGGGACGGCCCAGGAGGATCCTACCACGAAGACGGGCATCGTCGGCGCCTTCTGCCGCGCGTACAGCGTGACGGAGGCGATGGACGCCTTCCTGCCCGGACTCTACGCAAAGGCCCCGGGAAAGGACCGCTACACCTATACGAAGGGTACGTCCGCCGGCGGCGCCATCGTCTACGAGGACAAGTGGCTGTACTCGCACCACGGGACGGATCCCTGCTGCGAGCGGGAGGTCAACGCCTTCGACATGGTCCGGCTCCACCTCTTCGCCGACCAGGACGCAAGCGCAGCTCCGGACACACCGGTGAACAGGCTGCCGTCGTACAAGGCTATGTCCGACATGGCGGAGAAGGACGCGAAGGTCAACGGCCAGATGTCGATGGACAAGGCTGCTGAGATCAGCAGCGAGTTCGGGGGCATCGAGGCGCCGGCAGAGTGGAGGCGCGGGATCAAGAGCGACAAGAAAGGCTACATCCCGTCCATCGAGAACTTCCACTACATCTTCACCCACGACCCCGTCCTGCTGAAGGGGGACGTCAGGCGGAACCTGTTCACCGGCAAGGACGAGGTCTACGGGGAGTTCCCCTGGGCCCGCAACCGCGACTCGAAGACATGGTGCGAGACCGACATCTCCGGACTGCTGCTCTACCTCAGCCGGGAGTTCAAGTACGACGGCTACAAGACACAGATCCTCGACGCCTGGGACCAGGCAGTGCAGGCCAGGGCCTTCCACCCGATAAAGGACTACCTCAGCGGGCTCCCCGCGTGGGACGGCACGCCCAGGCTTGACACAGTGCTCGTGGATTACCTCGGAGCCGTGGACGACGAGCTGACCAGGGCGATGACCCGCAAGCACCTCACCGCGGCTGTGGCGAGAATCCTCAGACCCGGCATCAAGTACGACTGGGTCCTGACGCTGATCGGCCCGGAAGGCGTGGGCAAGTCGACGATCATCCGCGCCCTGGGCGGGGAGTGGTTCTCGGACTCGTTCACCGCTGCGAACATCGGTGACAAGGAAGCGATGGTGCAGCTGCGCTCCGCATGGCTCTTCGAGCTCGCCGAGTTGAAGGACTACAAGAGGGCGGATGTCGAGGCCTTCAAGTCCTTCATCTCGAAGAGCGAGGACACCTTCCGCGCTGCATACGCCAGGACCACGGAGACCCACCCGCGGCAGTGCATCTTCTTCGCCACGACAAACGAGCACGACTTCCTGAAGGGGGACACCGGGAACCGGCGCTTCTGGACTGTGGAGATAGGAGTCCAGCCGTCGAAGAAGGACGTCTTCTCCCTGCTCAGGGACAAGGACACCGTCGGCCAGATCTGGGCGGAGGCTCTGATGCGCTTCCGCTCCGGGGAGGAACTGTACCTGCCGCACGATCTGGAGATGCAGGCCCGGCGCCGGCAGACCGAGCACGGCACGGTGAGCAACGACGATCGGAAGGGCATCATCGAGGCCTTCATCCGGAAGGAGATCCCCGCGACCTGGTGGACGCTCAACCGCAGGCAACGCCGGGACTTCTACACCAACACAACAAACGAGTCAGTCTTCACGGGCATCCGGAGGGATACCATCTGCGTGATGGAGATCCAGGAAGAGTGCTTCGGGACCCCCGTCTATGACCGGTTCAAGGCAAGAGAGCTGACGCAGATCATGGCCGGCATCCCGGGGCTCGAACCGATGGGCCCGACGAAGACGGCGAGGTACGAAAACGGGGTCGGAAAGGGCGATCCCGAGTACGGGCTGCAGCGCCGGTTCCGGGTCACAGAGGCCTTCTGGAATCCGGTTACTGAGTCCGGCTACAAAGATTTCATTGTAACCGAAAACGCGGTTACAGACCCTTTTTAGTAACCACCAAGTAACCCTTTTTGTAACCGTATTAAAACCACACGAAATCAGCAAGTTACAACGTTACGGTTACAAGGTTACAAAGAATTTGACAAAAAAGAGTTTTATGGCAATTAGGCAACATCAGGCACACAATAGGACGCCTAATACGCCTATACGGAAATGTTACGCGACGCGCGCGTGAAGTAACCGGCTAAAAAATGACGATATGAGAGACATCGAATCCGAGAAAAAACTGGAGGCCCGACTGGTCTCCGAGATCAAGAGCCGCGGGGGTCTCGCGGTCAAGAACACGTCGCAGTTCCATCGCGGTCTGCCGGACCGGATTGTGCTGCTTCCCTATCACACGATTTCCTTCGTTGAGATGAAGACCACCGGCGAGAAACCGACCGCCCTGCAGGCAGCGGTCCAGGCGAAACTGTGGAACATGGGGTACACCGTCTATACCATCGACAGTACCGCCGCCCTGGAAGCCTTCCTGACGAAGATGGACCGCCGGCTCGACCGGATGCGCCGGGAGGATGAGGAACTGATGAAGGAACTGACCGAAGAAGAGTTCAGCGAGGTATGAGGTTCGTCCCACACGCATACCAGGCGCGAGCGATCGAGCACGTGATCAGGGAGCCCTTCTGCGGTCTGTTCCTGGGCATGGGCCTCGGGAAGAGCGCCATCACCCTGACTGCCGTCGACAGGCTGATCAACGACTACTGCGAGGTGTCGAAGGTGCTGGTCATCGCCCCGAAGTCCGTCGCAAGGAACACCTGGGTGGACGAAGTCCGGAAGTGGGACCACCTGCAGCGCCTGAGGGTGTCCGTAGTGATGGGCACCGCCACCCAGCGGAAGAACGCCCTGGAAGCGGATGCGGACATCTACGTGACCAACCGGGACAATACGGTTTGGCTGACGAGCCGGTACCGGAATCCGCTCGACTGGCCTTTCGATATGGTGGTGCTGGACGAGAGCTCCAGCTTCAAGAACTTCCAGTCCAAGCGGTGGAAGGCGATGTGGAGGATCCGCCCGATGGTGGACCGTCTGGTCCTGCTGACCGGAACACCGGCCCCGAATGGACTGCCGGATCTGTGGGCGCAGATCAAGCTGCTGGACAAGGGCAAGAGGCTGGGCGCCTTCATCGGTCAGTACCGGGAGGCGTGGTTCCATCCGGGAGCCAGGAACGGTGCCGTGGTCTACGAATGGCTGCCCAACAAGGGAGCACGCGAGGCCATCTCGGAGAAGATCTCCGACATCTGCCTGTCGATGCGGGCCGAGGATTACCTTGAGATGCCGATGGTCATCGACGGCGGTATGCAGGTGAGACTTCCTGAGCTGGACGCCTACAGGCGTTTCGAGAGGGAGAACCTGATGACGCTGAAGGACGGAGCCGAGATAGAAGCCGTGACGGCCGTCGCTCTGGCAAACAAGCTGCTGCAGTTCGCATCCGGTGCCGTGTACGATGATGACCACAACTGGCATCCGGTATCGTCGGCCAAGGATGAGGCCCTGTCGGATCTGCTGGATCAGGCAGAGGCAGCGGGGGAGCCGGTGCTGGTGTTCTACTCCTTCCGCCATGAGTTGGAACGCATCAAGGCCCAGCACCCGGAAGCGGTGCAGTTCACCGGCGAGCCAGAGATCCTGAAGGCGTGGAATGAAGGGACGGTGCCGGTGATGCTGGCCCACCCCGCCAGCGTGGGCTACGGATTGAACCTGCAGGCTGGTGGCCATATCATCGTGTGGTTCT
>Ga0310697_10004440_pt1 | contig 13869 bp, 15 predicted proteins | sample 172DNAGHGlowgp2_FD_203883 | JGI IMG/M metagenome (GOLD analysis project Ga0310697, IMG submission 203883) | Sheep rumen microbial communities from Palmerston North, Manawatu-Wanganui, New Zealand - 1728 DNA GHGlow gp2 (v2) (version 2) | ecosystem: Host-associated > Mammals > Digestive system >...
CGGAGCGGTGGGAATCCTTCCATCGGGTCCTCAAAGACCTGTTCCCCCTGGTCCACGAGAAGCTGGAGGTCACGGACATCGACGGGAACCTTCTCTACTATTGGCAGGGCAAGAGCCGGGAAAAGCCCATCCTCCTCATGAGCCATCAGGACGTGGTCCCCGCCGGCGGCGAGTGGAAGCATCCGCCCTTCTCCGGTCTCATCGAGGACGGCAAGGTCTGGGGCCGGGGCGCCAGCGACACAAAATGCTCCGTCATGGCCTTCCTGCAGGCCGTGGAGGAATTGCTCGACGAGGGCTATGTCCCCGACTGCGACGTGTATCTGTCCTCCTCCTGCACCGAGGAGTGGGGGGGAGACGGCTGCCCCAAGCTGGTGGAGGAGATCCGCCGCCGGGGCGTGGACCTGTTCCTGGTCATGGACGAGGGCGGCGGCATCATCCGGGAGCCCATCGGCGGCATCCCCGGCAACTTCGCCATGATGGGCGTCTTCGAGAAGGGTTGCGCCGACGTGACCTTCACCGCCCGCGGCAAGGGCGGCCACGCCAGCGCCCCGGGGAAAAACACCCCCATCGACCGGCTCTCCGCCTTCGTGCGGGACGTGAACAAATACCCCTTCCAAAAGAAGCTGCTGCCCGAGGTTTCCGCCATGTTCAGCCGCCTCTCCGCCTACGGCTCCTTCCCCCTGAAGCTGCTGCTGGGGAACCTGTGGCTCTTCGGGCCCCTGCTGAAGATCGCCCTGCCCGCCATCAGTCCCACCGCCGCCGCCATGCTCAGGACCACCGTGGCCTTCACCATGTCCTCCGGCTCCGGTGCCTTCAACGTGCTGCCCCGGTCCGCCACCGTCAGCGCCAACATCCGCTATATCCCCCACCAGGGCGAGAAGGAGACGTTGGCCATCCTGGAGAAGCTGGCGAAAAAGCACGACCTGGAGATGACCGTGGTCAACAGCAACGACTATTCTCCTTCCTGCGACATCCAGGGCGAGGCGTTCCGGTCCGTGGAGACCGCCATAAAAGAGACCTTCCCGGGCCTGCCCGCCATCCCCTACGTGGTCACCGGCGCCACCGACGCCCGCTTCTATCAGCGGTACTTCCAAAACTGCGTCCGCTTCGCCCCCGTGATCTACGGCCCCGAGCAGATGGCCTCCATGCACGCCCCCAACGAGAACATCGAGTACAACTGCCTCCCCGGCGCCGTCCGCCTCTACAAGAACCTGATCAAGGGCCAGAAGCGGTAAGCCTTGCCACAACCCCACGGATCGTGCTATACTAAACAAAACCACATCGGAGGAAACGCTATGGAACGGGTCAGCAAGCGGCAATACTATCTGGATATCGCGGCGGAGGTGGCGCGGCGGTCCACCTGCCTAAGGCGGCAGTACGGAGCCGTCATCGTGAAGAACGACGAGATCGTGGCCACGGGCTACAACGGCGCGCCCCGGGGCGACGAGAACTGCTGCGACGTGGGCGTGTGCTGGCGGGAGGCCCACGGCATCCCCCACGGGGAGCAGTATGAAAAGTGCGTGGCCGTCCATGCCGAGTGCAACGCCATCATTTCGGCCAGCCGCAACGAGATGCTGGGCTCCACCCTGTACCTCTTCGGCTTCGAGAACGGCAAGCCCCTCACGAAGGCGGAACCCTGCGTCATGTGCTCCCGGATGATCAAGAACGCGGGCATCGCCATGGTCATCAACCAGACCGAGGACCGCTCTGTCTGATCCGCCGATTTTTCCGGCCGAAATTCCTGTTTTTCCTCTTGACATTTCGGCTTCAGATGGCTACAATAAATAAGCGTTCCGGGTCGACCCGGAACGAAACATGCGCCCGTAGCTCAGCGGATAGAGTGCCCGGCTACGAACCGGTAGGTCGAGAGTTCGAATCTCCCCGGGCGCGCCAACAAAACAGACACCCCAACGGGGTGTCTGTTTTGTTATTCGGCGCAGCCCAGGGAGATTCGAACTGGGTTCGGTAGTGAATCAGGCCACAGTGTGGCCTGAGAGCCGAACCCTGAGCGAGCGTGAGCGAGTGTGAGAATCTCCCTGGGCGCGCCCCTTTCACGCGCCCGCAGGCGTAGATAGTGACTGGAGACAGTAGTGAATGAAGCCCCAGTGGGCTTCAGAACCACGGTCTTCGCGAGGCCGCAGCCGAGTGTTCGAATCTCCCCGGGCTGCTTATTTCAGCACATACCACAATATCGCTATCGCCTGCAGAATGCTGCCCAGGAGCACGAAGATGTGGAAAACGGAGTGGAACCAGCGGCGTTTGCTGCCGATGCCGTAGAGGATCGCGCCCACCGTGTAGGCGATGCCGCCTGCCAGGAGCCAGTAGAAACCCGCCTGCGTGATGGCTTCGACGGTCTGGGGCAAAGCAAGGATGATCATCCAGCCCATGCCGATATAGCAGACCATGGACAGGACGGTATATTTCTTCAGGTCGATGGCGGTCAAAGTGGTGGCCAGGGCCAGCAGACCCCATTCAATGCCGAAGCACACCCAGGCGAGGATGGGGTGAAGGGGCCGGATGCCCGCCAGCAGAATGGGCGTATAGGTGCCCGCGATCAGGGCGTAGATGGTGCAGTGGTCCAGCACCTGCATCACTTTCTTGGCCCGGCCGGGCCTGAGCCCGTGATAGACGCTGCTCATGGTGTAGAGCCAGATCATGGTGATCCCGTAGATCACAGAGCTCACCACGCCCCAGGCGTCGCCCTTGCGAGCGGAAAGAATGATGCCGGCGATCAGCACCAGGACTCCGATCCCGCCGCCCACGATATGGGTGACCATGTTCATGACTTCTTCGCCCCGGGAGTAGTCCGGCAGCTCCCGCTGGTCGATTGGAGTTCGCTTCATGCGTTTTTGCCTGCCTCCTTCACTTCCTGCCCGCCGCCCGTTTCTTCCGCCGTTTTCCCAGCCAGCTTCCGATACAGCTCCGGCAAATCGTAGTGGACGTGGTAGCGGAGGGGATGGATCAGCCGGAAGAAGGAGCGCTTCTGGTCCGTGCCCAGTTTGACCCGGTGGATCATGGTGAACCCGCGAAACGGCGGCATATAGGAGATGAGATCGTTGATATCGGCGAAGTTGGAGCAGTCCGTATACAGGGTGGCCAGGTATCGCTGCATCCGCCTCCGGTTCAGGGGCGTGCACTTGAAGGGCCGCACGCTGCCGAAGGTATAGAGATAGGGCCGGATGCCGAAGTTGTAGTTGAGGTCCTGGCAGCACAGGCAGGCGATGGCGGAGCCCAACGACCAGCCCAAAATTTCCGTGGCTGCTTCCGGGTGTTCGTCGTGGAGCTGGGTCCACTTCTCCCGGATCTCATGCTTGATGGCCAGATACATGTTCCCCCAGCCGTGGTGGACCCTGAGCTGCAGGGGTTCGCCCTCGAATTCGATGGCGTGGTAGTAGCGGCTGCCGAACTCGAACACGTTGGCGACCCAGTCGATCATGCCGAAGGTGCGCTGAAAATGGATCTGGATCACGTCCCGGTCCGGTTCGTAGTGCATTTCGTAATTGACCTCGTGGGCGATCCCGAGGAGCTTGCCGATCCTGGTGGTGTTGTATTTCACCGCGACGTATTTCACCGGGTAGGTGACCCGCCCGGTGTGGGTGAAATCTTCGCTTGTGTTGATGAAATACTCCTCGTAAGGGAGCCGCCGATAGCTCATAGGTGCGCCTCGATATCCGATCTGCCCTTTTTATACCACAAGCACCGATTTTTGTAAAGAAAGCTGCGTTTTCGGAACAGGTCCCGTATCGAAGGGGCAATCCCGCCTTTATCGCCTTTATCCCGCCAGGATCTCGAACCGCACCGCGCCGTCCAGCACGTTGACGGCGGACAGCAGGGACTCCAGCGAGCAGGACATGCCGGAGGTCTCCGCGGCGATGGTGACGGCGGCGCAGCCGTCGGTGGGGATGCTTTGGTTGATGGTCAGGATGTTGGCCCCGGAGCGGGCGAACACGGAGAGCACGTTGGAGAGCACCCCGGAACGATTCTTCAGCAGGGCGTAAAAGGTGATGATATGGCCGGTGGTCATGTCTGTAAAGGGCTGGATGGCGTCCCGATACTTATAGTAAGCGCTGCGGCTGATGCCTACGGCCTTGGCGGCGTCGCCGGCCGTGGCGACCTCGCCCGCCCGCAGGAGACGGTTCGCTTCGGCCACCTTCAAAAAGATCTCCGGCAGCACCTCGGCTGCCACCAGATAATAGCGGGAACTGGTATTCATACTCTTTCCTCCTTTTCGCTTTACAGCATGCCCTGGGGCAGATATGCCAGCATCGCCCCGGGATCGATCTCAGATACGGCAGAATAGGCTTCAAAGGCGTCGGCGGCGGTCTCCTGACGCACGGTGTATCGACCGTAGCTGCGGAACAGCCAGGTCTTCAGCTCCCCCCGGTTGTCGATGGACAGGGGCGTCACGGGCCGGTCGCTGTAGAAGGCCCGGGCACTGTCGGCGATCTCCAGACAGTCTCCCAGCACGTTGGACGCCGTGGGCCAGCCGCCGGCCCCGGCGCCGGAGAAGCTTTGCTTGCCGACGCGCGACCCGTAGAGGGAGACCAAATTGGCGCTGCCGTTGGTCTGAGCCTCCGGCGTAGAGGCGGGGAAGAGGGTGGGGCACACGAAGGCGCCCACAGCGTCGCCCCTCCGCTCGGCCCGGGCGATCAGCTTCCAGACCAGGCCCCGCTCCCGAGCCCAGGCGATGTCCCATACGGTCATGCGGGAGATGCCGATGCAGGGGATATCCTGCTCCCGGAGCAGGGCGGAGAAGGCCAGGTTCGCGCTCAGCACCAGCTTGCGCCGGGCGTCGTAGCCCTCCACGTCGTCGGTGGGATCGGCCTCGGCATAGCCCAGCTGCTGAGCTTCTTTGAGCAGCTCCTCATAGGCGGCGTTCCGGGCGGTCATCTCCGACAGGATATAGTTGGTGGTGCCGTTGAGAATGCCCTCCACGGCGGTGATCCGATCCATCTTCGCCAGGCGGCCCAGGGAGGACAGCCAGGGGATGCCGCCGCCCGCCGCCGCCGTGCACCGAAGGCACACGCCGTTCTCCTGGGCCAGCTGCACCAGCTCGGTATAGTAGGCGCAGACCACCGCTTTGTTGGCGGTGGCCACGTGCTTCTTAGCCTTCAGAGCCGCTGAGATATATTCATAAGCCGGGTGAATGCCGCCGATGAGCTCCACCACCAGGTCGATGGCGGGGTCGCTCAGAATATCGGCGAAGGAATCTGTCTCCCGGCACACCGTGCCACGGGGGCGGCGGGTGAGGAGCGTCTTCACGGTCAGGGACGGCTGCTCTTGGCTCAGGGTATGAAACGCTTTGCCCACGGTCCCGTAGCCCAGCAATCCGATCTGCATGTCCAGGTCTTTCCTTTCCAGCGTTTTCTGGGGGGATGAATGTCCACGAGAGAAAAACACTTGACTTTCAATAGCAGACAATATATCATATACCATAACTATTTGCAAGGCTTTTTTGTCGACAGCGGCAAAAGAGGAGGAATATGATCTATCAAAGCACACGAAACGACGATCTCAAAGCATCCAGCGCTCAGGCGATCCTGGACGGCATGGCCAAAGACGGCGGTCTCTACAGCCCCGTCTCCCTTGCCGAAGTCGCGCTGGACTGGCGGGCCCTGCTGCCCCTTTCCACCCAGGATATGGCCGCGAAGATTCTGGCCGCCCTGCTGCCGTCCTTCTCCGAGACAGAGATGGCGGGCCTGGTGCGGCAGGCCTATGCCGGCAAGTTCGAGTCCGACGAGCTGACGCCCACGGTGCGGGTGGGGGACGATACCGTTTTGGAGCTTTTCCGCGGCCCCACCAGCGCGTTTAAGGACGTGGCCCTGGCCATGCTGCCCGTGCTCATGATCGCCGCCCGAAAGAAGTGCGGCGTCGACGACGACATCCTCATCCTCACCGCCACCAGCGGCGACACGGGCAAGGCGGCCATGGAGGGCTTTCGGAACGTGCCCGGCACCCGGATCATGGCCTTCTATCCCTACGGCGGCGTCAGCCCCGTCCAGCAGGCCCAGATGGCCACGCAGGACGGAAACAACGTCTGCGTTTTGGCCGTCCGGGGCAACTTCGACGACGCGCAGACCGGCATCAAGCGCATCTTCGCCGCGGTGGAGCAGGAGGGGCTGCTGCGGGGGAAGGGGGTGCGGCTGTCCTCGGCCAACTCCATCAACATCGGCCGTCTCGCGCCCCAGGTGGTCTACTACTTCAAGGCGTATACGGACCTGGTCAAATCGGGCCGGATCGCCGTGGGGGACGCGGTGGACTTCGCGGTGCCCACCGGCAATTTCGGCGATATCCTGGCCGGGTATTTCGCCAAGGAGCTGGGCCTGCCCGTAGGCAAGCTTATATGCGCCTCCAACGCCAACAATATCTTGACCGACTTTTTGTCCACGGGCGTATATGACCGGAACCGCCCCTTCTATAAAACGGTTTCCCCCTCCATGGACATCCTGGTATCCAGCAATCTGGAGCGATTGCTGTTCATGCTGTCGAAGGACGCTGACCTGGTGGCGCGGCTCATGAAGAATCTGTCCGAGACCGGCGCATACGAAGTCCCGGCTTCCCTCAAAGAGCAGCTGGACCGGCTGTTCTTCGCCGCCTGCTGCGACGATATGGGCACCAAGGCGGCCATCGGGGAGGTCTGGCGTCGATACGGCTACCTCATGGACACCCACACCGCGGTGGCCTACGAAGCGGCCCGGCAGTACAAAGCCGCCTGCCCCGATCACGGGCCTGTGGTGATCCTTTCCACGGCCTCCCCCTACAAGTTCCCGGCTGCGGTGCTGGAAGCGTTGGGCGAGGAGCCGGGGGAGGACGAATTCGCCGCCATGGAGCGACTGGAGGCGCTGACGGGCGTGCCCATGCCGAAGAACCTGCGGGGCCTTCGGGAGCGTCCCGTGCGGCACAGGGACGTGATCGACCGGGCGGATATGCTGAACTACGTGCTGGATAAAGCGATGCAGGCGGGGTGGTAAGATGGATCTGATATGTTTGGATATGGAGGGGGTGCTGACCCCCGAGATTTGGATCGAATTCTCCCGGGTCAGCGGCATCCCGGAGCTGAAGCGCACCACCCGGGACGAGCCGGACTACCGCAAGCTCATGCGCTGGCGCATGGGCATTCTGAAGGAGCGCGGTCTGGGCTTGCAGGAGATACAGGCCGTCATCGATAAGATCGACCCTCTGCCCGGTGCCCGGGCCTTCCTGGACGCCCTGCGGGACAGGGCCCAGGCGGTGATCCTCAGCGATACCTTCGAGGAGTTCGCCAAGCCTCTGCTGGACAAGCTGGGCCGCCCCACTATCTTCTGCAACTCCCTTGTCGTGTCCGATACCGGCGAACTCATGGATATCCGCATGCGCTGCCGGGATTCGAAGCTCTCCACGGTCCGCGCCCTCCAAAGCGTGGGCTTCGAGACCATCGCCGTGGGCGACAGCTATAACGACCTCGATATGCTCCTTGCCAGCAAGGCGGGCTTTCTCTTCCGCACCACGGAGAAAATCAAGGCCGACTATCCTCAGCTTCCTGCCTTCACGGCCTATGACGACCTGCTGGCCGCCATCTTCGGCGCCCTTTCCTGAGCCTCTTGGATCTCCCTTATTCCTGTAAGCGGCCCCGTATGGGACTGTTTACAGGTTTTTTTCTGTACCGAAAGGCGCGGATGTGGTATGCTATAAATAGAGAAAGGAGGCGCGGATATGGAAGAGCGCTGGTATGCAGCCATCGATCTCAAGTCCTTCTACGCCTCCGTGGAGTGCGTGGAGCGGGGGCTGGACCCCCTGGACACCCTGCTGGTGGTGGCGGATCGGAGCCGGACGGAGAAGACCATCTGTCTGGCCGTGTCCCCGGCCCTGAAGGCCCACGGCATCCCCGGCCGCGCCCGGCTCTTCGAGGTGGAGGAGGGTATGCGCCGTATCAACACCCTGCGGCGGATGGACGCCCCCCGGCGCAGGCTCCTGGGGAGCTCCACCTTCGCCCATGAGCTTGAGGCCGATCCCGCGCTCCAGGCGGACTATATCACCGCTCCGCCGCAGATGAGGAAGTACATGGCCTACAGCGCCAGGATCTACGGCGTCTATCTGCGCTACGTAGCTCCGGAGGACATCCAGGTCTATTCCATCGACGAGGTGTTCATCGACCTGACCCCCTACCTCCAAACCTACGGCCTCACGCCCCGGGCCCTGACGGAGAAGCTGATGGAGGAGGTGCTGCAGGAGACCGGCATCACCGCTACGGCGGGGGTAGGCACCAACCTGTATCTGGCCAAGGTGGCCATGGACATCGTGGCCAAGCACGCCGCCCCCAACGAGCACGGGGCCCGGATCGCCGAGCTCACGGAGCAGACCTATCGGGAACAGCTGTGGGGCCACCGCCCCATCACCGACTTCTGGCGGGTGGGCCTGGGCACGGCCAGACGATTGGCGAGCCGGGGCGTGTATACCATGGGGGATCTGGCCCGCATGTCCCTCAGCAGCGAGGACGCCCTGTACAAAATCTTCGGCGTGAACGCGGAGCTGCTCATCGACCACGCCTGGGGCTGGGAGCCCTGCACCCTGGAGGCCGTCAAGGCCTATACATCGGAGTCCAAGAGCGTGGGCAGCGGCCAGGTACTCATGCGGCCCTACGCCTTTTCGGAGGCACGGATCATCGTCCGGGAGATGGCGGAGAGCCTTTCCCTGGACCTGGTGGATCGTGGCCTTCTGGCGGGGGAGGTGTACCTGTATATCGGCTACGACGTGGAGAATCTGGCCGGAGGCTCGGCCTACGGCGGCGAGGTGATCGTGGACTATTACGGCCGCTCCGCCCCCAAACCCGCCCACGGCAGCCATCGCTTTCGGGAACCCACCGCGTCGACGAAGGATATCGCGGCCGCCCTCGTAGCCGTCTTCGATCGGGCGGCGGATCAAAGCCTTACGGTGCGCCGCGTTCAGGTGGCGGCCGGGCGGCTGGAGGAGGTCGGCATGGACCCTGTGGGCGGCAAAAGCGAACAGCTGGATCTGTTCAGCGATCCGGAAGCGGAGGAACAGGCCCGGCAGGCGCGCCGGAACCGGCAGCAGCGGGAACAGCGGGCCCAGCAGGCGGTGCTGGATATCCGCAAGAAGTTCGGCGGCAACGCCATCCTGAAGGGCATGGATCTGAAGGACGGCGCCACCACCAAGGACCGGAACGCCCAGATCGGCGGTCATAAAGCTTGACAAGCTGTATATATACAGCATAAACGCATAATGATACAAGGAGGCAACACATGAAAGTATTGATGCTCAACGGCAGCGCCCGGCCCACGGGCAACACCTATATCGCCCTCAAGGAGATCGGCGAACAGCTGCGGCGGGAGGGGATCGACTATGAGATCGTGAACGTAGGCAACAGCCCCATCCGGGACTGCCTGGGTTGCGGCGCCTGCACCGAGGCGGGCTGCGCCTTCGGGAAAGACGACGGGGTCAACGACTTCATCGCCAAGGCCAGGGAAGCGGACGGCTTCGTCTTCGGCACCCCGGTCTACTATGCCCATCCCAGCGGCCGCATCCTCAGCTTCCTGGACAGGGTCTTCTACAGCGCCAGCGCGGCCTTCGCCTTCAAACCCGGAGCCTCCGTGGCCGTAGCCCGGCGGGGCGGCACCTCGGCCTCCTTCGACGTGCTCAACAAGTACTTCGGCATCTCCCGCATGCCCGTGGTGAGTTCGACCTACTGGAACCTGATGCACGGCACCAAGTCCGGCGAGGCCGCGGAGGACGCCGAGGGTCTGCAGACCATGCGGAACCTGGCCCGGAACATGGCCTATCTCCTCAAGTGCCAGGAAGCGGGCCGTCAGGCCGGCGTTCCTCTGCCCGAGACGGAGCGGGGCAGCCGCACTAACTTCATCCGCTGATATGACCGGTCCCTACGACGACATCATCAATCTGCCTCGGCCTGTGTCGAAGAATCACGCGCCTATGCCTATGGCCAAGCGGGCGGCGCAGTTCTTGCCTTTTGCGGCTCTGACGGGCTTTGAGGGGGAGATAGAGGAGGCGGCGCGGCTCACGGAAGCGGCCCCCGAACTGGGAGAGGACGCGCTCATCGCCCTGGACGAGCAGCTTTTCCTCCTGCGGGAGCGCCTCTCTGAGCAGCCGGAGATATCCGTCACCCGATTCGTCCCGGACGAGAAGAAGACCGGCGGCCGTTACGAAACCCTCACCGGCCGTGCCCGCCGCCTGGACGAGCCCAACCGCACCCTGTTTCTCGCCGACGGTACCAGAGTAGATTTGGACAATCTGGTAGAGCTGACGCTGAAGTCATAGACGGCAAAAACTTGTCGCCGGGTGTTGACAGAGAGGCGGGGGAGAACTTACAATATTAAGGACGAGTACCCGTCAAACGGCGGGGAAACATAAAAACACTTCAGGAGGATTTATCATGGCAAAGTTCGTATGCAGCATCTGCGGTTACGTGTATGAAGGCGAGAAGGCCCCCGAGCAGTGCCCCATCTGCAAGGCTCCCGCTTCCAAGTTCATCGAGCAGGCCGGGGAAATGACCTGGGCCGCCGAGCATGTGGTTGGTGTGGCGCAGGGTGCGCCGGAGGATATCATCGAAGGCCTGCGCAAGAACTTCACCGGCGAATGCACCGAGGTGGGCATGTATCTGGCCATGGCCCGGGTCGCCTATCGCGAGGGCTATCCCGAGATCGGCGAGTACTGGGTAAAGGCAGGCCTGGAGGAAGCCGAGCACGCCGCCAAGTTCGCTGAGCTGCTGGGCGAGGTCCTCACCGACTCCACCGAGAAGAACCTGAAGATGAGGGTCGAGGCCGAGAACGGCGCCACCGCCGGCAAGACCGCCCTTGCCAAGCGCGCCAAGGAGCTGGGCCTCGACGCCATCCACGACACCGTCCACGAGATGGCCCGCGACGAGGCCCGGCACGGCAAGGCCTTCGCAGGCCTCCTCAAGCGCTACTTCGGGAAATAAGAAAACCCAGACAAAAAAAGCAGGGAGAAGGGCTTCGATCCTTCTCCCTGTTGTATTGCTTTCTTTTTCATCGAAGGTGTACAAAAAGTGTACACGGCCGCACGTTCTGTGGCTTGAACACCGTTCAAAGTGCACACCGAAAGTGTAAAAACTGATTATTTCAGGGCGTCCGTATAGACCCGGTATGCAGCGGCGACATCCTCGGCGACGATGACGAGAACATAGCAGCCGCTGCGCTCGATGCGCGCGTTGGAGATCTTCGGGTACTCTGCCGGCATATACTCCCGGTAGGTTTTTGCCCGATAGGCGATCTGCTCTTGGAGAAGGGATTCCACTTCCTCGGCATACGCGGGATCGTTCGACTCCACGAAAAGGAACTCATCCGTCATGAGACCGTCTGCGGCGGCATAATTCACGAGCTGCTTGCACTGCGCAGGATCGATGCCGTAGTAATCATACACGTCGCTGCCGCCCCGGCGCGCCATATCAGGGAACTGCCCGAGGGCGTTCATCTGCTGATACAGCGCTTCACCGTCGATCGACACAGGCGCCTTCTTGCATCCCAAAGGCGCCAGAAGCAGCATCACTGCCGCAACAAGTACGATGATCATCCTTTTAGTCATTTGCTTTTTCCCCCGGTTTCCAGATTCCAGCATAGTATTCGTCTCTCGCACAGGAGCGCAGCAGTCTCACCCAGATGGCCTTGGCAATATCGTTGGGGTGGAAGGAGTAATCCGGCCCGCTGTATTCGTATTTCAGGAAGCCGTCCTCGTCGCGGACGAGATCCGCAAGCTCAATATAGGTATAGCCTTTTTCTTCGCAGAACGCGCGCAGCATTTCGTTTGTGGCTTTGTTTGCTTTATAGTTCAATCCGGCGCTCTCGGCGTAGAACTTGATCGTCGGCATGATGGAATGGATGTAGATTATCAGATCGGGATGATCCGCCTTAATGCGGGTGATGAGCTTGTCGTAGATGTCGATCAGCCGTTCCGGGGAATACCATTCCAAATCCCTTACGCCCAACATGAGGAACAGGCGCTTCGCCTGCGTGATCTCGACCACCTCGGAAATGGTCATGAACCGGGAACGGAACAGCACCTGGCCGGGCTTATCCTTCGATTCGCCGGCGATCGCGTTTTGCAAGGTCAGACCGCTGACGCCGACGATGCGCATGCTGCCGAGGCACGGACGGCCGTTTCCTCTTTCGTTCGTCACGTACATATTCAGCCCGCCGGCGATGGAATCGCCGACCATCACGGAATCGTCGAACCATGCATCCAGGTATCCTTCATCCAGCTGCTCGTCGCTGACGGGCGCCAGGGTAGGGGCAGGTTCGGCGGTCGGGACTTCCGTGGGGATGGGAGCCGTGGCTTGAACTGGCGTTGGCGTCGCGGCGGGAGTCTCGGCAGGAGCTAACGTCGGCGATACGGTTTCGGCGGCTGCGGCAGGCGCGGAGGGCACAGCGGTTGCGGGCGTTTCCGAAACGGTTGAAGCTGGGGCGGCGGAATCGGCCGGGGACTTGAGAAAGAGGGCGATCAAACAAAGAAGACAGCATACGGCGAACGCGATCCCGTTTTTTTTCATGGGTTGCCGTTTACTCACCTTGAACAGAATAAGGATCAGCGACGCTGTGGCCCCCACAAGCCCCGCAAGTCCTAAAACAACATGCATATTTCCTGACTCCTGAACACATTGGAAAATACTTTAGTAGTGTTATCATATCATAGCGCGATTCCGTTTTCAATAATTGCCTCACGTTTTCCTTGACGCCTGCTGCAGCGGCTGCAGCAGGCAGAGGGGATCTCCTTTTTACGGTTGAAAAACGAACCGAAACGTAGTATACTACATAAAAATGATACAGAAAGGGAATGCATTCAAATGAAAAAGATCATATCTGTTTTGCTGGTAGTATTGCTGCTCTCTGTGGGCACGACCACGTACGCGGCCGGGAAGCTGTCCGTCGATCAGGAGAATTTCCACGTGGTCAGCAGCTACTGGACGTACGGCTACGCGTACGCTAAGGTCACCAATGTGGGCGATAAAGCGATAAAGGTCAACGCCGGCGTGCTGGAGATCTATGACGAAACCGGTGACGTTCTTACTTCCAGCGATTATCTGTCGGCCTATGCCGAATATCTGGAGCCCGGCGATTACACGTATGTCAAGATGTACAGTGAGATCACCACGGGAAAGGCTGCCGATTACGCGCTGACGCTCACCGGCAAATCGGACACCTCCAAGCGTACGCTGCGTTTGCCGGTGGAAACCGACCTCCAGCTGGATATTAAGGACGGTTGGTGGACTTACAACTACATGTACGCCACGGTGACCAACAACACGGATAAGCCGTTGTACGGTATCCGGGTGGTGCTCGCTCTGCTGGATGCGGAAGGGAACATCCTGGACATCGAGGATGAGAACATGTACGACGATAAAGCTTTGACGCCGGGCAGTAGCATGATCGTCCGCAAGGATATTTCCTCCACGTTCATGGATTACTACAAAGCCAACGGCATCGTGCCCGCTTCCGTGGACGCCATCGCATACGTCATTGAAGACGTGGAGTAATCCTGCAGCGAGCTGCTGATCGAGGACGTGAGGATACTGGAATGGGCTTTTTCGGGCAACTCTTTATCGTGTTTATCACCGCCGTGGTCCTGCTGGGGATCGTCGGCTGGGCCGTGGCAAGGCGGAATGCCGCGAAAAAGGGCGCTTCCGCCGATGACCAGGACCAGGTTCTATCGGAGAAAACGGTGAACAACGTCTCCGATCTGAACGACCGCTTCAACCGTGCCAGATACATGGACGAAGACGGCAAGTGACTCTGACCTTGAGAAACGGGAAGCATCGGAGGCAAAGGCCATGGCAAAGGAACGGCATACCACGCAATCCACGTTCTTTCTGGCGGCGTCAGCTGTCCTGGCGGCGGCAGACCT
>Ga0310697_10004441_pt1 | contig 13867 bp, 9 predicted proteins | sample 172DNAGHGlowgp2_FD_203883 | JGI IMG/M metagenome (GOLD analysis project Ga0310697, IMG submission 203883) | Sheep rumen microbial communities from Palmerston North, Manawatu-Wanganui, New Zealand - 1728 DNA GHGlow gp2 (v2) (version 2) | ecosystem: Host-associated > Mammals > Digestive system >...
ACGAATGTCCTTCTTTATTATTAGTACTTGACGGTTTCTCTCTTCTCTACCCAAGCTGCCTGGCATAACAGGCAGCCCGCTTCTTGTACTACTTCTCTGTCTATGTAAATCTTTCAAAGAACTCTTTCTTTCACTGCTCACGGGGTGTCATCCTCGAAAGCGGGTGCAAAGGTACGACTATTTTCCGAACCGCCAAAACTTTTTCGAACTTTTTTTCGGTTTTCATGCAAAAAAAATTGCCCTCTTGACACAAATCAAGAGAGCAATCTCATATACCTTTTAGTATTATAGAAGGGTTTCTGCACCTTCCACGCGTTTACTCCTGTGGCGCCTGTCCGATCAACTCCATGAACTCATCGAGTTTCGGGGTAATGATAATCTGGGTGCGGCGGTTACGCTGGCGGCCCAGTTCGGTATCGTTGTCGGCGATAGGGTTATACTCGCCGCGTCCACCGGCGGTGAGGCGCTTCGGGTCTACGCCATAGTCGTTCTGCAGGGCTTGCACGACGGACGAAGCACGCAGCGTGGAGAGATCCCAGTTGTTGCGGATGTTCTCGCGACTGATGGGCACGTTGTCGGTGTTACCCTCGATGAGCACGTCGTAGTCCTTGTAGTCCTTGATGATCTTCGCAATCTTCGACAGCGTCTCTGCAGCACGGCTGTTAATCTCATAGGAGCCGCTCTTGTAGAGCATGTTGTCGGCCAGCGAGATGTAGACGACACCCTTGAGCACCTGCACGTCGACCTCCTTCAGCTCCTCCTTCGAGAGCGAGCGTGTGAGGTTGTTCTGCAGTACGAGGTTCAGCGAGTCGCTCTTCGACTTCACCTCGACGAGGTGGCGGATATACTGGTTCGACTCGTTGATCTGGTCGACGAGCTTGTCGATAGAGATATTGTTCTGCGAGGCGTTCGTCAGGCTCTTGTCGAGCGTCTTCTGCAGTGCTGCATACGCCTTCTTCTGTTCTTCGAGCGCACGCTTCTGTGCCGCGAGCTGCTCCTCCACACTTGCCAGACGTGCGTTCTTGGCAGCCAGCTCCTCCTTAGCAGTCTGGAGGCTGGTCGTCAGCGACTTATTCTCAGTCTGACAGTTCACTAAATCCTTCTTACTGGCACAGCCGGTCATTATCATCCCGCAAACAAGTGCCATCATTAATACCTTAGTCTTCATACCTTCTTGAATTAATAAATGAAATAGTTTTACGGCTGCAAATTTACATATCTGACAGCCAAAACAATCAATTGTTCAATTCAATTAGAATAATTTAACCTCTATTTCGACGCGGCATCCGTCATTTTCACGGCATTCTCTTTGCCAGCCGACATTTTTTTCGTACCTTCGCAACCGAAAACCTATCATCGCGCAATGAAAGTCACGAAACTACTTATAGCCAGTCTACTGAGCATGGTGTGCTGTCTGGTGCAGGGCCAGAAGAACGCAGACCAGCAGACGGCGAAACTGTTGAGGTCGCTGAAGGAAGGCGTCACCAAGGAGCTTGCCGACGAGCGTACACGTAACATCAGCCAGATAGCCTACGACCTGACGTTCGACATCCCCGCCGACCAGCAGCGCAGCGTCACGGGCACCGCCATCATCTCGTTCGTGCTGAAGGAGCGCGACGACGTAGTCCTCGACTTTCAGGGGCAGTTCTCGGGTCTGTGTTTCATCAACGGCAAGAAGCGCAACGCCTACTACAAGAGCGAGCACATTGTGCTCCCGATGCGTTTCACCAAGGACGGCCTGAACACCGTTGTCATAAACTTCACCAGCAAGAACACCGCCCTGAACCGTCACGACGGCTACATGTACACGCTGTTCGTGCCCGACCATGCCCGCTCGTGCTTCCCCTGTTTCGACCAGCCCGACCTCAGGGCACAGTTCATCACGACGCTCAACGCCCCCGAGGGGTGGAAGACAATGTCGAGCGACGGCCGCAACCCCATCCCCACCTATCTCTACTCCTTCGTTGCCGGACAGTTCGAGGAGCAGACAGCCCAGCGCAACGGCTACCCGATGCGCGCCCTATACTTAGAGACCGACCCCAGGAAGACGGCACAGATCGGAAATATCTTCGACGAGGCCGGTCAGGCGCTGCAGTGGATGGAAGCCTACACGGCACAGAAGTTCCCGTTCGAGGAGTACGGCATCGTCATCCTGCCGGGCTACCAGTTCGGCGGCATGGAGCACCCCGGAGCCATCCAGCTCAACGACCGCCGTCTGTTCCTCGGCGAGAACCCCTCGCAGGAGGAGCTGCTGCGGCGCACCGAGCTGATAGCGCACGAGACGGCACACCTGTGGTTTGGCGACATGGTGTCGCTGAAGTGGTTCGGGGACGTGTGGACGAAGGAGGTGTTCGCCAACTTCATGGCCGCCAAGATTACGCGACGCCAGTTCTCGAAGGTCGACCACGACCTGAACTTCATCCGCACCTACCAGACACGTGCCATCGCCATCGACCGTACCGAGGGCACCCACCCCATAGCTCAATCGCTCAAGAACCAGAACGAGGCGGCAATGCTCTACGACAACATCATCTACGACAAGGCACCAGTCATGATGCGCATGCTTGAGCAGCTGATGGGCGAGAAGCGTATGCAGAGCGGCCTGCAGCGTTACCTCAGCCGCTACTATTTCGCCAACGCCTCGTGGGACGACCTCATCGAGATACTCGACAAGGAAGCCCCCGACGCCGGTGTCCGCCAGATGAGCGAGGTGTGGGTCAAGGAGAAAGGCATGCCGACCATACACACCGCCTACGAGGGCGGCAAGCTCACCGTCACGCAGAGCGACCCCTACGGACGCGGCCTCTGCTGGCGTCAGAAGTTCGACATGCGTCTCGTCTACGACTTAGGGCGCAGCCGCACCATCACCGTCGACATGCAGGGACCCTCTATGACCTTCGACCTCGGCCAGGCCCCGAGTTACATCATCCCCAACTACAGCGGGACGGGCTACGGCCGTTTCACCCTTGACAAGGAGTACACCAGCCGTCTGCCCAAGCGTATCATGATAACGCGCGACGACCTACAGCGTTTCTCGCTGCTGCTGACGCTGCACGACAACTACCTCATGGGGCGCGTCCCGCCGAGCTACTTCGGCGAGATGTACCGCAACATGGTCAAGGAAAAGAACCCGCTCATCATCCAGACCAGCATCGACCACATGTTCAAGATAGCCTTCGACAGCCCCGAGAAAGAACGCAAGACGCTAGAGCTGTGCATCATGGACCTCCTGCGCGAGAATCGCAGCAGCGAGTGCCGACGTGCCATCGTGCGCAAGATGGCCCGCAACGCCACGTCGCCCGAGGTGCTCAGCCAGCTGTACGACATCTGGAGCCGCCATAACGACCCGCTGTTCGACGAGCACGACTACATGGAGATGGCGTACCGTCTGGCCATCATGCGTCCCGACGAGTGGCAGACCATCATCGACACCCAGCGCGGTCGGCTCACCACCGACCTGCAGCGCCGTGAGTTCGACTACGTCAGCCGCGCCTGCACGCCGAACAGCAGCGAGCAGCGCCGTCTCTTCAGCGACCTGCTGAAACCCGAGAACCGCAAGGAGGAGCCCTGGGCCCTGCACCTGCTGGAGCTACTGAACGCCGACGTGCGCGAACCGTCGAGCAACGCCTACATCCCGCAGAGCCTCGCCGCACTGGAGCTTATCCAGCAGACGAGCGACATCTTCTTCTCCGGCGACTGGATGAAATCGCTGCTCGGCACGCACAGGAGCCGCGAGGCCCGTCTGATGGTCGACCGTTTCCTGAAGGACAACCCCAATTTCAAGCCGCAGCTGCGCAATAAGGTGCTCGAGGCGGCATGGTCGCTGACGAACCAGTAAAAAGCCGCTGAAAAGGTTTGGCATTGTCTTTGGAATTTTGTACCTTTGCAGCCAAAATAAACAAAACATCAACATCGAGACATGATACTCTTTTTTAAGACTCCACAACAGAGCGTGATAGCCACCGAGACGGACCATCAGCTCACCCCGGACGAAGTGAACGAACTATGCTGGCTATACGGCGATGCCACGCTGGCCGACGGCGAGAGCCTCAGCGGCTACTACATCGGTCCCCGCCGCGAGATGGTCACCCCATGGTCGACCAACGCCGTAGAGATTACCCAGAACATGGGTCTCAAGGGCATACAGCGCATCGAGGAGTACTTCCCCGTTGCGAGCCAGGATGCCGACCACGACCCTATGCTGCAGCGCATGTATGACGGCCTGGACCAGCAGGTCTTCACCGTCAACATCAAGCCCGAGCCCATCAAGCACATCGCGAACCTGGAGGAATACAACGAGCAGGAGGGTCTTGCCCTCTCGCCCGAGGAGATAGAGTACCTGCACGGTCTTGAGAAGCAGAACGGCCGCCCGCTGACCGACAGCGAAATCTTCGGTTTTGCACAGATCAACTCCGAGCATTGCCGCCACAAGATTTTCGGCGGCACCTTCATCATCGACGGCAAGGAGATGGAGTCGTCGCTCTTCCAGATGATCAAGAAGACGACCCAGGAGAACCCCAACAAGATACTCTCAGCCTACAAGGACAACGTCGCCTTCGCCCAGGGACCGGTCGTCGAGCAGTTTGCTCCTAAGGACCAGTCGACGAGCGACTACTTCGAGGTGAAGGACATCGAGAGCGTCATCTCGCTGAAGGCCGAGACCCACAACTTCCCCACCACCGTAGAGCCGTTCAACGGCGCCGCCACTGGTACGGGCGGTGAGATCCGCGACCGTATGGGCGGCGGCGTCGGCTCGTGGCCCATCGCCGGTACGGCCGTCTACATGACAGCCTACCCCCGTCTGACTGACGATGACAAGCTGACACGCGACTGGGAGGACATCATGCCCGTACGCCAGTGGCTGTACCAGACACCGGAGCAGATTCTGATTAAGGCTTCTAACGGCGCCTCGGATTTCGGTAACAAGTTCGGACAGCCGCTCATCTGCGGCTCTGTGCTGACGTTTGAGCACCAAGAGACCTCCCCCACCCCCTCCCAAGGAGGGGAGCCAGCTACCAAGTATGCCTACGACAAGGTGATCATGCTCGCCGGCGGCGTGGGCTACGGCACGAAGCGCGACTGTCTAAAGAAAAAGCCGCAGAAAGGCAATAAGATCGTCGTCGTCGGTGGCGACAACTACCGCATCGGTCTGGGCGGCGGATCCGTATCGTCAGTAGACACCGGCCGCTACAGCAACGGCATAGAGCTGAACGCCGTCCAGCGTGCCAACCCCGAGATGCAGAAGCGCGCATACAACCTCGTGCGCGCCCTCTGCGAAGAAGACGTGAACCCCGTGGTAAGCATCCACGACCACGGCTCCGCCGGACACCTGAACTGTCTGTCGGAACTCGTCGAGGAATGCGGCGGCGAGATAGACATGACCAAGCTGCCCATCGGCGACAAAACCCTCTCGTCGAAGGAGATCATTGCCAACGAGAGTCAGGAGCGCATGGGACTGCTCATCGACGAGAAGCACATCGACCACGTCCGTCAGATTGCCGAGCGCGAGCGTGCCCCGCTGTACGTCGTCGGCGAGACCACCGGCGATGCACACTTCTCGTTCCGCCAGGGCGATGGCGTGAAGCCCTTCGACCTCGACGTAGCCCAGATGTTCGGCCACTCGCCAAAGACCGTCATGCGCGACAATACCGTAGAGCACCACTACGCTAATGTCACCTATACCCAAGACAAGATAGAAGAATACTTGGAGCGCGTGCTCCAGCTCGAGGGCGTCGCCTGCAAGGACTGGCTGACGAACAAGGTAGACCGCTCTGTGACGGGTAAGATAGCCCGTCAGCAGTGTCAGGGCGAGATACAGCTGCCGCTCTCCGACTGCGGTGTCGTAGCCCTCGACTACCGTGGCAAGAAAGGCATCGCCACCGCCCTCGGCCACGCCCCGCAGGCCGGTCTGGCTTCGCCGGAGGCCGGTTCGGTGCTGTCTGTCGCCGAGGCCCTGACGAACATCGTCTGGGCACCGCTCGCCGACGGCATGGAGTCGCTGTCGCTCAGTGCCAACTGGATGTGGCCGTGCCGCTCACAGGAGGGCGAGGACGCCCGTCTGTACCGTGGTGTCAAGGCGCTGTCCGACTTCTGCTGCGACCTGCACATCAACGTGCCTACCGGTAAGGACTCCCTGTCGCTCTCCCAGCAGTATCCCAACGGCGAGAAGATTATCTCGCCGGGAACGGTCATCGTCTCTGCCGGTGGCGAGGTCAGCGACGTCAAGAAGGTCGTCAGCCCTGTCGTCAAGAACGACAGCCGCTGCTCGCTCTATCATATCGACTTCTCGTTCGACGAGCAGCGTCTCGGTGGCTCCGCCTTCGCCCAGAGCTTAGGCAAGGTGGGCGACGACGTGCCCACGGTGAAGAACGCCGAGTATTTCGCCGATGCGTTCATGGCCGTTCAGCAGATGATTGAGAAGGGCTGGATAGTTGCCGGTCACGACATCTCTGCCGGCGGTCTTATCGTCACCCTGCTCGAGATGACCTTCGCCAACCGCGAGGGCGGTATGCACATCAACCTGCACGACCTGATAACCTCCCCCAACCCCTCCCAAGGAGGGGAGATTGACATCGTCAAAATCTTATTTGCCGAGAACCCCGGTGTGGTAATCGAGGTCAGCGACGAGTACAAGCAGGAGTTCAAGGACTTCATGGAGGAGCAGGGCATCGGCTACGCGAAGATAGGCTATCCCGTCGAGGACAGCCGCTCCATCGCGGTGAAGGCTGGCGACAAGGAGTTAGTGTTCGACATCGACCGCCTGCGCGACGTGTGGTACAAGACCTCATACCTGCTCGACCGCAAACAGAGTTTCAACGGCAAGGCCGCCGAGCGTTTCGCCAACTACAAGCAGCAGCCCATAGAGATGACGTTCCCCAAGGGCTTCACCGGCAAGCTCGCACAGTATGGCATCTCTGCCGACCGTCGTGAGCGTAGCGGCGTGAAAGCCGCCATCATCCGCGAGAAGGGCACCAACGGCGAGCGCGAGATGGCGTACTCTATGTACCTCGCCGGCTTCGACGTGAAGGACGTTATGATGACCGACCTCATCAGCGGACGCGAGACCCTTGAGGACGTCAACCTCATAGTCTTCTGCGGCGGCTTCTCCAACTCCGACGTTCTTGGCAGTGCCAAGGGATGGGCCGGCGCCTTCCTCTTCAACCCGAAGGCCAAAGAAGCTCTCGACAAGTTCTACGCCCGCAAGGACACGCTGTCGCTCGGCATCTGCAACGGTTGCCAGCTGATGGTAGAACTTGGACTCGTCGAGGAAGGAGGAATGAGGAACGAGGAACGAGGGAAGCTCCGCCGTGCCAAGATGCTGCATAACGACTCGCGGAAGTTCGAGAGCGAGTTCATCTCGCTCAGCATCCCCCAAAACGACAGCGTCATGTTCGGCAGCCTCAGCGGCACGAAGCTCGGTCTGTGGGTGGCCCACGGCGAGGGCAAGTTCTCGCTGCCGGAGGCAGAGAGTGCTTACAACATCGTGGCGAAGTACAACTACCACGGCTATCCCGCCAACCCCAACGGCTCCGACTACGACGTGGCAGGCCTGTGCTCGCATGACGGCCGTCACCTGTGCATGATGCCCCATCTGGAGCGTGCCATCTTCCCCTGGCAGAACGCCTGGTACCCGGCCGAGCACCGTCAGGACGAGGTGACACCGTGGATTGAGGCCTTCGTCAACGCAAGAAAGTGGGTGGAAAATGCTCGCTGAACTCTTTAAGACATTCTTCAAGATTGGCATGTTCACCCTTGGCGGTGGATATGCCATGATTCCTTTGATAGAGGAAGAGGTGGTAAACAAGCACCATTGGGTGGAACGCGACGAGATGCTCGACCTCATAGCCATAGCACAGAGCTGTCCGGGAGTCTTCGCCATCAACATCAGCATCTTCGTGGGCTACAAGCTGCAGAGGCTGCGCGGCGCGCTGTCGACTGCCGTGGGCACCGCCCTGCCATCGTTCCTCATCATCCTGACCATCGCCATCTTCTTCGCCGCCTTCAAGGACAACGCCGTCATCGCAGCTATGTTCCGCGGCATACGCCCCGCCGTCGTCGCGCTCATCGCCGTGCCGACGTTTCGCATGGCACAGAAGGCACGCATCGGCTGGACTAACGCCTGGATACCCGTCGTGTCGGCCTTAGCCATCTGGGCTCTCGGCGTGTCGCCGATTTACATTATCCTAATAGCAGGGGCCGCAGGTTTGGCCTATGGGGCCTATAAACCCCAAAACCCCAAGTAACAGCCAATGATCTACCTCGAGCTCTTCATCACCTTCTTCAAGATCGGCCTCTTCGGCTTTGGCGGCGGCTACGGCATGCTGTCGCTGATACAGCACGAGACGGTGGAGCGGTGGCACTGGCTGTCGACGGCGGAGTTCACCGACATCGTGGCCATCTCGCAGATGACACCCGGCCCCATAGGCATCAACTCGGCCACCTACTGCGGCTATACCGCCATCCACAACGCCGGCTACGGCAACGCCATGGCCATCGCGGGCTCGCTGACGGCAACGGTAGCCCTGGTGCTGCCGTCGCTGATACTGATGATCGTGATCAGCAAGATGTTCCTCAAGTACATGAACACCCGCCCCGTGCAGTCGCTCTTCGCCGGGCTGCGCCCCGCCGTGGTCGGTCTGCTTGCCGCTGCCACGCTGCTGCTTTGCAACGCCGAGAACTTCTCGACACCCTCGGAGAACCCGTGGCAGTTCTTCATCAGCTGCGCGCTGTTCGCTGCCACCGCCTTCGGCACGGGCTATATGAAGATCAACCCCATACGCATGATATGCTATTCGGCTTTCGCCGGGCTGCTGCTCTTATACTGACACTAACGGGACTGCAAAGAGCAACCGACATACTGACCACATAACCAACAAACATACTAACCCCAAAACTAACAAACGAAATGAAAGCAAAAACCTTAGCCCTGCTACTGCTACTCAGCACCATGGCAGCAGAAGCCACAGCGCAACGACGCTGGAACCGCCAGCCCTACAACACCGACACACTCATGGCCCACGACCCCGTCATGGCCTACGAGGACGGCACCTACTATCTGCTTGCCACCGGCAACGGCATCAGCTGGGCCACGTCGAAGGACCGCAAGACGTGGACCGTGCAGACCACGCCGTTCCTCAGGGACATACCGCAGTGGACACATGACTCCGTGCCCGGTTTCCGCAACCACGTGTGGGCTCCCGACATCATACGCAAGGACGGTCAGTGGTGGCTGGCCTACTCGTGCTCGACGTTCGGAAAGAACACTTCGGCCATAGGCCTTATGGCCGCCGACAAGCTCACCGGTCCGTGGCGCGACTGCGGCCCCATAGTCTGCTCAAAGGAATGGCGCAGGAATCCCGGCACCGGACAGTTCGAGGGCAACAACTGGAACGCCATCGACCCGAACTTCATCGTCGACGAGAAGGGCGCGCCGTGGCTCACATGGGGCTCGTTCTGGGACGGCATCCAGATGGTGCGCCTCGACAACAGCATGCACGTGGCCGGCACGCCGCAGACCATAGCGCGCCGCGTAGCCCTGCGTGACACGCTGAAAGCCGAGCCCAACCCCACGTCGCGCTATGCCGGTCGCAACGCCATCGAGGCACCCTTCATCTTCCGCCACGGCGAATACTACTACCTGCTGGTGTCGTGGGACTACTGCTGCCGCGGTGCTCGTTCGAACTACCGCGTTGCCGTAGGGCGCTCGAAGTCCGTCAGCGGCCCCTATGTCGACGACAAGGGTAAGGACATGGCCCAGGGCGGCGGAAAGATAATCCTCGAGGGCGACAAGAAAGAGTACGAGGCAGCCGGCCACTGCGCCGCCTATAACTTCGACGGCAAGGACATATTCATCTGCCACGGCTACTCGGCCACGATGAACGGTGCCGCCGTGCTCGTGCAGCGCGACATAGAGTGGACAGCCGACGGCTGGCCGCTACTTCGAGTCAAGGAGTAAAGAAGGAAAATTCAGCGTCGGAGTCACCTGGTTGATGCGTCCCTGCTTGTCGAAGGTCATGCGGTCGATGCACACCTCGCGGTGGATGCCCGGTTCACGGTTGACGAAGTTCTTGTTTATGCGGTGGTAGACGATGTACCACTCGTCCTTGCCCGGCACCTGCAGCACGCTGTTGTGTGCCGTGCCGTAAATCTTGTCCTCAGGTTTCTGGCGTATCACCATATAGCTCTGCTCGTCGATGCTGATGGGACCGAGCGGCGACTTACTGGTGCCGTAGCAGACGTGGTAGTTGGGCGAGCCCGTGTCGTCGACCGACCAGAGGAAGTAGTACGTGCCCTTGCGGTAGAACACGTAGGCACCCTCGCGGAAAGCCCATGTGCGCAGCGAGCCGCCCTCGGGAGTGAGGTGCGTGATGGTCTCACGCTTTATCGACAGCATGTCGTCGTTAAGCTCTGCGCCCGCCATGAAGCCGTTGCCCCAGTAGAGGTAACACTTGCCCGACTTCGGGTCCTGAAACACGTCGACGTCGATGGCCTGTCCGCCGCGTGCCTCCTTCGGACGGTCGGCATCGGTGACTATCGGCTGGCCGCTGTCGACGAACGGTCCCGTGGGACTGTCGCTGACGGCAACGCCTATCTCCTTGCGGTTTGTCTGCGGGTTATGAGCCGAGAAGTAGAAGAAGTACTTGTACGCCCCCTTCACCTTACGCTCGATGATGGCCGGAGCCCATGCGTTACCCGTGGCCCAGCGCACCTGGTCGCCCTTGACGTCGAGCATCTTTCCCTCGTCCTTCCAGTCAATGAGGTTATCCGACGAGAAGACGCTGAAGTCGTGGCCGCCCCAGCCGGGAGTGCCGTCGGTGGTGCTGTAGATGTAGTACTTACGGGTCTTGTTCGAGTAGAGCACCTCCGGGTCGGCGTGGAAGCCGCTGAGGATGGGCTGCCGGTGGTTGGGGAACGCCTTCAGCAGTCGCTCCTTCTCGGCGCGCGTGATGGGTATTATGGTACCGTGGCGCGGCGTGAACTTACCCTTCATCTCGGTGTTCTGCACGAACTTGAAGGTCTTCAGGTCCTCTGAGCTGCAGAACTGGTAGTGGCCGTTGCCGTAGCAGTCGTACATGATGATCCACGACTTGCCGTCGATGGCCTTACACACGCCGACGCCCTCCACCGACTCCTTCGTCTGCTCTACGTTGCCGTCGAGCATCTGCCACTTGTCTGTCAGCTGCTTAGCCACAGCCTGGTAGATGCCGCGTCCCGACTCCTGCTTGTAGAACAGGTGGTAGAGCTGGTCGGCATCGTTGTAGACTATGTCGCCGTCGATGGTGGCGTTGCCTGCGTCGAAGAGCCACTGCGGCTCACCCTCCAGGTCAGTGAAGTCCCTGTTGGCATACTGGTAGTATATCTTGTCGTAGGAGCGGGGGTCGCTGGTGCGCAGCGAGTAGAACACCATGTACTTCCCTGCCTTGTGGTCGTAGATGGTCTCCGGGGCCCAGACGCGAATGACGTTCTTCCACGTCTTGGTGTAACGTGTAGGGAAGTTGATGGTGGAGTGCGTCCAGTTCACCAGGTCCGTCGACTTCATCAGCACCATACCACGGTTGCTCGACCATCCGTATGCCGACCGCATGTCGGTCGCCACCATGTAGAACGTCTTTCCGTCCTCGCAGCGCAGTATGTGCGGGTCGCGCACGCACTGCGTCAGTGCTATGGTGTCGCTCTCTATCACCGGCGCACCGTCGTTCAGCGGTGTATAGTTATAGCCGTCGTCGCTCAGCGCGTAGCATATCTGCTCGTCGGACGGGTCGTTACTGTTGAAATAGGTAAATAGGTATGCCACCATCTCGTTCGGGTCCTTCGGCTCCTCGGTGGCCGTCACCTTCTTCTTCGCGGCAACAGCCGTCAGCGCGGTGACGGTCAGCAGTGCCAGGGTCAGTAAATGTCTGTAAACTTTCATAGCTGTGTTGTTTATGATAAATTCACGGCAAAGTTACCAAAAAAGCTTGTAAAAGCGAAGCGATTTTGGAAGATTAACGCAGTTCGGCCTAAAATAAAGGCAAAGAGGGGAAGAATAAAGAAGTTCAATTTGAGACAAATAGCAAATCGGGGAGGATTAGCGAAGGAGTTAGGTTTCTAATTCGTAACCTGAAAACAGGGTTCTAATACTGGTTTTTCGACTAAGCAAATTGGGGCAAAATGGCGCGCCTCTCACCGCCCGTTTCTTATTCCGCAAACTGCTACATTTTGCATAGCGATGGATGCCAAAAGAAATAGTAGTTTTGCAGCCAAATTAAAAAAAAGGAGTAAGAAACATGAGAAGTACTTTTAACATTCTGTTCTATGTGAACAAGAGTAAGGAGAAGAACGGTGTGGTGCCTGTGATGGGCAGGGTGACGATTAACGGCACCCAGAGCCAGTTTAGTTGTAAGAAGACGATTCCGCTTGACATGTGGGACGTGAAAGGCAACTGTGCAAAAGGTCGTAGTAAGGAGGCTTTGCAGATCAACCGTGAACTTGACAATATCAAGGCTCAGATTATCAAGCATTATCAGCATCTGTCAGACCGCGAGGCTTTCGTGACGGCAGAGATGGTGCGCAACTCCTATCAGGGATTCGGTAGTGAGTATGAAACGCTGCTGAGTGCTTTCGACAAGGACATCGCCAACCAAAAGAAACGCGTGGGCAAGGACAGGTCGGCAAGTACGCTTTGGGCAATGGAGCGGTCAAGGAAGGATGTGGCAGACTTCATCCAGTCGCACTACCGCCGTACAGATATGTCGATGCTGGAACTGACACCTGAGTTTATCAAGGACTTTGCCGCCTATCTCAGTACAGACCGAGGACTGGCTAACGGTACTATCTGGCAAAGATGCATGTGGCTAAAGGGCGTTGTACTAAGGGCGCACTACAACGGCAAGATACCCCGTCGCTCGGCCCTTGGGACGCTTGCCCCAGCAAGAACCCGTTCGCGCAGTTCCATATCAGCCCCAACTGCAAGGAAAGGGAGTTCCTGACCGAGGACGAACTGAAGGCTGTCGTAACCCATGAGTTCGAGGACGACAATCTCGCCTTCGTTCGTGACATTTTTGTATTCGTGTGCTTCACCGCCCTTTCGTTCATCGACGTGAAGAACCTGACCTCAGACAACATCGTGGACATCAACGGTGACAAGTGGATTATCAGCAAGCGACACAAGACCAACATCCCCTTCCAAGTGAAGCTGATGGACGTACCCTTGCAGATTATCGATCGCTACAAGCACCTACAGGAAGACAAACTGGTGTTCGGCAAGATGCGCTCGACCTTTTGTCGCTTGGCTTGTCCAAGAACTACTGGTCTATGTGCAAGAAGTTGAAAACGGTGATGACTGCCTGCGGCATAGAGAAAGCCATCTCCTACCACTGTGGCCGCCACTCGTTCGCAACCTTAGCGCTTTCAAAGGGAATGCCCATCGAGAGCGTGAGCCGTGTATTGGGACACACCAATATAGTGACCACCCAGATTTATGCAAAAATCACCAGTCAGAAACTTGATAACGACCTGACGATGCTTGGCAACAAACTCAATGCATCATTCAAGAATCTTAAGATGGCATAGATTACAGCGACCCAAAGCCTTCAAAGCGGAAAGACGAATGATTAGCGAAGTCTGTCATCCGTCTTTCTGCGTCATATTCCCTCAGTACAAGAACTACTAACGGCTCTTTCTTTTTCCCTATCGTCTATATGCAGGATGATAGCAACTTTCCAAGACCCTTTCCAAATCACTTTCACGATAGAGCACCTTGCCACCTAATAATATATAAGGTATAACGCCATCATTTCGGTATTCCTGTAGCGTTCGTCTGCTGACTTTCAGAATCTGTGCGACCTCTTTATCTGTCAAATAGCGTTCACCATCAAGCAATGGACGA
>Ga0310697_10004443_pt1 | contig 13866 bp, 9 predicted proteins | sample 172DNAGHGlowgp2_FD_203883 | JGI IMG/M metagenome (GOLD analysis project Ga0310697, IMG submission 203883) | Sheep rumen microbial communities from Palmerston North, Manawatu-Wanganui, New Zealand - 1728 DNA GHGlow gp2 (v2) (version 2) | ecosystem: Host-associated > Mammals > Digestive system >...
CCGACAAGGTCGACTTCTACATCCCCGACCGCTACGACGAGGGCTACGGCGTGTCCTACAAGAGCATCGACTGGGCCGCCGACGGCGGTTTCGGGCTCATCATCACCCTGGACTGCGGCATCAAGGCCGTCGACAAGGTGGAGTACGCCCGCAGCAAGGGGCTGGAGGTCATCATCTGCGACCACCATCTCCCTGGCGAGGCGCTCCCCGCCGCCGTGGCGGTGCTGGACCCCAAGCGCGAGGACTGCCACTATCCCTTCGACGACCTGTCCGGGTGCGGCGTGGGCTTCAAGCTCGTGCAGGCCTATTCCAAGCAGTTCGGCGTCCCCTTCGAGACCCTGATCCCGCTGCTGGACCTGCTGGTGGTCAGCATCTCCTCCGACCTCGTGACCATGGTGGGGGAGAACCGCGTGCTGGCGCACTTCGGCCTCAAGCAGCTCAACGAGAACCCCTGCAAGGGCCTCGCCGCCATGATCACCCTGTCCAACCTCGAGCCCGGCCACATCTCCATCGACGACATCGTCTTCAAGATCGGCCCGCGCATCAACGCAGCCGGGCGCATGGAGTCCGGCCGGCTGGCCGTGGAGCTCCTCAAGGCCACGGACACCCGCACGGCGATGCTGATCGGCGAGAAGATCAACGAGAACAACAACGAGCGCAAGAACATCGACCGCGAGATCACCCAGGAAGCCCTGGAGATGGTCCAGTCCGGTGCATGCCTGGCCAGCGAGAACGCCACCATCGTCTACAATCCCAAGTGGAGCAAGGGCGTGGTGGGGATCGTAGCCTCCCGGCTCGTGGAGGCCTACTACAAGCCCACGGTCGTGCTGACCAAGTCCAACGGATTCGTCACGGGCTCCGCCCGCAGCATCGCCGGCTTCGACCTCTACGAGGCCATCGAGAGCTGCGCCGACCTGCTGGAGAATTTCGGCGGCCACGTCTACGCCGCCGGCCTGACCCTCAAGGAGGAGAACGTGCAGGAGTTCGCCCGCCGGATGGATGCCTTCATCGCCGGCAAGGTCACTTCTGAGATGCTGATCCCGATCGTGGAGGTGGACGCCAAGCTCGACTTCGCGCAGATCACCCCCAAGTTCTCCCGCATCCTCAAGCAGTTCCAGCCCTTCGGCCCCGGCAACAACAATCCGATCTTCGTCACGGAGAATGTCTACGACGCCGGCTCGGGCCGCAAGGTGGGCGCCGGCGGCGTGCATCTCAAACTCGACCTCATCCAGGAGTCGCAGCCCTACCACCAGATCCCGGCCATCGCCTTCAACATGGCGGATTACTACGACTACATCCGCGAGGGCAACCCCGTGGACGTCTGCTACGCCATCGTGGAGAACTACTACCGCGGCTCCTCCTCCATCCAGCTCCGCATCCGGGACATGCGCGAGCGGGAAGACATCCTCTAAGTGTGTGGGGGGATATGCCCCCTAAACAAAGTCGCCATCAGGCGACCGGCCGGCCCCGTGTATTTGCCGTGAGGCAAATACGGAAAGGGGTTTATGGCCGCAGGGGGTATGGGGGATATGCCCCCTAAAACAAAGTCGGCTCGTCGAAGAGGCCGCCCGGGAAGTCCGGGACGGCGTCGAGGTCGGCGGACTGGGGTTCCGGCTCTGCGGCCGGAATGACGGGAGGGGTGGCCGCAGAGACTACCGGCTCCGCCGGCGTGGCGACCGGCTCTTCCGGCTCGTCGGAGCGAAGCGACGCAGGGGGTTCGGGGGATCCGTCCCCCGTTGAGACGGAGTCAGGAGTCTCTTCCTGTTCATCAGGAAGAGACTCGGTGAAGCGGACGGTCTTGACCTCGCCGCGCTCGGCGCACTTCTTGCCCTTGGCGGCAATGCCCTTCTTGGCGATCCATTCTTCGGCCACGATGACCTCCGGCTCCTTGTCCTCGAGCTTCCAGACGATCTCGTAGCGCGGATGCGCGTCGCCGCTGATCTCCACCAGGTAGGATTTCGGGGCGTCGGAGATGAAGCTGACCGGGGTGTTGTCGCTCAGCACGAAGGAGAAGCGCTTGACGTAGAAACTCTTGACGGCGCCGTCCCAGTAGAGGGCGGTAAAGGTCTTGTCGGGGTCGAACTTCTCGATGAACAGGACGTCGCCCTGGTATTTGTTGACCAGGTCGAAGGACGTGGTGTAGAAGGTGCCGTTGCGGAAGACGGCGAGCACCTTGTCGCCCTCCTCGAACTGGCCGAGGTACTGGCCGTGGCCGTCCTCGTTGAGTTTCTGGATGTCGGCGTCGTACCAGATGTCCTTGCCGGCGATGGTGCTGACGCCCTTGCTCTTGAGGGTGATGGTGCGGATGGCGTTCTTGGTCACGAGGTTGCCGCGCGCCGTCTTGCTCTTGATGCCCAGCTCGGAGAAGTCGTACTCGAGGCTGGTCTTCTTGAGCTTCGGCTTGGGCCGCAGGGACACGCGCACGGTCTCGGCCTCGCCGTTGTGGTTGGCCGTGAACCAGACGATCTGCGAGCCGGGCTCGCCGGTGGTGATGTCGTATTCCTTGTCGCGCGTGACGGAGGTGATGGCGAAGCGCTTGGCGAAGTAGACCGAGCTCTTGCCCACGCGGTAGATGACGTTGTAGATGGTGCGGGTGTCGCCGCGGTTGAACAGGCCCACGTACAGAAGGTCCTTGCCGAAGAAGGCCTTGTCCTCCACCTTGGTGATGCGGTACTTGCCGTCCTTGCCGATGACGATGATCTCGGAGAGGTCGGAGCAGTCGCAGATATACTCGCCGCCGTCGTCGCGCTTGAGGCCGATGCCCACGAAGCCTTCGGCGAGGTTGGCCTGGAGCTTGGCGTTGTTGTTGACGACCTTGGTGGCGGCGATGGTCTCGAAGCCCGTGAGCTCGGTGCGGCGCGGGTAGTCCTTGCCGTATTTCTTCTTGAGGGTCTTGAACCAGTTGATGGTGTAGCGGTCGATGTGCTCGATGTCGTCGCGCACGGCCTTCATCTGGTCTTCCAGGGCCAGGATCTTCTCGTCGATGGCCTTGGTGTCGAACTTGGAGATCTTGCGGACCGGCTTCTCCACGAGCTTGAGGATGTCGTCGAGGACGATCTCGCGGCGGAAGAGGTCCTGGTACATCTTCATCTGGGTGAAGATGTCCTGGATCTGGGTATCCCAGTCCTTCTGGTCCTGCTCGAGGACCTTGTAGATGCGGTTCTCGAAGAAGATGCGCTCCAGGGAGCTGTAGTGCCAGTCGGCCTCGAGCTCGTCGAGCTTGATCTGCAACTCCTGCAGGAGGATGTCGCGGGTGTGGAAGGTGCCGTACTCGAGGATGTCGTCCACCGTGAGGAACTGCGGCTTGTTGTCCTTGATCACGCAGGCGTTGGGGGCGATGTTGATCTCGCAGTCCGTGAACGCGTAGAGCGCGTCGATGGTCTTGTCGGGCGAGACGTCGTTGGGCAGGTGGATGAGGATGTCCACCTTGTCGGTGGTCATGTCCTCGATCTTCTTGATCTTGATCTTGCCCTTGTCCTTGGCCTTGAGGATGGAGTCGATGAGGTCCTTGGTGTACTTGCCGTAGGGGATCTCCGTGATGGCGATGGTGTTCTTGTCGATCTTCTCGATGCGGGCGCGGACCTTGACGCTGCCGCCCCGCTTGCCGGCCATGTACTTGCTGCAGTCGGCGAAGCCGCCGGTGGGGAAGTCGGGATAGATCTCGTAGGGCTTGCCCTCGAGGATCGCCACGGAGGCGTCGAGCAGTTCGTTGAAGTTGTGCGGGAGGATCTTGGAGGCGAGGCCCACGCCGATGCCTTCCGTACCCTGCGCGAGCAGGAGCGGGAAGCGGACCGGGAGCTCGGTGGGCTCCTGGTTGCGCCCGTCGTAGGAGTTCATCCAGTGGGTGACCTTCGGGTCGAACACCACCTCCTTGGCGAACTTGCTCAGGCGCGCCTCGATGTATCGCGGCGCGGCGTTGGAGTCGCCGGTGAGGATGTTGCCCCAGTTGCCCTGGCAGTCGACGGTGAAGCCTTTCTGCCCGAGCTGGACGAGGGCGCCGAGGATGGAGGCGTCGCCGTGGGGGTGGTACTGCATGGCCTGGCCCACGATGTTGGCGACCTTGGTGTAGGCGCCGTCGTCCATCCGGTACATCGCGTGGAGGACGCGGCGCTGCACGGGCTTGAGACCGTCCACGATGTGGGGGACGGCCCGGTGCAGGATCACGTAGGAGGCATAGTCCAGGTACCAGTCCTTGAACATGCCGGAGAGCTTGAACTTGTGTGCGTCGCTCTCCAGCAGCTTGTCGTAACGGCCTGACTCTTCAGCTTCTTCCGATACTTCCTTGTCCTCGTCGATGATTTCTTCCTCGGTGATGATGTTCTCTTCTTCCATAAACGCTTAGTCCTCGTATCCGAATTTGCGCAGTTCGCGCTTGCTTTCCCGCCAGTCGGGGTCTACCTTGACGTAGATCTGCAGGAAGACCTTCTTCTGGAAGAAGTCTTCCATGTCGATGCGCGCCTGGGTGCCGACCTTCTTGAGCGCGGCGCCCTGGTGTCCGATGATGATGCCCTTCTGGGACTCGCGCATCACGTAGATGACGGCGCCGATGTCGTAGCGCTCCGCGCCTTCCTTGAAGCTCTCGATGCCCACCTCGCAGCAGTAGGGGATCTCCTCCTTGTAGTTCAGCAGGATCTTCTCCCGGATGATCTCGGAGGCGAAGAAGCGGAGGTTCTTGTCCGTGAACGCGTCCTTGTCGAACCACGGCGGACACTCCGGCAGGCGCGCCACGACGGCGTCGAGCACGCTCTCGAGGTTGAACCGCTCCTGGGCCGAGACGGGGATGACCGTCGCCTTGGGGAGCTGCTCCTGCCAGTAGCGGAGCAGCTCCACCACGCGCGGCTGGTCGCTGATGTCGATCTTGTTGACGACCACGATGACGGGGCAGTCGATCCGGGAGAGCTTCTCCACGTACTCGCTGTTCTTGTCGGGCGTCTCGACGGTGTCCGTCACGTAGAGGATGATGTCGGCATCCCCGATCGCGCCGTCCACGAAATTCATCATGTTCTGCTGCAGCCGGTAGTTGGGCTTGAGGATGCCCGGCGTGTCGGAGTAGACGATCTGCCAGTCCTCGCCGTTGACGATGCCCATGATGCGGTGGCGCGTGGTCTGGGCCTTGGCCGTCACGATGGAGAGCTTCTCACCCACCAGCGCGTTCATCAGGGTGGACTTCCCGACGTTCGGGTTGCCGATGATGTTGACGAATCCGGAACGGTGTGCCATTATACGTAAGCCCCCATCTTCAGAATGTTGGCCTCACCCTCGGTGAGGAATCTCCATTCGCCCTTCTTGAGGCCCTTCTTGGTCAGGCCCGCGAAGTAGACGCGGTCCAGGGCCTTGACGTTGTAGCCGAGGGTCTCGAAGATGCGGCGCACGATGCGGTTCTTGCCCGAGTGGATCTCGATGCCGAGCTTGCGGTGGTCCTTGGGGTCGATGTATTCCAGCTCGTCGGCGCTGACCGGACCGTCGGTCAGCTCGATGCCGGCCAGGATGCGGTCGTAGTCCTCCTGGGAGAGGGCGCGGTCCAGCGCGACCTGGTAGATCTTCTTCTTGTCGTAGGCGGGGTGCGTGAGGCGCTCGGCGATCTCGCCGTCGTTGGTCAGCATCAGCACGCCGGTGGTGTTCTTGTCCAGGCGGCCCACCGGATAGACGCGGGTCGGGCAGTTCTTGACCAGGTCGAGCACGGTCTTCTCCGCGTGCGGGTCGCTGGCCGTGGTGACGTAGCCCTTGGGCTTGTTCATCACGATGTAGACCTTCTCCTCGCCCTTGAGGCGCTCGCCGTTGAAGCGGATGTCGTCGGTGAAGATGTTGACCTTGGTGCCGAGTTCGGTGACGACCTCGCCGTTGACGGTCACGACACCGGCCTGGATGAGGGTGTCGGCTTCACGGCGGGAGCAGACGCCCGAGTTGGCGATGAACTTGTTGAGGCGGACGGTGTCCTGGATCGGGGACGGATACGGCGTCTCGTTGCTTTCGTTGCCGTTGACGACGGGCCTGCGGCTGATCATCCGGTTGATGCCCTCGGTGGACTCGCGGGTGAAGTTGGGCTTGCGGCCCGGCTTCTTGGGGCCGTGCGGCTTGCCGGGGCCCTTCGGTCCGCGCGGGCCTGCGCTGCGGCCTTCGCCGTACGGGCGCGGGCGATGCTCGCCGTAGCCGCCGCGGTTCTCGCCGTAGCTGCGGCGTTCGCCGTAACCGCGCTGCTCGCCGTAGCCCCGGCCCTCGCCGGCATCGGAGCGGCGCGCGCTGAATCCGTAATTGTCGTTGCCTTCGCGGTCGCCGTAGCCGTGGCGCTCTGCGCCATAGCCGCCGCGGCGGTCGCCGTAATGATTGTTGCTGCGGCCTTCGCCATAGGGGCGCGGCCTGCGGTCGCCGTAGCCGCCGCGGTTCTCCCCGTAGCCTCCACGGTTCTCGCCGTAGCTGCGTCCTTCGCCGAAACTGCGGCGTTCGCCGTAGTCGGAGCGGTGGGCGTAGCTGCTGTGATGCTCGCCGGAGTCGCTTCTGTGCGCACCGGGCGTGTACTCTACTTTTTCGGAACGGGAGTGGTCTCCCGCAGTCTTCCGCGGTCTAAGTTTTCGGCCTTCTTTGGTAAACTGGTCCATTACTACTTGAGATTAAAATAATAGGTAATCGTGCCCTGCTGCATGGCGGGAGCGTCGGCGTTCATGTTGAAGTGCGTCTCCATGGCTGCCTTGCGCGCCGCCGCGATGAGGGACTTGTCCAAAACGGTGGTACCCGCGCCTCCCGGCACGGCCTTGACTACGTTGCCGTAGTTGTCCACCCAGATATCCACTACTACTATACCGCTTTCCTGCACGTTGTAGACCGGCCGGGGGATGTTGCCCACGGTGTTGCGGCCCTGGACGTGCGCGTTGGGCTTGCCGTCGGTGCGGCCCTTGTCGGTGTTGCCGTTTGCCTGGCCGGCCTTGAAGGTGTTGGAGGCCTCCGACGCGCTGTGAGGCGCGGTCAGGGTCGTGTCCTTCTTGGCCATGCCGGGGAAAGCCGCCCGCGGATCCAGTGCGGGCTCTTCCTTGGGCTCCGGCGCGGGCGTCTCGACGTCGCCGAAATCGTCCGGTTTCGTCTCCTGGGTCAGGTTCGGGCGGTCCGCCTCGACGGGCGACTCGCTCTTCTGGGCCAGTTCGACGGGACGCTCGAGGTCCACCTCTTCGGCTTGCGGTTCCCGCCCGTGCAGCTGCTGGACCACGGCTTCAGGCTCCTCGCTGAAGTCGATCAGCATGCTCTGCTCCTGGGGCGGGGGATAGATGTACTTGAGACCGGAGAAAGAGACGAGCACGAGGGCGCACAGGTGCAGCGCCACCGTCATGACGATGCCGGTGATCCGGGCGTTCTTCTCGCGCTTCTGTCTGATAATCTGGTCGTTCTGCATATTCAATTACTCTGGCTGCGTGGCCAGGATGACTTTGTAATGGTTGCGCTTGGCGATGTTCATCACCTGCACGATCTCGCCGATCGGCACGCTCTCGTCGGAGTAGATCGAGAAGGTCGGGTCCTCTTCGGACTGGAGCAGGTCCACGAGCTCGTCCTCCACCTCGGAGAACGCCACGGGCTGCTCATCGCCGTTGATATGGTAGGTGTAGCGGTCCTCGCCCCAGTCCTTGATGGAGACGCTTACCGTGGCCTTGGCGCCCACCTGGCCCGTGCTCTTGGGGAGCAGGAGCTTGAGGGCGTTGGGATTGACCAGCGTGGAGGTCACCAGGAAGAAGATCAGCAGGAGGAACACGATGTCCGTCATCGAGGACATCGCGATGTTCGGGTCCGCCTTGGTGATACGCTTGAGGGCCATCTCGCTACTCGTTTTTGGGTTCGGCGGCGTTCTCGCCGACCATGTCCATGAACTTGATGGTCGCGCTCTCCATGTTGTAGACGAGCTCGGAGATGCGGGCCGTGAGGTAGTTGTATCCGAAGTAGGCGAGGATACCGACGATCAGGCCGCCCACGGTGGTGATCATGGCGGTGTAGATGCCGCTGGAGAGCAGCGTGATGTCGATGTTGTTGCCTGCGTTGGACATGTTGAAGAAGGCCTGGACCATACCGATCACCGTGCCGAGGAAGCCGATCATCGGGGCGCCGCCGGCGATGGTGGCGAGGTACGGGAGGCCCTTCTCCAGACGGGCCACCTCGACGTTGCCTACATTCTCGATGGCGGCCTGCACGTCGGTGGCGGGCCTGCCGATCCGGGCGATACCGGCCTCGACCATGCGGGCCACGGGGGCGTCGTACTTGGAGCACAGCGTCCGGGCGGACTTGATCTTGCCTTCGTGGATGTAGTCGCGGATGTCCATCATGAAATCCTTGTCGATCTTGCCGGCCTGGCGGATGATCCACCACTTCTTGCCGAAGATGTAGATGGCGATGATGGAGAGGGCGAGGAGGACCCACATCAGCCAGCCGCCCTTGGCGGCCATTTCGAGGAGGGAATAGGACATCTCCTGCTGCACGGGGACAGCTTCGGCGATGTCGGTCTGGAGGAGCGTGAACAACATATTCAGGTGTTTTTATGAATCAACAAAATGCAATGATTCGGCCTTTTAAGCCACAATCGCACAAATATAATGAAAAAAAGCCGGATTCCGCGAGGAACCGGCCTTAAAAAACTGTTTGCGGGGTCAGATCACCTCGAGATCCTCCGTCTTCATCCAGCCCTGGCGGCCGTCGGCGAGCTCGATGTTGCGCCAGGAGCCCACTTCGTCGAGGAGCTTGACCTTCGTGCCCTCGTGGAGCACGAAGAGGTCCTTGGCGGCGTCGCTGCCGGGGGAGCTCCGGACCGTGGTCACGGGCCGCGTCACCACGGCGCCGTCGGCCTTGCGGTAGTCCGTGCGCTGCCAGAAGGCGAAGTCGAGGCAGAGCAGGGAGAGCACCAGCGCCACGATCCCGCAGATGAAGCCGGTCTTGCGCAGGGCGCTCCGGCCGCCCAGCAGGAAGAGCAGCGTGCAGCCGAGCGCGGCGGCCAGCAGCACCAGGAACAGCGCCGCCCAGGCGTCCGAAGGCAGCAGCCAGCAGGCCTTGCGGCCCCACTGCTCCAGGAAGAATTCGGGCACGGCTTCGATCTTGTCCTGCACGAAGCCCTGGGCGAATTCGAGGTTGTAGCGGGCGTCGGAGTAGGACGGGTCCAGCTTGAGCGCGCGCTCGTAGTTCAGGATGGCGTGGGCGATGTCGTCCTGCTTGAAGCAGGCGTTGCCCAGGTTGTAGTACAGCTCCGGCGACTCCAGGCCGAGGGCGCGGATGGCCGACCAGGCCGAAGCGGCCCCGGCCCAGTCGCCGTCGGAATAGGCGGCGGCGCCGGCCTGCCACAGGGAATCCGGATAGGCCGCCTGCTGGGCCGCGGCGTGATGCGCGGGCAGCAGCAGGAGCAGCGCGAGCAGGGCTGCGGCTCCGCCGGCGCCCTTGCGGGGGGATCTTCTCATACGTTCGTCGATGGCGGAAATCACGGAGACCGCCTTCTCGTAGTGGGTGTTCATGGCGTCGTGGCCGGCGTCCGGGGCGTACCGGGCGAATTCGCAGGCGTCGATCAGCGCCACGAACTCGGCCGCCAGGCCTTCGCCGGCGCCGCTCTCCGCCAGCCGGGCGGAGATGTTCTCCTTGGTCATGTCGGCTGCGTCCATGCCGAGCTTGTCGGACACGAAGCCGAGCAGCGCCCGGTGCAGCTCCTCGTAGAAGGCCGTGTAGAGGTCGCCCTTGAGGAAGGTGCCCGCCTGCGCGAGGCGCTTGCGGGCCATCTTGGTGGCGCCGCGGTTGCGGGTGCCGGCCACGTCGGCGCGGCGCGCGGCGAGTCCGCGCAGCGCGAAGTAGAGCGCTGCGGCGAGCGCCAGCAGGAGCACCGCCACGACCCAGAAGGCCGGGGATCCGACGAAGAAATGGCCGATGGACGAGAAGGAGGCGGGCTTGGTGGAGATGAAGCGGATGTCGCTGCCGACGTCCCGGACGTCCTTGCGGTTCGTACCCGGGACGACCTGCCCGGCGCCCGGCGCTTCGCCGCCTTCGCCCCGGGCCACCCGGACCGGGAGGACGGGGCTCTTCAGCGTCACGTATTTGCGGGAGGAGATGTCGTAGTAGCTGTATTCGACGGGGCCGATCTCGAACGCGCCGTGGCTGCGCGGGATGAACGGGTACTCGAAGTCCTTGCCGCCGGCCACGTCCGTGGCCTTGACGTCATAGACTTCGAAATCGGGCGGGAAGGAGATCTTGGGCGCCTCGAGCAGGGAAAGGTTGCCGGAGCCCGTGACCTTGACGTGCAGCGAGGCGGCGTCGTGGGCCTTGAGCGAGTCGCGGGTCAGCGACGCTTCCATCCGGAACGAGCCGACGCCGCCGCCGAACGAGGCCGGCGCGCCGGCCGGCAGGCTGCGGACGTGGATCGTCACGGGAGCGGTCGAGACGCGCTTGCGGATGGTCTGGAAATCATCCTGGAAGAAGGAGTCGAAGATGCTTCCCGAGGAGGGGCGCTGGGTGCGGATGTTGACCAGGCACACCAGCTCGGCGCCGTCGATGCGGATGTCGCCGGCCTTCTGCGGGACCAGGTTCCAGCTGCGGAGCACGGCGGCGTTGTAGATCTTGTCGCCGATGTTCTCCCGGCGGAACTCGATATTGGTCGGAGCCTGGACTTCCTGGCTCCAGAACCCGTTGAATGTCGGGAACTTGGCGTCCTGGAAGCCGGCGATGTTGACGCGCTGGTAGAGCTTGAGGGTGGCGGTCAGCGTCTCGCCGACCATCACGTCGCGCTTGCTGAAGGACAGGCGCAGGAACATGTCGTCGGCCGACACGGTGCCGGTCTGGGCGGCGCTGCCCTGGGAGGACTGCCCCTGGGCCGGCTGGCCCTGTCCCTGGGCGGCCGCCGCGGCGCCGTCGCTCACGACCTCGACCGTGGGGCGGGTGGACGTGTAGGTCTCGCCGCCCACCGTAGCTTCGGCGGCGTTGAGCTGGAACTTGCCGGTGTTCTTGGGCAGCAGGACGTAGGTGTAGGTCGTCTGCGAGGTGCGCGAACGCGACCCGTTGACGATGCTGACCGAGGTGGACGTGCCCTTGGTGGGCCCCCAGACCAGCTGGAAATCGGACCCCGGCTCCCAGCGGAAATCGCTGGGGGACTTGTCGCCGTTGATGATGAACGTGATGTTGAACTGTTCGTTCAAGCCGACGAGGTTGGGTACCTGGACCTTGACGGAGGTCTGGGCGAATGCGGCCAGCGCGAAGAGCAGGGCCGCGGCGAATGCTGTCAATTTCTTCATCACCAATTCTTTTCTTTCTGACGGGATTTCAGCAGGGCTGCTTTCTCCTTGTTCACCTTGTCCTGGGTCTCCTTCTCCTTGGCCTGGATGGCGCGCAGCATCTGCTGGGCCTGCTGGGGAGAGATCTGGGGCTGCTGGTCCTGGCCGCCCTGGCCCTGGTTCTGGTCCTTATCCTGATTCTGGTCCTGATTCTGATTCTGGTCCTGATTCTGATTCTGGTTGTTGTCCTGATTCTGCTGGTCCTGGTTCTGATCCTGATTCTGCTGATTCTGATCCTGATTCTGGTCCTGGTTGTTGTCCCCGCCGCCACCGCCGCCGTTCTGCTGGTTCTCCAGCATCTTCTTGGCGTAGATGTAGTTCTCCTTGGCGTCGAGGTCGGCCGGATCCAGCAGCAACGCCTGCCGGAAGGCATCCACGGCCGCCTGCCAGTCTTTCTGCGCGCAGGCGACGTCACCCGCGTTGTAGTGGTACTGCGCCGGCAGGGATTCCTGCTCCCGGACGCTCTCCAGCGCCTTCGCCGCGCCGGCGAAGTCCTGCTGGCGGTACAGCGCGGAAGCCAGGTCGTACTGGGCCTTGAGCGAGGTGGAGTCCCGGACCACCGCCTTGCGGTAGTCGATCTCCGCCTCCTTGAACTGTCCTTTCTTGAATTTCCGGTTGCCGGCCCGCACGTCATGGCGGTCCGCCTGGGCGGACGCGGACAACGCGCAGGTCAACAGCAGCAGGATGGCAAGGTATCTTCTCATTCGAACAACCTCCTCTTGGGCCGGCGCTCGCCGATCAGCATCTCCAGGACGAAGAACAGCAGCGCAGCGGCAAAGAAATACATATACTGCTCGTCATACTCCTCGAAGACCACGGAGTTGAACCGTTCGTCCTCGAGCTTGCGGATCTCGTCGAGGATGGGGTTGAGCCCGAACTCCTCGCCGCCCGCGTGGACATAGGCGCCGCCGCCCACCGAGGCGATGCGCTTGAGCGTCTCCTCGTCGAGGCGGGTCACGACGATGTTGCCGTCCTTGTCCTTCATCAGGTCGCCGTCCTTGGGGATCGGCTGGCCCTGCAGGGAGCCGACGCCGATGGTGTAGATGCGGATGCCGGTCCCGGCCACCTGCCGGGCCATGTCGACGGCGTCGTCCTCGTGGTTCTCGCCGTCCGTGATCACGATGATCGCGCGGCTCTTCTCGCTCTGCAGGCTGAAGCTCTTGGCGGCCGTCTGGAGGGCCTCGCCGATGGCGGTGCCCTGGACCGGAATGGACTGGGTGTCGATCGAATTCAGGAACATCTTGGCGGAGACGTAGTCCGTCGTGATCGGCAGCTGCACGAAGGAGGTGCCGGCGAAGATGATCAGGCCGATGCGGTCGCCCTGCAGGCGGTCGACGATGCGGGAGATCGCGAGCTTGGCCCGCGACAGGCGGTCCGGTGAATAGTCCTGGGCCAGCATCGAGTTGGAGACGTCCAGGCAGATCATGATCTCGGCGCCCTTGGTCTCGCGCTCCACCAGCTTGGCGCCGATCAGCGGACGGGCCATGCCGATCACGAAAGCCGTGAAGCCCAGGCAGAACAGGACGGTCCGCCACCAGCCCTTGGAGGAGGACCAGGACGGCATCAAGGCGCGCACCAGCTCCTCGTCGCCGAATCGGCGCACGCGGGCGCGGCGCAGCCGGCGCAGCAGCGCGTAGCCGACCAGGATCGCCGGCACGAGCAGCAGCAGCCACAGATAGAAAGCACGGGCAAAGTACAGCATTACGGCAACCTCCTGATCAAAAGTCCCACCAAAAGTTCGAGCAGCAGGCAGATGAGGGCCGCCAGGCCGAAGCGCCCGAACAGTTCCTTATAGACGGGGAAGCTGTCCACCGAGGTGCGGGCTTTCTCCATCTTGTTGATTTCCGAGTAGATCTCGGCGAGCTTGGTATTGTCCGTGGCGCGGAAATAGCGCCCGCCCGTGGCTTCGGAGATGCCCTTGAGCAGCTCCTCGTCGATCTCCACCTGCATGTTCTGCATCTCGACGCCCCACGGGGTCATCACCGGGTAGGGGGCCATGCCGTTGGCGCCCACGCCGATCGTGTAGACGCGCACGCCGTAGGTCTTGGCGATCTCGGCGGCCGTCTGCGGGGCCACCTCGCCGCTGTTGTTGACACCGTCCGTGAGCAGGATCACCACGCGGCTCGGCGCCTCGGAGTCCATCATCCGGGCCACGGCCGTGGCGAGGCCGTTGCCGATGGCGGTGCCGTCCTCGATCAGGTCCGTCTGCACTTCCTTCATCAGGTTGATCAGGGTGGCGCGGTCGGTCGTGAGCGGGCACTGTGTGTAGCTCTCGCCCGCGAAGACCACGATGCCCATGCGGTCCGAAGGGCGCTGGGAGATGAATTCGATGGCGATGTCCTTGGCCGCGCTGATGCGGTCCGGTGTGAAGTCGCGGGCCAGCATACTCGTGGATACGTCCATCACGAAGACGATGTCGATGCCCTCGGAGTCGATCTTCTCGATCTCGGTCGAGGAGCGCGGACGCGCCAGGGCCACGATGATCAGGCAGAGCGCGGCCGTGCGCAGCACCGCGGGCAGGTGGCGCAGGACGGCGAGGGGCGTCCCGCCGCCCTGCAGCCAGGGCGCGGCGGTCGGGACGCGCAGGTGCGGA
>Ga0310697_10004446_pt1 | contig 13861 bp, 9 predicted proteins | sample 172DNAGHGlowgp2_FD_203883 | JGI IMG/M metagenome (GOLD analysis project Ga0310697, IMG submission 203883) | Sheep rumen microbial communities from Palmerston North, Manawatu-Wanganui, New Zealand - 1728 DNA GHGlow gp2 (v2) (version 2) | ecosystem: Host-associated > Mammals > Digestive system >...
CACGCCCTGTCGTACTCAAAGGCACACAGCTTGTTATCGGGGGTAAGTGAGAGCATACCCACTATTCGGTCATGATATTTCACGTTGAGCTGTTCCATCTTCATCATACCCTATGCGCCCTTTTCTTGTTTTGGTTTTTGCGAATTTGTGTAAGTTCTTCCATCGTGGTATATTTAGGCCGGTCGAACAGGCTTTTTATCTCTGACGTGTAGCCCAGTGCAATTGCAATGCCAATGAGATTTTTAAGAGAAATCAGTCCCTTCTGTTCAAACCTGACGATATTGCTCACGACCACTCCTGACTGTTCGGCCACCTGCTCACGTGTAAGATTCTTCTCTATGCGACGTTTGCGGAAGGCATCAGCAATCTCTCTGGCAATATCATCAGGATTGCTGAGTGTATAGCCATCAAGAACAGACAATATATTATTTGTTTCTACCACATTCTAAAAGATAAGAATAATATCTTATCAGTTGCAAAGTTACAAAAGATTATCGAGATAGCCAAGAGTAATACGGTTTTAATGCAAATGATGTACTGTTTTTAACATAATCCATCCCGTTTTGGCCAGATTTTGCTGAATGTCTGAGAGCAGTGACTTCAAAAAAGTGGTGAAGTCATTGCCCAGATTCCTTCAATCGGCATTTCTCGATTTCAATATCCAATGTCCTGGCCGTCCTGAAGAAGCTATCCAGCGTTACCTTCAGGTAGCTCTCCAGATCAGGTATCTGCTCCACAAGCAAGAAGTTTTTCTTAATATGCACAGCCACGTCGTCCGAATCCGTGATACTATAAAACACAGACATGGTACCTTGCATATTTATGTCATTCACCACATGTCGAACCCTTGCGAACTCGTCAATATCGAATTTTGAGAAGCTATGGCACCACGGCCATATCAGATTCACAAACATACAGTCGTCAGCCGTCTTGCATGGAAGGTAGGCAACCTTATCCCTGATGACAGGTAAAAGGAGGACACCCCCTTCTGAAGCCCACCCTCATATTGGAGACATCCTATAAGGATGTCGGAAATATGAGGGGGTAAGGGGCTTCGGAAACGCCCCCTATCAGGAACTGTTTTGCATCCGAATATACCAGGCTAAGATTCTCTCGTTTACGTTTTCGATTCCTGTTCTATTTATAGAAAGCACCACATTGGCCAAACAAACGGCATATTCTACCCTACTCACGTCCAGAATTCTCTTTCTCCAGTTTGTTCCATTTCTCCCTGACACTTCGGACAGGTTTTCAGATTCCATATTCGGATATTCTCGCTGCCGCAATTCAAGCAGAGCCTGCCGACCTCACTCCGATAAGACGGGGCAACGTCTGCAATGATGCCACCAACGACAATGTTCTGGATTGTCTTGCAGTCAGGGCAGCTCATGGGGGTAATCTGCTGACGAAAGAGGCCACGCCCCTCGTACACTTCGGCTTCATACCCACATGCTTTGCAGCGATATTTCAGTTTCCAGGCCATTTGACTATATCCTTTCGCAAACTTAAACAGCGACCGATGAAAGGCACCGTCGGGATTAGGCAATCATCTGGTCCATCCTATTCGTTCATCTTTCAAACTGGCTACAAAATTACTCAAATTACTCTGTCTCGGCAAAAAAAGAAACAAGTTTCTTTGTTTTGCTCCCGACTTTTCGTAATTTTGCGGCAGATTTCAACGGTAGTCAGCATGATTCAGCAATTAGAGATAACCCTTCAGCCCAAATCGAGAGGCTTTCATCTAGTGACAGGCGAGATCACACGTCAGTTACCCAAACTGCCTAAGACGGGCATCATCAACATCTTCTGCAAACATACGAGTTGTGGACTGAGCATCAACGAGAACGCAGATCCGGACGTAAGGACAGACATGGAAACCATCTTCAACCGCCTTGTGCCAGAGAACCGGCCAGAGTATGAGCATACCTTGGAGGGGCCTGACGACATGCCTGCCCATGCCAAGTCTGCCCTCAGCGGCGTAAGTCTGACCATCCCCATCACCGACGGACGATTGAACATGGGAACCTGGCAGGGAATCTACTTTTGCGAATACAGGAATTATGGCGGGGCAAGAAGAATCGTCATAACGATCATCGGGGAATAATGGATAGTTTTCGAGGCCGTTCAGTACATTTTTTGCCCTTTCATGTTCCAAATCCCGATTATTTTGTCTAATTTTGCAGCGTGAAACAGAATGACATGATTATTTTGATACAATTATTACAACATCTTTAAGTGATGAAGAGAATACTTTCAGTTTATGGCATAGCATATTTGATATTGCTTTTGTTTGTACTCGGATTGCTATATGCCTATCCGAAGTTAGAGCTTCATCTGCTGCTGAATTCCTGCCACACGCGTTTTCAAGACGTTTTCTTCAAGCATTATTCCACCTTGGCAGAATGGCCGTTATATGTGTTGGCACTGCTCCCAGTCTTCTGGAAGAAAATAAAAATGACCCTTTTCTTTGCCCTGTCTGAACTGACGGGAGGCGGACTGTTACAGATCTTGAAGCACACCTTCTCTTTCGATCGCCCTATCTGCGCATTCGAGAACAGCCAGCAAATGATTCTGCCGGTGGTAGAGGGCGTCAATTTGCATCATGGCAATTCATTCCCATCCGGACACGCTTCCACCTTCTTCGTCTTCTGCACATGCTGTGCCATTATCCTGGCCTACCACTATCGCTTCAGGGTCCGGCGAGCCCGTCTCGGCTTCTGGCTTCAGATCAGTCTGGTGATGGTGGCGTTGGTGGTACTGGCGGCATTAGGTGCCTATTCACGCGTCTACCTCTCGCAGCACTTCCTGTCGGATGTGTGCGTGGGCAGCATCATCGGGGTTGTTACCCCGTTCCTGTTCTTCTACTTTGGCAGGGAAAAGATTCTAAAACTCAAGATGAAAGATTCTGAGACTCAAGACGAGAAATTCTAAGACGAAAGATTCTGAGAGTCGAGACTCAGGACGGAAGATTCTGAAACTGAAAAAGAATGAGACACAATAAGATCATAAAGTTTTTACGCAAGCCCCTTTCGCTTTTTGCTTTTTCTTGCATCGTCAGCATCGGCACGTTGCTGTTGTACAACATACCGTTCTTTGACTACGTTGCCAACAACACCAACGAGAGTTTCCTCGGAAAGACGTTCCTGCTGACCTCACTGGTTGTCATCATGCTGGTGCTCAACTTCATGATGACCTATCTCACGATGTTCGTCATGCGGATCGTAGGCCGTATTCTGCTGGCCATCCTTGCCATCATCAATGCGACGGCCGTCTATTTCATCTTCACCTACAGTGTGATGATGGATTCGACCACCATCGAGAACGTGTTCAACACCAGATACTCTGAAGCTTCCGGCTTCTTCAGTTGGTCGCTGTGGCTTTCCATCTTTGTCTTTGGCATTCTTCCTGCCCTGTACTGCCTGCTGCAGCCGGTCGTCTACGGGAAGGTGAAGAAGTTAGGCATCTACTGTGGCAGTTCGCTGGCCATTGTCCTGGTCATCGCCCTGATGAACATCGGTCAGACACTCTGGATCAGTCAGCACGACACCGAATTAGGCGGACTGTTACAGCCCTGGTCCTATATCGTCAATACCTGTCGCATCATCAGCACGAATCAGGATAAGCAAACGGAGGAGATCAAGCTTCCAGACGGCAAGATTACAGACGATGAGAAGGCGGTGGTGGTGCTCGTCATCGGCGAGTCGGCCAGAAAAGCCAACTTCCAGCTCTACGGCTATGACCGCGACACCAATCCGCTGCTGTCCCGACAAAAAGAGCTGAAGGTCTTTCAGGCCACTTCCTGTGCCACTTACACCACTGCCGGCACCAAGGCCATCCTGGAGCCGAAGAACAGCGACGACCTGTACGAGCTGCTGCCCAACTATGCCTTCCGCACAGGGGTCGACGTGTCATGGCGTTCCTCCAACTGGGGAGAACCGCCCATCCATATCGACGAATATCTCACCAACGAAGAGCTGGGCGCCCAGTATCCCGACGAGAACATGTACTACGACGGGATTCTCCTGAAGGAACTTCGCCAGCGGATCGAGTCAAGTCCCAAGAACAAAGTGCTGATTGTGCTGCACACGAGTACGAGTCACGGCCCGAAGTATGCCGAGAAATATCCCAAGGAGTTTGAGGTGTACACGCCTGTGGCCAAAAACGTAGAAGAAGGCGAGAAGAATGTAGGTCTGCTCGTCAATGCCTACGACAACACCATCCGCTATACCGACTTCCTGTTGGACAGCCTCATCAGCACCTTGCGCTCGATGGAAGAGTGGCACAGCGCCATGATCTTCATTTCCGACCACGGCGAGTCACTCGGTGAGAACAAGATGTTCATGCATGGTCTACCCATGAAACTGGCGCCCAAGGTGCAGTATGAGATTCCGTTCCTGGTATGGCTCTCGAAGGATTTCAGAGCCTACAAGCCAACGTCTGGCACACAGGATGCCCCGGAAGGCGAACTGCCTGCGGTGCTCGAACAGCATTACATTTTCCATTCCGTGCTCAACCTGCTGTCTATCCAGTCCCCAGCCTACGACAGTCACTTTGACATTTTCCAGGCCAAAGGCAGCGGTGAGTAACGCAACATGCAAAAAATAAAGAAATTAACTCAACTTTCGCATGTATGAATAACAACAACGGATTTCACGGATTATACGGATTGTCTAATCAGCTGCGCCTAACGTCGCAATTAATTCGGATTACACGGATGCCATACAGCGACCTCATCGCGGCTTTAGCCGCTGTAATCAGATTATAATCTGTGAAATGGCAATAACATCGCGTAGCCCCAAATCCGTATAATCCGTGAAATCCGTTGTCTATATGAACTTGCGAAACTTGTAAAATTAATAAATAGAAGAGAAGCAATGAAAAAAGTATTATTCGCTTTCGTAGCCCTGATGGCATTGGCAGCATGCGGCCAGAAGCAGGCAGCAGCTCCTTCCGAAGAAAGCAGCGAAGTCACACCTGAAACAGTAACCAACGACACAATCAGTCCAGAAATGAAAGAAGCAAACATGCAAGAAGTACAGGCATATCTGAAGGAATGCGGCGCATTCTTCATTGCCACCGCCGATGGCGACCAGCCCCATGTGCGTCCCTTCGGCGTATCAGAGATTATCGATGGCCGTCTCTACATCATGACGGGCAAGGTGAAGGACGTCTACAAGCAGATGGCTGCCAACGGCAAGTTCGAGATCTGCGCCCTGAAGAAGTCGGGCAGCGAGTGGATGCGCCTGAGCGGCACCCTGGTCAACGACGAGACGCTGGCCGTCAAGGAGGAGTTCCTGAACCGCAACGAGGGGCTGAAGGCGATGTACAAGGCCGACGACGACAATATGGCCGTTCTCTACATCACCAATGCTACCGCACGTTTCTGCTCGTTTGGCGCTCCAGAGAGAAAAGTCGGCTTCTAAGGCAGCAACACAAACCAGACTTCTGACCGAAGACAAGATTGAGGTGTTCGACTCGCAGAGCGACCTCATCGCCTACGACGTAGAGAAGAACGAAGTGACGAACGTCGAGAACGACCCCGCAGAGTTTGAGTGCTTCCCCTTCTGGTTTGCCGACGTCCTCAAGGGAGATGGCAAACCCGTGCAATACAGGTCGAAATAACGGCTAAACTATACTAAAAGTGTACATGGCTTATGTACACTTTGTTTTTAAGCCAAAAACAGGGTGTACATAGCTTATGTACACCCTGTTCGTAAGTCATAAACACATCACGACCGATTTTCCGAAGGAAAACAGATGCGCTCCATGCGAAGTCTCAACGCCATCAAAGCGAAGTCTCAACGCCATCAAAGCGCAGCCTCAGCACGATCGATGCGCTCAATGCGCAGCCTCAGCATGCCGGCGGGTACGCGCACCTCTACCACGTCGCCCGCTTTTTTCCCCAACAGTGCCTGTCCGATGGGCGACTTGATTGAGATTTTCCCTTCTCTCAGGTTGGCCTCATGCGGACTGGCAATAGTGTAGGCCATGCTACTGTTGTTGGCCAGGTTGGTCATTTCCACCCGGCTCAGCAGGCCGATGCTGTCGCTGCCGAGTCTCGACACGTCGATGACCCGGGCATGCTCCAGCACCCGCTGCAGAAACCGGATGCGTCCGAGCAGCCGTCCCTGCTCGCGCTTGGCGGCGTGATACTCGAAGTTCTCGCTGAGGTCGCCTTTGTCGCGAGCCTCAGCGATGGCCTCACGCACCTGAGGCAGTTCCACACTCTCCAACTGGTGGAGTTCGGCCACGAGCTTGTCGTAGCCCTCCTGTGACATATATTCCATTTCGCGTAAGTTGCTTATTCCACCGAGGCCGGACCAATCTGCACATTGGTGTCCTTCATCACCTCGCCGGCGTTACCGCCACCGAAGACGTTGCCCAGGATATGCGAGCCATTCAGGATGTTCACCTGCGTCCAGACAGACGTACCGAATCCAGTACCGAGGTTGGCCTGGCCACGGCTGCCGCCAAAGACGTTGCCGCCATAGCCTGCGCTCACGCCTTCCTCGGTGCCAATCGTGACCTTGAACGGCTTGTCATCAACCATCAGACCACCGATGTTCACCATGTTCAGCGACTGCTGACCCCAGAGTGACGCATCGGCACCTCTGCGGGCGGGATAGTCCGGCTGATTGATCTTCGGCGCGCCTACCGATGCCAGCGAACCGCCGCCGACAACATTCTGATAGATGGTGCCGCCCTTGACGTCAACCCTTGTACCGACGGTGACCGAACCAGCAGAGTTACTATGGTTCCTTTCTATGAATTGAATGCCATCCACAGTCACGGTGTCATTGTAGTCACCGTCGTGATTGAAATCGAACTCATACACGCTGATACCCGATCCGGCACCGAACACGCTTCCGCGATAGAGCCACAACGAGTCGGTGGGGACGGATGTCTTCAGCAGCGTCTGGTTGGTCTTGTTAAAGGGCAGACCGATGGTGCCACTCAGCACCTTCACATGCGTCCAGCGGCGCACGTGTCCATCCTGTCCGCCACCATAGACGCAACCGAGGATTTCCGGACCTGTCGCACTGCCTTCGGTGCCGATGGTGACATCGGTCTCGTTGACATAGCCGGAGAAGTAGGGCGGACAATATTCGTAGCTGACCGTTTCGCCTGCCAAGTTGGGAGCCGGCTCACCACAGCTGCCACCGAATACGTTGCCATAAGGCAGGCCTTCCTTGAAGCTCTTCATCGGGTTCTTCGGGTTGATATAGCCAATCTTGCCGTCCGTCACAGTGACCGTTGTCTTTCCACTGTTCAGGAAGTGCCAAGCATTGTCGCCAGTGACAGCACTCGTCCACAGGTTTTCAGAATGGACAACATTGCCTTCACCATCTACTTCGTGCAGAGTCTCGCCGTAACCGGCAGGATAATAGTCATCTGTTCCGCTGGCAAAGGTGCCCTTGCCCACCGAAGCGATGTTACCGCCGCCATAGACATTGCGCAAGACCTGTCCGCCCGTCATGGTAACATAAGTGTTACCCATCACCTTGCCGGAGAGCTGGCTGTAAGACTGTTTCTTGTAAGTACCACCACTAACACTATTAAGAGTCATCAACCAGGTGCCCTTACCCTTACCGCCACCGTAGAGCGAGTGACCCACGAGACCCTTGCTCAGCGTCACATGGGTGTCGCCATACACATAGCCGTTCTCACCGCTGCCGTGTACGGAGCCGGTGACACACCACCTGCCCGGCTGTTCGAAGTTCGTAGGATCTGCCGTACAAGAATCCGGGAACGTCACGTTCACCTCACTCTCACCGACGTAGGCAAAGTGGGCTGTGGTATAGCGGTTGCCGGCTTCACCTCGGGCACTGCCGTAGACGTCGCCGTCGCCCTTGATCTCTATTTCCTTACCGCCCTCGCTGGGTTCGTTGTACTTGCATTGTACGCCGATGTGGCCGCCAGTGATGTTGATCGTGGCCTTGCCGGTGCCCGTCTTAAACTTGAACTCGTAGGGCCAGCTGAGTGCAAAGCCGTCGACATGCTTGGCTACCGTGGCCGTGTCACTAACATTAGTGATGGTTCCCACAGAGCCCATCGAGCCGGCACCATAGACACCGTGCACGATCAGGCCGCCCTTGATATACACATTGGTGTTGCCACGTACAATACCTGCCTGAGGATTGTACTTCACCTCGCCGTCTTCTTCGTAGGTGTCGGTACCGCAACCGCCGCCATAGACGTTGCCGCGGCTGGGATAGTTGGCACCGTAGTAGGTAGAATCGGCCGTTACGACAGGCGCACCCGTTGCGATACCAATGGTACCGCTGTTGACAGTCACCTCTGTGTCGTTGAACGTATGGCCGTTCTCGCCACTACCGTAGACGGAGCCCTTGATAATCGGAGCCGAGTAGTCGTCGCCAAGCGTACCGATGGTGACATGGGTACTGCCGACCCAGGCATTCCAGTTGTCACGTTTATGCGCATCGATGACGTCACCACGTGAGGAGCCGAACACCATGCCGTCGTCATAGCCGTCGTCGCCGATGGTACCGCCCGTAATCGTGATATTGGTGTTGCCGGTGCCAGGTGTCCAAATGGTCTTGACGTCTTCCACCTTTTCCGTTCCAAAGAGAGAATCCAGCTTGCTTTCATATTCAAAGTCACCCACGCTGCCGTATGATCCGCCGCCATATACAGTATGGTAGATGCGGGTGGTCTTGCCCTCGGCCTCGCTGATGTTGACATTGGTGTTACCCAGCACCAGTCCGCAACGCACAATGTCGCGGCTGCCGCTGCCACCGCCAAAGACATTGCCCATCGAAGCACCGCCCAAGCCAGGATAGCCGATGATGCCGCCCGTGATGTCGATATAGGTACTCACCTTGGCAATGTCGGCATCAGTAATGCTTTCGCCAACTTTGCGAATGCCGGCATCGTCGAGATTGAAACCACCCTTTGTGCCGCCAATGATTCTGGAATTGTAGCTGTAGAAACCAAGACCCACGTTGGCCACCTCGCCACCGCCATAGACGCTGCCCTTCACCCTACCGTCTTCCATCTTGATGCTGGTGCTGCCTGTGACGCGGCCGGCAATGAACTTCGGGTTGGTATTGTCAGAGAGTTTCTCCGTGGCATTGCCGAATCCACCGCCGTAGATGCTGCCGAAGGTGTACTTCACCGGCGTACCTTCTGCGTTCAGATCCTGAATCTCAGTACCGATGGTACCGCCCGTGACGGTGACTTCCGTGCTCACGCTGTCGGTTGCAGCCAGTCCGACCGTCTTGTGCAGGCCTGCCGTCCAGCCCAGCTCACCGCCGCCATAGACGTTGCTCTTGATGGTGCCGCCCGTGATGGTGAGCTTCGTGCTCTTCACCATACCCTGTTTATACCAGTTGGACAGAGGCGTGGTGCCATCGAGTGCGAACATACGTCCCATGGCTCCGGCAAACACGTTACCACCCTTGGAATGAGACAGACGGCAGATGTAGGTCCTCGTGGTTCCTGCTTGGGTAGAGTCGAGAGCAAACTCTGTGTTGGGAATATAATTATCGTTCTTGAACTCAGCCAGTCCCGCCATCTTAGCATCATCAATCTGCTTAGTCGTTTTTTCTGACGTGTTCACATCGAAAGTATGATACTTATACTCATGGTTGTTGCCGATGGTGCCGCCGCGGATTGTCATGGTGATGTGGCCGTGAGTAGAACCTTCATGAACATAATCAGCGCCCGTTTCGTAGTACTCATCCTTGTTATCAGGAATCAGTTTGCCGTAGTTTGCATGCCCCACCGGCTCAAGATGGGTACCAACAGAGGCAAGGCGCCCGCCACCATAGATGGAACCGAGCATGGTGCCGCCACTGATGTCGAGGTTGATATTGCCGCACACTACGCCTGCGGAGAGTGCCTCGCCTGAGAAGCCACGACCGCCACCGAAGACGTTGCCATCGACATAGCTGGTGCCCCAGGTACCGATGGTGCCGCCGCTTATGGTCATATCGATGCTGCCCAAGACGTGGCCGTCCTCACCACCACCGAATACGGAGCCGTAGATAGTGCCGCCCGTGATGTTGACATCGACGCTGTCCACATTCGTCTGCATGTTGAAGAAGATGCGCTGGTCGCCCTTGCCCGCACCGAAGAGGTAGCAGGTGACGGGGTGCGCGGCAATCTGTCCCAAAGTGCGGCGTACACCAAGGGTGGCCGTTCCGCCGAAGTTGATATGCGTGTCGTGTGTGACATTCGTCATCTCGTTGCCGCCATAAATGTTGGTCAGGATGTGACCGCCAGTGATGTCGACATAGGTGTGGCGACCAACCGAACCGGCCTTGTAGTGCCATTTCCTTGGCGCATAGGGATAGTAGCCGGAACCGCCACCAAACACATTGCCATAGAACGTATGGCCGTCATCAGCCACCTTATGAGCATGGTCGAGATTTACGGTTACAAGTTTGTCATCGGCAAACTTGTCGTAGTTACAGTATTTGTCAGCATCCTTACGCTGTCCGTAGGGCCAGCTGGAACATTCGGGCAGCGAACTCTTGTAATAGGTGTCTGCCAAGGTCTTCAGCCTGTCAGGATCACTGGCAAGCGGAATCAGATGGCCGGCAGCCCACTCAGCGGCAGTATAGCGACGCCCGACATGCATGGGTTCCACTGGCGTGGCCAGACTATCCAAATAGGTGCCGTCATCGTCCATCTGAATAAATCCGTCGCCAATCTGGCAAACGTCTGCGATCGTCACGTGCGTGTCATGCTGCACAAAACCGTTCTCGGCACCACCATAGACGGAGCCCTTGACGAAAGCGCTGTCGCCAATGGTCACATAGGCGTTGCTGGCCAGGCCCAGTGTCTCCAGATAGCTCAAGTAGGCAAGCGTGTCTGTACCGAAACTCGTCCATCCACCACCGCTCTCCATTTTCCGGTTCTCGCCATCTGCATAAGGCGTAAATCCCTGACCGGCGCCAAACACGTGGCCATAGTCGTCGGGAGAGCCTTTTATGCCATTGTTCATCCTCATGCCAGCAACAGGACCAATCTCGGCATTGCCCTTCACAGTGACCCTACAAACGCCACCGCTCAACGGACTCTTGGGGATACCATCTACAACGTTATACCTGCCCACCGTAGCCACCTGTCCGCCACCATAGACACTTTGCCGCACCTTGGCATCGGCCTGGATGGTGACCGTGCTATTGCCTCGCACCAGTGCCGAGTAGCCATGGGTGCTGACACCCTTGCCGGCACCGAACACGCTGCCCCCGATCTCGGGTGCGCTCGTGCCACCGTCGCCATCCTTGAGGTCCAGTCCGATGGTTACCTTCGTATTCCATTCTACTCGGCCAATCATACCGCCGCCATAGACGGAACCGCCCACCGTGCCGTTGCCGATGGTGACGCTCGTTCCTTTATCTTTATGCTCATCTGTGCCGGGATCCTTGCCTTCGCCATCCCTATCGACACCCACCATGGCTTTGCTACAATCCCAGGTGTCGGCCACGCCTCTGCCGCCACCAAACACATTGCCCGTAATCTTGGCTGCGTCGCGCACAGGAATAGGTCGGGCAGACTGGGTGACTCCTGTCTCAGTCTTCCATACGCCATTCTCGTATGTGAACTTCACAGGTTCAGCCTCAGGCGAGGTTTTACCCATCATCTCGCGGTGTCCGTCGCGGTTCAGCCACTCGCCGGTACCAATCTCCACATGCGTGTCGCCAGTGACGTTGGCCAGGTCGCCGCCACCATAGATATTGCCGATGGTGCCGATGGCAAGGACGGCCCTACCCCTTGTAGAGCCTGCCACAGGCTCCAGCTTCTTTACTTCGTAGGTATAGGACATTTCCTCTTCGGTAACAGGGTGCTTACCGACAGCAAACTTGTCTGCTGTTGCCTCATCGACATACTTTGCAGCGATGTGGCCTTCCTCCATGTTCACATTGACGCATGTGCTGCCAATGACGTCCGCCTGATTGCCGCCGCCATAGATGTCGCCAATCTGTGTGGCCGAGATGACGTTAATCTGCGGGCTGGCCTTGGGGAAGCCGTAGAGGCCTGCCTTAATCAACCTATTCTTGACAGAATCTGCGTAAGCCGGATCGTCTTCATCAAGTCCTTTTAAGGCAGCAGCCCTGTCTTCTTCGAATTTCGCCTTTGTTCTTGGCTCATATACTTTTTTACCCTCTACAATCGTTTTTGTATCATAATAGCCATAGATGGAGTAGTCTGCCTGATAGCCGCCGCCATACAACTTTCCGATGACGATAGGCTTACAGCCTTCCTCCTTGATGTTCACGGTGATGGAGCCGTAGATATTGCCACCGGTATTGTTGCCGCCATAGACCTCACCGAAGAGGCCATTGGTCACCGTCAGGTTCACATCGCTGTTCACATCAGCATCGGTAGAGCCGCCAAAGAGTGTGCCCATGTATTGTACACAGTTCATCTGCACACGGGCCTCACCGTCGATTTCGGCATTCTTACCGGCACCATACGACTTATCAATGATTACAGGACAGTCGGTAGACGTCTCAAAGACCGACAAGGCCATAGTGTGGATATTACCCGACTCGTTACTGCCTCCATAGACGTAGTGAATCTGTCCACCGATGACATTCGTCTCGGCTATACCCGAGCCATACGAGTAGTTGGCTTCGCGGTACAGCTTATCCAAGGCATCCGATTTCTTGGCAGCCACATAGGGAGATTCTGCCGTACCATCGCCATTGACCGCAGCATCATAGCCAGCGCCAGAGGTCTTATACTCCATGAAGTTGTAATAGCCCACGTTGGCACCCGGGTTGCCATACCACTTGTTGCCATCGGTGATATCCTGATACGGATCCTTACCGTTACCACCGCCGAAGAGTTCGTCAATCTCGTAGGTACCCAGGATATCCATGTAGTTGGCAGGTGTAGCGGCAGCGTTGCCACCACCATAGACCTGCCTGATACTGGTCAGGTCGCAACCGTCGATAATCACCTCAGTCTTTTCTTTGGTTTTCTTATCGTTACGCGTCGTTCCGTCATCTTCATAGCCGATAGGCTTGTAGGGGGCCAGGTTACCGCCGCCATACACGGCCTCGACATCATATTTCTTGTTGGCCACGACAGCACGCATGCCCTCAAGGGCTTTCTTCTTGGCTGCAGCCGAGGCAGCGGCCTTGTCGAGTGTGTCCTTGAATGCTTTAATCTCAGCGTTGGCAATATCTAAACTTGTTGCATACGTTTCCAATTCTTTGCGCTCAACAGAGTCCTGCATGATCTGGAGTTGAGCCTTTTTGGCATTATCATCGACAGCATTGTTGATGGCTGCCTCAAAATCATCGACCTTGTCTGACGAAAAGTAAGTTCTTGCCAATGTGACCAGTCCTTCAAAGGAATCAATCGTATAACCGGAGATGTTATGGAACTTAACATATTTCTTACGGTCCGAAGTTGCTTCAAGCGCAGGATCATTAATCACAAGCTTGTCCTTATGCTGGGTAGCATGCACATGCACTTTGACATGGCCTCCCGGTGTGCCGTAGAGGTTGTTGCAGCCAAAGATACGGCGTAGGGTACAACCTGTGTCGGTGCCCGTCTTGCCCTCGTTCAGTACCACGGTAGTGTTGCCGCCCACGTTGGCTTCAATTTTCCAGTCGGTAGCAGCGACATAGGCGCCACGTCCGCCGCCGTAAACATCGTGACCGATACTGCCGCCCATCAAACGTACCTCAGTGTCCTTGTGCACACGACCAGCCTGGCCACCGCCATAGACGTCGCCTGCGATGGTGCCGCCGTAGATGTTCACCTTGTTCCAGATGGTAGTGGCGTAACCGTCTAATGACTCCACGTCCTTGATGTGGTCACCGCCTCGGCTGGCACCATAGACGCAGCCGCCATATTGATGAGCCTCATAGTCTTCCGC
>Ga0310697_10004447_pt1 | contig 13860 bp, 5 predicted proteins | sample 172DNAGHGlowgp2_FD_203883 | JGI IMG/M metagenome (GOLD analysis project Ga0310697, IMG submission 203883) | Sheep rumen microbial communities from Palmerston North, Manawatu-Wanganui, New Zealand - 1728 DNA GHGlow gp2 (v2) (version 2) | ecosystem: Host-associated > Mammals > Digestive system >...
GCCGCTGCGCCGCTCAGACCGAAAGAATACTTCTTTTATTATCGTTTGGTCGAGGGGCTGCACTTCATCTTATCGAAAGCGCATACCGGCATCAGGGGCTACTTCAAGACGCTTCGCCCTAACCAGTGTCAGATGAAAATCCATGGGTTTACATAACTGCACGTACAACTTTTTGGAGTAGTTGCCATTCCAGATGGTTCGTTTTTTACGAAAACTCAAATAATTAAATTCTCCCGCTCAGCGGCTTATGCCGCCGGGCGGGAGTTTTTTTGCTGTCTGTCAGCGCAGGGAAACGGGCGGGAGGACAGGCGGCTCCGGGAAGATCAGGCCGCTCTGGGGCTCTGTCACCTCGTCCGGATCATTGAAAACGAAACCGTAATGCTCCGCAATCGTCTCCGCCGCGGTTCCTTTTGTGCCGTAAATTGTGATGTCATGGCACTCGTCAAAGGCCGTCTCGTCAATTTTCTTGACCGAAGCGGGAATCGTGACGGTGCGCAGGTTCTCACATTTTGCGAAGGCATAGGGCCCGATGGCTTCCACGTTTTCGGATACATCGACCCTTGCGGCGGCGATGCCTTCAAAGGCCCTTTCCCCGATCTTCGTCAGAAATTTCGGAAGCGTAAAACCGGTCTTTGCTTCTCCCGCCCCATCGGCGTTGAAGCTGCTGTTCTCGCTCATCATCAGGGTACTATCGCCCAGCACCACAACGCTGATGCCGTCCATCTTGATCACCTCGACCCAGGTGTCCTCCTCGGCCCAGGCCGAGGAAGACACGCTGAGCAAGAGTACAAGTGCAAGCAGGATACACACTTTTTTCATGCTCTCACCTTTTCATTTACCCTTCTTGATCGCACTCGGGAAAGTCCACGCACAGACTGCGCCCATCCCCATGCTTACCATCGCTTGATGTGAGCACATCATCCACTGTGAATATAATGATTTCGCAAACAGGTGATTCAAACTTTTTCATTGTGATTCCTCCTCACGAGCCTTCGGGGGGCTCGTAGCCTTGTGCCGCTTGCGCGTAATTGAACAGTGCGTGAAGCGCCATCTTTTCCTCTTCAGAGGCTCTGCCGCTTCCAAGCGCAAGGTTCACATAGGCGAGGGCAGAGGCGCTCATAGTAAAGACCTTGGTGTCGTTTACAAAGCACTCAAAGCGATACGGATAGCCCAGCGCTTTGGCGTTGACGCCCTTCAGGCAAACGACAATACTGCCATCGCTTCTTCTCCACTGCTCCAGTTCCTGGCCATCGACCATGCCCTTGACAGTATCGTCAGGGTTCCTCAGATAGAGCCTTACGTTCAGCAGGGTGTCGGAGTCCAGGGTCACATAAAACTCGGTTCTTTCCACAAGGTTGTTATAAACGGGCCGAACCGGATCGAACGTCACGCCGTAACTCTTTGCCGGGTTATCATCATAATGGAAGTAAGTGTCGTCGTGAACATCCATTTCCACATGATCCTCACCGATCTTCCAATGGTTGGTACGAGCGAGATAGGGCTGAATGTAGTGCCCGTAGTTTGCGGTCGCCACCGCGAGATTCTGGGCTTCGGTGTTCGTTTTCATCAGCGTGCTCAGATAATCCCTTACCGTGTATTCCTTGCTGGCAATCTCCTCATCACCGTGATAATACACAGCCGAGATTGTGTCCGCCATCTGGAAGGCGTTCACCGGGCAGGCGAAGTACGTTCCGTATTCATCCTTGCCGGCATCGTCGTATTTGACGGTCGAGGGCCCCATGTACGTTATGTTGAATTCCATTCTGTCGTTTTCGGTTTCCCAGCCCTCGGGATAGTCCATGTAGAAGCGCATCCGCAGGATGCCGCCCAGCTCCAGGCGGGCATCTCCGAATTCTGGCTTGGCGTTCTTGTCCACGAGCTTGGCTTCGCCCTCTTTCGTGATGATGACTTTATAATTCTCATCGTCACTGACGAAGTTGTCCGCCTTGCCGCGGGCCTCGTCGCCGCCCTTTGCGTTCAATCCCTTGGTGATCACGCCGGGCTCTTCCATTCTGACGTGGATCTCCGCGTCATCGTCCAGCTTGCCGCTCACCGTGATGGTCTTGTCCTTGGGGAGATAGACGTTGTTGGCTTCCTCGCCAATCTTGTTGTCCTTGATGATGACCTTGCCGGAGATCTCGAAGCTGCCGCCGACATACACGCCGCCGCCCTTCGCGTCCGCGCTGCCCTTATGCTGCTCGTCCGTGTCGGAGTAACCGGCCTTGTTGTCGGTGATCTCGCCGCCGCTCATCTTGAAGCTGCCGTGTTCCGTGATGTACACGCCGCCGCCGCTGTGCCAGGCGGTGTTTTCCTTCACAGAGCCGCCCTTCATTTCAAAAGTGCCTGATTTCTCGCTGTCACCGTTGATGTACACGCCGCCGCCGTGGCCGGGATCGCTGTTTTCCTTGTAGACGGTCATATTGCCCTTGATGCTGCCGCCTTCAAGAATCAACTTGCCGCCCGGCTTGATATAAGCGCCGGCGCCGTTCTTGTCCGTTTTGCCGCCGGTTACGACACCGTTTTTCTCTTCGGACGTGTCCTTCACGGTCAGCGTGCCGGTGAGCTCGAAAACATGCTGCACGCCGCTCTGGCCCTTGCCGTCCAGCGTCTTGCCCTTCAAATCCAGGGTGTCGCTGTTGTTCTCGGCAACGCCGATCGTCTTGTCATCCTTGATGGCGCTGACGTTCTCCGACATCTCGACAGAGTGGGGATCCTTTTCCAGGTCCGCGGCAAGCTTCGCCCACTTGGACTGCCATTCTGCCTGGAGCATGGTGGGTTTATCGATTGTTATTTTGTCGTCCTTCTTCTTTTCCTCTCCGTTATCGTAGGAGTACACCAGCTTGAACTTCGTGCCTTCCTTTTCGAGCTTGACAGAAGAGGGCATCTTCCAGGTCGTGAACTCGTAGTTGCTGCGCGTCCATTTGTTTTCCTTGACCTTCTCCTCTTTGCCGCTGTCCACATAGTCGGGATTGGTCCGCTCGTCCGGTTTCAGCGGATGGTCGCCGCTCACGGGTGCATCCTCAGAATCATTGGCCTTGTATCCGTACGGGAGCTTCCAGTTTACCTTGACCGTGATTTCTTCGTCGTCCTTGTCACCGCTGAAGGTGACCTCCTTGACTACGCTCCCGTTGTGGAGCCAGTCTTCGAATTTCAGTTTGTCACCGTCCGCAAATTCCCAGGGTGACCCATTCAGTGTTTCTTTATGAGGTTCTTTTCTATCGTGTGCTATGAGCTTCTCTTGATCCTTAAGGTCGGCCGCCGTTTCCGTCGTGTCGATCCCCGCGGGGATGTTCGCCTGCTTGATCAGCTTAAACGGCTGAACGTCTCTGGTGGTGTTGGTTCTGGCGTATTGCGGTTCAACCCAGTAGTGCGTGACCTGCGTGCCCGAGTAGACTTCTTTGTTCACAGTAAGCGAGTACGTCCCTAAATATGCGTTGCACTTACCGCACCATACAGTTTCGCTCGCACTGCTGTATGTTTCTTCCTCCCATTCCACTTCGCCGTTCTTGGATTCTTCGGGATGTTCACACGATTTTTTCTGACTTACGTCTGTGGAGATCGTGTCAAAGATGAGTAGGCACGTAACTCCCGCAGCCAAGACAAACAGACCTTTCGCCCAGGTCGGTAATCCGGCTATGCCGCCTGCTACAAGGGATGGGAGACCCAGCACGAAATCAGTGGCTCCCTTGAGGATGCTGATTATTCCATCTTCTACACCGATATTGTCAAACTTATTACCTTCCAGGTTTTTGTTGTCGATGATCTCTGCTTTGGAGCCGATTTGAAGCTCGCCGCTCTTTACAAAGACACCGGCGGACGATGCGGCAAAATTCTTGGCGATCGACGCTGAACCTATAATGGCAATTAATTTTCCTGTGGGAGGGAGACCGAGGGATCCTCCGTTGGATTCAGGCTTTTCGCCGCCGAGGTAAAGTCCTCCGCCAGACTGTTCTGCCCGGTTATACATGATGGTGCTGTTGTAAAACTCCGCGCCGGATACCTCCACCATGTAGACACCGCCGCCGTTTTGCGCACGGTTGCTCCATATATTGACATTGTTCGTCTCCAGGCGGCCCCCGTCGTAAATATAGATGCCGCCGCCGTCGCCGGTGTTGTTGCCGCCGGTCACGGTACCATTATTCAGATACAGATCGCCGTCCACGCGGATGACATAGCCGTCGGCTGTTGCAGCACCCAGGGCGCGGTTGACCGTATAGCCGCCGAGATTCAGCGTCGCGGTGGTACTTGCCGGAATATGAAGGTAGCCGTCGCCTTCCGCAGGGGTGATGTCACTGTACAGCGTGACTGTGACCGTTCCGCCCGCGTTCAGCGCGGTCTGTACCCTCGCCCAGGTCGAGCACCATTTTGCCGTAAAGTTAGTGTCGCTTGTAATTTGTACTCGTTCGTCGGCATTATAGACGTTGCCGCTGCCGTCTGTCAGTCCGGCCAGTGCAGCGCCGGCAGGCGGGTTCAGGGGATCCAGCATATCCTGCTTAACGTAGAACACGGCATAGTTCTCATAACCCGTATTGTCCGCGTTCCGTGCGCACGGAAGCCTGAGGGTACCGGTCATACTCTCCACGGTCACATTGAAGAACGGTACATTTTCAAGCTCGACGGTGTAGGTCTGCTCTTCAAATGTTCCCTCTGCCTTGATGGAAAGGGTGTAGGTCTTCTCATGCGTTTCGGGATCTTCCGTCGCCGTTTCGGTCTTTGTGACCTGTGCCGGGAGTTTATGCTCTTCCCCGCAAGTAGAGCAGGTAATGGTGATTTCCGCTGTGGAATAATCCTCCGCCCAGGTCGTGGCAGTCACTTTATAAAGATGCCCGTCTATCAGTTCGACCGTGTATTTTCCTGTCGCATCGTCATGCAGGCCTTCTTTAAGCCTGGATGCGTCCATGACCCTGATTGTGACATTGTCGCAGCCTGTGAAAGCGCCATCGGCAATGGTGATGGGTTCTTCGGCGTTCAGGGTCAGGGTCAGATTGCTGAGCCCCGCGAAGGCGCGCGCACTCACGTTTGTGATGGAGCCGCGATCCGTGATCTCGACCGGGGCCGGGGACGGCGCCGGGGTCTCCGTCGGCTCAGGCAGCGTATAGAATACTTCTTCGCTGTTGCCGAGCATCTTCAACGGGACATACTGCGTCGACTGATCCACTGTGTTCACGATCTGTGACGGAAGGTCGATCTCGGTTTTCTCCGTGCCGAAGCTGCCGATATATTTCTCGATGATACCGTTATTCTGCTTTGTGGCTTTGATGACAAAGTTGTCCAGCTTGAGAGTGCTCGGGTCGCACGGTTCGCCGGGGTGACCGTCCACCTCAGTGTAATAGTACTTCTTGTCTCCCGCAGTCAGCTCATAGTACGCCTGCGTGCCGGAGGTATAGGTTCCGTCCTCGTCGATGGCGGGCTCTTTTGCCTCATGCCGGATGAGGTATTCTGACAGATCCTTCGTTTCAGTGTAGGTCTGTTCATCATGCGTCGCCGTGGCAACGGCCTGAAGCTTCTCGGCCTGCGCGTCATAAGCGATGGTCACAGTCCCTGTCTCCGACCAGATCAATTCACCGCAGTTTTTGCAGACAACCGACAGCGTGGCCGCGCTGAGATCCTCTTCCCAGGCCCATTTCGGGTCACCGGGATCGTGGCCTTCCGGTTCAATGCTCACACAGCCGCCGCGATCCTCATACAGTCTCAATCCTGTGTCGGCCGTAAAGATCTCTATGCCTTCCGAATAAGGAATATTTCCAGCGAACCTGCCCACCAAATTGGTTCCGACGCCGATGGAAGCGCCTTGCGTCAAGCCCGCGTTGGTCATCCAATTATTGAAAGCATAGACGTTCGAGCTTCCGTTGTCGGTGACGACGGGACTGCCGGACAGATTTATGTAACTGCTCGACACATAAACGCCGCCGCCCAGGGCGTCGTCAGCGGTATTGCCGGTAATGCTGCCGCCACTGAGGTTGAAGACGCCAGCTCCTTCGACATAGGCGCCGCCGCCCAGGGCTGCGCTGTGGTTGCCGGTAATGCTGCCGCTCTGCAAGGTAAAGTGGCCCTCGTTGGCGTCCAGATAGACGCCGCCGCCGTTGGATTCGCTGCGGTTGCCGGTGATGCTGCCGCCCTCCATGGTAAAGCCGCCGCCCAACACGCAAATGCCGCCGCCCTCGCGGGTATTATAGCCGCCGGTGATGGTGCCGGTCTTTGCCGTGCTACTGTCGCGGAGGATCAGGTCGTATCCGAAGTTATCGTATATTGTCAGAACATTGCCGTTTTCGGTCGCCGTGTCCAGATTACGGTCGATGGTATGGCCGTTCAGGTCAAGAATAACCGGGTGCGTAACATTCTCCATCACCAAGCGCGAATTTTCGGACGTGGCCACAATGTCTGCGCCCAATTGGATCCAATACTCATTCCCGACCTTAACACCGCCGCTGCTCAGGGCTTCCTGAAGCGCCGTCCAGGACTTGATACCCTCGGTGACAAGCTTGATCTCCCCGCTATCATAGACGATTTCGGTATTGGCCGGCTGATTCGCCATATGAAAGACGGAGCTGTAATCCGCCGTGGACTCCGCGAAAACAACCGGATTGCCGATCGTCGGGTCACGATGCAGAGACACGTACACCTGGGAACCTGCCGCGGGAGCGCTTACAACCTGAATCCTGCCGTCTTCATGCAGATTGAGGCTGTCTGTCACAGTGACCACGGAATCTCCATACAGCTTAACCGCCGCAAGAGCATCCACATAACCGCCGGCGTACTTTTCCGGATTATCATTCCTGGCTGCGGTATTGCCGGAAATGCTGCCGCCCTTCAGATTCAGCGCAGCGTCATCCCTGACATAGACGCCGCCGTAGGCAACCCCTGTATTCCCGGTGATGCTGCCGCTCTCCATGGTGAGGGTACCTTCATAGACATAGATGCCGCCGCACTCATGCCCGAATCCGCCGGTGATTTGTCCGCCGCCCACACTGTCGCGGAGGATCAGTTCGCCGCCATACACATTCAGAACATTACCGTTTTGGTCAAAATTCTTAAGATTACGGTCAATTTTATGACCGTTGAGATCGAGGATCACGTCATGCCCGGTATAATTGAACTCCAATGCTCTATCGTTGTCTCCGGGGGCAACGTCATTGGCGAGGCGGACGATGTAGTAATCCTCCGTCCCCTGGTGCGCCAGGGTGCCGCCGGCTGTCAGGGCCTTCTGGAGATCTCCCCAGCTTGTGACCTCGGGCTTGGTCTGGAGGATGATCTTGTTTTCCGCCCAGATCAGTTCGGCATTCTCCGGCATATTACTAACCGCAAAGTATTCTGTCCATTTCTGCGCGGCGTCTGCGATGGTGACCGGATCTCCGATAGACGGCATATTCTCACTCCACACCTGGATGTCCGACCCCGCTACGGGGCTGCCGTTGACCGTGATGGTTTTGTTCCTCGGCAGATAAATGTTATCCGTCACAATGGACGCGGAGCTGCCGGACAGGGTGAGCGCGCCATTGCTGCTGAGGTTAATGCCCTTGGAATTATCGTTCGCGGTATTGTTGTTTATGTTGCCGGAGAGAAGGGTGACGCTGCCGCTGTCCACAGCGATACCGCCGCCATCGTATTTAGCGGTATTGTCGGTGACGCTGCCGCCTTCCAGGGTGAAGCTGCCGCCGTTCACATAGACACCGCCGCCGTTGTTTTGGGATTTATTGCCGGTGATGCCGACATCCGCGAACAGTTTGCCGCCATTCACAACAACGCCGCCGCCACTGGCCGTATTGTTGCCGCCGGTGAGCTTACCGCCGCCTTCGCTGTCGCTGAGGAACAGCACGCCGCTTTCAACGGTCAGTACATTGCCGTTATCGGCTGCGGCTGCCGCGCTCAGATTGCGGTTGATGGTATGGCCGTTGAGATCAAGGAGCACATCATCTCCCACATCGCTGAACGTGAGTGCGCTGTCTGTTCCTGTGGCAGTGACGTCGTTGCTCAGGCGGATGATAAAGTAACCCTCCTCCTCCTCATCCACCCAGGTGCCGCCGCTGTTCAAAGCCTGCTGGAGTTCTGCCCAGGTCGTGATATCGGACGTGTCCCTGAGGAGGATTTCGCCGTTCACCCAGACAAGTTCGGTATTCTCCGGCTGATTCTCAATGACAAGGTTTGCTCTGCAGTCGTATTCGGACTCTGCGATCTTGACCGGATGTCCGGGGGTCGCTTCGGCCTCAAGCTGAATGCGGATAGGCGAATTTACCGTGAGTGTGCCGGTGACTGTGATGAATTTGCCCGTCGGCAGGTAGATGATATCTGCCACGTTCAGAGTGGAACCTCCAGTCAGGGTGAGAGTGCCGTTATCAACCAGATAGATTCCGTTAGACACGGTATTACCGGAAATGAGGCCGCCGGAAAGCGTGACGCTGCCGCCTCTCACCGATATGCCGCCGCCATAACCGCTGGTATTGCCGGTGATGCTGCCGCCGCTCATGGTGAAGCTGCCGCCGCTCACATAGACGCCGCCGCCGTCATTGAACCCGGTATTGCCGGTGATGCTGCCGCTCTCCATGGTGAGGGCGCCGCCGCTCACAACGATGCCGCCGCCTCTCTGACTGTTTTGGCCGTTGGTAATTTTGCCATTCTGTGCCGCGCTGCTGTCGCGGAGGATCAGGCTGCCGCCGCTCACGGTCAGGACATTGCCGTATTCAACCGGCGAATGCGCATTCATTCCGCGTTTGAGGGTATAGCCGTTGAGATCAAGGATCACGCCATGCCCGGGATAAGCGAATCTCAGCGCCGTGTCGCTGTCCCCGGCGGTGATATTCTGGGTGAGCTTGATCAGTCCCGTGCCGTCCGACATTGGAAGGCCGCCTTTGTTCAGAGCCGCCTGAAGTTCGTCCCAGGTCGTGATCTCGGTAGAAGTGTACCGGAGTATGATCTGATTATTCTCCCAGACAAGCTCGGTATCATCCGGTTGATTTGTAATCACGAATTTGGATTTGTAATCCTCTTTGGACTCGGCGATCACGACAGGCTTATCCGCCGTGGGAAGCTTCCCGAGCGTTACATTGACAGTAGTACCACTTGCAAGTGTGCTGACAACCTTGATGGTATTGCCCTCGGGCAGATAGATGCTGTCACTCACAACGACAGCGTCATTTTCGTACAGTGTAAGAAGTGCGTCTTGGTACAGGCAAATGCCATTGCCCGAATTGATTTCCGCGGTGTTGCCGGAAATGGTGCCGCCCTTCAGCCGATGTTCGCCTTCGCGGGCATAGACGCCGCCGCCCTCGTCACCAGCTTCATTACCGGTGATGCTGCTGTTGTCGTGCATTTCAAAGAAGGTGCCGTCCACATAGACACCGCCGCCGTCGCCCTTCGCGGTGTTGTGGGTGACGCTGCTGTCGCCGCGCAAATAGAGCGTGCCGCTGCCGCTTATATAGATGCCGCCGCCGTCAACCTCTGCGGTGTTGCCGGTGACTTGGACAGAGCCTTCCAGCGCGAGATTCATGCTCTGCACATAAATGCCGCCGCCGTAGTGCGTGCACCAGCCGCCCGTGATTGTGCCGCTGCCCTTAATCGTCACAGTTTCGTCGTGATTGCCAAGCAAAAATAAGGCATAGCCAGAATCGGCAGGTTCCGTCAGGTTTCTGTTGATCGTGTGGCCGTTCAGGTCGAGCGTCAGCGATTTGTTTTGAATGTTCAGGGGACCGTCTCCGCTTCCCGCGGTGACATCACCATCGAGCGTGATGGTAGCCTCGTCCGCCGCATTCGTGAGCTGGTTCTGCAGGGCTTGCCAGGCGGCGCTGTGTTCGCCCACCACCTCCGAAGTTTTCGGGGAAAAGCCGCCGCTGCGTTCAGCCGCAGGCTCACCGCTGTTCTCGTTCGCAGTTCCGGAGACGGGTTCGGCCACGTGCTCCACTTCTGCGCCATCCGGTGCGGCAAACGCCGCGCTCGGTATCATGCCGATCAGCAGCGACAAGACGCATAGGATGGAAATGAATTTCTTGAAAGAGCAGCCCATATTTCAATCCTCCTGTTTTTGGAAATCCTGGTTGCATAAACCGGAGCGTTTTCTGTCCTTGCGGCTCAAATCCCCAAAAATCGCTCTTATACATTATTACATTATATATCTGTCAACCCCAGGGCGCAAGAAATATTTTTAAGATAATTCATTTTTTTCCTTTTATAACACTTTTCGGACGATACCGGGAAAACCAATTATTGTTTTCTTCCAAATGAATCAGCAGCCCTGTCTGCAAGCGCGGACAGGACTGCTGCACGAATATTCTTTCAATTTCATTTCAAACGCCTTGACACACGGAAGGCGCATTGCCGGAAGAGACCGCTCGTTCGGCCGGGATCATTTCAGCAGCGCCTCCACCTGCGCGCGTTTCTCGTACAGGACGCAGCCGCCGTTGTGATCGTCCATCAGGATATCCCCGCTTCTGAGCGAGGTAAAGAGTGGCGAGTGCATCGCCTCACGCAGGGAGCTGTCCCTGATGTTCACATCCGAATACGGTGAGAAGGGACACGGCTCCGCGCCGCCGTGGGAATTGATGTGGAAAAAGCCGCGCCCGGCCGCGACACAGCCGCCCGAGCTCTTTTCATCCCCGGGGAAGGATATGTATACCATCTCGGGGTGGTCCTTCCGCAGCCGCGCGATCTCCCGGCGCAGGTACTCCCGCTCTTCATCGCCGGGGGCCAGCTCTCTGCTCTCTTCCGTGACCGGCACGAATTCGACAAAGACCACCGCCTTGCAGCCTCGGTCAGACAGCTTTTTCAGGAAGCTGTCCGAGCATACCTCCCTCAGATTCTCGGTCGTCACCGTGACGGAAGCCCCGAAGATCAGGCCGCGGCGCTTGAATTCGTCCATGCTGCGGATAAGGCTTTCATAGACGCCCTTGCCGCGCCGCGCGTCGGTGATCTCCTTCTCCCCCTCAATGCTCATGATCGGAATGAGGTTGCGGCAGTGATCAAAGAGTTCAAAGTAACGCTTGTCGATAAAGGTGCCGTTTGTGAAGATCGGGAACAGGATGTTCGGCTTCTTTCCGGCAGCCTCGATGATGTCCCGGCGGAGCATCGGCTCACCGCCCGCCAGCAGGATAAAGCTGATGCCCAGCTCGTCGGCCTCCTCAAAGATGCGCAGCCACTCTTCATCTGTGAGCTGCTCGACCGGGGCGGCGTCCACAGTGGCATTGTTGCAGCGGGAATAGCAGCCCGCGCAGTGGAGGTTGCATTGGCTGGTGATGCTGGCGATGAGGAAGGGCGGGATATGCTCCCCCGCGTCCTCGGCCTCGCGGCGTTTTTTCGACGCGGCCCTGCTGGCCGCGGCAAAGCGCAGCATGAAGGCGCTCTCGCGCGGGTCCCTGAACGTGGCCTTCAGCGCGTCGGCGACCACGTTCTCCACTCCCTTTGTCATATACGCCTGGATGTCAAAGCTTTCGTCAATTTTGTTCATCGCGCATCTCTCCCTGCATTTTCCATATTATTTCAAGAAATCCCCCGGATTTTACCTCCGGGGGATTTGATCGCGTATCTGTTGTCTGATCCTCAATTGGGGTACACGCCCATTTGTACCAGCAGCCAGTGATCCTCCAGATCCTGCCGTTCCTTTTCGTAGTTGCCGAATGTTGGCTTTCCGTCTGCGTCGAAGATGGCATAGTTGTTGATATGATCCTCAAAGGTCGTGGTGGCCAGGCCGCTGTCATAGAACATTGAGCCGGTTTCATCCATGTAGAAGATATTCCCGCTGCCGTCCTGGTACACGAAATAATCCTTATCCCCGTCATAGATGACTCCGCCGCAGTAAGGGCAGTTGACCATACTGCGGAAGACCTCTTCCTTGCAGTAGGGGCACAGCAGGATTCTGGTGCTTACCCGCTCACCGTTGGCACCGGCTGCGGTGCCGGGTACGGCATTGACCTTCAGGCGCGCCTTGGCGGTCGGAACCGAGCCGTCGTCATTGATAAAGGTGCAGAAGAAGCTCCAGCCGCTCATGTCGATATTCAGATTGGAAATGGAAAGGCTTGTCTCGTTATCGCCCGTGACTGTGGAGTCGGGGAAGGTCTCCCGGAAGGTTTTCAGGTCGATTTCCCGTCCGCTTGGCGAGACGGCAGTCCATTTCAGTGAGTTCCAATTGTCGGCGTGGGTGATGAACACCGCGCTCTCGCCCGCGTTGTGACTCTCGCCGCTGGGCTGCTTGGTGATCACCGGCGCGAGGGCAGAGATTTCCGGCGTCGGCACCGGGGTCGCGGATGGGGCGGCATCCGCGGCAGGCGTCGCGGACGGGGCGGCTGACGGGGCGGCGGGGGACGGCGTCACGTCCGTTCTCAGGATGGGCGCGGGCGTCTCGATCGGTATAAAGGTCGGCGTCGGCTCTGCCGTAGCCTTCGGCCTTGCGATGGCGGCCTTCGGCGTTGGGGACGGGGCTTCCGTCGGGGCGGGTGTTTCGTTCTGCACAGGCGCTGTCGCAAACACCGCTGTCGGTGCGGGGGACGGCGTTTCATTCTTCACGGGCGCTGTCGCAAACGCTGTCGTCGGTGCGGGGGACGGTGTTTCGTTCTGCGCGGGCGCTGTCGCAAGTACCGCCGAGGGCGCGGGGGACGGCTCCGCCTTCTTCCCCTTTCCGCACGCGGACAGCGGCAGTATCATCAGCGCCGCGAGCAGTGCGCATAATCTTTTTTTCCTCATTTGGGGTCGTCCTTATGTTTAAGATAGGAATGCTTATTATCCGTTGATATTGCCGACGAGCACGTAAACGTCGCCGTAAACCTCATAGATATCACCGTTGCCCGGGTCAACATAGTAGCTGGGCTCCTGGGTGGTGTAATCGAAGCCGCCGTCATTGATGTACTCGCCGCACACGGGGCAGACTGCCGCGTTGGCCGGGATCGAGTTGCCGCAGATGGGGCAGCTGACATAGGCCGCAGCCTGGGTATTCTGCGTCGCGGTCTGCGCCTTCGCGCCGAGCACGCGCAGTCCGACCGCGTTGGTGTCCGTGGTCGCGCCCATGTTGTCAAAGGTGCAGTAGAAGCTCCAGCCGTTCATCTCCATGGAGATGTTGTTGATGGAGAGCGTGCCGGTATTGTCCCCGACGGTGGAGCAGTTGGGGAAGGTGTTGCGGAAGGTCTGCATATCCATATCCTCGCCGGTGGGCGTGACCGCCGTCCAGTGCGCGGAGGTAAAGCCGTTGGCGTTGGCGATGTACATGCAGCTGTCACCGATATAGTGGGTCTCCCCGGTGGGCTGTTTGGTGATCACCGGCGGGGGGCCCATGGGCACGGGCGTCGGCGTGGGCGTCGGCTCCGGTGTCGGTGTGGGCACGGGCGTGGGTGTGGGTGTCGGAGTCGGCGCGGGCGTGGGCACAGGTGTGGGCATCGGTGTCAGGGTCGGCATCGGTGTCAGAGTGGGCGCAAGCGTGGGTATCGGTGTCGCCGGTGCGGGCGTGGGCGCTGTTTTATTCCCGACAAGGTTCTTGATCGCGCTGATATCGACGCCGTTGCAGGCCGTTAGGGTCAGCATCAGCAGGGCTGCAAGAAGCACGCAGAGAATTTTTTTCTTCATGATGAATCGACCTCCTCATGCGGTTGTGTTTTCTGGGTCTTGATTCCGAATCATTTCCAGCATCTTTTATGTGCTTTACATAATTTCGTGCTTATTGTACCATACAACCCGCCGTGAAATCAATGTATATTTTTTGTCACCAACATGTACAAATGAAGAAACGCTGTCTCAAAACGAATATTGATGCATAGTCGTAGGGGTCGATCCCCATGCCAACACCCATAAGAGAGTTTTGAAGCAAAAATGACTTGGTAGCTGTCTGGCAGGATTGGAAGAGCATCTTCAAGTCAGGGCAGAGATGAAAACCGACTGACCTTCTGC